>JGI994J12354_10000033_pt1 | contig 112022 bp, 88 predicted proteins | sample IntmicLarv3ML3BL_FD_12354 | JGI IMG/M metagenome (IMG submission 12354) | reverse complement strand
CACCATAATGAATATTTTTCACTGCTCCAGATTCATAGTTAAGTTCCGCTCTGGAAAGGGAATTGTTTCGTATGGGAGCAAACAGATTTTCAAACCTCCGCTGTTCCCAAGCGTCCGTAAAACCTGCAAATCTGCGTTTGGGCTTACACTCGCCTTCAGCGGGAAACATTTCTGCAAGGTAAGCAGTTTTTAGTGATTTTACCTTTTCAAGCTTACGCTGATGAAAGGTGATGGTACAGTCTAGGGCGGAGAAGAAATTGCCGATGGTTTTTTGTTCTTCTTCTAACTTAGGGATCATTATCTCCGTTTTAGCTATACTATTTCTGCTAATAGAGTTTACTTTTGTCCCTTGCATAATCGGTAACAATTGGTCATGATACGAACTTGAATTTAAATAATATCCGAGGTAAAATGACTCAATCTTTTCTGTTGGTCTGCAAGCAATCGTATGAAGACCAGCGACTACTTTTTCATCCTTAATATCAGTAATTTCAACAGCTTTTCCAACTGTTTCATCCTCTGCAGCATCTGCAAATATGATGTCACCATCTTGAAGTAACTGGTTAGAAAAATCAATTTCTACCGAGTTATTAACGTAGGGAATCATTTTATTTTCATAGCTTATTATCGAACCGAATCGAACTAGAATATCACCATAATGAATATTTTTCACTGCTCCAGATTCATAGTTAAGTTCCGCTCTGGAAAGGGAATTGTTTCGTATGGGAGCAAACAGATTTTCAAACCTCCGCTGTTTCCAAGCGCCAGCATTTCCAAATTCTTTAAACCGCCTCATGGGGATATTTGTTTTATCCTCATTCATTTACATCACAACCATTCTTAATTTTCTTTATTTTTTTGGTTAAAACCTCTACAAAATCTCGATCCGCTGATTCTATAAAAGCATTATTTTCTGAGTATTTTTCCAGCTCAATATCAATTTTGTTTTCGGCTGTTTTGCGCGAAACTTTACCTTTTTCATCCAGAATATCGGCTTGCTGATAAGTTAAATATCGGTCAAATTCTTCTTTCCAATCGGCCATGGTCATTTGAATTCGGTTATTGGCTTGGAACTCTGTAAACTCTTGGAATTCCAAGAGTTTACAATTTTAGCTTGTCGCAAATTCCGACACGTTGGTTTGATATTAATTCAATTGCGTACGCACTGCGTTCGTAATTGGTTAAAGAACCACCAATTCGCTTAACAAGTTTTCAAGTTCACGCTCCAGCTCACTTCCTTGGTTTTCAATGTCCGCCAAGGTGTCTGAATATCTGTTATTTAACATTTCCAAGATTTTTAATTCTTTTTTAAGTGGAGCTTCAACTAGGTTGACCATGTATTCTACCGTGTTGCCAAACCACTTTTCGTAAACTAGGGCATCGATTTCTTCGTTGGTCAATACCAAAATCCTTTCATATACGGCATTTTTTAGTTCGATTTCTTCTGCTTTGACACTTTTATTTTTTGCCGTTTTCTCAGCCATCAAAGTTTCAACGGATTTTAACAATTTATACTCATCACTATTTTTATCTGTTGTTTTAAGTTCAGCCTTTATTGTTTTACTCTCAAAGCTATCCCCAGCCTCACCTTCATCATTTTTCTTTAAAGATTCATAGAGGGCGTTATATTCATCACTATCTTCAACCTTGGCAGCTTCGACTAGTTCGGCAAGTTGGCTGTCTATTTCGCTTATGCGATTTTTAAGGTTTTCAATGTTTGCCAGTTCATTTGCATAAAGATTTCTAGTAATCAGCTCATTTGGCACAATTACGCCAACCCAGCCATCTTGCACTTTTTCTTTCTCTTTGCCTTTTTTTACCATGTTTTTTTCACGCATTTTACTGGTTTCATAAAATCCTGTTATGGCTATGCGTTCTATGTCATGGGTTAGGGCATTTTTCCAAATTTCTGCAATGATTTGATAACCAGCATAAATATCAATGTCTTCAAAAGCGAGCAGCAGGGCTTTAATCTCTACAAGCATTTGCTCTCTTAAATCTGTCAGGTTGGTATCTTTAGAAACACCACGCAGTACGTCCCAATATTTATTAATGTAGGATATTGTGGCATCTCTTAGACTTTTTGATTTTGTCTTGATACGTTCATCATTTAAAACTGCCGTCGTAAGCTCAGCTACCTCACGGTTTAACGAACTATAGCCCGCTCTAATCTCAGTAAAGGCTTGGTCTAATACATCTTTAACGCTAGTGTTTAGAATGGTTAGCTCTGCGATATTCTTTTGCGGGATACCACCAAGCAAATGAGCGTCCACATCTTGTGGGATATCTTCACTAATCGCTTCTACATAGCGTGGGATATTCATGTTATAGTCCTTGGCCTTTAAATCTTTAAGCGTGACAAGGGCGCTATATCCTGGTGTTTCCTTTTTTGCCACATAAGTATCTACAATTTGGGAGATGTCTTTTTCCTGAAGTACATTTTGCTTGCCGACTTTAATAAAGTTGCGTGAGGCATCAATAATTAGCACAGGGTCAGCTAAGGCGCGATTTTTCTTTAATATAATGACGCAAACAGGTATGCCAGTATTCGCAAAGAGGTTGCTTGGCAATCCGATGACTGCATCAATATAGTTTTTTTCAATTAAACGTTGTCTAATATCACCCTCAGAAGAACCACGGAATAAAACGCCATGGGGCAACACAATGGCCATTGTACCAGATTGCCCTAAGTGGTAAAGACCATGAAGTAAAAAGGCGAAATCACCTTTAGAATCAGGGGGGAGCGTCCCAGCAATTTCAAAACGTGGGTCGCTTACTTTTAAGCACTCTTTGTTCCAGTTTTTAACAGAGTAGGGCGGATTCATGACCACTGCATCAAATTGAACGCCTTCATTTGGTTTTTCTGGGTCTTCTGGCCAATCGTGGGATAGGGTGTCACCATTTTTGATGGTCATTTTACCAGGCTTAACACCGTGAAGTAATAAATTCATACGAGATAAGTTATATGTAGCCGTATTCTTTTCTTGGCCGTAATAGTTTAGGTCTTGCTGTTTGGACAGTGGTAAATGCTTTTTTACCGTTAATAAAAGTGAACCAGAACCAACGGTTGGGTCATAAATAGCTTTGATATCGGCTGCTTTTGCCACAATTTGAGCCATAACTTCGCTAACTTGTTGTGGCGTATAGAATTCTCCAGCCTTTTTTCCCGACTCCATAGCGAATTGACCGATAAGGTATTCGTAAGCATCGCCAAGTACATCACCTTTTTGCAGGGCAACCATGTCCAAGTCTTCAAATAATTGAACGAGGGCTTTGATATTTTTGCTACGTTCATTAAGGTTGCTACCAAGGGCAGTATCGTTTAAATCCAAAGTGGAGCTAGAAAACAATCCTTTAAACTCATCAGAGTCCTTGGTGATGGCGATCGTGCGCTCAAAATTATTAAGGCTGTCGGTTACTTTTTGCACTTCAAAATCACCTGAATTGATGTCTTTAATCCAAGTTTGATATAGGTGATTTGGCAGCACATAGTAGCCCAATGCTTCTTGAATAGATGCGTCTAACTGTGAACCAAACTCTGCATGGCTGTTTGTGTATTCATCTATAATGTTATCATCCTTTGATAGTCCTGCTTGTCCTGCAAATGTTTCTAGCGTTTTATCACTTAAAAACTTGTAAAACATAAGGCCTAGCATATAGTCCTTGTATCGGCTGGCATCCATAGAGCCACGTAGTTCTGTGGCACCATCCCACAGCCTTGCTTTTATTTCTTCTGAAGTTATCATTTTAATTCTGCTCCTTTGTTGGGTTTTATAGCGACATTATTTTTCTTCTCTAGGCGTGTTCTTACTAACGAAGTGCAATAAAAATCAAGGCAATCTGAATGAACCCAATATAGACATCATCAAGCTTATTGAACCTACAGAACACACGACGAAACCCTTGATAACAATTCCTGATTAAAATACACTTCATCTGCCGCCTGCAAACGCCTTCACATATTTTAATCAGGTATTAGTACCTTACGTTTGGGTGTTGAGTTAGTAGTATGTGTTCTACCTTTTCATATTGTTCTTCTGTTATTTTCATAGTTTTAGTTTATCATTTCTTACGTGTTTTTGCTAGGGCGTGCCTGAAAATTCGCTTTTGGTGGATTTTTCAGACACACCCTAAATCAGGCTATCAAAAAAACGAACGAGTATACTGAAAAAAATTAACAAAAAAGCAAAACAACTGATACCTTTTCCAACCGATCAGGAAAGATGTCTGTCTATTTTTAAAGTAATATAAAAATGTACACATTATCGACTATACCAAAAAGCGAATTTACATCATCTATAGAAGTGGTGCGGAATTTCTTTATCGAGAAAAAGCCGATCACTTATTTTTTACACACATGTTAGTTACAGTAATTTGGAATAAGACAATTTATAACTTTCATAAAGATATTTTAAAGAAGACTGTTGCCAGTCATCATTTGTGAACTCGGAGCGACCTTTTTGTATTCCCTGATAAGGAGGGCAAATTTATGACATTTCAAGAAATGCGAGATATAGATATTCGCTTGGTAGACCCAGCAACGCTTGTTGATATGAAAGATGTTCAAATCAACACATCGCTACCTCATAACGAGCATATGTCGGACTTTTTAGAACAGATTAAAAACCCTTATTGTTTCAAGGTTGGTAAGGTAGCAGTGAAAGTAAGTTTTAGTGATACCGAATCAACTGCCCAGGATTGTTTAGAAAGATATTTACTCTCTCTTTAGCACTCAAACAAAGACTTGTAATCACTTCTCACCTAAGTTAACATGGAGGTGGGATAAGGCAAAACCCCTGTGTTTATAAGGCTTTTAGACTATAACACAGGAGGTTTTCGATTATGAAACATACTAATATTTCAACTGGGATTATTTCTATGATGAATGCTCCCTAAACTACAGAAAATAGCGAAGCTAAAATATGGCGTGCTTGCTTGTATCTTCGCATTTCAAAAGAGGACGGTGATAAAGAAGAATCTGAGAGCATAACGAACCAGAGGACATTACTTCTAGGACATGTGGGCAAATTACAAGATATAAACGGTTGCTGATACTAAAATTGATGACGGCTGGTCTGGTGCAACTTTTCAAAGACCTGCATTTATCGAAATGATGGAAGAGATTAGAGCTGGCAAACTTGATTGCGTTATCGTTAAAGACCTTACACGTTTTGGTCGTAACTTTGGCGAATCTGGCAAGTACATCGAACATGTATTTCCTTTTTTGGAAGCAAGGTTTATCAGCGTAAATGATGGCATTGACTCTGCTAATAAAAAAGGGCGAAGTGATGATATTGTTGTTCCGTTTCTTAACCTCATAAGCGATGCCTATTGCCGTGATATTTCTATTAAGATTCGTAGCCAGTTTGATATAAAGCGTAAGAAAGGTGATTTTGTCGGGGTGTTTGCTGTATATGGCTACAAACGTGGTGATGATAGCGAAGTTTCTTATAATCGCAATCGTTTGGTTATAGATGAACCTGCTGCAGACGTTGTAAGGATGATTTTTTCTTGGAAGCTGGACGGATTAAGTGCCGAGGGCATTTCTAACAAGCTAAATACTTTAGGTATACCCTTGCCAATGGCATATAAGCAACTGCAAGGTCTAAATTACTCAACAGCCTTTGCTACTTTAGGTGAAGGAAGTACCAAATGGTCGGCCGTAGCTATCTTTCGCATCTTGAAAGACGAAACTTATACTGGAGTGTTGGTGCAAGGCAAAGTTGCAACACCTAACCATAAGGTAAAAAAGAAATTTCTGAAGCCTACTGCTGATTGGGCAAGAGTTGATGGTATGCATGACCCTATTGTTGATTTAGCTGATTTCAACATTGTTGGGCGGTTGCTAGAACGAGATACTCGCACCCCTATGGGCAGTGATGCTGTCTATCCCTTTTCGGGTATGGTTAGATGCGGATTGTGTGGCGAAAACATGATTCGCAAGACTTCGCACTCTGGTGGCAAGACCTATGTTTACTTAGTTTGTTGTCGTAGGTGCAAAGGAGTTAGGATAAAAGAAGATCTTTTAACTGAGTGCGTTACAATTTCCCTTAAAGCCCATATAAAAAATGTCTTTGCTACTCAGGAGACATTGAAGTTTATTGACAGCTTATCTCTAAAAAAGAGCGAAGTAAAAAAACTGGATGGTCAAGTAATAGCTAAACATGAAGAGTTAGAACGTTACAACATGCTAATTTTCTCTATTTATGAAAATCTTCAGAAAGGCGTTATAAGCGAAGAAGCCTATCGACAGATGTACGCTCACTATACAACTTTACGAAATGAAGCTGAGCAGTCAATTAACAATTTTAGCCATGAGATTGAACACATGATTGAGAGTAGCAGTGAGAAGAATTTATGGTTCAAGCGATTTGAGGAGTATCAAGATTTTGTGTGGGTGTCATAATAGGAACAAAACGCATAAAGCCCGAAAACACTGGGGTTTTGCCTATTCTATCCCGAAATTAAATATTAAAACCAAGTACAGAGGTATGCTCTGCCATCATGCGAAAAGCAAAAATGGCAGGGCATACACCTGTTTTTGTTTTACTCAAAAATAGGATAGCAGCAAAATATCCATTTCAAAGGAGGTTAATCTATGTACGGAAGTAGTACTAATTTCCAAATCAAACTCACCCGTGGGTGGCTGATGTTGAAAGTTTGCTTGCAAAGTATGACAGCATGGAAGTTGGTGCGGATATCTGTATTGCTTTTGATGGTGAGTAAGGATTCAGAGGGCTTTTCAATAATAGCATTTTGCGACTATTGTTTTTCATTGCCTTTTTGATTTGCCTGACGATAATGTTCTTCCTTTAGTTTCTGCATGAAAACATAATCAACAACTGCATCACGATTGGCTGGGTGTAGATTCAGTATATCTGACATAATTTCTCCTACCGTGATGCTTGCGTTAATTTTGCTACCCAACACATCATATCTCTGTCCGCCTGCTGGTCTGCCTAGTAAATAATCTACAGATACTCCATAAAAATCGGCAAGGGCTATGAAAACCCTCACAGGCATTTCGTTTTCGCCATTTTCGTATTTGGAATAGTGTTGCTGGGTTGTGCTAAGCATCTTGGCCACATCGGTTTGACTCATGTCTTTATCGTTACGAAGGTCACGAATGATTTGTTGGTAATTTTTCATATATGCCACGCTCCATTGTTGTTTTTATTTTTGTTTTTCTGTTTTACGTCTTCTTATGTGTAATAACTATAATCCACATATATTATTATGTATTGATTTCACATTTATACTGGTGTATGATTAATAAAAACCTATATTTATAGGTATTGAAAGCGAGGTGAGAGCTGTGGAGGCTAAAGAATTTATGAAATGCTATTTTGATTATTGTATTTACCAAAAAAACAACGTCTGTATTTTGAGCATTGATGGGATTGAGATAAACAACCTTGGGATGTGTGAACACTGCGAGATTGTTACGATAGATGAGAACCTGCTAACTACCCTAAAGCAAAAGCGACTTGATGATATTGCGAAAATTTGGAATGAAAAGGGTGAGTGATTGACACTATGATGATGCTCATTGAAATATTCAACAATTATTAAAAAATTGTCAGAAAGGTATAACCAGCTATTCCACACTATACAGCCGCCCGTAAATTTCGGGCGGTTTTTTGTGGATGGCGGGGTGATACTATGCAGTTCGGGAATGAGGTGATGCGATGGCAACCACAAGACTAATGACTTTGAAAACTGGCAAGGGTCGGAGCGTGGCTCGTACATTAAAGGATAGCATTGACTACATGGAGAATTATGATAAGACCGAGGGTGGTGAGTTGATTTCTTCTTACGAGTGCGATGTGCGGACTGCCGACAACGAGTTTTTATTATCCAAGCAGACCTATACCGCCCTCACAGGTCGTGACCGTGGTGGGGTCATTGCTTATCATGTTCGTCAAAGTTTTAAACCTGGCGAGGTAACTGCCGAAGAAGCTAATCGCATCGGATATGAATTGGCACAAAGGTTCACGAATAGTAAATTTGCTTATATCGTCTGCACTCATACTGATACTTCTCATGTTCATAATCATATAGTTTGGAACAGTACAGCTTTAGATTGCACAAAAAAGTTTAGAAACTTTATTGGCTCATACTTCGCCCTACGGCGACTTAACGATATTATTTGTGCGGAACATGGGTTATCTGTTATTAAAGACCCTGCACCAAGTGAAGGCAACACCTATGGCAAGTGGCTTGAAGATAGAAACAAACGGAAACCTTCTTTCCAAGATAGAATAAGGGCCAGCATCGATGCGGCTCTTGAATTAAAACCTGGCACCTTCGAGGACTTCCTTGGCCTGCTCCGTGATTCTGGTGTAACTGTTATAGAGGGCGGAAAACATTTGAAGTTCTTAGCTGCTCCTGCGGAGGGTCTGCCCGACCAAATAAAAAAGCCTACCAGGTGTAATACCCTTAAAGGTGACTACACAGAGGAGGCTATTCGTGAGAGGATAACTGGGGTTAGGGTTCTTTCTTCTACGGGCAAATCTTCCACCCTAGAAACTGCTTCGATAAAAACCATTGTTATAGATGTTGGTGAAGCTACCCATCGTCGCCCAAGCTTGCTTATAGATATTCAAACCAAGATTCAGCAGGGTAAAGGTGCTGGATATGAACGCTAGGCTAAGATTCATAATTTAAAACAAATGGCACAGACCCTCATCTATCTTCAAGAGAAAGGGGTAGATGATTATAATTTGCTAAATGAAAAAGCACAAGCGGCATCCGATAAGTTTAATGAACTATCGGAAAAAATAAGAGGACTTGATGATGGGTTGTCCTCCAATGCTGAATTACAGAAGCAGATTGTAACCTATTCCAAAACCCGTAAGACTTATGCAGAGTACCGCAAGGCTGGGTACTCCAAGAAATTCAAGGCTGAACACGAAACGGATATTCTTCTAAACCAAACTGCAAAGAAATTTTTTGACGAGCTTGGCTATGGGAAGGATAAAAAACTCCCGACTGTGGCATCGCTCCGTGAGTCGTATGCCCCTATGCTCAAAGAGAAGAAACAAGCCCACCATGATTATAAGCAGGCCAAGTCTGAAATGCAGTCACTGTTAACTGCTAGGTCTAATGTTCAAAGATTGCTTGATATCCCTAATAGCACTGAAGGTCGTGAACGTGGCAGTGATGAGCCTTTGAAGTAATTTTGTGTTGCTCTTAGGCTTCTACAATGCGGTTAGGTACTTTTACCTTACGGCTTTATACCTAATACATTCTATGTATGCAACAAAAATAGCGGCCAAAGGCTGCGTAGCCGTCCACGCAACGCGGGGGCGATCAACGGGTCTGGGCAGCGCCCAGCAAGCAAAATGCGCGAGTGTACTTACACGCGCCTTGCTTGCCAACCACTTGCAACTCAGAAAAGGACTGTAAATTCATGTATTTCAGAATCGAGTTTTAAGGTGACCTTACCTAAGTTTTTCGAATTAGGAATTGTAGGGCTTAAACTAAAACGAGAATATCTCACGTAAATTTCATATAATTGCCGAAATGCCATTGGGTGGCGTGCTGCAGGATTTTTTAAAAATTTATTCTTTAGTTAACACTCTCAGAATATCGTAGAACCTGTTTAATAACATTTAAAACCTTAGGGATTTTACTCGCAAATACCGACAAGCACCCAGCGGTGACCTCAAGAATGCACTTACTTACATCCTGATGCTTAGAATGCGCATCTCTGAAATTTTCTTAATAAATGATTCTACTTTTCAACAAAAAACTATACCTCATCAGTTAATGAGTAAGCACTATTAAAAATAATTTCAATACTTCTATCTTCTGCATTCCAGGTAACAACCGCACCGAAAAATTTGCTGATAAATCTAACAGGCACCATTGTACGATTATTTATAAGCTGAGCAGGTACATTCATACCCGGAATGAACTCGCCAATAGCAAAATTGATACTTTGCTCACCCAAGGTCAGGGTGATGGTAACTGGAGTATCCTCTGTGGCACTATTCCAGTCAACCTCAGCTCCTAGAGCGTACGCTATGAAGCACACAGGTAGCAGGGTATGATTTTCTACAATCATAGGTTGCACATCCATAGACTGATTCCTAGCATTTCCAGCTAAATCAACGATGTCATAGGTTATCCAAGCCGAGTCGCCCTATAACACTTACGGTAATCCCACAAAAAACAAGCTATACGAAAACATGAAAGCATTATCCACTGAGAAAGCTGTTTTAGAACAAAAAGCGATTAAATCTTACGAGAATCTTGTTCAGTCTAAAATGACTAAGGAGGACTATATGGCGTTAATTCGTAGTAGCGACGAACGGTTGCTAACTATCAAAAGCCACATAGAAGAGCTAACATCAGAGCTTGACAATGTTAATGCCCTAGAAAGTACTAAGCCTAGCAAGCAGATCTTACATCGAGTAATAGAAGCTAAAGAGATAACTCGTGAGCTACTTAATTTAGTTGATAAAGTTATTGTTTTTGATTCTGATACAATAAAAGTTGTCCTTAATACTAAAGACAACTTTAGATAATTTTTTTGTTCTTTGCTTAACATCCGCTTGTCGGGGTTTGGGGCTGAAAGCCCCAAGGTCTTGATCTTACAAGTTATTTAAAAGTGTTTTTAGAGTCTGGGTTATCGTCTTTAAACAACAGCTGAACAAGTATCCTTGAGCCTACCTTCATGCCTATTTCCATATAAACTTCTTGATAAATATCAAAGGCATCAACTAATTCAATTTGGGCCTCTGATACACTCATTTTACCAAGGGTTACTTCCTCTAGAATATCACTAGTAATTTTCTTTGCTTTTTCCAAACGCTCTTCATAAGATTCCGCTTGCGTGATTGCTTGTTCTTGAAACAAGATAAAAGAAGATATCTGATGCAAATCCGCTCTTTTAAATAAATTTTTATCCATTGCCATTATTATTTCACTCGCTTTCTTATTTTTAATCTTTTAAAGTTACTTTGCTTGCAAAAATTCTGATGGTTAATAGGCAATAAAAAAGCGCATTAGTAGACTATTTTTATCTAGTCTACTAATGCGCCAACAACAACTCTCTAAGAACGACCGCAATCACTGCACAAAAATAAAAGGAGCTACAAATAAAGCAAAAGCACCATAAGCACACAACAAAAACACTGAAAACGAAACTAACTTGTAAAACTGGTCATTTTGCTGTATAATTATCTTTGTTACAGTAGCGTATTCGTTCGTTTGTTGATGGTCGCGTCTTTCCAGGGAGTAGACCATTTAGCAAATCTCTAATCGTGTTAAAGTTTTAGAGGCTGCTGTAATACTTTTTCGAACTTCTTAACTACCATTAATATAGATTATAATACTTTTTAACATAAATTGCAAGCTTTTATGATACGATTTGCTATTAGTATAAATATCTTAAGACCGTGGGGATTTCATCCCCACCCCCCTGACAAGCGCACGCGCGCTTGACCGCGGAATTGCGTGAGCTATGCTCACGCTTTTTTTGTGAAATGAAAAAATGCTGAACTATTACAGTAGAGATTTATAAAACCGTGGGGGTTTCACCCCCACTACCCCCGACAAGCGCACGTGCGCTTGACCACGTAATTGCGCAAGCGTTGCTTGCGCTTAAAAAATGGGTTTGAGGCGGAAGCCCCACGGTCTTAACGCTTAAACCCTTCTTCAATTGAAACCGCAATTATAAAAAAAGAACGCACGCATGTGCGTTCTTAAAAAATCGGTCAAGCGCGCTGCGCTTGAAGGGGTTTGGGGACGGAGTCCCCAAGGTCTTAATAAATTAAAACCTTCTTCAATTAGAAATTATAATAAAAAAAAAGAACGTGCAACGCACGTTCTTAAAAAAAGCGGTCAAGCGCGCTGCGCTTGTCGGGGTTTGGGGCGGATAGCCCCAAGGTCTTTATCTTTTAATCTTTTAAAGTAACTTCTGCGCCTGCATAGAAATGCTGTAAAACTTCTATGAAGTTGTAGCCACGTGCTAACTTTCCTTTTGCACCGTATTGGCTCATGCCTGCACCATGTCCGTTACCACCGCCTAAAAATCGTACATATAAAATATTTCCGTAGCCATCTGTTAACCTTTCCATTGTGTAAAAGCTACTTGGCATAAGTCCGTAGTTTAATAAAAATGTACCGTCTATTCTTCTAAGTACAACGTCTTCGGCCCCTTGTACATGATTTACTGGACTTATTAACCTACGTATGTTGTACTCTGTTCTAACAAGTATCGTGTTTTCTGTACCTGTTATTCGCATTTCCATTATATTGCCACCTTCACCTCGTGTTAAAACTTCAATATTTACAAGGTCGCCTATAGTATTTACTTCCCTACTTCTAAACATTCCGTCGCTTTGCAAAGTCCGTATAAGAAAAGGATTAGCTCTGTACCTTGCTTCCAAATTTGCGTTTATAGTTGCCGCTACTTGCTCTGCTGTCATTTGAACTTCCCATCTAAACCAAGGCGAAATGTTATCATAACTATCTATATCTGTTGCTCTAAAAAATGCTGCTGCATTTTCTTCTATTGTTAAATCACCAAAATCTTGCCCCATATATTGTCTTGTTGCTTGCAAAAATGGTCGTGATTCTGTTGGAAATCTATTCATTGAACCAACCCAAACTTCACCTGCGTTAGCTGTCATACCTGAAGAAGTAGAGAAAAAATTAGCACTTACCACTTCACCTAAAAATGTTAAATACATTCCTCTGGTTTCATCAACTGCTTGTATAGAAGTAAGGTTTTCTGGTATATTGTTATATACTTGACTCATAACAGAATCATCTATGTTAGCCCCATGTCTATGAAATCTGTTTTCAAAAAATTGATTATGTGCAAAGCTTCTTGCTGTTATTGCTTGTGCTTTTGAAGGCTCTACACCATAAGCTGAGGGCATTTCACTTGGCACAACAGCATACAAATATTCATCCATTGATATTACATTAATTACAGTAAAACCTGTATCTTCTCTTGCTATCTCAAATATTCCCCTATATCTTGGACTTATGTCACCTGGCCAATTACGTCTTATACTATCTAGTTGAATGCGCCCTGTTGCTTCTAAAACTTCTATATATACTCTATCATTTCCGAACAAATCAGCATGTTCTCTAAAACTTATAACTTCACCTGCTGAAAATTCCCTTGTTTCGTCCTGACCTCTAACTATAAAATCTGAAGTTGCTGTTATATCTACATGCTCATGAATTAGTGATTCAAAATTTGTAGTACTTATCGCTACTCGTAAATACTCAAGAATGGGTGTTTCATTTATTACAGCCGCTACTACTTCATCATCTTCATTCATTATAAATTGTGCAATGTCTGTTCCTACTATTAAATGTCTTGGAGTTCTCCAACGAACATCCCCATTAACTGTAGTATAAACTTTAAAATCATCAGAAATGTTTAAACGCCCCATGCCTTGTAATTCTATAAAATTATAGCTAATTCTTTCTATCATTTGATTCGGAATAATATTTTCATGTACATGTACTGATAATGCCTCATTTCCACTTATCTGAATATCAACGATTTGACCCGATAAATTTCTTAAATTGTTACTAAATTCATAAACCCTTTCAACCCCACCTGAAAATATTGTTATACTATCTGAATCGTTTCCAACTACTAATGCATTTCTTATAATAGGTTCTGTAGTATTTACGCTAAGTATTGCTATAACCTGTCCATTTTTTTCAAGTATTGTTACCTCTGTATCCACAAACGAATCATTAATTAGCCCCTCAGAAACAAAAGGCCCTCTATCAGTTATTATAGTACCTCCTATTAGCATAGGATTATTACCCTCCGCTGCTAAAATGACATAATCTTTTTTTCTTATACCAAAGTATTGTTCTATCCCGATTTCTCCACTTATGTTCTCAAGTGCTTGTATATAAAGCTGACACCATAAAGCATATGATATTGGCATATCCCGATTTTCATTATTTATTTGTAATCTTATGCTATTATTTTCATCTATTGTATCTAAAATATTTTGTGCTTGTTGTAAACTTAGAGGCATTTCTGGCATAAATAACCCATCGTATCCACTCATTAAACCTTGTACAAAAACCGCATTTATATATCTATCATACCACCTATCGGGCGATGTATCCGTAAACTCGATTTCTCTTTCCATACTATCAATATCATTTATACTACTGAACGTTAACGCTATCATTTTAGCTGCCAATCCCCTAGAAACTGGCAAGTTATCACCAACCGTCATGCTAATAGATGATAAATCTTCTACTGCACTAACCTGTACATAGCCCGTACCACCATTTTCTTGACCTGAACAACCTACTAAAAAAAATAAAAAGCTAAATAAAACTATAGTCATAACATCCTCCCCTCTTTTACTTTATTCTATGTACTAGCCTTTATCTATATACCAAATCCCCCAAAAGATTAAAAGATAAAGACCGTGGGGATTTCATCCCCACCGCCCCTGACAAGCGCAGGCGCGCTTGTCAGGGTTTGGGGCGGATAGCCCCAAGGTCTTTATCTCTTATTTAGCCTAAGTATTTTATTTCAAGCAAGCGCGAATGCGCTTGCAAAAAGGGTCAAGGGTGCAACCCTTGCAGGGTGTGGAACAGAGTCACACGAGGGTTTTAATCTTTAAAAAAAACAAAAAAAGAGCTTGAACAAAAGTTCAAGCTCGCCCAAGATGTCGGTCCTAGTATTTTGACCCCTAGCTTATAACTAGGTGGGTGTCCGCATTTATAGTTTTCGCCTTCCACTGCCCAAAGGGAATTATCTTGTGGCCTGACGTAAGTATAAAATATAAAACTCCCAAAAAAACTTTGCAGGTTCAAAACAATAGGTTATCGAGCACCTCAGGAAATAAATCTGGTATCATTATAATATATTTTAAGTAACAATACAATGCTTTTAACTAAAATTTTTAATTAAAATTTTTTACCATATTGGATTTATATTCCTGATATATCTAATGAGAAATTTTAGATAATGTCTGATAAATACTATGATTGTAATTTTTATGCTAAACTGATATACTAAAATAGTTGTCTACTTTATTTTTTGATAGCTACAAAAATCGTGAAATATCTAAGCTTTTTTTGGTTATCATAGCAATGCGTGTTATAATAATCGAATACTAAAAAATTACTAAATTATAGGAGGCTTTCATTATGGCTTTAGTGACTACACAAGAAATGTTTACAAAATCTTTTCAAGGAAAATACGCTATAGGTGCTTTTAATATCAACAACATGGAAATTATACAAGGTGTTGTTAGAGCCGCTAAAGCACAAAATTCTGCTGTTATTTTACAAGTATCAAAAAGTGCTTTAAACTTTGCAAATCCATTATATTTAAAAGGTATGGTTGATGCTGCTATAGAAGAAACTGGCATAGACATAGCACTTCACCTTGACCACGGTCCAGATTTTGAAACTATCAAAAAAGTTATTGATTGTGGCTTTACTTCTGTAATGTTCGATGGTTCTCATTATGATTATGAAACAAATGTTGCTAAAACTAGAGAAGTTACTGATTACGCACATGATAAAGGCGTTGTAGTTGAAGCTGAACTTGGTGTTCTTGCTGGTGTTGAAGATGATGTTAATGTAGCGGCTGAAAATGCAACTTACACAGACCCAGACCAAGCTGTTGATTTCATCGCACGTACTGGTATTGATTCTTTAGCTATTGCTATTGGTACAAGCCACGGTGCATACAAATTTAAAGGTGAAGCTAAACTTGATTTCGAAAGACTTTCATCAATAACTCAAAAATTAGAAGCAGCTGGAATTAGCGAATTTCCAATAGTTTTACATGGTGCTTCATCTGTTGACAAACACTCTGTTGAGCTTTGCAATAAATTTGGCGGTGCAATTGATGGCGCGTCAGGCATGCCTGATGAAATGTTAAGAAAAGCGGCTTCCATGTCAGTTTGTAAAATAAACATGGATACAGATATCCGCCTTGCAATGACTGCTTATATCAGAAAGCATTTAGCTGAAAATCCTTCTTCATTTGACCCTAGAGGTTATTTAGGAGATGCACGTAACTACATTCAAGAGCTAGTAGAGAACAAAATTAAAAACGTATTAGGTTCTGCTAACTCAATGAACTAATAGACTAAAGATAAAAGACCGCGGAGGCTCTGCCTCCACACCACCGCAAGCGCACGCGCGCTTGACCGCGTAATTGCGCGAGCTTCCGCTCGCGCTTTTTTTGTTCAAATATACTTATAAGGGAGATACAAGTGAAAAAATTATTAAGTCTGTTTGCTTTATCTATTTTAGCTTTACTATCTTTGTTAACTATTTCTTTTTTTTTTGAGGGCATGAATTATGAAGATGTGAATTATGTTCATATTATCAGTAATAAAGCCTCAGCAGAAGTTAGAAATTTAGACTTAAATGTAAGTAGAGAATACACTTTAAGTAAGGGTTTTCAAATAATTGATGGGAATATACATGACCGTTATGGAAATTTAGCTATACCTCTTGACGAACATGGCTTTACTCCAGACGGTACTACTATATCAGCAGGTTTTAGTATAATATACGCAACAGATCAAAATATGAATTACGAGTATGAAGATATTATAGAAGCCAGAAATGTCCCTATTTTTGATGGTACTACGAATTTGCGACAAAATGTAAATGGTACTGAGGGAGTGCGACTTGGCTCAGATTTTACTCTTACAAGTGCCAATCCTAGTGTTAATTTTAGATATATATCTGGTTCAATTATTGGTGTTAATTTTAGCCTGATTAATGTGACAACTAATCAAACTGTACGTTGGTTTCCAGATGTTAGAACAGGTAATGTTGGAGTTACTCATAACAATGCCTTTAATTCAGAAAGACCTAGTGACTCATTCCGTGTATTAGCTAGTGGTGCAGGTGGCTCTGGAAATGTTGCACTCAATGTTCGTGCAGTAAGGTAACATGTACTAAAGGCCACATAGAAAGCCAGCGCATACGCGCTGGCTTTCTTACTACAGTTTTAATTCAATTAAATTTTAAGCAAAAAAAGAACGCACGTATGTGCGTTCTTAAAAAAGCGGTCAAGCGCGCTGCGCTTGCGGAGGTGTGGAGGCAGAGCCTCCACGGTTTTAATCTTTTTTATTTTTTAAAGGAAATTTAAAAGAGACATTTGCATGTTGTTTAACCCGATTTGCATAGAAGCCATTAATGCTACTTCTGCATTTGACATTCGCATTACCATTTCAGCAGCATCAACACCATGATTATTAACAGCTAATTCTTCAAAAACAACTGAATCATCATCGAGTCTCCCAGATATCATCTCAAGTCTACCCATTCTTGTACCAATATCAGTATGTTGAACAGATATACTATTTGCATATCGTTCTACACGTCCGATTAAATTGTTGAATCTATCGTTTGTAATACTTTCCATTACAGCACGTTCTTCACTCATACGCGCTTCAATAGCGTCTTCAAGAGCCTGACCAGTAAGAGGAGGTGTAGCAGCTAATAGCTCGGTCCTTATTTCATCTTCAGTCATTAAGTTCTTATTAAGTATGTCATTAGCAAATCCTCTAAGATCCGCAAACATTTGAGCAGTAATAACATCTTTTCCTAAACTGTTAACAGGCATACGAGTATTAACACCAAACTCAAACTCCATCATTTGATTATCCATAGTAAACTCATTGCCATCAGCATCTGTAACAGTAAAGAAAACTTTCGGATTAAGATCCCCTCTTGCAAACCCAGTTTGATCGTACATAACCTCTAGTGGAAAGCCCTCATTCTCAAACGCACCACCAAAACCTAATATTTCACCAGTTTCATAATCATGAAAAAGACCACCACCGTTCGCTTGCATTGCCCCAAAGTCAAGATTCCCGTCTGCATCTCTAATCACAGTAGGTATAGTATCTCCATTAATCCTAACACTGCTAATGTAAGGGGCAGCGTTAGGGTCAAGAGGGGCTGGGCCAAAGTCAGGGTTACTTTCTACATCTCCATTATGCGCTAATCTAATTCTAGTTATTTCTACCATGCTAGGAGGTGTAGTAGTCCTATCCATTGCAAAAGTAGTTTCTTTATCTTCTCTATTAAACTGTTGTGTTATATCTCTAAAGGATAAATTCGGCTGATCTCTGTTAAAAAATGGCGGTTCGTCCGTTCTAAGTCCAGAAAATATAAATCTTCCAGCAAAACTTTTATTCATTATAGAGTGTAATTCATCTACTAAAGAATTTAGCTCTGTAGCAATCTTTTTCTTGTCTGAAAGGTCTTCCATACCATCCACGGCAAGTAATAGCTCAGATATTCTGTTTGCAATGTCATTAAAATCATTAAAAGCTTGCTCTGTACTCTCAGTCCAAGATGTAGCTTGGTCTACATTACGTTGATGCTGCGAAATTTGAGCTTGCGTATTAGAGAATCTTAACGCTCTACTAGCCATAAGTGGGTTGTCTGAAGGTCTACCTATCATGCTACCCCTTGAAAGTTTATTTTCTATATTGTGCATTGTACGTGTATTTCTATTAATGTTACTAAGCATACTGTTTGACATCATTAAATTTGTTATTCTCATCTTTTTACCTCTCCTATTTTAATATTATACACCCATTCTATTAATCATCGTGTCGTAAACCTCGTTTATTGTACTAATGAGCCTTGAAGCCACTTGAAATTGGTGTTGGAAAAATATTAAATTTGATACTTCTTCGTCCATATTTACACCTTTAACTTCTAATCTTTGATTTTGGAGAACCACTAATACATCGCTTTGGCTCTCTTCAAAGTTGTTAGCGTTTTGAAGATCCATTGCAATTTCACCTGTTTTAGAGTTTAAGAAATCAAAAAGCGTTCCCTCTCTAAATAGAGATTGATATGTTCCAATCTCTAAAAACCCAAGTAATAAATCATTACTACTTTCACCAAGTGATGAATCTGTAGATGTAATTAATAAATTTTGGTCATTAGCTATTTCAGGGTTTAATTGAAAGTTAAATATATTTATATCGGTTCTTATCGCAAGAGGAGAACCCTCTGATCCACTCGTAAATAAAAGACGACCTATAGGCTCACCATCAGGACCTAGTGCGTTAGCATGGCCTGTAACTCCTGGTATTGGATCCCCTCTATGATCTATTCCAAAATTAAATGCATCAGCAAATGTTCTAACCATTTCATTAAGTCTATGTATATAGTAAGGTATACCTCTAAAATCTGTTGTTGGCATATGATCTGGTAAATTTAATTGCGAACTTCCATCTCTTATATCTATAAGCCCTCTCAACTCACCTGAAAGTGACGGACTATACATATCAAAAGGTCTACCATTAGCAAACTGAATAGTATATAATCCATCTGCATCGTGTGGATTTCTTCTTTGTTCGTCTGTTCTTCGCACAACTGCAAGAGCTGAAAAATCACTTTGATGAACAAACTCATGTCCATCTATATGAACAATAAATCTATCTTGACCATTTATATTTGATTCTGTGACAGTAACATTTGCAATGATACTTAATTGATCAACGAGTAAAGCACGTTGATCTCTTAAATCATTTGCTTTTCCACCTATTAATTCAAATCTTGCGATCTGATTATTTAGATTAGCTATTTGCTCGCCTATATTATTCATACTAGTAACAACATTTCCAATTTCTCTATTTATGTCTTGTTGCTGTCTTAAAAGAGCCCTAGCTTGATTTTGTATATTACTGCTTAAAACATTGATTGATTGTATAAAAGAATTTCGATTTGTAGGATTTGATGCATGTGTACTTAAATCTTGTAAACCCTCAAAAAATGTATTGAAGTTAGCCGAAAGCCCTGTATCAGATAATTCTCCAAACATAGTTTCCATTACAGTTAATTGATTACCTATAACATTTTGCCTACCTAGTATTGGTCTTTCGTTCCAAAATCTATGGTCCAAGTGGGTATTTCTAATCTGGCTTACGCCAAAAGCTTCTGAACCTGTACCTACCATACCTGTAGTTGTAAAGGTACTAATTGGAAGAGATGCTCTTTGAAGTGACACTTGTCTTGAAAATCCTGGTGTTTCTACATTTGCCATATTATGTGCTGTAACTTGCATTCCATTTCTTGCAGTAAACATCCCCGTCATAGCAACTTGAAGCTCAAAAAACGATGATCTCATAATTTCCCTCCATTAATATATAAAATCAAAATCAAAGTCAAAAAGATTAAGACCGTGGGGCTTTCAGCCCCACCACCCCGACAAGCGCAGCACGCTTGACCGCTTTATTTGCATGCGCTTTGCGCATACTTTTAAAGTTTTGATCAAGCTTTTTCAAAAGTTTGTAGGTGCGGACAAAGTCCACGATCTTAGTCTTTTATTAATTAAAGTCCAGCACGTCCAGTTCCTCTAATTAATGTTTCAATCATAGAATCAATAGTATTAACCATTCTCGACGCTGCATTAAATGCATGCTGAAATTGAATCATATTTGTCATTTCCTCATCAAGAGAAACTGCTGAGGCTCTCATCCTTCTATTATCTGCATCACTAGTTATACTTAGTTGAGTTTCGCGCATAGTTCTAACTCTTGCTGTATCTGTCGAAAGTGTTGTAATCATATGGCTATACAATGCATCTAAATTCATATCCGAACGACCATCAAATGTAAAGCTTGGTGTTTCCCACGCCTCAATAAGTGCAAGTACATGGTAAGCATCATCTCGACCAGATGTTGGCGACTGTGCAAAACCTAAGTTGTTATATCCTTCAGGACTAAGGAATATTGGATTAATCACAACATTACCCAAAGAAAATGCTCTAAGTGGATTCGGATTATTTGGACTATTTGGACTATCCGAATAGCTTGGATGGTCTGGATTTATAACCTGAAAAATAGGTTGGCCAGGGTTTCCATTCAAATCATAACCTACCAGATGCTCATTTATCATAGTAACTGTATGGTGGAAAAGCGTATCCATTTGTCTTAAAGTTCTTGGTATTGTAGTATGTAATGCGTTAAATTCTCGTCTATTATATATTTCCATCGCATTCCTGAATGCTACACTATTAAATGTGGTTTCAGGTGCTCCATCCACCACTACAGTCTCATTAAATTGTGGGTCTGAAGGATCTGGTCGTGGACGGTTTAACGAATCATGTGACGCATCATATAATCCTCTTGCCATTATAAGCCCTTTAAGAACGCCATGCCTATGATCTTCTCTAGGCGGTCCATCAAACCTAAAAAGGCTGTTTGCATTACTAAAAGTAGGATCATAAGGTAGAATAGTAGTCGAGGGAGTGATAACTGGCTCAACAAATGAAGAACCTGGCTGTGTAAATCGTAATCCCACATTACTTATAACAGAGTTTGCAAGCAATTGATGTCCACCTGAAGAAATTTCAACAACACCTCGTATATTTTCCCTATAGTCTATATCTATAAGAGAACTTAACTCGTCTAATGCATTTGCTCTTATATCTCTAAGGTCATTTGCTCTTTGAGGACCAACTTCAGCAGACGCTATCGCTGAGTTAATCTCATCTATATCACGTACAAGCTGATTTATTCTATCAACCGTTTGTCTTACTTCAGCATTTAATATGTTTTGCTGTTCTCTGAGTCTTCTTTGTGTATCATTCATCCTATTTAAATAAGATATATTTGCTGAAATAAAATTACTTCTAGCATCAATACCAGAGGCATTTAATGTAAGTTCCTGTATAGAGGCCCAAAGTAGCCCTGTTACTGCCTGAGTACTATGCGGGCTTATAAGCTCACCCATAGTCAGCTCAATATCTACACCAGCTCTATATATTGTTTCATAAAAATTAGCCCGACCAATCTCTTGTCTAAATGCACTATCTAAAAATTGATCTCTAATTTGTCTTACACTTGCTATATCAGCGCCTAAACCAACTTGCATTTCTCCAAGATGATTAGAACCAACACTTAAATAGCCAAAACCTTGTTGAATCACTTGCTGTCTTGTGAATCCAGGAGTATTAACATTTGACATGTTATGACCTGTAACTGAAAGCCCTCTTTGCGCAGCCCTAAGTCCACTTACTGGATTTGCTATACTACCTAAACTACCCACTTGCAAACCTCCTTAAACTCTTACTTTTAATATGTTACTGCTTTGCATCAAAAAAATTCTTGCCATTATCTACAGGTTCTGAGCTTTTAGGATATTGTGAAAACTCTCCAGCACCACCTGAACGCACTATATTAACAGAAAAATTAATATAATCTAGTGAACTATCTATAAGCAATTTATTTCGTTCATTTTTTGTTTTTAATTCCTCAAGAATTGCTTTTAATTCATCTCTAATAGCTATAAGCTCATCATGTTCTTTCTGATTCTTTATAAGCTCCGCTATTTTAGTGATTGTAAGTTCTTCTGACTTTGTATTCAGTACAATGGCTATATTTTTTACACATTTCTCTCTTTCATTCTCTAACCGCTGATTTCGCCCAATAATAGTATTTTCAGCAGCAGATACTTTTTGCAATGTACTGATGTCGTTTTTAATTATAATTGATTTTTTCTCTTCTGACAAAATAAGAAGCTCTTCGTAGTTATGCCTTTGTTTTTTTAGCGTATCAATGAGTTCTTCCATTAAGCTCGCCATAATTCCCACCCTCAAATTTTGTGCCTTGCTACTCGCAAAGCAATCTATTTACACTCACCTAAATTATCGGAAAATCTCTTATTCCCTTTAAGATAAAAAACTCACTCTCTTATTTAAGGAGATTCTAGGGTTTTTAAAAGATTTTCCGATAACTACAAATGCTTATCTATATTAAATGTTTTCAAGGATTTTGTTTGCTAAATCACTTGAACTAACCTCGTAATTACCAAAACTCATACGACTTTCTATATCTTGAACCTTATCTTCTCGTATATCAGGAGTTGCACATATTGTTTTGAAAATTGTGTTAAACTCTTTAGCTTGGTTTGAAAGTGTCATAATATCTTTTTCTTCCTCCTCACGGGTCACTCTTTGCCTTTGTGACTGAGTGCTACTAGCAGAATAAATGCTACTGATTCTAAATACATCTGTAATAGTTGAACTCATAATTAAGACCTACCTTTTTTATAAAATTTTATATTGTCATTTTTTATCTACACAGGTTATTAATGCCTACATACTAATTATCGTATAAAAACTATAAAAATATTAACATTTTTATTTCTAACAGTATTCTTAATTCCTGCGCAAAAAAACAAGCATATATAGTTTGCACATTAAACAGTGCAAATTATACATACTTATTCTTCTACTACAATAGAAAGTGTTGTTGCGCGTACTTCTTTTACCCCTACTTTATATAAAACTTCGCAACAAGCATTCAGCGTATTTCCTGTAGTATATATATCATCGACTAGTAGAATACTTTTATTTTCTAAAGCGTAACGCTTATTTACTTCAAGTGCACCTTTCAAGTTATTTTTTCGCCCTGAAAACGAAACTTTACTTTGTGGTGCAGTGTCTCTTATTCTAACTATTAAATTTTTGCCCATAGGTATACCAGAAACTTTAGAAATTTCTTTTGCTAATAATTCTGCTTGATTAAATCCACGAGTTTTCATTCTATTTCTATGAATCGGTATAGGCACTATATAATCTAAATTTTCCAAAAAATTTGGCATTTGAAATAATCTTTCAGCCATAATAGAACCTAATCCCTTACCTAAATGAGCTTTTTTGCCGTATTTAAATCTATAGATAGCATCCTGTACTAAATCTTCATAAACAAAAATAGGAATATTTTTCGTAAATAATTTATCATTTTCTATACAATCCCTACACTTTACATTTTCTTGCCTAACTAAACCCCCACAACATACACACATTGCCTCTTCGATATACTTAAAAAAAATTTTACAGTTATCACATAAATGTTCTTTGCTCGCAGATATAATCTGATCACATGATATACACCTACGGGGATATATAAAATCTAAAATTTTCTCTAGCATTTTATAACTTTAACCCTCTACAATTCTTTTAGATTTTTAAGCCTTCCATTTAAAAAAGAATTTCTACTAACTTCTTTATTATTATCCACCATTCTATAGAGTGTCTCCTCTATCCCTACAAGCACCACTAATGTCTTCGCACGTGTTACTGCTGTATAAAGTAAGTTCCTAGTTAAAAGTAATGGCGGGCCACTGTGAACTGGTATAACAACAATTTTGTATTCGCTTCCTTGTGATTTATGAATGGTTATGGCATAACTAAGATCTATTTCTTCTAATTGAGCAAACTCATAATTAACTACTTTGCCATCATCAAAACATACTCTAAGAGTTTGAGTGCTTAAGTTAATATTTTCAATTATCCCTTCATCGCCATTAAAAACTCCAAGACCTTCATCCTCTTTGTTATTTCTGCTATCGTATATGCTCCATTGCATATTATAATTATTTTTGATTTGCATGACTTTGTCGCCTTCTCTGAAAGTTGTACTTCTGTACTCGTACTCTGTCTTCCCTGGGCTTGTTGGGTTTAAGCTAAGTTGTAGAACTCTATTTAAGTTTGTTGCGCCTATAGCAGTTTTTCTCATTGGCGTTAAAATTTGAATATCTTTTAATGGGTCACACCCTGTATATTCAGGCAATCTTGTAGTTACAAGTTCTAGTATTCCGCTTGTTACATCGTCCATAGATGTGCGTTTAACAAAGAAAAAATCCTTATTTTTTTCGTTTAGCTTAGGATATTTACCTTCATTTATGCTATGAGCATTCATTACAATGGCACTTTCTCTAGCTTGCCTAAATATATCACTCAAGCGAACAACGCTTATACATTCACTATCTATTATATCTTTTAACACACTTCCTGCACCAACTGACGGCAATTGATTTGCATCACCAACTAAAATAATGCGTGTGCCATATTCTACAGCTTTTAACAAATTAAACATAAGCATAATATCTACCATAGAAATTTCATCTATAACCACAACATCAGCTTCTATTGGGCTTTCTTCATTTTTTTCAAACGCTTGCCTGTTAGAATCTTCAGATAAAAATGATATACCTAAAAGTCTATGTATAGTTTTTGCTTCCATTCCAGTTGCTTCAGACATACGCTTTGCCGCTCTACCTGTGGGTGCCGCTAACTCAATGGAATAACCTTCTTCGCTTAGTACTGTTAAAATTGTATTAATAGTTGTAGTTTTTCCTGTTCCTGGGCCACCAGTTATAACAAGCACACCCTTTGACATAGATTCCATAACTGCCTCACGTTGCTTTTGTGCCAAAGTTATATTCGTACTCTTTTCTATAGCGACCACTTCTTTTAATGCGTCCTCGATACTAATATTAATAACATTCTCTGAAAGTTCCAGTAGTTTTTTAGCTACATAATATTCAGCATAATATAAACTACTTAAATATATAACAACGTTACCATCTATTTTTTCTTGTACTATAGACTTATCAACTTGCATTTCTATAATCGTATTTTCTATAGCTTGTACATCAACTTGCAATAATGATGAAGACATTTCCATCAAATCAGATTTATAAACATACACATTGCCACTAAGTGTAAAAGTATTAATGCAATGTCTTACACCTGCCTTTATGCGAAAAGGTGAACTCTTATCTATACCAAATTTAAAAGCAATATCATCAGCTATTTTGAACCCTATGCCAAATATATCAGTGACTAATACATATGGATTTTCATTTATAATATCTATAGCCCCCGATTTATATTTTTTATGTATTTTCATGGCATATCCAACAGATATGCCATGTTCTTGTAAATATATCGTAATACTGCGCACTTCTGCTTGCTCATGAAAAACATTACCTATTTCAATAGCCTTATCTTTGCTTATACCTCGGATAATTGATAACTTTTCTGGTGTACTTTCTATTATGCTGAAAGTATCTTTTCCAAAATGTTTCACTATTCTTGCCGCAAGCTTTTTGCCTATACCTTTTACTGATCCTGAACCTAAATATGCTTCTATTCCTTTTTCTGTTGTAGGCATTATTTTTTCATAAGATTTAACCACAAACTGTTTACCATAAGTAGGGTGTGTTGTAAATTCACCTTTAACTTTTATGTTTTCTCCAGGATTTAAATTTGGTATGTACGCTATACATATCATGTTACGCATATCTTTTTCTTCACCTATCGTCATAGAAAAAACAGTATAGCTATTTTCTGAGTTTTGAAATATTACGCTATCTACTGTACCTTCAATGGCTACTTGCTCTTCCATAAACCCCACCTACTCAAAAATGATTTCTTTTCGGGCTCTTGTTTTTTAGGTTCTTGTTTTTTAGATTCCTCTTTTTTAGACTCTTGCTGTTTTTCAGGTTCTTTCCCTTCTGCTTCCTCTTGTTTCTTTAATTCTTTTTGTACATTTACTTTCAAGTCAAATGCCCTATCTTTAAGACGTGGAGTTATAGCTGTTTTAGAAGTAAGAACTTGACCTACCCATTGAAGCGAACTTTGATAATTTTCTATAAGATAATATATAGATGCTATCAAATAAGAAAAAGTAGGCTCATCTAATTTACAAATTGGAAAAGTTTCTTCTACATACACCTGTTCAAAAAATTTAGCTGCTTCTGTCAGATGTAACATTTCATTTTCTTTATCCTTTAAGCTTCTGTAAATCCAAGCTGTTTTTAAATGTATATAAGCCTTTTCGCCTATATCTCCAGTAACTTGCGTCGTTTCTAATGCTAATTTAAATCTTTTTAAAGCGTCTTCACCTGAAAGAAATCTTGGTGACTCTTCATGTTTATAAGTTTCTGCATTTTCTTTAATCGTTCTAATAGCAACAGCGCTTCGTTTTTTATCTGTAAACATAAACAGTGTTGAATACCCACAATGTTCACATACTATAGCGTCATAAAACGTAACATCTATTGGCTCGGTCACAGGTCTTAAATCAATTTCGCTATCTAGTGTTCTTATCTTTACTTTTCTTGCTATGTGGTTTTTAAAAGTTCCTCCACACACCACGCATATATATTCTTTCTCCGCAACACATACATCTAATGCTTTTAACTGTTCTTCTGTCATATTATTCAAGATTTTTAACTGCTGCTAAAAAGTATGTATTCCTAGCAACTTTTCCTTCCTTAATATTTTCTATTAACTTATGAATATTACTTATAATAAGTTTAACATTTCCGTATAGAAAATAAAAGCTGTAAAAGATTAAAAGATGCAAACCTTTGGGGCTCGGCCCCAAACCTCGCAAGCTAGCACGCTTGACCGCTTTTTTTTAAACGCGCGTTGCGCGGTCTTTTCCTTCCTCTTTACTAGTGGATAAAAATTTATTTTCATGTACTTAAATATACACACACCTGTTGACAAGCATAATATAATGTTTTTAGTAAAATGAGAAAGGGGAGGCTGTTTTTTAGGGTATTTTTTAATGCGTAACTAAAATAACGAGAGGTGGATAATTAATGAGAAAAGTATTTGGTATTTTAATTTTAGTATTTGCAATTTTAGTTGTACCTTACAACATTTTTACAAGTACATTTACTTTAACTGAAGCTCAAATTGAAAGAGCTAAAACTGTGGAGGGTTTTAATTTTTATATTTTTGAAAAGTATTCATCTGATTTGCCATATGACTTTGATTTTGATGGTTTTTTAGACATGCTAATAGAATTCGACATGAGAATGGAAGAACATCCTGTTAATGTATAACCTATGATAGTTGAGGATTTAGGTGAACTAAGAGATTTATTGATAGACTTTGAAAATGTGGAATTTATTGCTGTTGAAAATGGTAAATTATAGGAATAGATCCGTTTATTACGGAAAGAAGTCGAGCAGAAGCTAGTCAAACTTGGAGCGTAGATGGGTCATTAGCAGGCTTAGCAAACCCACAAGTAACATTGTTTGTTGATCATACTCGAGAATTTTTCGGGTTTTTTCCTAGAATTACTAGTATCAATCACTATGCATGTATAATATCTAGTCTTATTGCAGGTATAAGCGTACAAAGCTCAATAGCTAGCGCATCTCTCACTTCAACTAACAATGGAACTATAGATACAAGCGGCAGTATTTCAATTAACCAACACTTTATATTAAATGGTTTACCTGTTGTAAGAACTGATAATTATAGGGGAGCTTTTAGATTTAATAATCTTGCTGGGTATACAAATATTCAGTTTAACAAAGTATAGAGAAATCTGTAAATTTTACTTAAAAATGTTGTATAGATATAAAAGACCGCGCTATGCGCGGTCTTAAAAAAGCGGTCAAGCGCGCTTGCGCTTGTGGGGGATCGGGGCGCATAGCCCCGAGGTCTTAATCTTTTCATTTTTAAATAAAAGCATAAAAAAAGAGTTCTTTCGAACTCTTTTTTTATTTCTATAAATTCTGTAATGAAGTTGCCCCATAAAGAGCTGTGTATGCTTCAAAAATATCTGATTCAAGCATATTAGAAACATAATCTGCTGCTAAACGCTTCTGGAAATCTGCTTTGGTCCCAAGTACTTTAACATTGTATTTAGCTACAACGGTGTCTGCTCTATACTCTGCTGGTAAATAATTAGGCTTCGTAGAATACACCTTAAAGATTTTTTCCATAGCTTTTACGCCTTTTTTTCTTTGCTCATTGTTATGTTCTTCTTTATAAACTAAGTCTTCTACCATAGTTTTTAAAGCTTTTGCAAGTATACTAGCCGAACCAAAGCCAAGCTCTTTATCCCAAGTTGTGTATGTATTACTTTTAGATTCTTCAGTGACATCATTTAGAGTTATATTACCCATCAAGTATTTAACAAGATCTGAAACTATTTCTTTTCTTAAAACTCTATCATAATCAAAGTTTCCGCCTGCTGCTTTCATCTCTACAGAACATTTATTTCTTGCAGCTATTATGATATCTTCAAGAGGTTTTATAAGACTTCTATCAAGATGGTATTCAGACGACAGCTTTTTAACTATATCATCTACATGAAGTATTCCTTCTTTAAGACCATCATTTAAATTGTATGCTGCATCAGCAATTTTCTTAGCTACATCAATTATTTGTGAATCTATAGTTCTAACTTTAATATCTGTAGTTTTCAAAAATTTATCTAGCATTACGTAATCTTCATCATATATAAAGCTTTTAGTCATAGGCTCGCCAGGTTTTAAATTTTTAAAGTCATTAGCATTAAACCTTTTAAACGATTTAACCGCGCCGAGTAATGTTCTATAAGTCAAATTAAGACCTAAAAAGTTTGGAAACATAGCTTCAATACTTGTTACAGTTCTTATAGTTTGTGCATTAGCACAATATCCACCTATATCTGTACACATTTCATTTAAGGCTTTTTCACCAAGTTCTCCGAATGGAGCATGACCGATATCATTTAGGAGAGCTGATGCACCTATCGCATATATTTCTAATTTAGGACATTCTAATTGGCTTGCTATTGTACGTGAAATTTGTGATACTCTTAAACTTTGAGTTATTCTATTTCTTAGAAATCGCTCTGTACCTTTACCTAATAAAATTTTATCTTCTTCTAATTTGTTAAATGAAACTGCATCTTTAATTCTTTGATAATCTTTTCCAAAGATACCAAGTTCATCAGTACTAAAGTGATCCTCTTCTTCTTTATGAATCCTACCACTAGCAGCTTCGCAAGAGGAAATATTGCTGTAATAAGTAGCCTTAATTTCTCTTGCATCTCTTATTATTAATCCACCCATGCCATTATTGTTATCCATAAAACACCTTCCTAAATCAAAATATTGTATAAAAGCTCGCCAAGCATTTTATAAATTATATCATATAAACCGAATAGTGTACACTTATTCTTGAAAATTTTAAAGATTGAAAAGGAGTAAATTTACTACCTTTCTAATGGACAAATTCAGATCATTTAATTGTCATCAGTACGGGTTTTCCGTATGCGTTTAAAAGCTTCTGAATAAATAAGACCTTATATTTTTTCAAATGCCCTATCTAGGTTTTCAATCAAAAAATCTATATCTTTTTCATTAATAATTAGGGGCGGTTGAAAAGCTAAAACATTTCTAGCTATACCGTTTTTACCTAAAATTATACCGTTATCTTTTAATGTTTCTAAAATTTTATCTACATATCCAGGCAATGGTTTATTTTCATCGTCTGCTATATAAATCCCCAACATTAAACCTTTGCCACGCACACTTTTTATCTTACTATATTTATTTTTTAATAAATTTAGCTTATCAAAAAGATACATACCTAAAGCTTCTGATTTTTTACATAAATCATTTTTTTCTATATACTCTATAACTGCTAATGCGGCGGCACATGATACAGGGTTGCCACCAAGCGTTGAAGCCGACGGCTTTGTGAATTTTTTCGCAATTGTCTTATTAGTTGAAAAACCAGCAACTGGTATACCATTTCCAAATGCCTTAGAGTACGTAATAATATCAGGAACAACACCGTAATGCTCTATAGCAAACATTTTGCCTGTTCTGGCAAAACCTGTTTGAACTTCATCTACTATCATAAGTACATCATATTTTTTGAGTATTTTTGAAATTTCTTTAAAATACCAATCTGGAGGAGTAATAATGCCTGCATTACCTTGTATAGGTTCTACGATAAATGCAGCTATATTATCAGCATCTTTTTTTAGCACTTCTTCTAACTGAATAACTGCATTTCTGAAGGATTCTTCAGTGTAGTTTTCTACATCTCCTATAAAGCTTGATGCTGAACCTTCGATTCCTTTTGATACTACATTTGGTAAAAAAGGGTCAGCTCTCCACATTGGTATAGATGTAACAGACATTGTTAAATATGTTCGACCATGAAGTGAACCATCTAAAGCAATGAAATTTTGTTTGTTAGTAGCGTTTCTAGCTAAAAGCATAGCACCTTCATTCGCTTCTGAACCTGAATTACAAAAAAATGAATGACTCAAATCACCAGGTAATATATGTGCCATTTTTTCGGCTAACTCAACTACTGGTTGAGTTAAATATATATTTGTAACATGTTGAAGCTGCTTTAACTGCTCTATTATTTTTTCTAATATAAATTCATTAGAATGCCCGCAATTCATAACAGATACGCCTGCAAAAAAATCTAAATATTTCTTACCTTTTTCATCGTACAAATATTGCATATCGCCTTTTACGAATTGTGGTGGATCCTTGTAAAAGTAATTTAAACACGGTAATAAATACTCTTTTCTCATTTCTATAATTTTCTCTGAACCCATGTGCATTCTAATACACCGCCCTACTCTATCTTAATTCTAATGCGCCAAAAGTGAAATCTTTTTTATTAATCTTAATTAAATTGTTGAAATAAACACCGACGTTCTCCAAGTCCTCTATGGATTTTTCGTAAGCGTCTAAAACATTCTCAAACTCTTGTTTTTCCATATGCATAGCTTGTATTCTGAAATTTGATAATCCAGCGTTATACAGCTCTTTTAAAACTGGTAATAAACATATATCTTTGTACAATAAAAAGTGGTTTCTATTATTTCTATCTTTGAATACAGGATGATGGAATCCTGCATCATCAACTAAATCAAGTTTTTCTTCATCACCTATATTGTCAAACAAATTATGCTCCATATACATAACTACTGGTGAACCATGAACTATCAATTCACTTTTTTCTCTTACTTCGCTATTTGAAGCCAGTAGAATGCTTATCAAATCTTTTTGCTTTACCTCAGCTGAAATTGTAAATTGTTCAAGACCTTCTCTTATAAAAAACTCAGCTGATTTTTCATTGTATATGTTAAGAGCATAATCTCCTCTAAGCCTATAATTTTTAAATTTATTTATAGAACCTAAATTCGTGCAAACTATGCCATCAATCCCTAAATCATTCTTTAAAAACTCACTATATTCTTCAAAATCTATATCAAACATCATTCGTGGTAGTGACAAGTATATTTTTTTATCACTCTTGTTTTTAGTTAAATATAATATTTCATCTTTTGAAAATGGCTTACTTGGCAAAAATGTATCCCCTGATAAATAAATATCGCTAATAACATTTCTTTCAAGGCATAGTTTTGCTTGCTCAAAATCATTTGTTTTAACTGATAACTTTATTTTATTATTATTGTCAATTTTATTATCACCTAGATACGTCTTTAATTTTTCTATTTTTTCTTCTGTTATTCCACGTTCTTCTGTAGCTACACTAAACACCTTGCCTGTACTATAAAATTTCCCTGTACCCTCGTATCTTGTATTTATATTTTTAAGCCCTAAATTCTCAAATGCATATGCAGTCGATAAATCTCTGTTTCTATTCTCTTGTATAATTACAGCGTCTTTTTTTCTATCATAACTTATAGGGTCGCTTATATATCTGTTTATAGCATCACCATACGAATCTATTAAAATCCTTAGATATTCAGCATTTCTCATTCTTCCCTCTATTTTAAAAGAAGTAATGCCACTATGTATTAATTCTGGTATATGTTCATACATATACATGTCTTTTACCGCAAGCGGAAAGTTTGTATTATATACTTTGTCATTTGCCTTTATATCAAAATCCCATCTACATGGCTTTAAACACTGTCCTCTATTACTACTTTTTCCAAACAATATGCCAGAGTACAAGCACTGACCACCATGAGCTATACACATATCACCATGCACAAAATATTCAAATTTCATATTAGTAGCTTCTGATAAAAATTTTATGTAGCTAATAGGTAATTCTCTTGACATAACAACCTGACTTATACCAAGTGATTTAAGCCTTTTAATAGTTTCTAAATTATGTACATTCATCATTACTGACGCATGCACATCTAAATTAAATTTTTTTGCATATTCTAATATACTAAAATCTTGAATAATAATCGCGTCTGGTTTTGCTTTTGCTAAAGATTCTAAATATCCTTCCAACTCATCTAAATCGCTTTTACTATGCAAGTTATTTACGGTTATGTATGCTCTTTTTCCAAGACTATGAGCTATATCTATAGCATTTTTAATTTCTGTATCCGAAAAATTATAGTCTTTTCTATGTAACCTCATATTTAGTTTTTTGCCCCCAAAATAAACGGCATCACAAGGCATGTTTATTATTTCTTTGAATATCTCAAACGTACCGCATGGAGCTAAAAGTTCTACTTCTTTACTATTAAAAAAACGAGGCATAGCGACTTCACCCTTCTTTATCTAGTTATATGAAGTAAATTATAGCATAAAAAGATAATATTTATCAATAATTGTCTTTATTATTCTAAATTGTCATCATACGCTTCATACTGAGCCAATATGTGTGTATTTTCTCTAAATAACACCTCACTTGCTGGTCTTAAACTAAGCGTAGCCATTATTAGTACAATACTAAGCCCTAAAGCCTTAATTAATTCTATTCTCATAATTACCCCCTATAAATTTTTAATTGTATAGTAGATAAACTTAAGAAAAATAACAGTCAAAAGATTAAGATCGTGGGCTTTCAGCCCACACCCGACAAGCGCAGCGCGCTTGACCGCTTTTTTTTGCAAGCGCGTACACGCTTGCTTAAAGTTTTTGCTTAAACTTTTTTACAAAAAGTTTTCAAAATTTAGGACGGTGGGTTTGATAGATTTTTATGGTTACGGTTTAAAAGTTTATTTACTATATTTAAGCTTATTTAAGTGTTTTTAGAAATATGATAGTCTGCTAAAGATTAAGACCATAAAACCTTGGGACGTTGCCCAGGACTCGCCTTGACCCCACAAACTTTGTAAGCAAGCGCATACGCACTTGTCGGGGTGTGAGGCGTAAGCCCCAAGGTTTTTATGTTTTACTATTTCAGTTTCAATTGAGTATGTAGTAATTAAAATTTTAGTTTCAAGATTCTAAAAAAGCAAGCACATTTGTGCTTGCTTAAAAGTATTTTTTTAAATTTTTTATCTGCGTCTTGCTGGCGATCTTCTAGGCATATTATTATTGCTTCTGTTATTAGAATTATTTTGACTATTTGAGTTGCTATTGTTGTCATTTTGAGTGGTGTTATTACTAGCATTATTTTCAGCACTATTATTAACATTACTACTGCTATTGTTCTGGCTACTGTTATTATTAACATTATTATTTTGATTATTATTGTTTGTTGCTGTGGTTGGTGGGGTATTCACAATTCCAGAATTAGAATTAAATCCGCCTGTTAAAAGATTAAATAAAAGCATGTTCCTAAAAAAATTATTATTATTATTTCCGCTATGATTTTCTTGTTGTAAATATAATTCTTCACCTTGAATATCTTGATTTTCATATAGTGAATTATTGGCACTACTTTCTTGAGCCAAACTCACTATTTCACTATTATGCGCTATAGTGTGATTTTCTTCTTGCATTATCATAAAACCAATAAGCGGAATAGCAATCATAAGTAACAGAAATATAGAAACAACTACATATATTTTTTTCATCATTTCACCTACTTTCTTTTATAAATATATTATGGCATATTTATAGGTCGATGCGCTATCATTTTCTTTATAATCATTTCATAAAGCATTCAACAAAATAGCATCAATTTCTTACTCCTATAAAAGCAAAGTTTAGTAAACTTTTTTGCAAAATAAAGCGTATACTTTAATTAGGAGGTGTTCTAAATGAACTGTGAAAATCATGAAAAAAATGAAATTGAAAAAAGCTGGTTTGTATTATTTTTATTTACGTTTTTTGCACCAACAGGCCTTAACTACTTGTATTTAGGCCTCAAAAAAAGAGCTATATTTTTTATAACTACGTATTTTATTGCATTTGTAGCAACAATAACCACTTTAAAGCTTTTAGGCAGAGTACAAGTAATTGGTTTTAGTTTTTTTATTGCAGTTATGTTTATTTTTATATTTGCAACAATCTTTAAAATTATAATTTTTAAGGATACTCTAAATATTGCACAAAATATGTCAGAGGGATTACTAGTAAAAGATACTACTGAAGATTTATTAAATTTTTTGAAAAATCATAAAATTTTGATTGTCACTGTTATATTATCTATAGTTATAGCAATCTTTACCATAACTATGATTGCTTTTAATTTACGCTTTACTGGCATGTTCCCGCATACTCTAAGAACATTGATTTTAGTTCTAATGCTACTTTCATCAACTGCTATTACGTTTCTAGGCATCGCTTATCTTACAGCTAGAAGCTGGTTTGAAATAGACTGTATAGCAGTACAAACAACCCAAAATCAAGAAGCTAAACCACAAAATAATTCAGAAAACATAAAAGAAACAGAAAGTGTTAACCATGCAAACATAGAGGCTCAAATACAAGAAATTGCAGACATATCAAATGAACTACTTAATTTTATAGAAAGGAATCCAAATATAGAACAAGATTCAGAAAAAGTAGTAAAGCTCAATAACTTTTTAAAAAGCTACATACCATCTACGTCAACACTTCTAAGCGATTACAAAAAGTTAAAAGCTCAAGAAGATTTACAGAAACAGTTGATGAAAAGCATAGGAAAAGAAATAAATACATCGGTATTAATGGTTAAAAACCAACTGGATATGCTAACTAAAGATGATGAATCTACCCACCTTAGTAGAGAAATCAATAGATTAAATGAGATCATAGAAAAAGAAATAAACACATCAGTATTAATGGTTAAAAACCAACTAGATATGCTAACTAAAGATGATGAATCTACTGACCTTAGTAGAGAAATCAACAGATTAAATGAAGCTCTAAAAAGAGAAGGTCTTCTCGAAGACTAGTCTTAAAGAAGATTAAAAGAACGCGCGAAGCGCGTTCTTTTAAAATTTATGGATAATACTATGCCCACGATTTTTATAAAATTGAAAAATCCTAGCATAGCTAGAAATGTAAAAAACTCGAAAAAACTATATAGGGTTACAACGTCAATTTTCACTCAAATATTTAAGGAAGTCAAGGGGGAACTTGAAATGCGATGTTATTTGCACAGTGAAAGAGAAGTAATAGGTTCATGCGTAAATTGTGGAAGATTAATATGTGAAGAATGTACTGTAGAGATTGAAGGAAAATTTGTGTGTAAAAATTGCATACAAATTAAAGGTAGTGAAAAAACTAGAGAAACTAGCCGCCCTATAAAATCTCGTCCTAAAAAAACATACACTAGAAATATAAATCATTTAGATCTAAGTAGTGAAGATTATGGTGAAAAAATCGAAAAAAGTGCATTTATATTATTTTTATTTACCTTCTTCATGCCAACAGGGCTTAATTATTTGTATTTAGGTCTAAAAAAAAGAGCTAAGTTTTTTGTTATTATATATTTTGTTGGAATCTCAATCGTAACATCCGCTTTGGCCATTACATCACAAATGATGAGGTCATTGGATGTGACAAGTCTAATATTTATATTTTCATCCGTAACTATAGTCATTTTTAAAATAGCAGTTTTTAAAGATACAATAAAAATAATGAATAAATTGTCCCGAGGTGTAATAGTGAAGGATACTACAAGAGATTTATCAAATTTTATAGAAGATTATAAGATACTAATTATTACTATTTTACTTTGTATTCATTTAGCCATTACTAGTTCCATTATACTTGATAACCCATTTAGATTTTTGCCGTTCATAGTTGAGTTATCCTTAGTTATTCTTTTATTTGTACCATCTATTATTATAGTCTTAGGAACTTATTACCTTATTTTTAGAAGCTTTTTTGAAATAGACTGTATAGCAGCGCAGAAAACAATTAAAACAACATCTACAAATAATGAGAAACCCTCTAAAACAAAAAAGGGAATTAAAGAAAAATCTAAAAATCAAAAAGAGAAAAATGCCTTAGTACCTTTAGAAAATGATCTCCTAAATAAACTAATAGAAATTGTTAGCAAGTTTGATAGAAAAAGCGAAAGTTTACAATACACAGATATAGGCACACAAGTGAAAAAGCTTGCTAAAACATCAAACAAAATGCTTTCTATCATAGAAGAAAATCCGAGTGAAATTAAAAGACTTAACAAATTTATAGAGTATTATATGCCAACTACATTAAAGCTATTAAATGAATATGAAAAATTCAACTTTCAAGAAAACGTAAAAAGCAAAAGTGTAGAGGATTCTTTAACGAAAATAGAAAGCGCAATAAATAATACAGTATCAGCATTCAAAAATCAATTAGAGATGCTATTTGAAGAAAAATCTCTTGATATTGATATAGAAGTTAATGTACTAAACGATTTATTAAAAAGAGAAGGACTTCTTGAGGATTAAAGACCTTGGGCGTTGCCCAAACCCAACCGTTTTTTTGTAAAAAAGCGGTGCAAAAAACTTTAACGCTTAGGCTAACGCCTAAGCTTTTTTAATTGCCCCTTAATTTAATGCCCAATAAAAAAGCAACGGCATAGCCGTTGCTAAATACGCGGTCAAGCGCGCGTGCGCTTGTCGGAGGTGCGGAGGCGAAAGCCTCCGCGATCTTCATAACCAATTTATAACACAATTAACTATTTTACCTACTTTTTTTAGCTAATGTATGCGAACCGTGAATCCAATTAGGCTCTGGCTCAAGCGGTCCTACAATCTTGTGGGGCACATATGATTCCTCTAAAAAATCTATTTCTTCCTGAGTAAGTGCAATATCCACGCTTCCTACAGAATCCTCCAAGTGTGCTATTTTAGTAGCACCAATTACAGGTACGCTGCCCTTTTGTATCAACCATGCCAAAGATACTTGACTGCGAGTTATACCGCGCTTCTCAGCAATTTCTGCCACACGATCTATAGTTACTTGATCTTCCTTCTCAGTAGAGCCGTATTTTGACTTTTGCACCTGATCCGTTTCTGTGCGTTTTGTATCCGCTCCTATTCCACGAGATAGTCGCCCTGAAGCCAGCGGACTATATGGTGTAAGGGCAATATTTCCGTCTTTACAGAAGGGAATCATTTCACGCTCATCTTCGCGATAAAGGAGATTATAATGATTCTGCATGGATACAAATTTCGTCCAGCCATTTTTCTCCGCTGTATATTGTGCTTTTTGAAGCTGCCAAGCAAACATAGAGCTTGCACCAATATAAAGAACTTTACCAGATTTAACTAAATCATGTAATGCTGACATAGTTTCTTCGATAGGAACTGTATAGTCCCATCTGTGAATGATGTACAAGTCGATATAATCTGTTCCAAGACGCTTTAAACTAGCGTCTGCTTCTTGCATGATTGCCTTACGTGATAGGCCTTGCCTGTTCGGGCCTTCCCCCATACGAATAAAACCTTTTGTAGCGACCACCGTTTCATCCCGCTTCGTATACTCCCTTAATGCTCGTCCAAGATACTCTTCGCTGGTGCCAAAAGAATAGCAATTGGCTGTATCAAAGAAATTAATTCCAAGCTCCACCGCCCGCTTAATAATGGCGTTACTCTCATCTTCCTTCAGCGTCCAACCATGAAAGCCAGTGGAAGCATCACCAAAACTCATGCATCCAAGACATATTTTTGAGACCTCCATACCAGTATTCCCTAATTTTACATACTCCATAATATATACCCCCTTGATTTATTCTTAGCCAAAGGCTACAATTGCATTATACAACCCGATAGTTACTATCGGTCAAGAAAAAAATAGGGGGAATATTTTTTGTATACGATGAAAGAAGCATGTGAACAAGTCGGTATAACCTATGGAACGTTAAAATTTTACTGCAATGAAGGTCTTGTCCCCAATGTGAAAAGGGATAAAAACAATCATCGCAAGTTTGATGAAAGAGATATCCAGTGGCTAAAGGGTCTACAATGCCTCAAAAAATGTGGTATGAGCATTCAAGATATGAAGCATTATATGAATTTATGCTTAGAGGGCGTATCATCAATCCCCAAACGCAAGGAGTTATTGGCTACATATAAAGATTTGATGTTAAAGCAAATTGATGAGGTTCATAAAAATATTGATTACATCAATCACAAACAGGTATTTTTTGATAGTGTTTTATCAGAAGAAATTGAATATACTAGCCTTCTCACCCCTTAGTTACCATTACACTCTTGGGCTACTTTTTCACCTTTTACATACAGACAAAAAATTAAAAGATTAAAAGATAAAGACCGTGGGTGTTGCCCACACTCAACCGCTTTTTTGAAAAAAAGCGGTGCAAAAAACGTTGACACTTAGGCTACGCCTAAGCTTTTTTCTATGCTTGCCCAATATATGAACTCAGTAATAATAAAAAAAGCAAGCACGAATGTGCTTGCTCTAACGCGGTCAAGCGCGCATGCGCTTGTCAGGGTTAGTGGGGATGAAATCCCACGGTCTTAATCTTTTGATTTTACTCGTTCATTTCTTGTAATTTTTTTGCTTGATCTGTTGTTATAAGAGTATCCATTATTTCGTTTAAATCTCCGTCAAGTACTGCTTCAAGCCTATGAATAGTTAAACCTACCCTATGATCTGTAACCCTACCTTGTGGGAAATTGTAAGTTCTTATTCTTTCACTTCTATCTCCTGTACCTACTTGACTACGCCTTTCTGCTGAAAGCTCACTTTGTTGCTTTTCAATTTCTAACTCATATAATTTAGCACGTAATATTTTTAAAGCTTTATCTTTGTTTTTTAACTGACTTTTTTCATCTTGGCATGATATAACTATGCCAGTAGGCGCGTGAGTTATACGTACAGCAGAGTCTGTTGTATTAACACTCTGGCCACCATTTCCTGACGAGCGAAATACGTCTACACGCACATCATTCATATTTATATCTACATCTACATCTTCCGCTTCTGGAAGTACAGCAACCGTCACTGTGGAGGTATGTATACGACCATTAGATTCAGTAGCAGGTATTCTTTGAACACGGTGTACACCACTTTCATATTTAAGACGTGAATACGCGCCTTTTCCTTGTATCATAAAGATAACTTCTTTGTAACCCCCAACATCACTTTCGTTAGCACTCATTATTTCTGTTTTCCAGCGACTACGTTCAGCATATCTTGAATACATTCTAAATAAAGTATTCGCAAATAATGCAGCTTCGTCACCACCAGCACCACCTCTAATTTCAAAAATAACATTTTTTTCATCATTTGGATCTGTAGGAAGAAGCAATATTTTTAAATTGTCTTTTACAACTTCTATTTCTTCTTGTCCTGATTTTAATTCTTCTTTTACCATTTGCCTGAATTCGTCGTCTAAATTTTCAGTTAACATTTCTTTATTACTTTTTATTTCCCCGTCTAATTTAACGAATTCTCGATATTTTTCTATAATTGGAGTCAGGTTGCTATGCTCTTTCATAAGAACACGCCATTCTTCTTGGTCTGCTATTACAGCAGGATCATTAATTTTATCAGATAATTCTATATACTTCTTCTCTAGCTCTCCTAAACGTTCAAACATAGAAGCCTCCTAAACTTTCGCGTTTTAAAAATCATCATAATTATCTATCTACTACCATTATTCTGTCAAGCCCTGATAAATCTTTTTTTACTTTTGTATCTTTATAACCTTCTTTTAAAAATATATCTTTTACCAAATCTGCTTGTTCTGATCCTATTTCCATAAATATTTTTCCGTCAGTTTTTAAATAATCTTTAGACTTTTTTGCTATTTCTTTATAAAAATACAGACCGCCCTCTTTACCATCTAAAGCTAATATAGGTTCATAATTTTTTACGTTCTCCTTTAATAAACCTATCTCTCTTGTATCTATATATGGAGGGTTAGAAATAATTACATCTACTTCTTTTTTCATTGTAAGTGGAATGCTTTCAAACATATCGCTTTCCACAAAACTTATTTTATCATAAACATTATGACGTGTGGCATTTTTTTTAGCTACTGATAATGCTTCGGGGCTTATATCTACTGCAGTAATTTGTGTTAAGCTTTTACTTAAACTAATCAAACTTATTGGTATGCAACCCGAACCTGTACATATATCAATAACATTTACACAATTATTTTTTTCTATATACAGAAGTACTTCTTCTACAAGACATTCGGTATCACCTCTGGGTATCAATACATTTTTATCTACATAAAAATCTAAGCCCATAAATTCAGCTTTATTAAGTATATATTGTACAGGTTCAAAATTTAATCTTCTTTCCACAAGTAAAAAATACTCTTGCTGTTTATCTAGTTCAATTGCAATATGCGATTTCGTAACTAGTTCTACCCTGCTCATATCTAAAACATGCATAAGTAGCAACTCTGCATCTAAAGAGTAAGACTCTATATTTTTACTTTTAAGATTGTTTTTCGCACTTTTAAGTAGCGACTCTATATCCAAAGCGCACCCCCTTTTAAGGTCAAAAGATTAAGACCTTGAGGGCTTCCGCCCTCAAACTCCCGACAAGCGCACGCGCGCTTGACCGCGTAATTGCGCGAGCTTTCGCTCGCGCTTGCCTAAAGTTTATAGGATTTAGGGCATTATTTTGGCGGAATTCCAAGGTTTTAATCTTAAAGTCAAAAGATTAAGACCGTGAAGGCGCAGCCTCCACACCTCCGCAAGCGCGTATGCGCTTGCAAAAAAAGCAGTCAAGCGCGCTGCGCTTGTCGGGTTTGGGCTGAAAGCCCAAGGTTTTAATCTTTTAATCTTTAATTAATACAAAAAAAGAACCAAGAAAAACAATCTTGGCTCTTTTATTAACATAATTATCTGTTGTATTTCTTTTTGAATTTCTCCACTCTACCGCCTGCTTCAAGAAGAAGTTTTTGGCTACCAGTGTAAAATGGATGACATTTTGAGCAAACCTCAACACGAATCTCTTCGTTCGTAGAACCTGCAACAAATTCAGTACCACAAGCACATTTAACTTGAGCTTGATAATATTTTGGATGTATATCTTTTTTCATATTCGTTCACCTCTTTCAAAATTGTTAAGACACATTTTGGCGTCTTTCGGCAAACGGAAAAACCGTTTATATTAGCAACAAAGCAAAGTATAGCATATACTATTATGTTTTGCAACAAGCTAATTATTCAAATTACCTAAACGCATTAAAATTTTAATCTTTCGCACCTTGAGATTCTTCTATTGATATTATGCTTTTAACAAATTCTTTATTAGTTTTTGATTTTGTTATCATTGTTGTTATATTTTCTGTTACTTCTGAATGATGCATTTTGCTCATAATTTTTCTAACTCTATAAAGAGCCTCAAGTTCTTCTGTATCCAGTAATTTTTCTTCCCGTCTCGTGCCTGACTTTAGCACATCTATGGCTGGGAATATTCTTTTTTCAGATAATTTTCTATCTAAAATCAATTCCATATTACCAGTACCTTTAAACTCCTCAAAAATAACATCATCCATTTTACTACCCGTATCAATTAATGCTGTTGCAAGTATTGTTAGCGAACCGCCTTCTTCTATATTCCTAGCCGCCCCAAAAAATTTCTTTGGCATATGAAGTGCAGCAGGATCTAGTCCTCCTGAAAGAGTTCTACCGCTAGGAGGTATTGTTAAATTATAAGCTCGTGACAACCTTGTTATACTGTCAAGTAATATTATTAAATCTTTTCCTTGCTCTACTAATCTTTTTGCTCTTTCAAGTACCATTTCAGTTACCCTTTTATGGTTTTCTGGTTGCTCATCAAAAGTAGAGTACGCAACATCTATATTTTTACCTTTGATAGAACGTTGCATATCTGTTACTTCCTCTGGACGTTCATCTATTAATAGTACTATCATATGCATTTCTGGATGGTTTTTTATTATAGAATTCGCAATCTTTTTAAGTAACATAGTTTTACCTGTTTTAGGTGGTGCTACTATCATTCCACGTTGCCCTTTACCTATAGGTGATAATAAATCTATAAACCTTGTCGAAGCATCAAACTGCGATATTTCTAAATTTATTTTTTCTGTGGGATATATAGGAGTTAGAGTTTCAAAACTTCTTTTACTAGAATAAGACGCTGGATCAATACCATTTATTTCTGTTACGTATAATATTGCTCCAAACTTTTCATTCTCTTTTTGTATACGTATATTGCCTCTTACTAAATCTCCTGTTTTCAAATTGAACTTTCGTATTTGAGGCGGAGATATATACAAGTCTTTTGGCCCTGGCAAGAAATTTTCTGTTCTTAAAAACCCAAACCCTTCTTGCATAACTTCCAGAATACCTTCCTCTGTTATACCGCTATCTAACTGATTAATATTCTTTTTATGAGATATCATTGTAGGTTGATTTATGCTGTCTTGATTCACAATATCTTTAACTACATCGTTTTTTTTTGCATTTTGCTCTATAATCTCTATCAATTCTATTTTTTTATATTTTGTAATATTTTTTATATTTGCTTCTTTTGCAACATTCCTTAAATCTAACAAGCTCATTTCTTTAAAATTCATACTGTCCTCCATCAAAATAAAATCTAAGCATAATTTTCATTAGCATTTTTAACTCACTATTCTTTTCATGAGTATAAGCTCTTATATTTTATTCTGGTATAAGTAAAACTTGACCTATTTGTAGTTCTGTCGTTTGTAAATTGTTTGCATCTACTATACGGTGATATTCCCCTGGATTTCCAAAAAATTGAGAACTTATTGAAGATAAAGATTGGCCAGGCTGTACTATATGAGTGATAGATCCTGTTGTTGGTGTGGGTTGCCCAGATAAAATTTGCTCCTGATTCCCATTTATGTAGGTACTTTGAGGGATGAATTCAGGCAATCCTAAGCTATTCATTTGATGGTGTAGCGATGAAATTTCATTTTCTAAGTCAAAAATTTGTTGAGTTAAACTAGCATTTTGTGAGATTAAAGCTTCAACTTCTACTGAGCTCTGTAGTGGAAAAGTACCATCCTGCATACGGTCAAGCTGTCTTGTAACATCGTTAATTCTAAGTACCAAAAATACTAATATACATAAAAGTAAAAGAAAACTAGAAAATACAATTACCCTTAAAGCAGATACTGGTTTTATTTCATCTTCTATCAGTTCTTCATAATCGTCCTCATCATCGTCTATACTATTATATTGACTGGTTCGTGTGGGCAATCTACTAGAAGTAGTAGAAGATAAATTATTAGACATTTTTTCTGTTTTCTCAAATTTTTCAGATGATTTAATAGATGGTTTAGCGGATGTTTTACTAGGAGAAGAATACGGTTCACTTAAATTCCTGCGAGAAGGTAATTCAAATTCTGGACGTTCATTTCTGGATTTTGGAATGCTTAAATTACTTAATTTAATTGTATCAGTATAATTTGATGTACTATTATAAAGTCCTTCTCTATGGTCTTCCTTTTTTGAATTTTTACCAAATTCTTTATTAAAATCAGGAGAAAAAGCACTCTGTATAGCTTGTGAGGCCGACATTTGAGATGTTGAAGTTTGAGATTCATTAGATTTTTTGCTTGACTTACCAATTAATCTACCAACTGCATTAATTGTCATAGATTCATCATAATTTTCAAGCGAATCTTTTGAATCATTTTTTCCACTCTCTTTTTCGATAGTATCCCTAATTCCATTTCTAATATATTTATATTCATCATTTTGAATACGTTCTCTGTCAACGATAGATTTATTATTGCTTTTTTTTATATCTCTTCTAATATCTTTTTTCATAATATTTTACCTCCTACAATAACAGTACATGTAAAATATTAACACTATACTATTACCGCATATATCCTAATTGAAAAATTCAAAACATATATTAAAAATAAGGGAAAAATCTAATTTTTGTAAATTTCAAAAGAAATGTATAAGAAGAACTCAAAAAATAAAATACACTTACTATTTTAGACATATTATAAATAAGTGTCAAGTTATCCTACTTTTTATGTGTGTATCTTTTATGTATCATAACATTAATCACCTCTTTACATAACTAAGTTTGTTATTTATACTGATTTATATTGATTTATAAGCTATGTTAAACTATAATGATAAATTATAATTATATATTACATTTAAAATTTTTACTTATGTACACAAATTCTATAATAAGGAAGTGGTTTTGTGAAAATCGAAAAAATAAGTGATACTCAAATCAAGTTTGTTTTAAACAAATCAGATCTAAGTGATAGAAATATAAAATTATCTGAACTTGCTTACGGTTCAGAAAAAACTCAAGAACTATTTCATGAAATGATGGATCAAGCTTTTATAGAGTATGGTTTCAAATCGGAAAATGCACCACTTATGATAGAAGCTATTCCTGTAACTCTTGATAGCATAATAGTTTTAGTAACTAAAGTGTCGCATAATAAAGATAAAGACATGATGAATAGGCTGAATCTATTTTCAAATAATGAGAGTACTCCAAAAAATAATGTCTTAAATAATAATTTAAATAACAGCTTAAACAATATAATGAACACTAATCCTAAAAGTGATATTTTAATATATTCTTTCAAAAGTTTAGAAGATATCACGTCTATTTCAATTATAATGAAAAATTATTTTAAAGGCTCGAGTTCTGTTTATAAAGATAATGGCATTTATTTCTTGATATTAGAGGATTTACACAGCACAAAAATAGACCTAAATAATATATTAGGAGAATATGCTAAGAAACATATTTCTACCTTAAAATCTAAATACTACCTCATAGAACATGGTGAGGTTATCATAAAAGAAAGCGCCATAGAAAAGTTCGCACTAATATAAAAAAGTCCCCTTACTTTAATTTAGTAAGGGACTTTTTTTAATAAAAAAAATCATGATTTTGCATAGTAAAAGCAAGCTGCCTATTATTACTTATCCATGTAGATTGAGCTATACTTGGATTCATAAAAAATAATACCCCTTTAGCATTTCTTTTTCCTTCTAAAACTTCTATTGCTGCGATTAAGCTACTTGTAGAAGGTGCATTATTTATTGCACCATTTATTATGGGGCTAAATTGTACTCCGTTTCTTCTATCGAATATAACTTCTTCTATAGTGTCTGGATACATAGGGTTTTTTGTTCTATTTAGAATCACATTACCTACCGCTAACTTTCCTTCGTGAGATTCACCCTTCGCTTCAGCATGAATTATTTTTGATAACCATTTTAAATCGTCAGGTGTATAGCCCTCAAAACTTGGAATTATATTTTCTAAATCGTTTTTATTTAAACCAATATTTCTAGTATCTATAGATAGTATCCTATAATTTTTGAAATATTCTACTAAATGACCAAAAACCATGTTTAAATTATACGCTGGCATCATCGCTACTGAATTTCTTATTACAACTCTTAACTTATATAGCCTTCTATTGTAAAAAACAAGTACATCATCTACGTTACTTCTCCATATTACTCTAGCTCCAAACATTTCACAAAACTTTCTTACTGGTATATATATTTCTCCGTTTATTATTTCAGCCACATCATCATCTCTTAAAAGAACACCATCAAGTATTACTCTCAAGTCAGGTTCACGAAAATTTTGCGCATATACTTTTGGTGCCTCAACACATATCATGGCTATAACAAAAACTAAAAATGTCTTTATTATTTTTGTAATGATAGCATTTCAACTCCTTACGTTACAATCTTATAGTACATATTTTCTTGCTATATAATTGACACATATTTAAACTTTTATACATAAATGTAGAAGTACATAAAACCTTGGTACTCCAGAAGGCACAAGCCCTAAACCCTGCAAACTTTAAAGCGTAGGCGTAGCCTACGCTAGATAACATGGTCAAGCGCGTACGCGCTTGCTTAAAGTTGTTAATTAAATTTTTTACAAAAAATTTACAGGGTTTGGGACGGAGTCCCAAGGTTTGATGGATTTTTACTGTTCTGGTTTAAAAGTTTATTTACTATAATCTTTTGACTGTTATTTTGAAAAAACAAGCCCCCGTGTTCATGAACACGGGGGCTTGTTTTTTACTAATTTTTAAGGCTATCATCATGTAGTTTTGCACCTTTTGATAGATGAATTACCATGTTTATGCGTTTTCTATCGCCTATAGCTTGAAAAATCCCACCAACTGTCGTAATGCTTCAGCTTGTGTATTAAGCTCCTCACTTGCCGCCGCTGATTCCTGTGCAGTTGCGGAATTATCCTGTACAACTCTGGATATTTCGATGATACTGGTGTTCACGGATGAAATTAGATTTACTTGTTCTTGCGACATTTCCATAATCGTTGCAATAACATCCGACATGCTGTTTATATTTTCTACAATTGTTGCAAAGGATTCAGCCACATTTTTTGCACTCCCCACCACGTTATCAACGTATTGTCCGTCCATTTCGATAATCACTGCAGTTTCGTCGGTGGACCTTTGGCTTCGTCCTGCTAAATTTCTTACTTCTTCAGCTACAACTGAAAAGCCCTTGCCATGATCCCCAGCTCGTGCCGCTTCGACTGCTGCATTTAGCGCAAGTAAGTTAGTTTGGAAAGCAATATCAGAGACTACCTTAATAATTTTGGAAATCTCGTTACTTGATTCTTTCACCTTATCCATTGAGATAAGCATGGACTGCACTACCTCGTCACCTTGCTTGGCATATGTGGTAGAATCTACGGCACGTTCATTAACAACTGTAGCACGTCCTGCACTTTCCTTGGCTTTTTGGTCTATTATCTGCATTGAAACGGTAAGTTCTTGCACGGCTATGCTTTGCCTTGAAGAACCATCTGCAAGTTGCATTGCTCCTTGGTTGATTTGTTCCGCACCTGCCACAACTTGGCTTGTTGCAGCTTGTATACTTGCCATTGTTTTGCCCAGTGACTCTAAAATTATGGTTAGTGCACTTTTTATAGGAGCGTATGAGCCAATGTAATCCCTGTTAACAGATACAGTTAAGTCACCCTGTGACACACGTTGGAGCACTTCCGCAATCTCACTTATATAAGCCAATGTAATCTCATTGGTATGACTGCAAGCCTTAACCACTGTATCAAACTGCCCTTTGAAATCACCGTCAATAGCAGAGAAATTACCTTTTGACATAGCCACTACATTGTGCTCGATTTGAGATAGCGGCTTTTCAACAGCTTCTACTAAATCATTTAAATGTTGCATCATTTCAGCCCAGCCACCCTCGAATTTCGTTTCATCAGCACGGGCCTCAAAATTACCTACACTTGCGTTTGTCGCCAAATTATCAATTTCTTTAATGATATTTACAAAGTTTTGACGCATGGCTTCCATTGCTCCATTTGCCCATTGCCAATCTCCCTCGTAAGGGCGTACCTCACGGTCGAAATCACCTTCACTATATGCTTGAACTATTGAAATAATTTCAACTGTGTCTTGTACGTAGTAATTCGTCAGGGCATTTAACTGCTCTACCAGTTGGCCATACACACCCAGATGCTTTGTTTCGTCAAGCCTAAATTTATAACGTCCTTCTAAATGCTCTTTAATCATAGTATCGAAGTCCGTAACAATACCTTTTACATTGTCAATAAGATTACAAATATCGGAGGTTAGCACTCCAATCTCGTCTGTGGAAATTTTTGAGCGGTCTATATTTACATCGATATTTCCGTTTGCCACTTCCTTAACGACATCACTAATAGCGGTAAGGGGTTTTAGTGACTTTGAAATCAACAAAAATATAAATATGGCGGCAATAGTACTACCAATTAGACTTATTACCATCATTCCACGCTGAATCTGCGCAATATTAGCAAGTCCTTCCATCTGTGAAACACCTATGAAAAACATACCGTTAGGCGTTCCGCCAACACCTGGTAGTGGTAAGAAATAAGCATGATACGGAGTTCCGAAAAATTCCATGCCAAATGCAATCGTTTCTCCACGCCCAAGTACGGCATCAGTAATAGAGCGTTCTACAGAAATTCCTATCGCACGTTCGCCGTCCACTGGATTAATAAGCGTTGACGAAGCAGAAATACTGCCACCAGCAGTATCGGGATCTGCTACAAAGACCATAGCTTCAACATCAAATATCTCCGAAACCATATCCACAAACTCATTCATGCCTACGTCAAAATTTACCGCAACCACGCCAATAAGCTCTCCTCCGTCAAAAATTGGAGCGGCTGTTGTTAAGACTATGGGTGCCGTTGGTGTAGGCATATAAACCGTAATCATTTCACCACGCAAACCTGCGGATATGGATGCACCTGCGCCTATGAAATCGCCATAGAGGTGCGGCAATAACGAACGTGCAATCGCATAACCATGGGCATCTGTTATGACAATAGAATCTACTCCTAAAATAGTACGTCTATCTGCTGAATATTGCCAAATAGCCTCTCTATCGCCCTCGTGAATTAGGCTAATCAACTCTGCGCTACTTGCCATTGCAGAAGCGGCAGTAATGCTCTGTTGCCAAAATGCGTCAAGATAAGCACTAACCGCATTAGCAGCTTGATTGGTTTTCTCGTCCTCATAATTTCCTATCATTCGCTCTACTACTATGCTGGCATATATCATAGAAGTTACAACTAATAAGAAAACTGCAGCCAAAACAAAAATGGTTATTTTACTTCTAAGCGTACCTAATATGCGGAAAATCCCACTTTGATGTGTTGATCGTGTGGCGATAAATCCCATAACAACAAGTAGTGATATCCCTATGTAAATGCTTATTAAAACTATATTAAATATGATAATCAATCCCCTTTACTTTTTGATGTTCTTTGCTCAATCATCATTTGCCCCATTATAACCTATCCGTCCCCTTTCTATATCAAAATTTCTTTTAAGCAATTTGATGTGAACAATTTCAATTTTTGCAACCTATGCTGTGTAGTAAATAGAACTTTAAACTACAATAATAAAAAAAAGCCTTGGAGGACCTCCCCACAATCTTAATCCCTTGCCTATTATTTACCTTAATTTTAACCACCATATACTATCATTTTCATATAAAAATTGCAACAAAGATCGTACTTTTTACTGCATATTAATACAAATAAGTCTTACAAAATATAGTATTTATTCAAATCCAAATGGTGCAGATTCGATGGTTCTACCAACCTAATACCATCGTTTTTTAGTTAATATTCTTACTTTTTTGTTTATTTTTTTGTTTCAAAAGTGATGTTTTACTATAATTATCTTATCTTAGTATTAGGCAATATTTTCCCTTGCCACATAAAAACCGTGGAGTAAATCTCATGGCTTTGGCCAGTGAGATTTACTCCACGGTTAATTATAAATTCAAATTTACGGTTATATTCCAACAGTTCTACTAAATATATTTACTACTTGGTGTAGCCGTTCGGGTGTGATTTGTGCCATCTCCAAGCATCTTCTATAATTTTATCAATTGAGGTTCTCGTCGGAGTCCATTTTAAAATTTCCTTTGCTTTTTCTGATGATGCTATAAGTGTAGATGGGTCCCCTGTTCTGCGTGGTGAGTTTTGTGTTTTAATTTCAGTTTTTGTAATACGTCTTGCTGCATCAATTATTTGTTTTACAGAAAAACCTTCTTCACTTCCTAAGTTAAATATCTCACTTTCGCCACCATCATCTAAATATTTTAAAGCTAAAATATGTGCATCAATTAAATCTTCTACATGAACATAGTCTCTTACACATGTTCCATCTTTTGTATTGTAATCATTTCCGTAAATAGGTATATAATCCTCAAGTCCAAGCGCAACTTTTAGTGTTAAAGGTATTAAGTGAGTTTCTGGTTTATGCGCTTCTCCTATAGAACCATCATGTATCGCTCCAGCTACATTAAAATATCTTAAAGATACAAAGTTGATATCATGAGCTATACTACACCACTTCAGTATTTTTTCAATAGCAAGTTTAGTTTCGCCATATGCATTACTTGGATTTGGTGTCACTGTTTCTAATATTGGCATTTCCGCACAATCGCCATATACAGCTGCTGTTGAAGAAAATACGATTTTTCTAACTTTATGCTCATTCATTACCCTAAGTAGTACTTGTGTACCAGTGATATTATTATCATAATATTTAAGTGGATGTAACATAGATTCTCTTATCAGTGAACTAGCCGCAAAATGCATAACTCCATCTATTTTTTCATGTTTGAAAATAGCTTGTAAATTTTCCTCATCTCTTATATCGCCTTCATAAAACTTAGCATTTCCCTGTACTGATTCTTTATATCCTGTTGTTAAATTATCAAAAACTATAACATTGAAACCCTCATCTTTTAATTTACGAACTGCATGTGAACCTATATAACCTGCTCCCCCTGTTACTAAAATATTCATAATTTTCCCCCTCCAATAATTGTTTAAAATAAAGTTAATTGGTTGCTTTCAGGTATACCATCAAGTATATTATTTTGTTTAAGTAATTGTATTACTGTTTTTGTTGCTTTTGTTCGTTCTTTAAATTCTTCAATCGTAAAAAATTCGCCATTCTTACGTTCTTCTATGATATTCTGCGCAACTGTATCTCCAAGCCCCTGTATAGAAGAAAGAGGTGGCATTATACCATCACTTGATACTTTAAATTTCGTTGCATTAGCTTCATACATATTAAGTGGTAGAAACTTTAATCCTCTAGCATACATTTCATTTACAAGCTCAAGAGTTGTGAGCATAGATTTATCTTTAGCTGAAGCATCATTACCTAAAGATTTTATTTGTGCCATAGTTTCTTTAACCTTATCTCTACCTTTACACATCAAATCATAATTAAAATCTTCTGATTTCACTGAGAAAATCGCGCCATAAAAACTATAAGGGTGATGTATTTTAAAGTATCCTATACGTACCGTCATCATTACATAAGCCACAGCATGACCTTTCGGGAACATATATTTAATTTTCTTACACGAATCAATATACCATTCTGGCACATTGCTTTCTAACATGATTTGTTCTTCCTCAGGCTTCAAGCCTTTTCCTTTACGCACAGATTCCATTATTGTGAAAGCCTTTATTTTCTCTACACCATGAGCTATTAAATAAACCATAATATCATCACGCGTAGGAATAACATCTTTTAGAGTGCATGTATTATTTCTAATTAACTCCTGTGCATTATTAAACCATACGTCAGTACCGTGAGATAAACCTGATATTCTTACTAATTCTCCAAAAGAAGATGGTTTTGTATCAACAAGCATTTGACGAACAAAAGATGTACCGAACTCTGGTAAACCTAAACTGCCAGTTTTACAACTTATATCTTCTGGAGTTACACCTAAAGCTTCAGGTGAAGTAAATAAACTCATTATTTTCTTATCGCCCAAATCAACCTTTTGGGGATCTTTATCCGTTGTATCATGGAGCATACGTATTATTGTTGGTACATCATGACCTAGTATATCTAATTTTAAAAGCCTACCGCTAATAGAATGATAATCAAAATGTGTTGTAACTACATTTGATTTTGCATCATTTGCTGGACGCTGAACAGGCGTAAACTCATATATAGAACGCCCCGATGGTACTACCATAAGACCCCCAGGATGTTGTCCTGTTGTCTTTTTTATACCTGTGCAACCCATTTTTATACGGTTTATTTCCGCTGCTCGTAGGTTTAATTCTCTTTCATCTGCATACTTACGTGTATACCCATAAGCTGTTTTGTCCGCTAGTGTTCCTATTGTTCCTGCTTTAAATACATGACCCTCACCAAAAAGTTCTTCTGTATAAGCATGTGCTTTACTCTGATACTCACCCGAAAAATTTAAATCTATGTCAGGTTCTTTGTCACCATCAAAACCAAGAAATGTTTCAAACGGTATATCGTGTCCATCTTTATGGAGTTCTTTCCCACAATCAGGACATAATTTATCAGGCATATCACAGCCAGAACCACCAGAATTTTCATTAATAAATCCTTTTACATCTTCTGAGTCGAAATCTGAAAACCTACATTCTAGGCAAACATAATGAGCTGGCAAAGGATTAACTTCAGTTATTTCAGCCATTGTAGCTACAAAAGAAGAACCTACAGAACCACGAGAACCTACCAAATACCCATCTTCAAGTGATTTCCATACTAACTTTTGTGCTATCACATACATAACAGCGAAACCATTTTTTATAATGGAATTAAGTTCACGCTCTAACCTTTCAGAAACTATATCAGGTAAATTATCTCCATACATTCCTTTTGCTTTTGTGGTAGTTATAGTCCTTAATTCCTCCTCTGCACCTTCTATTTCAGGTGGAAAAGAACCCTTTGGTATTGGTAATATCTCCTCTATAGTATCCGCTATTTTGTTAGTATTTTCAACCACAATTTCAACAGCTCTTTCATGACCAAGATATTCAAATTCACTAATCATTTCTTCAGTTGTTCGATAATATAGCGGTGATTGTATATCTGCATCATCAAAACCACTACCAGCCATTATAACTCGCCTATAAACTTCATCTTCTGGTTCTAAAAAATGAACATCGCCAGCTGCTATAACTAGCTTTCCATGTTTTTTTCCTAAAGTAACTATTTTTTCATTTATATCCTGAAGGTCTTTCAGAGAATTAACAATTCCTTCTCTTATCATATGTTCGTTATTGCTTACTGGTTGTACTTCAAAATAGTCATAAAATTCTGCAAGTTCATTTATAAAATCCTCGGGCTTATTTTCTAATATTGCAGTATAAAACTCTCCACTACTACAAGCTGTTCCGATAATAAGCCCTTCCCTAAGCTTCATATATTCACTTTTAGGTATTCGTGGCCTTCTAAAATAATGTTTTATATGAGCGTTACTTACAAGCTCATATAAATTCCTAAGACCTTTAAGATTTTTAACAAGTATAATCGCATGATAAGTTTTTAGTTTTGATTTATCTATAAATTCACTGGCTAGACCATTTATGCCATGTAAATCATGCACATCTCTTGATTCTAATAATTCTATACACTTTAAAAATATTTCTGATGTTGCTTCTGCGTCGTCTACTGCCCTATGGTGATTTTCTAAACTTATACCTAAATGTTCTGCTACTACATTTAACTTATGACGACTTAATTCTGGAAATAATGTTCTTGAAAGTTCTACTGTATCAAGAACTGTGTTTGTTATCTCTTTTTTTGATACACGTTTTGCCGCAACTCTTATAAACCCAACATCGAAATTTGCATTATGCGCAACCAACACACTATCCCCTATGAACTCTAAAAATTTTGGGATAACTTCTTTTTCTTCTGGTTGACCTTCTAACATATCATCTGTTATGCCTGTAAGCTCTATAATCTTTGGCGGTAATTTCACTTTTGGATCTATTAATGCTGAAAAAGAATCTATTTTTTTCTTATTCTTAATTTTAACAGCACCTATTTCAATAACCTGATTAGTTTCCTTCTGAAGCCCTGTAGTTTCTATATCAAACACAACATATTCATCATCGAAACCTTGAGCACGTGGTGATTGTACAACTGCGCCTAAATCGTCCACTAAATAAGCTTCTACTCCATATATTACTTTTACACCGCAATCTTTTCCTGCACTCATTGCGTCAGGGAATGCCTGAACAACACCGTGGTCTGTAATTGCAATAGCCTTATGACCCCATTTTTTCGCTCTTTTTATATAATCTTTTACAGATGTAATTCCATCCATTGCACTCATTTGAGTATGCAAATGTAGTTCTACACGCTTATTTTCGCTATCATCAGTTCTTTCTTCTATGTTTTCTACTTTTCCGATTTCTTTAGCCATTACATTAATTTCATTCGTAAAAGTATCGAACTGTACCCGTCCATGTACTATTACATAATTGCCCTTCTTGATAAGGCCTTTATAATTTTCATCATAACTATCTGGATCTGTAAAAAATTTAACTGTTACTGAATTAGTCCCATCTGTCAAATCGAATGTTACTATATACTTTCCAGTCTTTGTTTCTCTTAAATCTGTATCAAAAATCATACCTTTAAAAGTTATTTCTTCTTCAGGATTAAGTGATTCTTCAAGCTTCACTATCTCTTTATTTATATTGTTATTTATTTTTGTTTTGGTTCTTGGTCTTCTTTTAGCATCTGTAGGATTATACTTTGGCACGTCTTTATATGAAGTTGTAGCCGTACCCACTTCTTCTTTCATCTTGCTAATTATCTGGTTTTCTTCTTTAGCTCTATATTCAAGATATTCTCCTGAAGATGTATCCTCTTTTTCGTCTATAAATGAAACTAAAAAATCTAATTCAAATCTTTTTTTAATTATGTTTTGTATAACCTTGTCGCAACCTCTTGTTCTAAGTAAAAAAGCACCATTATTTAATGTTTGTACAACAATTTTATTTTCTTCTATAGACCATCTAGAGTCTTTTAATATCGTATAGCAAACTTGACTTTCATTTTTTACAATCTCTAAAATATTATCCCAATATATATTAATTTTTTCATTAGGTCCTTTTCCGCTCAAATTGTATTTAAGCTTGATTTTTATATCTTTCATATATGGAAATTCTCTTTTTAATATATCTCTCAAATCATACAAATATTTTTCATTTATAATTTCCTCAAGGATTATATTAATTTTCATTAATCTTGAAGATTTATTTACATTTATAGAGCTTATAACACTATCTTTAAAATTATTTAATAAAGCATTCGGAAAAGATATTTTATTAAAAACCTCCATAAAACTATTCATAATTACAGCCTTTCTATCTCTTTCATTAGAGTTTCTACTAATTTTTCTTCTTCTACCTTACAAATGATTTCGCCTTTTTTAAATATAAGACCGAAACCTTTGCCACCTGCTATGCCTATATCAGCTTCTCTTGCTTCCCCTGGACCATTTACAGAACAGCCCATAACCGCCACAGTTATATGCTTATTTATATTTCTGCATAACGTTTCTACTTTATTAGCTATAGAAATTAAATCGAGTTCCGTACGCCCACATGTCGGACAAGAAATAAATTCTACTCCAAACCTTCGTATATTTAAAGACTGAAGTATTTCTTTTGCACAATAAATTTCTTCTACCGGATCACCTGTAAGTGAAACTCTTATTGTATCACCTATACCCATTGATAATATAGATCCAATTCCTACAGCTGATTTCACTACACCACTATATATAGTACCTGCTTCAGTGATTCCCAAATGTAGCGGGAAATCTGTTTCATTAGATGCTAATTTATAAGCTTCTATAGTTAACGGTACAGAGGACGCTTTTAGTGAGACAGCAATATTATCATAATCTAAACTTGTTATTAAATTTACATGTTGCATCGCACTTTCAAATAAACCTTCGGCCGTTACTTTTCCGTATTTTTTTAAAATTTGCTTATCCAGTGAACCAGCATTTACACCTACTCGTATAGGTATATTTTTGCTCTTTGCCATACCTACAACTTCTTTTACTCTGTCGTGTCCACCAATGTTTCCTGGATTTATTCTAAGTGCATCAATACCATTTTCCATTGACCGCATAGCTAGTCTATAATCAAAATGTATATCTGCTACTACTGGAATATCTGTTTGTTTCTTTATTTCGGTTATAGCGTCTGCTGCTTCTATGTCAGGGACTGCTACACGTACTATTTCACAACCAGCTTGTTCTAATCTTTTTATCTGTTCTACGGTTTTATTTACATTTCTTGTATCTGTATTTGTCATAGATTGAATTACTATAGGATGATTACCTCCTATAAATACACCACCAACATTTATAGATTTTGTTACTTTTCTCACAATTTTCATACCATTACCTACTTTTTTTGAAATTTACTCTGATTATATCACAAAAAAAATAGAGCACCACTAAATTTTTCTTACATATAAATTACAAATAGCTTAAATTGAACTCTTTTACTTTATCAATACTTGCGCTTTCTGTTAACTTATGTTAGCATTTATAGCACATAAAATAGCTATGAGAAATACAGCCTAAAGCTTTTAATATTTGCCTATTCACTAAATAAAAAGTTAAAAGGAGTAATAAACAGTGACAGTTGAAGATGACCCAAGAAATGTATTAGAGGAAAAAACCCCCATTGTAAAAAGTTTGAAACCATTAAGATTAGAGCCTAATGTAGTTAAACAAATAGTAAACGCACGAATTGAGCAAAACATTACACAAAAAGAACTTGCTGACCGTATTGGTATCAAACAAAGTAATATAAGTCGTTTAGAGAGTGGGAATCATAACCCATCACTTGAGTTTCTCAGAAAAGTTGCCACAGGACTTGGAAAAGAGTTGCACATAGAATTTAGGTAAACATTAAAAAATTAGAGACCTTGGGGCTTTCAGCCCCAAACCCCGACAAGCGCAGCGCGCTTGACCGCTTTTTTAAGAACGCACATATGTGCGTTCTTTTTTAATTATTATTCCCCCTTTTTAAACGCGAGTGCCTACTCGCTTACTTTTTTAGATACGTATTAAAAGATAAAGACCTTGGAGCCTTCAGCCCCAAATCCATTGCGACATGTCGCAATTTCAAGTGCAGCGTACTTGACCGCTTTTTTAAGAACGCACATTCGTGCGTTCTTTTTTAATTATTATTCCCTCCTTTTTAAACGCGAGTGCCTACTCGCTTACTTTTTTAGATACGTATTAAAAGATAAAGACCTTGGAGCCTTCAGCCCCAAATCCATTGCGACATGTCGCAATTTCAAGTGCAGCGTACTTGACCGCTTTTTTAAGAACGCACATTCGTGCGTTCTTTTTTAATTATTATTCCCTCCTTTTTAAACGCGAGTGCCTACTCGCTTACTTTTTTAGATACGTATTAAAAGATAAAGACCTTGGAGCCTTCAGCCCCAAATCCATTGCGACATGTCGCAATTTCAAGCGCAGCGCACTTGACCACTTTTTTAAGAACGCATATTCGTGTGTTCTTTTTTAATTATTATTCCCCTCTTTAAAAAAGCAAGTGCAAAGCACTTGCTAATAAAGTTTTGGTCAAACTTTTTCAAAAGTTTGTGGGGTTTGGGGCAACGCCCCAAGGTCTCTATCTTTTGATTTTAAGGTCTTTATCTTTTGACCTTAAGTGCCTCTTGTTGCTTAACCGCTAAAATGGTATTATTATGTATTATATGTTTAGGAGGCGTGCCCTTTGCTCAAAAAGTTAACTTGCATGATATTAATGACTACTTCACTTTTTATAATGACTGCTTGTATTAATGAAAATACTAATATAGATAATGCAGAACGAACATTTTTACTTATGCCTTTAGCTGATTCTAATTCTGATTTTAATTCTCTACTGCTATCAGGTGCTGAAAGAGAAGCAGAAATTAATGGTTGGTATTTAATAATTGATAATGGCGACGACTCTGCTACTTCTTTTCAGAATGGTATCAGAAATAATGTAGCTGGTATAGCTATTTCACCTATAACCCCTGATATATTTAGTGAAGAAATAGAAAATGCTATGGAGTACAGTGTACCTGTAGTTACTTTTTTTTCAGATATATATAACCACGAAAGTCGTAATGCGTATATTGGTCCAAACAATTTAGAAACAGGCAAAGAGCTAGGTAGAAGAAGTGCTGAATACTTATTAGAAAGAAATATTACTAGTGGTTCTATAGCTATGATTATGTCAAACTCTACCCAAACAACATTTACTGAACGTGCTGAAGGGATAAAAAAAGGTTTTGCAGAAACAATATATGAATATGATACTAATTTCAGCTGGCTAACACCTATTGTTGATGGAGATAATATAGCTATCTCTTTACGAGAATTTGAGCTTCAAATGATTCAAAATCCCAATATGGTTGCAGTATTTTCTTTAGGCACTGAAGCATCTTCAACTGGTGCTATGGAAGTTATAAGGTTATTAAATAGAACAGCCCAAATACATCATTTTAGTTTTGATTTCATACCTATTCCTGCAAATACTAAAGGACTTGTTGCAGGAATAATGAATCAAGAAAACCCATATTTAATGGGACGTCAAATCGTCAGAACTATGATTGACATTGCAGAAGGTAGAAGTGTGGCAAGCGAGAATTATATAGAATCGAAATGGATTGAATTGCAGAATTAAATACTCCAGAAAAATAAATTCGATTTGATTTTAAAAAATTTCTTTAAAATGCTTGACAAAAGTTTATTGTATCGCTATAATTCTAAGAGTAAATCTTGTATGCGTAGCTCAGCTGGATAGAGCGTCTGACTACGGATCAGAAGGCCGAGGGTTCGAATCCTTCCGCGTACATTTTATTCTTTTTCGTTTATATATTCTTTCGTTTAAAAAAACAAGCGCGTATGTGCTTGTTTTTTTGTATATTTAAATAAGTATAGATAGAAAGGTGAGAAATAATGCGTGACTACTTGATGACTATTATAGACGGAATGTCAAAAGGGCTTTTCGCATCATTAATAGTAGGCGTAATTCTACGTCAAATTGGTATCTTAACAAACATTGAAATGATTGAAACCATAGGACAGCTTGCACAATTTTTAATGGGCGCAAGTATAGGAGTTGGAATCGCTTATGCTAGAGGTGCTAGTCTTTTTACGCTTCTTGCATCCACTGTAACAGGAACTATAGGTGCTGGATCTATAAGTATTTTCACAAACGATGTGGGGCTTAGTATATACGCTATCGGCGTAGGTGAACCTGTCGGTGCTTTTGTTGCCTCTATAATTGGCGTTGAAATCGGAAAGCTTATAGAGGGTCGAGTTAAATTTGCCCTTTTAATCGCACCTGCCGTTGTTATTTTATCTGGCGGTATCGCTGGAATATTTGTATCGCCATATATTTCTAGTGTTATGAATCAAATCGGTATAATGGTAAACCATTTTACACTACTACAACCTTTACCTATGGGATTGCTTCTCGGACTTATTATTGGTTCAGTAGTAACGCTACCTATTTCTTCTGCAGCTTTATGTATCGCAATAAATATTAGTGGTATTTCTGCTGGCGCGGCTGTAGCAGGAACATCTGCTCAAATGATAGGTTTTGCGGTCAGTAGTTTTCGAGAAAACAAATTTGAAGGGTTACTATCACAAGGTCTTGGAACATCAATGCTACAAATGAAAAATGTTATTCGTAACCCTTGGATTTGGCTACCTGCATCCGTCGCAAGTGCTGTAGGAGGTGCTCTATCAACAACAGTCTTCCAAATGGAAACAACGCCTATAGGAGCTGGTATGGGTACTTCTGGACTAGTTGGACAACTTGAAACACTTTCTTTTATGGGTGAAGGCGCGCTACCTCAAATAATTATTTTACATGTTTTGATTCCTGCAACTATCAGCATTGTAATTAGCGAATTTCTTCGACACCGCCGCTTAATCAGGTTTGGCGACATGCGGATTTAATTTAAAAATTTCGGGGCACATAGCCCCGAAATTTTATTTTTATCTTATGTACTTTACTGAAATTTTTGAACTAGAAACTAGGATGATCGCCTCGTGACAAGTCAAGAATAAAGCCTGCATTTTTTATTTTTGATTCTAAATAGCTTATACGTCCCTCAGTATCTTCGCCCATGCACATTTCACTACTAGGAATTTCAAGTTTCTCTTTAATTTCTGCTGATATAATATCAGTTGCTACAACATTCGCACCGTGCTTTATTCCTAGTTCTAATCCGCTTTTATGAATAATTCCAAGATCTGATGTTGCCAAAATTAATGAATCGTTAATTAATATACGTACTATAGAAATCATATTTAAAGTTAAAGCCAAGCTTCCCCTTTGCTCTGTCGCAAATATTGTATCTTTGCGCGGTAGCAACGGTGCAAGTGATACAATTTGAGGTTGTAGTTGGCTTAAAAAAAGTATATCTTCAGCTAGTGACTCTGGTGTTTGAAATGGTGAACCTACCATGAACCCTGTGCCTACTTGAAAACCTATTTCCTTTAAATCATACAAGCACTGCTTTCTTTTACTTAATGCCTCACTATCTGGGCGTAACTTTTTATAATGTTCTTCGTCTGCAGTATCATACTTTAAAATGTATCTATCTGCACCAGCAAAAAAGTAATCTTTATATGTTTTTTTGTCTTTTTCTCCAAGAGATAAAGTTACCACACTGTCTGGATATTTTCTTCTAATTTTTGAAATAGTTTTGCAGACCTCTTTACTTGATAAAAAAGCATCTTCTCCTGCTTGAAGAACAAAAGTTGAAACACCTAACTCGTGAGCTTTTTTACAACATGTTAAAATTTCACTTTCACTTAACCTATATCTTTGAACATTTTTATTTTCACTGCTACTTTCGCAATAGTAACAACTATTTTTACAATAACTAGATATTTCCATAAGTCCTCTCAAATATACTTTGTTTCCAAATATATTATCACAAATTTTTCTAGCTTCTTTTCTTAAATCTTTATTTACCGCATCTGTGTTATTTGCGATAAATTCTGTTAATTCAACTTTGCTCATATCTGTAATATTATTCATAAGTTTTCCTCCGCTTAAATTTCTTCTAAATTAAGTAAATAACTCTTGTAATATCATATCATATTTTGTAAACACAATATATTATAAATATATTGGTTTTACATATATATTTTTTTACAGCAAAAGAAAAGCATGCACTTTGTACATGCCTTTCTTTTGCTGTAATCTACGTTTTTTATATTTTTTTAATAATACTGTTATATTTTTTAGTACATTTAATCATAATCCGTTTCGCCTGTATAGAAATTCACGATATAACCAATTGTATTTACACCATTTACCAGACTCATGCATTTTAATTTAAGGTTTTCAACTGCAGCTGATAAATCTCTACCATCAAGGCTATAGAATTTCCTATCAAAAATTGCCGCCACATCTCTACGCGTAGCAATTTGATGCATTTTTTCTTCACTGAATAAGTGTCTTATATCATAAGTTTCTTGGTACATTGCTGTATCATACTCTGTGATCATAACAGTTTCAGGTAACATATCTCTTATTTTAAATTTATTCCTTACAATAAACTCTTCCATCAATGTATCAGCATAAGTTTCAACGTTACTACTTGACATGTTATTAACTTCTTTATCATATTTTTCGTATAGAGCTGTTAATAAAAACATTTTATTTAGTAAGGTTTTGCCAATGACCATTTCAAAGCCTTCTTCATCTAAAGATATATCCAGAATTTCATCAGATTTTATATTACTTGATATACCGAAGCGTTTTACAATTTTCTCTCTCTCAGCAATCAAACTATAAACTCCAGATTTAGTTCCACTTTTTATTGTTATGTAGTCCCTTTTTATTAGAATGCTCATATGCCTAAACTGGCTTTCTAATATATTGACAAAAACTACATGCTCTAGCTTTTTATAAGCATCATCGCTTTTATTAGCTACTGAATTTAACATATCTGTTGAAAATTTATCTGCTTTATATATATTATCAAGATCTAAGTTTCCAAAAATATTTAAAATAGTAACAATCGGAGGTTCTTCCAATGAATTATAATCTTCGTAGTCTTCACCTATACCATAAACTTGTAATGCTCTATTTGTATCCTCATAACTTACGCTGATTTCGTCTTCTTCAATTGGCTTGATATCTTCTTCTTCAATCGCCTGTTTAATAACTTGTTTAATCGCTTCTTTTTTTAAGGACTCCTCTATTTTTGAGGGTTGTTCTTTTGTAGATATTTCGTCAGCTTGTTTTTCTCTTAATTGTCTAAATCTTTCTCTAATTTGCGATTTTCTATCTAATGGCTCTGCTGGAACCGATTGTTCCTGCACTTGCTCTTTTTCTACAGGCTGCTTTTTTATAGTTTCTTCTTTTACAATTCCATCTCTACCCTGATTTTCTCTTAGTTTCCTAAATCGCTCTCTAATTAATGATTCTCTATCGACGGTTTCCCCTTGAATTGGTTCTTCTTGGGCTGCTTTTGATATTGCTTGTACTTCATTTGTCTTTTCCTCCAGCAATTGTTCTTGTGTTTCTTCTTGGCTTTCAACTGGCTGAGTTACTTCTGTCTCTTTTACTTCTTGCCCTAAAAGCTGTTCTTGTGAAGATATTGGTTTTGGTGGCTCTATTGCTTCTTGGATTATATTTCTCTCTTGACCTAGTAGTTGATCTTCTGAAGGTATCGGCCTTCTTACTGACTCTAATATTCTTTCTTCTTCAGCTTGATTTTCTGCTGCCTGTTCGCGTCTTCGTAGTTGTTCATCTGGCGATATCTGTCTTCTTACTGGTTCTAATATTCTTTCTTCAGCTTGATTTTCTACCGCTTGTGCTCGTCTTCGTAGTTGTTCATCTGGTGATATCTGTCTTCTTGCTGGTTCTAATTTTCTTTCTTCAGCTTGATTTTCTACTGCTTGTGTGCGCCTTCTTAGTTGTTCATCTGGCGATATCTGTCTTCTTATTGGTTCAAGTCTTTTTTCTTCAGCTTGATTTTCTGCTGCTTGTGTGCGCCTTCTTAGTTGTTCATCTGGCGATATCTGTCTTCTTACTGGTTCAAGTCTTTTTTCTTCAGCTTGATTTTCTGCTGCTTGTGCGCGCCTTCTTAGTTGTTCATCTGGTGATATCTGTCTTCTTACTGGTTCTAATTTTCTTTCTTCAGCTTGATTTTCTGCTGCTTGTGCGCGCCTTCTTAGTTGTTCATCCGGTGATATCTGTCTTCTTACTGGTTCAAGTCTTTTTTCTTCAGCTTGATTTTCTGCTGCTTGTGCGCGCCTTCTTAGTTGTTCATCTGGTGACATTGGTCTTCTTACTGGTTCTAATTTTCTTTCTTCAGCTTGATTTTCTGCTGCTTGTGCGCGCCTTCTTAGCTGTTCATCTGGTGATATTCGCCTTTTTACTGATTCTAATACTTTTTCCTTTGCTTCCTCCTCCGCTTGAAGGACTTGACTTTTCATCTGGGCTTCTAAAGGTACAGGTTTCTTAACTGATTGTATTTGCTCGGGTTCTCTTTTTACTAATTCTTCTTGCTTTTCTTGAACTGTTTCCGCTTTCACTATCTGGCGTTGTGTTTGCCCTTCATTAGCTGGTCTATTTCTTAGCTTTTGTAATCTTTCTCTGATTAGTGCTTCCCTATCTACATCTTGATCAGTTAATTCTTCTTTAGAAAATTCTGGCTTAAAAGGTTCCTTAAATAATTCTTCTCTAGTCGGCCTATTTTTTAATTTTTGAAGTCTCTCTCTAATTAAACGATCTCTTTCTAAGTCCTCTTCTGTCATTTGTTTTTTAATTTCTTCTTGTATAACAGTCTCTTCCTTAGCTAAGTCTTCTTTAACTTCTTCAACAGGAGGCTCAATAGCCATAGGTTTTTCGCTAACTTCCTCTGGAAAAAACTTTTCTCTTATAAAATCCTTAGTGAAATCTACGACTTCCTCTTTAGAAAGATTATTAACCCCTTTGCCGTATACATCAACAATTTTTGTTAAGACAAATATCCTAATTAAGATACCTTTATTAACTAATATCTCAAAATTTTCTCCATTTTTATATATAGTCAAATGACTATCTGGCAAATTAAAATATTTTTTAATCTCATACTTGTCCATATTAAGTCTATGGCTTCTCGATTTCATTTGGCATTTAATAGATACATAGTCACCATCTACCGTAATATTTCTATTGCTAAGTTCTATATTTGATACGATGTTCATTATCATATGTTCTAATTTATCGTATGTGTCTGCACCCCTATTTTTTGCTACAGCTATCATTCTCAAAGCCAAAGAATCTGGTTCATTTATTTCACTTAATTCTAGGCTACCAAAAATTTTAAAAAGGCTAAATTTTTTATCTATTTCAGATATATCCGCAAGTTCTCTATATCTAGCAGTAGTCACTTCAATAGCTTTAGCAGGACATTCGTCTATAATCCCTTTAATTTTATTAAAATCGGCCTCTTTAATTAAATTTGGGGCTAATACTTTAGCACGTCCTGATCTAGCCTTCTTGAAGAAATCGCTTTTTGAGAAACAATTGCCGCATGCCGTACAAAAATCTGTTACTATTACCTGCTTCATATTGCCCCCTATATAAAATTTTTTTAAACATCAAATTACCCTTTATTTAATATTTGCCTATACCTTGGAGCATAGTAAAATACAATTTGCTCAATCGTATTAACCCCATCTACTAAAAGAAAACATTTTTCTTTTAGTAGACCTAAGTTTATGTGTGCTCTATCAGTCGAAAAATTAGAAAAATCCCTACTAAAAATCGCATCTACATCTGATTTTTCCGCTACCTGTTTAATCACTTCAGCACTAAATAAATCTCTTATATTGTAAGTTTGTTTATACTTTTCTAAATTATGTCTTGGAACACTTGTCAGTGGGACACTAGATAGTGGCTCACTAAACTTTGTCTTACTAGACAGTGGTTCATCTTTTTTCATTGTATCATCAGGTGTATATTTAACGCCTATTTCGATATACTCTACATCAATAACAACCTGTCTCTGTCTAGTATCGTCATTTAAATCGTTTTCTTCTACTATTTCTCCTTTTACATATTTCATAGAATCCCCACTTTGATTATAATTTTTTTGCTCTTATTATACTATAACATAATATAAGAACGCAAAAAACAAGGACCTATAAGCCCTAAAGACTTATAGATCCTTTACACAATATGCTCGAGATCGGACTTGAACCGATACGGGTGTTACCCCGCAGGATTTTAAGTCCTGTGCGTCTGCCGATTCCGCCACTCGAGCACGACTGGCCGCTATAGGACTCGAACCTATGACATCCTGCTTGTAAGGCAGGCGCTCTCCCAGCTGAGCTAAGCGGCCGCAAAGCGACCCAAAAGGGGCTCGAACCCTCGACCTCTGGCGTGACAGGCCAGCGCTCTAACCAACTGAGCTATTGGGCCACATGTTTGTCAACTGAGCAATTGCTCATCAACAAAAACAATTATACATTACAGAATAAAATAAGTCAAGCTTTTTTTTTAAAATTTTTTAAAATTAAAAAATCAAAAGATTAAGACCGTGGGGATTTCATCCCCACACCCCTGACAAGCGCACGCGCGCTTGACTGCGTAATTGCGCGAGCGATGCTCGCGCTTGCTTTTAATATTTCGCCTTTTATACACGTTATCCCCCCAAAAAATAGAACACGCGAATGCGTGTTCTCTAAAGTTTTTGATTAAACTTTTTTCAAAAAGTTTATGGGGTTTGGAGCAAAGCCCCAAGGTTTTTAATCTTTTACCTTTTATATGCGCTACGCTTGAATCAAAAAAAGAACACGCGAATGCGTGTTCTCCAAAGTTTTTGCTCCGCTTTTTTCAAAAAGCGGACGGAGTCTGAGGCGGAGCCTCAGGGTCTTAATCCTTTAATCTTTTAATCTCTTAAAAAGAGTTTTGTATGTGGAAAGCTATATCAGGGCCTGTCACCCTAAACCTTAGAACTGAAAAATTCTCGTTTGTGGTGCCGTCAGGCCTAAATAGTCCACCGATATTTATATACGTAACCCCATTTACTATACTAGAACTGTTGCTAAACCCTTCAGTTGAAACTACAAAAACATTTTTTCCAGTAGCAGCTATATCTTCTAAGGCTTCTCTAAGAATTTGACGTTCCATAGCTGAAGTTATAGAAGAAATTTGTCTATCCATTTTTATAATAATGTGCTCGGCATTAGAATTTATTGCGTCGTTAATAAAACGCCAATTATTAGAAGACGTTGCCATTAGGCTTCCTCTTGATGCATCTAAATTTATTAATGCTACATTACTAAGCATGCTAAAACTATAACCCGCAGTTCTTCTGCTAAGTTGAAGTTCTGATAATTCTTCTATATCACTTCTTCCTGCAAAAATACCTCTTGAAGAATGTTGTGCAAAATATTGTAATGCCTCACTCTGTATTTCTAAATACTCTTCTAATTCTTCTGGCGTAATATCTTCATTCGCTACTACATTTACATGCCCTACTAACGTTATATCAAAACCACCTGAAACTGGTAGACCCATAAGATTTCTATTGAAGGGATTAGTGAATGCAGTTGGAGTTGGTCTATTTGTGGTATTAACACCTATATATGTAGAAACATTGCCTACACTAGCCCTAATGTGTCCAGTTCCACTAGAATTAGCTATGAAAACATTATTTTCAATGCGCCCTAGAGTAGAAGGAACAACCTCAAAGTGTAAACCTGAAATACTAGTACTATGACCCATTGTGCTTACACCATTAAAGGCAAGAGGTACTCTTGTGCCCGCAGCAACATTTATAGAAGTAGCTGATGGAATTATTGCCGCCAGTTCCATACTTTGTATAGACGTTGTATGCATTAGGTCTTGATACGTAAGTGTAAAGTTTATTTCGCCTGTTCTACTTGGGAAAAATGTATTTCCATGTAGTACACCATTTGCATCATCTGAAGCAAATGTAGCATTCTCAGCATTAATATTTATTCTATTTAAATGACCATCAAGTGCAAATGGATACAAGTTAATGCCACTACCACGAAAAACCGTTGAAGGGTATGTATTTATAATCAAAGAGGTAATTTCACCCTGAGCTGAATTATTAAATACTCCAAGAGCATTTACAATATTTCTTTGCACTCCATCAGATAAAGTATTTAGGGTTCTAACATGATCATCATTTATAGTTTGGGCTGCTACAGTTGTAGAGCCTCCACCATCCAAATGCATGGCGTTACGTGCGCCCAAACTAAGCATAATACTTGCCATTTCTGAATGCGTTGCGCCTATACTATGACTTCTACCATCCACCGCTACAAGTATAACTTCTGATCCGTCTTGATTTATACCTATCGCGCTTCTAGGGTGTCTTGAATTTGGTGCCACAACGAAACCTGAATTTGAAAGTCCTCCATTTTCTAGTATAGTTCCAGCTCCACCTATTGCGGCATTTATCTTATTAAGGTCAAGTCCTGCAACACCTGAACCAACTCTAAGTTCTGCTGTATCTCCTACTCGTACACTTTCAGTAAAGTATGAGGCGTATCTCTGTGACATAACAATAACATAACCGTTTTCTGGAACATCAACTGTTTCACCAGCTTCAGATATATGTGTGATAACTCCATCTTCTATAACTAGCTTAACTAAATTTGGGAATCTGCTATCTAGTCCCCTAGTGTTATATATGGTTTGTCTATCAAAAAGTGCCGAGCTAAAATTTCTTTCGAACTTGTTAATACTTTGCACTGCTATATTGCTAACACCATTATTTAAGAAAGTAATTTGTGGTCTTATGTATCCGATAAAAGGGTTATTATCTCCATCTATGAAAAAAGTTGCATATCCAGCTTCTCCGCCATTCATGGAAACTATATTGCCATTACGCATTACCTGACCCATAGGAGTTACAGGATTTAAAGTCATATCAAAAAAATCACCGTTAATACCTGCAACTGCACCATTACTTGATAATAAATTAGTTGTACTTGCTCTTGTGCCGTATTCTCTTGGTATTGCTGGGGCAAGTGCTAGGTTCTCGTTTGTCATATCTATTCTAAGCACATGTATGTCTAAAAAGCCGTTTGTTGTGATTCGTCTATTTAGTTCGTATGTAACACCATCTGCAACCATATGTTGTGTTGTAGTTTCGTGTAAAACCTGTGCATAAACATTTGCTACTGGAGTAGCGAAAGTAACCATGGTTACTACAACAGCACATTTAATCATTTTTTTTAGCAAGTTAAATTTCATCTCATCACGCGCCCCTTAGTGCTATAATTTTCTTTAATTATAACAACGTCATATGGGACATTCAACACATAAGCGTTTACATTTGTGTTACTTTTTTCAAAGATTAAAAGATTAAGACCTTGAGGGCTTCCGCCCAAGGCTCGCCTTAAACACCCGACAAGCGTAGCACGCTTGACCGCTTTTTTTGCAAGCACTATCGTGCTTACATTTTTATTTTAATTCTGAATTAGAACGAAAAAGGGGGATTTTCAGCGAACAACTTCGTCAAAGCCTATTTAGGAGACTATGTAAGGGTTTTATCGGCGTAGCTGAAACGCAGTCAAGCGCGCGTGCGCTTGTTGGTGGTTTGGAGCCGAAATCCTCCACGGTCTTCAAAGATCAAAAGATTTTTGGGGACTCTGTCCCCAATCCCCTGCAAGGGCTTCACCCTTGACCCTTTTTTAAGAACGTGCTTTCGCACGTTCTTTTTTTATTCTCTTATCGGCGCACAGCTTCACTAGAGCCGAAAACGCAGTTGAGCACGATTCCGCTTATCGTCATTCATTGAGGAAAAAATAAAAAAAAGAGCATGCGCGAAGCGCATGCTCAAAGACGCAGTCAAGCGCGCGTGCGCTTGTTGGAGGTATGGAGGCGAAAGCCTCCACGGTCTTTATCTTTTTATTCTTATCTTTTGTTTTCTATTTGCCAATCAATTGGTTGAAATCCTTTTTCTTGCAGAAACTGATTCGTTTTTGAAAAATGCTTGCATCCAAAAAATTTACCACCAGCTAATGGACTAGGGTGAGTCGCCATTAAAATTTCGTGCTTTGGATTTGTAATTAATTCTGCTTTAGATTGCGCATCTCTACCCCATAATAAAAATACTACAGGATCACTTTTTTTATTTAATTCTTTAATTATAAATGTAGTGAAATTTTCCCATCCTTTTTTCGCATGTGATTTACTTTTTCTAGCTTCTACAGTTAATACTGTGTTTAGCAACAACACCCCTTGATTTGCCCATTTAACTAGATGTCCATTATTCGGTATATAACAATCAATGTCTGTTTGCAATTCTTTAAAAATATTTTTAAGTGAGGGCGGTATTTGAGCATTAACTCCAACTGAAAAAGCCATACCATGAGCTTCACCTTCATTTATGTAGGGGTCTTGTCCTAATATTACTACCCTTACCTTTTCAAAAGGTGTATGCATAAGTGCGTTAAAAATTTCGTCCATAGGTGGATAAATTGTTTTGGTATAGTACTCTACTTTTAAAAACTTCCTGAGTTCTAAATAATATTCCTCTTTTATTTCATCTTTTATTATTTCGTCCCAATCATTATCAAATTTCTTCATACTATGACTTCTCCTTTTTAAAGATTAAAAGATTAAAACCTTGGGGATATTCTCCACAACCCCAACAAGCGCACGCGCGCTTGACCGCGTAATTCGCAACGGCTACGCCGTTGCTTTAGAAATTTTGGTTTTTCTTCAATAGCAAACATAAATTTAAAAACAGAACCTTTAAGGCTACCGATAAGTGTACGCTTACTACTCTGCTAACGAGCACGCGCTTGCAGAGTTTAGGACATTGTCCTGATGAAGTCTCAAGATCTTGCCCATTTAATGTGCCTTAACATATTTAACTATAACTAATAGATTTTTTCAATCCCTTTACAATACCATTACAGTTTTCTGTAAAACTTTACATTATAATGAAATAGTATTAGAATGTTACATGAAATTCATCAACCTGTAAAATCTTATTATATTATAGAAAGGAATGATTCACATCGAAAAAATAAGATTTCTATTTAAAACATATCTGACACTTGGATTAAAAACGTCGATAGTATCTGTTTTTATTCTTTCATTTTTGCTTACGATACTTATGTTCATAATAAAAACCACTGGTTGGGGAGATGTTGTGCATGACTTTCGTAATTCTAATTACATGAACTTACTTCTCAATTATATCCCTATATTATTTTCTATGCTATTACTATTTTTCATGTCCAATAGTTTAACTTTAGCTACAGGAATAGTTAGCTTCGTAGTAATTGTCGCAAGCTTAATAAATCGTTTTAAGATTATACTTAGAGATGATCCATTTTTTCCTTGGGATTTGGCTCTTGGTAGCGAACTTGTCGGTATTGCTGGAAGCTTTGGCACACGAAATATTATACTAGCTATATCCTTTGTCATAGTATTTATAATTGGTATTGTGCTTTTCTACTTTTGGGTGAGAACAGAAAAAATGAAACCAATATATCGTGGAATTACTTCTGTGGTATGTGCTGCTATTATGTTTCACTTAAATGCTACGGTTTATCGTGATACAGCTCTTATTAATTCACTACATGTCACAGGAAATGTTTTTAATCAGGTAAATACTTTTAACTCCAGAGGATTTGTATATAGCTTTATATATACGCATAATGTTCATAGAATTTCTATGCCTGATGATTTTAATATAGCTCCTATAAATGAACAAATAAATAACTTCACACCTAAAATTATAAATGATGATATTGTAACTCCGCATATTATAATGATTATGAGTGAAGCGTTTTCTGAAATGGGACTACATCCAGAGGTTAGTTTTGAGGGATTCGAATATCATCCTCAATATTATTGGAAGCAGATTATAGGACGCGCAGAAACTATACATGGACAAATAATCGTTCCGAACTTAGGGGGAGGAACAGCTGATACTGAATTTGATGTCCTTACAGGGCTTAATACGAGAAACTTAAGGGGCGCGCCTTTTTCTCATAGACTTGTTACAAATTATTTTGAAAGTATACCTAGCCTACTTGATCAACTTGGCTATAGATCTATTGCACTTCATCCTGGTTTTAGATGGTTCTATAATCGCCAAAATGTATTTAGATTTTTTGGATTTGAACATCTCTATGATATAGAATACTTTGAATACTACCATTTTAAAGGTATGTATATATCTGAATGGGCTACCATGGACAAGCTTATAGATATCTTTGATAGTCACCTAGAAGATTATCCAGATACACCTTTCTTTAACTTCACTGTTACTATACAAAACCATGGACCATATACAGATAAATACTTAGTAGATACGAATTTTAGTACAACCCTAGATCTTACGCCTGAAGAAATGAACCCTGTATCTAATTATTTTCACGGTCTAAGAGATAAAGATACAGAACTTCAAAGGTTAATTGAACACTTTGAAGCTACGGATGAACCTGTAGTACTTGTATATTTCAGTGATCATTTACCAGCCTTTACACCGAGTATATACGCACAGTTCTATCCTGATATTTTCGAGCCTAACTCTCTTGGTAGTACAGTTAGACTCCATACAGTACCGTTTATGATTTGGCAAAACGAAGCAGCACGAGCAATAACGCCTTTAGAAGAAAATTTTGAAACGATTATTATGCCTGAGAACATGACTATATCCTCGAGCTTCCTAGGGGCATATGTAATGCAGTTACTTGGTTTTGAAAACCTATCTCCGTTTTTCGATTATGTGAACTACATTAGAACAAGGTTTCCAATAATCCTAGAAAGTATGTCTGTTGGTATGGATGGTAAGTACTCAATAAACATGACTGAAGAAGAACGAGATCCGCTAATACTCTACAGACACTGGCAATTCCATAAAATCTTTAACCAGTAATGAAAGATTAAAAGAAAAACCGTGGAGCGTAGCCTCATACCCATTGCGGTATACCGGAATTTCTCGAGGGTTTCACCCTTGACCCTCTTTTTGCAAGCGCATACGCGCTTGCCTTTTTATTTTAACAGGCGAAGCCAAACAATTATTTTTATATAAAAAGACCGCACATGTGTGCGGTCTTAAAAAAGCAGTCAAGGAAGCACGCGCTTGCGGGGTTTGAAGCAGACCCCCAAAGATTTTAATCTTTAACATTTTATTGCTCGGAGATATTGAAGCTCTATACCTGTAGCTTCACTAATTATGTTTAAATCTACGCCTGATTTCTTCATTTTTACGGCTACTTCCCAAACCCCTCTATTCATACTGTCTTCTTCCCCTTTTTGCTTTACATTACCTACTGTTGAATTTTCAGATCTGATTTCCTCTAAAGGTCTACCCCTCAACGAATTTTCTACAGCTGTACTAAAGTCTTTGAAATAGTCCGAATCAGTATTTATATTTTTAAATTTATTCGCATTTCTTCCATTACAGGGCCCTAAACTTAAAAGCGAAATAATCTGGCGTTGCTCCTTTGTATAGCCCCTTTCCCAATTGGCTACATTAACTGCAACTACATCCAATCTATTCTTACTGCTATCATTAGTCGAAGAACTTGCAACCTGTACTTCATGGATGAAAGTGTCGCCCTTCTCCTTATTATAAAAAACTATAGCAGTTGCTGGTAAAGATTTGCCAGCCCAATGAATAATTCTTTTATGAACCTTTGCCCAATAATAAAGATTTTCATTCAAATTGAAGTCCAGCGCAAAGTCCGATGATATTAAACTTATAGCTTCCTCCCCTGCTGTCATGACGTATATAGGAACATCCTTACCCTTTATGTTATGACCACTAATCAATTGAACATTATCCGCCTTACTTATCTCTAAAGAACGCCTAGCTACAACTTCCGCTAATATCCTGAAGTTAACTTCATTATATACTAAATTCTTAAATGACTGTGACTCTAAAACATTACTAATATTCATACTAGTACTACTCCTTTTATATAATATATATGAAAGCTTTTTCTCTGTATAATCATATGCGCTTTAACAGTGATTGGCAAGAAGTCCCCCCTTAGGGGGTATAAAATAGAAATTTCCTAATCGTTAGAAATACGATGAAAGTGTTTAAATAAGTATGAACCTTCAAGCAAGGGCACCAAACTCCTTAATAAGTGAACTTATTTAATTCGTTTTTGTCATATTTTAGGCACGTAATTGTGAATAATTTTCATGATAATATATTTATGTATAATTTGTCAATATAATCTGACAAATTATGTTGACGGTAATAGAAAGCGCGTGCTTGTTCAGAAATTGCCGTATACGGCAATGGGCGGAAGCCCCAAGGTCTTAATCTTTTTATATTTTAATCTTTTACTGAAGTAGAGATACAGCCGCTTTTGCGTCTTCACCTGAAAGCTTCTTGAGCTTTGAGGCTTCCCCACGTATCCTTTCGCTTATGACTCTATGATTATTATGAATATAATCTATCATGTCTTTTAAATCATCTACATCTAAGTTTGAAGTATCAACATATGTTTTTTCATTTACGTACTCAACAAAGAATTTTACTTTAGGGTCATATACAAGCCCTATTACTGGTACTCCTGTGCTAACGGCATAAATAAGGGTATGTAGCCTCATGGACATAGCGAAGTGAGTTTCCCTTATAATAGCTAGGAATTGACTTACATCATAGATTTTACTTAAAAGTACATTTTCTGTTTTTGCTTTCGCCATAATTTCTCTAAGTATAGTATAGTCGTTTGGATGCATGGGTACATACATTGGTATGATATTATACTTTCTACTTACTTCTTCAATAACTTTAGCCATTTTATCTGTGAAATGTACTTCGTTATACTTCCATGTACGACATGATACCGCAAAGTATTTTTTTGATAAGTCTATCCCTTCGCTGGCAAATATACTATCTACATTTTGCCCTGCATCTACATCTATTGTAAATACAGGATCAACTGAAAGCTTAACTGTTACTTTATCTAAATCTACCCCAAGCCTTTTTACTTCTTCTAAGGATTCTGGTTCCCTTAGTGATATATAATCACACATAGAAAGAGCCTTCTTAGCTCGTGATATATTGTGATTTCTTATAATAGGCCCAATTCCATTGCCATATACCATAAGTTTTAAGCCATATCTCTTAGCAAACTGTAGTAGGACCGTATAGTATATTAGGGATTGCGTACTCGTTATATCCTGTATTAGACTTCCTCCGCCATAGACAAACAATCTTGATCTTTTTAGATATTTCTTAATTGCAAAGAAATCATATCTATTTATAGAGAAAACATTATGTTCCTCCATAGTCTCCTTGGGCTTCTTAGAAAGTACAAGGATTTTTACATCGGGCTTTTCTTTCCTTATAGTATCTATAACCGCCTTTAGGAGTGCATCATCTCCGCTATTATCAAAACCATAGTATCCCGATAGAACTATATCAAATATCTTGTTCTCTTGCTTTTGTCTATTTATAACATCATTATAAATTTCAATATGTCTATGCTTCATACTTTCCTTAGAAAAATTTTCTTTTGCGTAGTTATAAATATTATTACCAAGCCTTTCTCTTAAATTCTCATCATTTATGAACATTAGAATCTTCTTAGCTAGTTCCTTTGGATTTCCAGCCTCCGCTAAGAAACCTGTTTCACCTTCATGTATAAGATCCACAATTCCACCTACTGCTGTACTTACGGTTGCCTTCTTCATTAGCGAACCCTCTAGTAACACATATGGGAAACTCTCACTATATGAAGAAAGTACATTTATATCTATCGCATTTATGAAGTTAAAAATATCCTCAAGGAATCCTGTAAATATTATATTTTCTTCTATTCCTAACTTCTTTGCTTGCTGTCTTAGATTATTTTCTTCTACACCTTCGCCAGCTAGTAGAAATATAACATCCTTATTCTCCTTTAGAATTTCCGCAGCTGCACTTATAAAAACCTCATGGCCCTTTACTAAGTCAAAACGCCCTATTATACCTACTAATACTTTGCCCTCAGCTGAAATACCGAACTGCTTTAGAAATTCCTGCTTAGGTATAAATTCAACCTTCTTCTCAAAATCTATTGTATTGTAAACTGTATATATTCTATCCTCTTGAAAACCTCTTTCAACAAGCATATGCTTAAAATTCTTTGAAACCGCTATATAATAATCTACAAATTTAAGTGCCGCTACATTAAGCCCTGTGTAGATGTATTTCTTATAAAAATTTTCAGTAAAATCCAATTTATAATCACTATGTACTGTAGTAATTATAGGGATCCTTATAAACATCTTCAAAAACATAACTATAAAATTTGCCCTTGCACCGTGAGCATGTATTATATTATAGCGTTCTTCCCTAATGTGCTTCACCAACTTACTTATTATTGTTAGGTCATTCCTGTACTTCTGTTTCATTAAGATAGAAGGAATCGGCATATTCTGTATCTCTTGATAGAATACACCATCCATAACACAAACAACCTTTACATCAATTTCTTTCTGTAAAGCTAAAAGGAGCGTAAAAACATGAGTTTTTGCGCCACCTTTATCACCACCACTTATTAGATGTAGAACCTTCATGCCCTTTTTTCGCTCCTATCAATTTTTATAACAGCCCAAATTAGACCTATCATAATCCAATACGTGAGCATTGTTCTTGGATAAAACCATACATGTTCTACAACGCTAAAGATTAAAAATGCAACTAATGCAGATATACCAGCCGCTAAAAAATATTTATTTTCACTATTCTTTGTTTGCAAGAATGTAGAAACTCCTCCATGAAGTGTCTTAAGGTTATAGGCTACTATAGCTATAAATCCGCCTACACCTATTTCTATCCAAACATTAAGGAATACATTATGAGAATGCATAGCTTGTCCTGCAAGCGAATGAGCATGTGCTCTATATATTAGGTTAAATGCCCGTGGCCCTATTCCTATACCTTGAATCCAGTAGTGCTCTATAACTCTAATTGCGCCTTCCCAAATTAGTATCCTATAAAGGCTAGAAGTATCTGTCCCTACCGTAGACATTCTCATAATTATAGTATCTGGTATAAGCGGTATAGATGAGATAAATATCAAGATACCCACTGGCACAAGTCTTGGCTTAATAATAACGATAAATGTACCAACTGCACCAGCCAAGGCAAGATATGATGCCCTTGAGAAGGTCAACATAAGTACAACTATTATTGGTGCAAGCAGTGCCATAAGAAATATCTTCTTAACCTCCCCATCTGCTGTAACAGCATAGGCGAAACAAAATGGTAGTAGCATAACTATAAACTTAGCATAGTTATTTGGATTCCCCATAGTGGCATAAAGTCTACCAGGTAAACTTTGATTAGTAGCAAGATCTACAAAATCTGCTCTTATTTCTATTCCGCCAGCAAATTGCAGTAAACCGTAGAAAGAGCTAAGCAGTAAACCTACAAATACAAAACCTACTATTAACTTGAAACTTTTCATATCATCAATTACATTAATGACAAATATTCCAAGGGATACACTAGCAAACATAATACTAGCTACCCTTATGCTATCCATTCCGCCAAAACCTGTAAAGAAACTAGCTATACAAAAGAATATATATAGAGCTAAACTAGCTGGAAAAAATTTAGCGTCAAACCCATCCCTCTTACCTAAGAAGTATTGTATAGTAAAAATACCCCAGTATCCAGCCGCTGCTGCAAGTATAAACATATTACTCCACATTCTATCTGGAATTATGGACATTAGAATAATAAATACTCCAAAAGCAACCTTTAAGTTAACAATAGAAGCAATAGCAGTCATAGACATTACCTTATCAAATAAAGCCTTATTCAAGCTTCCTAAATTAAGCCCTGCAAGAACTAAATAAAATTTTCTCACTACATTCATTATTGTAGCAAAAATCTTAAGAACTACTGTTATAATTAGACTGCCTTCTGCAAAATTATTATCAGTTGGTTTATTTAAATATTTATAAATCGTGCCAACTATAAACCCCTTAAGAGCTAAACTTTCTAGTCTCTTAAGATTCTTAAAAAGTATACTATTCTCGTAAAACCTATTAAGTGCCTTAAAAATGGTTATAACTGTCGATATTATAAAACTGTTGTTCCCCATATCTACATCGCCTCGATATTAGAAATTCGTGGAAAGAATATTGTATTTCCTACTCTTAAAGTTACACTCTGACCAACTGCAAATCTATTTCCACCTATAATAATACCATTATCAAAAGCTTGAGCTGGTAGTTCTGTAGTTACAGTTATAGAACTAAAGCCTTCTCTACTAGTTTCTACAAGTATTCCATTTGAATTAGCATGAAATTCTACACTAGGACCTCTATCTAAATCTATAACTGTACCAAAATCTATAGTTCGCCCTTCATTTAAAGCACTATCACCAATATTCATGTGATCAACTACAAAATCATCCACTACAAAGTTTGTAAAACTCATAGTAAACATACCTTCAGGGCCTGTCGCCACTTCACCTGTACCTGTTCTTGTTAACATAAAAGCTGCTGCTCCCACTACTAAGAGAACCACTAACAAATCTATTACATTTACCATACCAAAAATCTTACCATTCTTATCAATCATAATTAAAAAACCCTTTCCTTATTTTGTCTTTATTCTCCTACACTTATCCCAGAAATTCTTAAAAATAAATTTGCTCCACCCACTCGTGTTACCATAAATTCGCCCACTGTAAATATATGTCCCTCTACAAGTATGCCATTATCCAGCGGATAACCCATAAATTCAGTTGTAATATCCACCGAATAAAAATTATTTAAACTACTAGCCACAAGTTGACCTTCTGAATTTCTACTAAACTGTCTACTATCATCTATATTTATATCTATTACTGAACCTAAGCTAACACCGCTATTATGTTCTAACACAGGATCGCCAACTTCTATAAATTTAGTCGTAAAATCTTCCAATGCATCTATAGAAAGTTGCATGGTTATAGGTTTCGGTGTTTCCCTTGTAATGAAAGTTGGTATAATAGCAGCAATCATAACTACAACAAATAAATCCACTATACTTATCTTGCCTAAAATTCTACCCTTGCTATCCAGCATATCGGTCCTCCCTCCTCTTTTAATGATTAAGACCTTGGGGATTTCATCCCCAAACCCATTGCGACATGTCGCAATTTCAAGCGCGCGCTTGACCGCGTATAGCAAGTACGATAGCACTTGCTAACGTTTTTGATTAAACTTTTTTCAGAATGTTTTTACAATGTAAAATTAATTGTAATGTAATATGTGCCAATACTTCTTGAATCTGAATCTCTTAAATGGCTAAACCCTGTTATAATACGATATTCTCCTGACTCAAGCGTACCATGTAACCACTCCCAATTAAAATCGTGTTCACGTGTTCCATTTGGGTGTAGGAGAAGTCCTATATCAGCAAAAGCAAAATTATCAATGATTGTATCGACATTTTCCCACCCGTTTTCAGCACGTTTTTCTAGCTTGAACCGATTGCCAAACATATACTCATTGTTTGTATTATTATGAAAAATAACTGTCATAAATTGTTGAGTTTTTTCGACAACTTCTACACTAACTGTACTGTCAACTCTATCGCCATTTGCTGAATATATAAAGTATTCTATTTCACTTTCTATTTCATCTTCTATTTCGTTTCTTATTTCATACTCTATTTCATTTTTCAAGTATGGTGTTTGATACGATAAATAACTAGAAATTATTTGCACAAGTACAAGCACTACTACTATTAGCGATACCAAAAATTTTCTACTCATTATGACACCCCTCCACCCACACAAGCGTATGCTCCAAAATTTACGTTATCGCATGAGCGAAGCTCGCACTTTGAAGTTTTTGAGCAAACTTTTTTCAAAATGTTTTTATAATATAAAATTAATTACAATGTAATAGCTATCAAAATCTCCTGTAGCTCTGAAATAGATAAAACCTGTTGTAATTCTATATTCTCCGGATTCAAGCGTACCATGTAGCCACTCCCAGTTGAAGCCGTGTTCACGTGTTCCATTTGGAGGTAGAGGAAGCCCTATAAGAGTAAAACCAAAATCATCAATGATTGTATCGACATTTTCCCACCCGTTTTCAGCACGTCTTCCTAACTCGAACCAAGTGCCGAATGTATACTCGTTGTCTGTATTATTATGAAAAATAAATGTGATAAACTCTTGAGTTTTTTCGACCAGTTCTACATTGACTGTTCCGTCAACTCTATCGCCATTTGCCGAATATATATAATATTCTATTTCGTTTTCTATTCCATTTCTTATTTCATACTCTATTTCATTTTCCAAGTATGGCGTTTGATTATACGATAAATAACTAAAAATTACTTGTGCAATCACAAACACTACTATTAGCGATACCAATAACTTTCTACTTATTATGACACCCCCCACGCACAAATGCGTGTGCACTTACTTAGTTTCTGATATACGACTTATTTGGCTTTATAATTCAACAAGTACGATAGCACTTGCCAACTATCTAACATATCCGTTACCCCTCCCAAAGATATTTTTTATAATGTAAAATTAATTGTAATGTAATACAGACTAAATCTTGTTGTAATACGATATTCTCCACACTCAAGCGTACCGTATAACCACTCTAAATTAAATCCGTGTTCAAGTGTTCCATTCGGAGGTAATAAAATTCCGTTACTAGTAAACATAAAGTTATCAATGATTATATCAACTTTTTCCCACTCGTTTTCAGCTCGTCTTTCTAGCTGAAACCACCTGCCGAATATATACTCGTTGTCTGTATTATTATTAAAAATAAATGTAATATACTCTTGAGTTTTCTCGACAACTTCTACACTGATTATATCATGAACTCTATGGACAATTCCCAAATATATAGAATATTCTATTTCACTTTCTATTTCATTTCCTGAGCATAGTGTTGGGCTGTAAGATAGATAACTAGAAATTATTTGTACAATCACAAGCACTACTACTATTAGCGATACAAATGACTTTTTACTCATTATGACACCCCCACGCACAAATGCGTGTGCACTTACTTAGTTTCTGATATAAGACTTACTTGGCTTTATAATACAGCAAGTGCGATAGCACTTGCCAATGTTTTTGATTAAACTTTTTGTAAAAAGTTTGCAGGTGTGAACAGAGTCCACGGTTTTAATCTTTTAATCTTTTAATCTTTTAATCTTTTAATCTTTTAAAATATCTTTGTACATTTTTTGGGTTTTGCTTATCATTATTTTTATGTCGAATGTATTTTTTATTGCAAAACGAGAATTTTTTGAAAATTTTGCGTATAGGTCTTTGTCCTCCATCATAGTTTTCATAGCAGTTGCCATTTCTGAAGGATTGTTGTAAGCGACCAGTATGCCACAGTTAGTACTATCATTAATAATATCTGGATTGCCTCCTACATTTGTAGCGATTACTGGTAGTCCCATTGTCATTGCTTCAAGTATAGCAAAACTTAACGCTTCACTTTCTGATGAATTAATAAATACATGTCCAGTACTTAATACCTCTTTTGGATTTGTTGTGTACCCTAAAAAATCTACAAACTCAGATAAATTATTTTCAGTTACATAATTTTTTGCTTCAGCTTCTAGTGGCCCTTCTCCTGCTAATAATAGTTTAAAAGGTTTGTTCGTTTCTGTAGACAAAGTTTTTATGGACTCTAGTAAAAATAATATTCCTTTTTCAGCAGATAACCTTGCAAGTACTACGAATATAAAAGGAGTATCCTCTATATTGTTGCCTTCGTAATCTTCGTACCCCACACCGTTAAATATCACATGTATTTTGTCTTGTGGGTAGTTATTCGATATAAGCAAATGTTTTACACTATTACAAACCGCTATCACTGCACTATTTTTTCTTGTAATTAAAAAGTTCATAATCTTCCATACTAAGTTATTATTTACATTTATATGGGAAGTATAAACAACCTTAGCGCGATTACCATAAAGTTTTGATAGTATTGCAATATAATTTTCACGTGGAAACTGTGCGTGAATTATGTCTATTTCATTTTCTTTGCATATAACTGCTATTTGTTTTGCAGCTTTTAAATCAAATGGGGACTTCATTTTTACGTTAAAAACTTTAGCTCCAAGCGATTCCATTTGTGAAACTAGTAAACCTGTTTCATTATATCCAAAAAATATTTCTACATTTTTTAGTCCTTCGCTTAAAACTTTTACATATTTTTCGGAACCGCCATTCCCTGCATGATTTATTAAATATAAAATTCTCAAAATAATCACCCTTATTGATGAACCATAAATGATTAAGACCGTGGGGCGTTGCCCCACACCCATTGCGGTATACCGCAATTTCTCGAGGGTTTCACCCTTGACCCCTTTTTAACAAGCACTTGCGTGCTTGTTGGTAGAAAACCTAAGTTTCATCAAAAATTAAAGGCGCGAGCAAAGCTCGCGTAATAACGTGGTCAAGCGCGCTTGCGCTTGTCTGGGGTGGTGGGGATGAAATCCCCACGGTCTTTTGTCTTTTTGACTAACTACGACGTTTTAATATATAGCTAAATAAAATTTCCGCTTGTTTAATTTTTAGCACGAAAGCCATTAGGAAATAAACTATGACTCCTACTCCAACAGGTAAAAATAATCTTATTGACCTTGTTATAAACTCTCCACCAATACTTAAACCTCGTACTTGTGGCATTATATATTGTAGTACTAAAAACATAATAACACTTGATATTAAACATTTTATTATTCCTACTATCATGTCTTTATCAATTATTCGAACTTTTCTATTCATAACTAGGATAAGACCAAGTGCCCCTACAAAAGTAGAAACAGAGTACGCCATTGGCATACTAAACGTACCTAAGTAATCTATAAAAAACAAACTAAAACTAATATTTACAGCCATTATAATGAAACCAAAAATAGCTGGAGTTTTTGAATTTTTTTGCGAATAAAAAGCTTTATCTAAAACTTCTTTAAGACCCACGAATATAATTCCGAGTCCGTAAATCCCAAACATGTTAGCTGCTAGTATGGCACTATATTCATCAAAATCTCCCCATTGTGCTAGTAAATTAATAAGCTCGAATCTTAAAATCACAAAGCCTGCAGTTGCTGGCATTAGCAAGAAAATAACTACCATGATAATATTGTTAAGAGTACTCTTATATTCATCCTTATTATTAATAGACCAAAGTTCTGTTAGTTTTGGAAAATATACTGCTGTAATTGAATATACAATTGATAAAATTATTACAAGTATTAAATTTTGCACATATCCCATTATAGTAACGGTATTAAATCTAGTAGCAAGTGTTGTATTGAAAAACATATTAATCTGAAAAGATGAAACACTCACAAGAACAGGTAGAGTAAGCTTTGCCGCTGTTTTCATTTCTTCGCTTTTTAAATTAATAGAAGGCTTGTATCTATACCCCATTTTTATAATAGATGGAAGTAAAACAAAAGCTTGTAAAGAAAGTCCAAATACTGTAGCAAACAATAGCCCGCGTACACCATACGCATGTCCAAATAAAAGCACATATGAAATTACAACTAAACTTGATGGCGTTGTAACAAACGCTGGCAATTTAAACCTTCCATTCGAATGTAGAATACCCTGAAAAATATAATTCAGCCCATAAAAAAACATAGCTGGCATTAAAACTCTAAGCGAAAAAACTAAAAATTCAAAGCTTTCTTGATCATACCTATAATGTGTAAATCCAGCAATAAAAGGTGCCGCAAAAAAACCGACCGACACAAGTAATAGAATTATCATACACGATATAGTTATAATATCATTTAAAAAAGCTTCAGCTTTTAAGATTTCCTTCTTCACCAACAATGATGAGTAAATAGGAACAACAACAGCTGTAATAGCAGTTCCAATGCAATTAAATATAATATTAGGTATTCCGAGCGCAAAAGAATAAATATTAAGATACAAGTTTTGCGGACCGAAAAAAGACATATAAAGTTGCAAGCTTGCCAGTGATAAAACCCTAGACAGCAGTGTAATCACTGTAACAGAAAAAACTATTTGGCTTGTACTTTTCATCGCATTTCTCCTTAAAAATTTCAAAGTTGCAAACATTTCAAGTATAGCAAATCTTTCTATAACTTACAACTTTACGAAAAGATTAAGAGATTAAGACCTTGAGGGCTTCCGCCCTCAAACTCCCGACAAGCGCAGCGCGCTTGACCGCTTTTTTTGCAAGCGCATACGCGCCTGCTTACAAAGTTTGTGGGTGGTTGGGGCCAACGGCCCCAAGGTTTTAATGTTTTACTGTTTCAATCGCAATTGAGTATATATAATAATGCAATAAAAAAGTAAGCACGTATGTGCTTGCTAAAAATCGGTCAAACGTACTACGCTTATTGGTGTTGAGCTGAAAGCCCAAGGTATTTATAACTAGTTCACATACAATTAACTATAATACAACAAAAAAGCAAGCACGCATGTGCTTGCTAAAAAAGCGGTCAAGCGCGCTGCGCTTGTCGGGGTTTGGGGCGGATAGCCCCAAGGTCTTAATCTTTTGTCATGAAAAAAGGCAAACCAAATCGGTTTACCTTTTGAATAAGTTTGCTAATTAAGCAGATTATTAATTTGTTATTACTTTTTCTGTTTCTTTGTCGAAGAAATGTAATCTATTTCCGTCAATTGCTATTTTTATTGTATCGCCAGCTTTTGCAGACGTTCTTGGGTCAACACGAGCTGTAACAAGACTACCTTTTACATTAAGATGTAGTAAAACTTCTGCACCTAATAACTCTGTTATATCTACTCTTGTTTCAATAACAGTTCCAGGAGAACTAGACATGAAACTTTCTTCATCATGGAAATCTTCTGGTCTTATTCCTAAGAAAACATCTTTTCCATCATAACCACCATCAATTAAAGGTTTAGCTTTATTAGCTGGAAGCTTTATTTTATTAGTATCTAATACAGCGTATACAGCATCTCCGCTTTTTTCTATTTTAGCTTCCACTAAGTTCATTTGTGGTGAGCCCATGAAACCAGCAACGAATAAGTTTTCTGGTTTTTCATAAAGATTTTGTGGAGTATCAACTTGTTGTATAATACCATCTTTTAATACAACTATTCTTGTACCTAATGTCATTGCTTCTATCTGGTCATGCGTAACATATATAAATGTTGTTTGTAATCTTTTGTGTAATTTAGATATTTCAGCACGCATTTGAACCCTTAGTTTAGCATCAAGGTTTGATAATGGCTCATCCATTAAGAAAACTTTAGGTTCCCTTACAATAGCACGACCCATCGCAACACGTTGTCTCTGACCACCTGACAGAGCTTTTGGTTTTCTGTCTACCAAATGAGCTATATCTAGGATTTTTGCTGCTTCTCTTACGCGTTTGTCAATTTCTTCTTTTGGAGTTTTTCTAAGTTTTAATCCAAACGCCATATTGTCATATACAGACATATGAGGATACAAAGCATAGTTCTGGAATACCATTGCTATATCTCTATCTTTTGGTGGCACGTTATTCATAAGTTTATCATCTATGTATAGCTCCCCACCTGAAATTTCTTCAAGACCAGCAATCATACGAAGCGTTGTAGATTTCCCACAACCAGAAGGACCAACGAAAATAATAAACTCTTTATCAGCTATATCAAGATTAAAATCTTTAACCGAAGCTGCCGTACTATTCGGGTACCTCTTTTCAATACCTTTCAATTTTAAACCAGCCATGCAAAATTTCCCCCTAAGTTATTAAGTTAAATAAAGTTAAAAAAACAACCGTCAATCGTTGCTCATTTATCGTAAAATACAAGCTAACACGATAAATGAAGCCCTATGACGAAAGTGATAAATTAAAGCAAAAATTTGTTGGTGATAGCGAGATAAGTACTCTACACCTTCATGACATTATATTAACGCATATGAAACATTCATACTACCGTACTTATAACCAAATTAATTATTATAGCTTTGTGTGTTTTGTATAGATTGAATTTCAATATTATTCTAGCGGTTTAAAGTTTGCACCCATAACTTCGGTAACGGATGCTACCATAACAAATGCAGTAGGATCAATTTTTTTAACTAGTGCCTTAGTCTTAACAAGCTCTTTTTGGCTCATAATGCACAAAAGCATATCTTTGGATTCTCCGCTATATACACCTCTAGCTGGAATTGCTGTAACTCCTCTTTCCATAGATGCGATAAGTGCTTTTGATACTTCTTCAGATTTTTGTGATAAAATAACAGCAGCTTTAGCAGACTGCAAACCCTGAACCATTGCATCTATTACTTTTATTGTTATGAATATAGATACTATAGCATACATAGTTTCTATAACTCCAAAAATAAACATACCAATAAGTATGATGACTACATCTATGAAAAGTTGTATACTGGTGAATTTAACATGTTTCATGAAATGATGTATAAGAGCTGCCATAAGAACGGTACCCCCTGTAGTAGCGCCTCGTCTAATAACAAGACCAGCACCAATGCCTACAAGCGCACCACCAAAAATTGTTGCTATAGTCAAATCAGGATAAATATTAGGTATATGCTCTGTGATAGACAGTGCCGCAGTTAAACTAGCTATACCAAATAATGTCTTATAGAACATGGCTTTACCATTAATTTTATAAGTAAGTAAAAGTAATGGTAAATTAATTGAAATGTTAGTTACCCAGATAGGTATACCAAAACCTAGAAATGTCTCGCTAAGTTCCAGTATTATAATTCCAAGACCTGCTACACCACCTGTAACCAAATTATTTGGAACAAAAAACACATTTAACGATATAGCTAAAAGTGTAACACCTATAATAATATCTATATACTCATTATATTTATCATAAAAAGCCAATTATATTCCCCTCCACTAATTCCCTCGTCTCAGTAACTTATATAAAAGTACGTGCAACACAAACACTGGCAAAATCATCATACGAAAAATTCTTTGCGGCTGACACATTAGTCTATAAAACCATTCAAGCCCTAACTTTCTATATATTTCAGGTGCCCTTTTAACTACTCCAGCCATTACATCAATACTTCCACCCACACCTGCGCTCATGCACACAGGTAAATTCTTTTTATGCTTATAAATCCATTTTTCTTGTCTCGGAAATCCTAAGCCCACTAATAATAACTTTGGCTTTAAATTTTTTATTTCCTCTAGTATCTTTTTTTCTTTTTCATCATCAAAGTATCCGTCATGTAGCCCTACTACTTTCACACCTGTGTAACGCGCTTCTATATTTTTTTTAGCAATTTCCGCTACGCCAGGCTTTCCACCTACAATATAACATGTGAGTTCGTCTCTTTTATCACTTTCAAATAAAGAAAAAATAAGGTCACAACCTGCAACCCTTTCTTTTATTTTTTCTTTATTAAGTTTTGAAGCCATTACTACACCTATACCATCAGGAACAACTAAATCTGCTTTTTTTATAATTTCCATAAATTCCGCATCTTTTCTAGCTCTCATAACCATTTCAGGATTTGGTGTAATAAGCAAATGATTACTCTTACTATCATTTTTCAAATATTGTAATAACTTATTCAAGGCTTCTTCTCTTGTGACTACATCTATAGGTACATCTAATATATTAGTTTTCAAAAATTTCCCCACCTATTTTAGTATATAGTATATTCACCTTTTATCATAAACCACGAAGGACTTGTAACTCGTACACCCCTACCATCACCTCTAGGAACTATAAGCATATTATTCAGCCCTATTTCTGCACCATAAAAAACTTCTTCTCCAGTTGTAATATTAGCAAGCCCATTTTGTACTTCTGTGTATACCACTGCACTTCCCGATCTTAATATAATTTCTGTTCCTTCTTGTCCTACTATTATTTGACCAGTATTAGCACTTACTGCTCTATGTACCCAACTAGAAGTCTCAAGTGGCACTTCTAATACTCGTCTTGTTACCTCATCTACTATAAAATTTAGTAATTCGTCTGGCATTTGCGAAGTGTTACTGTCCTGCACCCCTCTTAATCTTTCTTCAAGATAACTTCTTGAAACTAACGGATCGGTTTCACTACCTGGTTGAAAAGCTAGTGCTAATGCAGCATCAGCTGTAAAATACACAAACACAAGTAACATAAATGCTGCGCATATTCTCATTACTTTTTCCATTATTCTACCTCCTATATTATACAAAATTTTTCATATTTTTATTTGTAGCTAAGTATAACAAAATAAGACAAGCTTTTCAATTTTACAAATAAAAAATCAAAATCAAAAGATGAAGATCTTGGGAATTTCATCCCCAAACCCCTGACAAGCGCACGCGCGCTTGACCGCGTAATAGCATGTAGCATGCGCTTTGCGCATGCGTTAAAATTTTGGTCAAGCTTTTTTTTACACGCACGCTTGATCGCGCTATTTGCAAGCGCGTACGCGCTTGCTTAAAGTTTTTGCATCGCTTTTTTCAAAAAGTTACCAGAGTTTGAGACGGAGTCTCAAGGTTTTTGTTATTTTTTCTTAGGCTTGCAGGGTTTGGGACATATTGCAATTTAAAGCGCATGCGCGAACACAATATGTTTGACCGCGTCATTTGCAAGCGCATACGCGCTTGCTTAAAGTTTGTGCATCGCTTTTTTTTAAAAGTGACCAGAGTTTGAGACGGAGTCTCAAGGTTTTTGTTATTTTTTTCTTAGGCTTGCAAGGTTTGAGATATATTGCAATTTAAAGTGCACGCGCTAACACAATATGTTTGACCGCGTTATTTGCAAGCGCATACGCGCTTGCTTAAAGTTTTTGCGTCGCTTTTTTCAAAAAGCGACCAGAGTTTGAGACGGAGTCTCAAGGTTTTTGTTATTTTTTTTTAGGCTTGCAAGGTTTGGGACGGAGTCCCAAGATCTTCATTCTTCTAAGAAATTGCAAATTAGGTAAATTTAAATTATGATTTATTTGTAATAAATTTACTTTTTAAGGAGAATTAGTATGGGATATTGGAACTCAAGAGGTCTGAAAGGTAGCACACTAGAAAATATGATAAATTTAACAAATGATGTATATAGAGAAGATAATCTGGCGATTATACAGAAAGTACCAACACCTATTACACCTGTAAAAATAGATAAAAGTAAAAGAACTATAACACTCGCGTACTTTGAGCAAAAAAGTACAGTAGACTACATAGGTGCCGTACAAGGTATACCTGTTTGTTTTGATGCTAAAGAAACAACTTTAAAAAGGCTGCCGCTACAAAATATTCATAAGCATCAAATAGAGTTCATGGAAAGCTTTGAACTACAAAAAGGTATCGCCTTTTTATTAGTACATTTTATCAAGTATCAGGAATATTATTACCTTCCTCTTAAAGATTTAAAAAATCATTGGGTTAATGCGCAAAATGGCGGTAGAAAAAGCATAGCTTATAATGACTTTGACAAGAATTTAATAGTAAGAGGGAAAAATAGTTACTACATTCACTATTTAGAACCTTTAAATAAAGTGTTGCAAGGTAGTAAAACATAGGAGGTTGTCCATGGTAAAATTTATACTTATATTACTAGTCCTTACAGGATGCGTTCGTGAAGAACCATTAGAAGTTCATGAAGAACATACAGAAGTTATGTTGTACGAAACTCACATTGAAAAAACACCTTTTTCATTTTTTACAATTAATCATAATTATATAACATCTAAATTTGAGCCAATTGAGGGCGTTTATTTAGGAGCATATATAAGAAGCAACAGATACCCTCTATCTAACATAGAAGTATTTGAAGAATTAGTTGGAAGAAGACACGCCCTTTTTACACATAAAATGGAACTAGGCGACCCTTTTCCTGAAGAATGGATACTAGAATGTATAGCTCTACAAAGAACACCTAACATAATTTTAACGCATGGGAATGAAATTAGCCCTTTTGAAACACACAAACTTGTAGAAACAGCAAAACAATTCGGAAGCTTCCGCACGCCAATGCTTTTGCATTTCTTTCCTCATCAACGACAACATGGATATAATCCAGAACAATATATAGACTTTTTTAGATTGGCTAGAAAGGTATTCGCGGAACACGCGCCTAATATAGCTTTCGTTTTTACAATTTCTGAGCATGATATCTTAGACTCATATTTGTTCTACCCTGGTGATGATTATGTCGATTGGGTTGGTATAGATATATTTAAAAATATCTCAGAAAACGGAAACCCCTTTACAGAAAACACTTTAAGTAGATTAAATGCTTTTTACCACACGCACTCACAAAATAAACCCATAATAATATCTGGGTTTGGAGTAAGTCATTTTTCAACTATGAATCATATATATCATCCTGTGCTTGCTGGCGAAGCAATAGAAAACTTTTATAGAACTATATTAATTAACTACCCCAGAGTAAAAGCAATAGTGTACATGGATATTAACAGCATAGCTGCACCTACAAATATGCATAACAGAGATAATTTTTCTATTACAGCCGATTCAACGGTACTTAACTTTTATAGAAACGTAATACAAAACGATTTATTTCTAAGCTATGTAGAATTTGATGCTGGCGGTGACATTATACCTCAGTTTGTAAAATCTCCTTTTACCGCTTACAGAATAAACGATAGTATTTATATATCTGAAAATATACTCATTTATGAATTTAAAAAAAGTAATATAGCACAATTTGAAAACTATAGATTAGAATTGCATGGTGATACTTATTATAACTTAGCAGTGCTAGAAACTAATAATATACACAATATATATGTGGATGTACAACAAAGTAGAATAATAATAAACTGAAAATTTTATTAGGATTGTAATAATAAAAAATTTTTTGTAAAATTAGCTAGGAATTATTATTATATAATATTTATTTAGGAGGCCGTCTAATGATTAGAGTAGCTGTTATAGGATATGGAAACATTGGCAAGTATGCAGTAGAGGCTGTTAATGCAGCGCCTGATATGGAGCTTGCAGGTATAGTAAGAAGACAAGTAACAGAAGAAATCGCTGGTTTAAAAATTACAAATGATATAACTACTTTAGGTAAAGTTGATATAGCACTATTATGTACACCTACAAGAAGTGTTGAAGAAGATGCTAAAAAATACTTAGCACTCGGTATTAGTACGGTAGATAGCTACGATATTCACAGTTCTATATATGACCTTTGCACTGAGCTTGATAAAGTAGGTAAAGAAAATAATGCTGTTGCTATTGTTTCATCTGGTTGGGACCCTGGCAGTGACTCTGTTGTGCGTGCATTACTTGAGGCATGCGCACCAAAAGGTATTACTTACACAAACTTTGGCCCTGGTATGAGTATGGGACATACTGTTGCAGTTAAAGAAAAAGCTGGTATTGCTGGTGCGTTATCTATGACAATACCTACAGGTACAGGCGTACACAGAAGAATGGTTTACGTTCAACTTGAAGCTGGTGCTAACTTAGAAGAAGTTACTAAAAACATAAAAGCAGATCCTTATTTCTCATCTGACGAAACTCATGTTATACAAGTAGATGACATTGATCTTTTAATCGACAAAGGTCATGGCGTTAACATGGTTAGAAAAGGGGTATCTGGTGCTACAGATAACCAATTATTTGAGTTTAACATGAAAATAAACAATCCAGCTCTAACTTCTCAAATCATGGTATCATGTGCAAGAGCGGCACTTAAACAAAAGCCAGGTGCGTACACTATGATAGAGTTACCTTTAATAGATTTACTTTACGGTGAGCGAAAAGAACTTATCGAAAAATTAGTTTAAAAGATTAAAAGAAGAAGACCTCGGGGCTATGCGCCCTGAACCCATTGCGACATGTCGCAATTTCAAGCGCAGCGCGCTTGACCGCTTTTTTAAGAACGCACATTCGTGCGTTCTTTTTTATGTTTTTTTCCTTCTTACTTTTAGCGGATTCATAAAAAGAAGCATGCGCTACGCACATGCTTTCAAAGTTTTTGGTCAAGCTTTTTGCAAAAAGCTAAAGAAATTGCGGTATACCGCAATGGATGTGGGACGGAGTCCCACAAAGAATTTTATATTCATTGAAACTTTAATCGCTAGATATTAACTTAAAGAGCCTCTTGGTGACTTTCACTAAGAGCTTTTTTAGCTTGTGCTGGTCAATTTGATTGGTATGATTTTAGTATATAGTCCTTAGAAAGTTCAAAATCTTTGCTGTCTTTAATCGTCAATTCTACCTTACTCACTCCCACTGTAAAATGATGAGTTCCTGATATATCTCGGCAAAACCCTTCTATCATTTGCACACTATTCGGATTTAGTCTTAAATGAACAATAATACCTTTAGAACGAGTTTTTAAGGCAATTACATTTTTTATCTTTCTATATGCAATATACTCTTTCAACTTATGTTCTGTAATATCATCACCTAATGAAAGGATGTAATCACGAATGCTATTATATAAATTTTGCATATCTACGATAGTAGCCTGTGTCTGCTCATCAAATGTTTTATTTTTTCCTGACTTCTTATTGCTTGATATGGTTGTTGCATATTCAATAGCTTTTACTACGGGTGCATTAATTTGCTCCAGTAAAATTAACCCCTCACCAGATAATTTATATCGAACTAATTTAATATTTTTTTGCATTTGATTAACAGCATGTACATCAAATTTTGTAAAATCACTAGCAATACAAATAACACAGGGATTAGACCAGTCGATTTGATTAGCCCTTTCTTCCCCTAGCTTATCAATGACCAATAATTTGAAATCAGCTTTATGATCTAATAACCAATCTAAATAAAATAACCCTTGATTGATAATATTTTCTCCAACACTCCGTTTATACTCAAAAATCACAGGGCAATCATTTTCATCAATACCTATACTATCAATTCGTCCATTAGTAATCCTATATTCCGAATCTAAAAAATTTATACCAAAAAAAGTCTCCATATTTTTCTCTAGTAAAACTTGTAGATCTCGCTCTAAAATAGCTGATGAAACTTCTAGCTCCTCGACCTATGGCTTAATTTTAAATAATTTTATATCTGACATTGTAATGACATTCCCCCTTCTAAGATTAAAACTTTTGCTCAAAAGCATTTGAAATCTTACGCTCATGAATGCATAATTTAATCTCTATTGGAGTTCGCTCACTACACTTTCATAAATCTTGTCAGCTATTAAAATAGATTCACCTAATATCTTTTCGCCTTTAGATTTATACTCATCTGCAAAATCCTTGTCTTTTATGTATTTTACATTTACAAGCACATTAAGCCAAGACGCTTGCATTGCAGACTTTAAGTTAATTGCCCCAGCACCTAAATCTGTTGCTACATTAGGATTTGTTTTCCCCAAAGCCTTTTCTATTAGCCTCAAAGCAACAAAGCTAAAATGCATAACCTCAAATGGTGCTATTGTAGCTGATTTTAAACTTATCTCTAAAGTTTCCGCTCTAACTTTTTTCTCATCTTCTGTATTTTTAGGTAATTTATATGCATTCATTACATCTTCATACGCCTTAACATCTTTATCTATTGCCTGAATAAAACAGTTCTGTAACTCAGATGATTCTTCTATTATGCTTCTAACCAATTCTTCATGTTCTTTAAATTTTTCTCTTCCAGTTGTCAAATTTGCAACCATACTTGTTAACGCTATTCCTAGTGCTCCTGTAAGTGCAGCAGAAGCACCACCGCCTGGAGCTGGTGCTTCTGAACCAAGTAAATCTATAAATTCCTTAACTTTAAGTTCTGTTGTCATTTTTATACTCTCCTTTTTTTAAAGATTAAAAGATTAAGACCGTGGGGCTTTCAGCCCCACCACCCCGACAAACGCACGCGCGCTTGACCGCGTAATTAACAATGACTACGCCGTTGCTTTAAAATTTTTGATCGAACTTTTTTTCAATCGCAAGCGTCAAATTTAAAAATAGAACCTTTAAGGCTACTGAGGATTACACGCTTACTATCCTACCCTACCAACAAGCACGCAAGTGCTTGTTAAAAAAGCGGTCAAGCGCGCTGCGCTTGTCGGGTTTGGGCTGAAAGCCCAAGGTCTTTATCTTTTAATCTCTTAAAGCCCTACTACTGCTCCGCTGGTGTCAATGCCTATGTTTTCGGCTGATGGGTTTTTAGGTAACCCTGGCATTGTCATGATATTGCCAGCTATTATTATAATAAAACCAGCACCTGCCGAAAGCTTTACATCTCTGACGCTGATTTCAAAACCTGTTGGCGCACCTAAAAGAGATGGATCATCTGAAAATGAAAATGGTGTTTTGGCTACACAGATTGGTAAAGAAGAATAACCCATGGATTCAATTTTTTTGATTGAAGTAAGCGCGTCTTTACTGAAACTTACTCTTTTCGCACCATATATCTTTTGAGACAATGTCTCAACTTTTTCTATTATGGATAAATTATCGTCATAAGCTAATTTGAAATCACTCACAGCTTCTGTCGCTTCTATTACTTTTTTTGCTAAATCTAATCCGCCTTGACTACCTTCCCCAAATACTGTGGATAAACTAAATTTAACGCCTATATTTTTACAAATACTTTGTAATAGTTTAATTTCTTCTTCTGTATCCGATTCAAACTTGTTAATAGCAACAATCGGTGATAGTCCATACACTTCTTCTAAGTTCTTAATATGCCTTTTGAGATTTTCACATCCTACTTTAAGGGCTTCTAAATCATCGCCACTACCATGATACTTTAGTGCTCGTATAGTTGCAACGATAACAGCCGCTGATGGTTTGATTTTTCCCTTTCTACATTTGATATCTAAAAACTTTTCAGCTCCTAAATCAGCACCAAAACCAGCTTCTGTTATAACAAATTCCGATAACTTCATCGCAAGCTTTGTTGCTATTAACGAGTTACAACCATGTGCAATATTTGCAAAAGGTCCACCATGTATAAATGCTGGCGTATGTTCCAGCGTCTGCACTAAATTTGGATTAAAAGCATCCTTTAATAAAACAACAATAGCTCCTTCTGCATTTAAATCTTTACAGGTTACAGGCTCACCTTCATATGTATAGGCTACAACCATCTTGGAAAGATTGGACTTTAGTTCTTCCAAGCTACTAGACAAACAAAGTACCGCCATAATTTCAGAAGCTACAGTTAAATCAAAACCATCTTCTCTTGGCATTCCATTTACTTTAGACCCTATGCCAGTTACGATGCTTCTTAACTGTCTATCGTTAATATCAATTGTTCGTCTCCAAACTACACGTCTAACATCAATATTAAGTCTATTGCCCTGAAAAATGTGGTTATCTATCATAGCCGCAAGTAAATTATTTGCAGTCCCCACAGCATGAATATCCCCTGTAAAATGCAAATTTATATCTTCCATCGGTACAACCTGAGCAAGCCCGCCACCAGTAGCGCCGCCCTTCATACCAAAAACTGGTCCAAGAGACGGCTCCCTCAAGCATATGATAGTTCTCTTGCCAAGTGAATTAATTGCGTCACCAAGACCTATAGTAGTAGTAGTCTTCCCTTCACCTTTTGGTGTTGGATTTATAGCAGTAACTAAAATAACCTTACCATTTTCTTTACTAAACTCTAGTTTTTCTAAAATTCCGTTATCTATTTTTGCTTTGTATTTGCCATACACACTGTATTCATCTTCTGTAATTCCTAATTTTATCGCTATATCGTTAATGTTTTTCAACTCTTAAGCTCCTTTCACTTTTTCCGTATTAATTACTATTATTCCTACTGATACAAGAAATATTGCTATGAAAAGTTTGAAATCTAAATCCCTTTCCTGAAGTATAAAAAAAGATAATAAAACGCCAAACAAAGGTGCTGAAAACTTATAAATAGATACCTTACTTACGTCATTATATTTAAGTAAAGTAGACCACAAAGAAAATGCAAAAGCAGAAACAAGTGCTAAATGCAGTAACGCCAAACCTCCACCTGTATTAAATTCTAGTAGCTGTCCACCAGTTCCTATCAATCCAACAGAAAAAAGTATAGCCCCACCAACAAAAAGCTGATACACTACAACAGCGAAAACAGGGATACCTTTTACTATCTTCTTAATATAAATGCTTGCAAAAGCTGCACATGTTGATGCTATTATGATGAAGCCTTCACCTGTAAAAGTAAACCCACCCATCCCACCAAAATTAAGAATAATTATTCCTAGAAAACCAATGCTAACGCCCAAAGATTTTCTTTTGGTTAATCTATCACTTTCAAAAAAGAAGTGTGCAAGAATTACAGTAGTAAAAGTAGACATTGAAGATAAAACTGCCCCATTAGTACCGCTTGTTCTTGCAAGCCCTACATAAAAAAATGCATACTGCAAAAAAGTTTGTAAAAAGCCCAAAAGAAATAACTTTTTAAATTGGTTCATATTAATCTTCATATCGCTTTTAGTTACCATAGCCGTCATAAACACTAAAAAAGATGCTGAAATAAAACGTATGCCAGCAAATAAATATTTAGCTGAAATATCATAATCCGATATTCCAAAAAAATCATACCCCAACTTTATAGATGCAAATGCACTGCCCCATAGTAAGCAACAAAAAAGTGCCAACCCCGCTACAACAAGCGGATTTGTTAAAAAAGCTTCTCTATCTTTAATTTTTAAATTCATAACAACCGCCTATTCTTAAAAGATTAAAACCTTGGAGACTCCGTCTCCAAACCTCTGCAAGCGCAGCGCGCTTGACCGCTTTAAGCATGCGCAAAGCGCATGCGTTTAAAATTTTTTGAGAAAACTTAAAGTTATTCGCCCCTAATTCTTGCAAGCATAACGTATTTGACTGCTCTAAGCATGCGCAAATCCCCGAGGTCTTTATCTTTTGACCTTCAATCTTTTGACATTTACATTTCTAGTACTAACGTGAAAGGACCATCATTTGTAAGACTGATTTTCATATCAGCCCCAAATTCCCCTTTTTCTACTCTTTCAAACTTAGACTTACATGCCTGAATAAAATATTCGTATAGTTCTTTTGCAAGCTCTGGCGAACCCGCTTCTGTAAAACTTGGTCGATTCCCTTTTCTACAATCTGCATATAATGTGAATTGGGAAACAATCAAAATTTCACCACCTACATCTGTAATTGATAAATTAGTCTTATTATTTTCATCTTGAAATATACGCAATTTACTTAGCTTATCAACCATTTTATCCACTTTTTCCTTTGTATCCTCATGCGACACGCCAAGTAAAACTAAAATCCCTTTTTCGATTTTTCCTATGCTCTGACCATCTACCTTAACTTCTGCACATTCTACCCTTTGCAATACAACCTTCATATCATAACCCCCTTACTATGTTTTCAATGATATTATATAGTAATACTGCGTCAACTACAAACTTAAAAAGACTGTGCTATGCACAGTCTTTTTAAGTGGTCAAACACACCCCAAGATTTTTATTTTTTTAGCTTTCTAATCTAGCTTTAAGTTTATCAGCAATTTCATTTTCCTGAACACTAGACGTAATGGACAGTGTCATAACATTACCGACAGCAATGCACCCAAAGCTGTAAGCTTGCCCTGTTGGGCTAATTACAAACTCCATAGATGCAACGTGTGATTCGATTTCAGATGGCAATTTAACAAGCCCTATATTGGAAAACGTAGTAGTACTCTTTTCAAACTGCGCTTCATAAATAGTCTTCCATATTTCCTTTTTATCAGATAGTGGCATGTCTTGATAAGTGTCCTCTAATTCTTGCATTTCGTTAATTTTACTCTGTAATAAATCTGAGTTGATATTAGCACACTGTGACTGAATACCACCGATTATTTCAGAAAAAATTTGTGTTTCTGGCATATGAATTATAGGCCCTGCTACAAAATTACGTAAAGTTTCTGTTGGAAAAAATGCTCTACAGTCCACTGGTACTACAATGGAAATCGTCTTTTGTGAATTTCTTGAGTTTCTCTCCTCAGCAATAACTTCAAATAGATGAGCTAATATATAATTATTTATTGTTACACCATAAGATTTTGCTACTGATTTAAGTTTTGCTAAATCGAAGTTAAGAACTTCAATTCGAGCTTTTGCTGGAAGTGACCCCTCATGTAAATAAGCTTCTTTTTCATCATTTTTCTCTTTTTTAGGCTGTGAAACCTTTTCTTTATAATTAGCAAAACGAGCAAAAGCATTTTCCGCTTCAGAATCTTTTACTTCTTCATCACAGCTAATAACATAATCGCATTCTACCTCTAAGCCCGCAAGTTTAAAATATCTTACTAACAAAGCTTTAGCAAGTTCAGTCGTGCTACGTCCATCAATTATGCTATGTATTGATTCGACCTTGAAATGATATTTTCCATACACCACACGAATAACATGACCTTGACCATGTTTATAAAATTGCTCAAATGAATCTACACCTTTATCAACAGAAATTTTAGGTGCATCGGCTAAAACTTCATGCTCAAATCCAAATTCGCCTTCAACAAGTTTGCCATTTAAAAATGGTAATCGTTTAAATAAATCATCAACTACTTTTTGTAGTATTTCTGGATTTATTTCTTCTTTCAACGTTGCAGAAATTGTATAGTTTCCAGTTAATTCTGAATTAATAATAGAAGCATAGCATTGACCTACAGCATCTAATGGGAATCTAGTTCCCGCTTTAAATTTACTTTGTGTGCAATCTACTTTATTCTCTTTCATTATTATCACGTCATAATTTTATCTGACCATTCGGACTAATTAAATTATAAAAGAGTTCAAATAATATGTCAAGAGTTTTTTTACCAAATGGACAAAATAAATTATAATACAATATTTTCTAATATTTTATCTATTCTGCATTCATCTATTTCTTCATAAAGTAAATTAATTATAAGCCCATCAATAATAATCAAAACCGCTTCCGCTTTATAAGTAATAAAATCATCTTCACTAACATTATAAAATACCTTTAAAACTTCCTTAATAGCATCTTTCCATACCTCATAAACATTTTTTATAGCTGTTCTTATTTCTGTATCATACTGACAGGCTGTACTAATTTGTGCAAATGACCATAATTGACCTTTATGACTTAGTAAAATCACATCCTTAATAAATTTCTTTACAACTCTCTGTACATCATTACTAACTCTGTCACCGTCTTGCTGGTACTTTGTAAGCCATTCATTTATCTGCATTTTATTCGCTTCTCCAACAAATTCAATATATGCTAATAAAAGCTTGTCCTTTGTATCAAAATAATAGTTAATTTTTGAATGAGCTATTCCAGCCTTAGATGCAATATCTCTGTTAGATACCTTTAATAGCGGTTTTTCTTCTAAGCATTTTTGGAATGCATGTAGTATTTCTTCTCTTACTTGTTTTTTATCAACTATAAGTGGCATATTGATTCCCCTTCTTTTCTTTAAACTATCAATAAGCAAAATTATATCACAAAAGATTAAAAGATAAAGACCAAAAGATAAAAGTCAAAAGATTATGGGCTCTGCCCACACCCGCAAGCGCAACGCGCTTGACCGCTTTTTTTAGAACGCGCTTTCGCGCGTTCTTTATTTTTATTTTGAAATTTATCAATCGAAAAGGAGATTCTCTTGATAAAAAGATAAAAGACCAAGGGATTTTGGGACTTAGTCCCAAACCCACTCTAGCATACCGCAATTTCTCCAAGGGTTTCACCCTTGACCCATTTTAAGAACGTACTACGTGCGTTTTTTATTTTTATTCTTTTCTCGGCGAACAGCTTCGCTGGAGCCGAAAACGCGGTCAAGCGCGCGTGCGCTTGTCGGGGTGGTGGGGCTGAAAGCCCCACGGTCTTAATCTTTTAATCTTTAAGGTTTTAATAATCCTTGAAATTTTTTATAATTTTGCTTTACTCCATCATCTAAATCAATCTTGATTTGTTGATTAGCTACACTAGATAAAATAAAGCTATATTCTTTACATTCTTCTAATTGCTCCAGTATACCTTCTTTTCTTTTTGATAATTTCTCACGCTCTGGAATAGATATATATTGTAATTTACTCATATCGTCAAGGCGCGCAATTTCAATTTCATATTTTTCTTGAAGGGGTTTAAGGTAACTCGTATACATTTTAAAAACCGTTAATTCATTATATCGGTGTATATATATTAGTGATTTGAAACCACTTTTATTTCCACTATCAAACAACCAATAAATCGGACGATTTTTATAAATTTCAAAATGATCTTTAATAAATTCATTTAAAAAATACCGTCCCAAACGTTCTATGGACAACTCATTAGTCGCAAGCGTTAATGACTCCGCTATCCATTTTATATTTTCGTTTAAAGTCTCATAGCCAAACATTTGAACCAGTAATTCTTGAATTCTAGTAAGTAAATCATCTTGAAAATATCTGGTAGCTGTTAGTACAATCATCCCTTCTTTTTGAGGTTGAAATGTCTGGTACTTGATGTCGTTCCACTCGCCTCCCGCATAAACTAACTCATCAATATCAAGTGAGTAACGACCCATAATAACTCCAACTAAATAAGATAAAAATGATTTAGTATCATTAACACGATCTGGCAAACGGATACTGATTTCTTTCTCTGGTACTTCAGGAATTGTTTCATCTTGCAAACCATATATATCAATAAAGATTTTGTTTAATTCTTTTTCATACTCCATAGCTTTCAAAAAATTTGCTTTAGAATAACTTTCCCATGCTTCATATTTATCTTTTAAATAAGGACTCTCTTTAGCGTGATTAAGAAAAAAATGTTTCTGAAAATCCCAAGAAGTTTCGTATGAGTCCCAGTCTTCTTTACTTATTTTAACTAGTTCAGAAACTAACTTATCTATATTTTCGTTATGAGTAATTATTGTAGGAAATTTGCCAACTGCTCCAGATTGAAAATTAATAGTAGGATTTAAACCAGTAAAAATATGAGAAAAAACCTTAGAATTTAATAATCCTAATAAATATAATCTGTCTTTTTCATCTGTAAATAAACAAGCTCCCCCACCATCAAAAATAAAGCCTTTGCCAAATATTCTGATACTAAATTTTGATGCGGAAACACTCGACCACGTCAAACCTGATTCCAAAAAATAATCATAGTTAGCAATCGCTGATGCCGGACAAAGACGAATTTCTTCTCCATCGTTCTTCCAATCAATTAGATATTCATTAAGGCCGTACCACTTTCTATATCCTCCACCTTTGTTATAAGGAAACCAACGTTTAACTACTGTTTTTTCTTTTTCTATTTTTTCAGCACCAAAATTAACACTATCTATCTTAACTTCATGCCATAACCTCAAAAATCTGCCATTATCACCAGTTTTACTGCCCATTTTTGGAGTAGCTAAGTTTTTTAATCCATTATAATTTTTAAAAAGTTCCCGCACTCTATTACTCATCCAATAAGCAATTGGTGTATCTTGAATATCCGCTATATGTTTTTGTTCACTAATGAAATATAAGCTATTATTAAAAAACTCTTTTGCCTTTTCTTCAGAATTATTTATATCGACTAGACGAATATATGTTGTTTTATAGTTATCAACCTTTAATTTACGGAGTACATATGCTGTGCTTTGTACGATTTCTCCTTCAATTTCAGGAAAAGCATTTGTGCCTAAATGAATCATATTAATGATACTACTCTGATTAATTATTTTCTTACGCAAATTCTTAAATGAAGATAAAAACATCCATGACTGCTGATTAATCATAGCTGTATAAAAATCATTCTTAGTAAATTTGTTAGCAACCTCCATAAATACTGCAAATAAATCGGTTTTACTATCAGGATAATATTTTTTAACGTAATCAACTAATTTAACATCCATCTTTCTAATTCCCATATAAGGTGGATTTGTCACTACAACATCATATTGCTGATTCATTATTTGTACTTGTTTTATAATAGGAATTATTTTATTCTTAATTATTTTTTGATGTTGAAGCGTAGAAATATTATATTCATTCATATTCTCAGAAAGTTTAGTCGCTCTTTTCAGTAAAGCTTCAAAATCATACGTATCTACTTGAAGAATCGAGCCATATATTTTTGCATCCAAAAATGTATTAAATAACTCCTCAACACTTTCACGATTTAACTCATCACCAATAAAAAAATCAATTGTTTCCTTTGAAATTCTATTACTCTCCTCTATAACAATCAAATTTGTTTTAATCAGCTTATCAAAAATATGTGAGTCGTAGCTACGTGCTTTCATCATGATCGCAAAGTTAGCTAATTGCCCTGCACGTTCATCAATATCTAAACCATATAAATTTTTTTCAATGATTAATCTAGGGATATCGCTTTTACAATAACCAGCTTCTATATATATTTGATAAAGTACATCAAAAGCATACACTAAAATATGCCCAGCCCCCATACATGGGTCTATCACCTTAATTTCTTCTGGATTCAAGTTCTTATTTTTAAATTTTTCTAATTTCATTTCTGCTTCTGGTAAATAATACTTCCATCTTTTTACTAGCTCATCACTAGGATATACCCCTAACCATAAACGCCCTAATGAATTTTCTACCATATACTCTACAATCCATTTTGGTGTAAATAATTGCGTTACAGCACTAACATCTTGTCTTTCAACTCTTCTTTTTTTCTTTAAATCAGTAAAGACTTTGTCTTTTCGCTCTGACATATAATGTTGATAAAGCCATCCTATGACTTCTACTTCTTTAAAGTCTTCTTTTGGAATCAATTTTATCATGTCATTAATAATTAATTCTTCCCTAACGCCTGTATTCGGTAGTAAATCTTCTATTTGAGAAGGTATACCCTTACTAGGTGACAGATACCCATTCACTTCCATGTAATAAGTAACTATAGCTCTGAAAAAATATGCAAAAGCTACTTCTTCTACTTCTTCCGCTATAATTCCTAATTCCTCAGATTTTCCTTCAATCTCTTTAATCAACTTTTTTCTAGCTAATGTTGAAAAGCGTTTTATATCTAACTTATCCATTCTACACCTCAGCAAATAAAAAATAGAGTCTAATCGACTCTATTTTACGCTATTTCTTATAAATAATGAACTATCCTATGGTGTTCTAATTTTACACTAATATTATATACTTTTTTATAATTTTTTATAGAATGCTTTTTAACAGTGAGTATGTTACTTGTTAGAGTCTATAATTTCCCTTAAAGTAATATTTTGATTTCTAAACCTTGCATTACCTCTTTCTCTTTTCAAGCGAATTGCTTGCTGTGGGCAATTCTGAATACAAGCTAAACACTGCTGGCAATTGCTTTTAAAACAAGGTATGTTTTCTATTTCTATGTTATCGACAGGGCATACCTTTTTACAAATTTTGCACTCATTGCAACTGTTATTAATTATAAATTTTTTCTCAAAAGGAATATCATTCTTTTTCTGATTAATAATCCTTATGCCTGCCCTTAGTCCATTTGTAACAGGGCTATATTTTTTTGCATAAATTTTATTTCCTTGTATATCTTCTATTATTTTATTTAAATTTTCCTCAATTTTTTTCTTAGGTTCTTTTTTACGTTCCTTATCCATATCAAATATAGGAAGCCAATTATCAATCATTAATATTTCATTTATATAATTGAATTCTATCTTATTTCTTTTTCCGATTTCTAATAAATGACTGACTGGATCTCCAGAAATAGACCCATAAGAAGCTACAGCGAAAATATATTTGCTTTTCAAACTGGTTTTATTTAAAAAATTTTCAACAAGTCTAGGTACTCCACCATGGAATACAGGAAAAACTATACCTATTTTGTCGTCTTCAAATTCATAGCGGTTTTCTTTTACCATTTTAGGAATTGATAAAAGTTCACCTCCAATTCTTTTTGCAATATATAAATTATTACCTGTTGCTGTAAAATATAATATTTTCAAAATTTCTCCCCCTTTTAGACGTTTCAATTGTAACATCTATATATTTGTAATATACTTTAAACATTAAGATAATTCAACTATATAAACCTATGACGTTACAAAAGGAGATAAATTGTTTATGACTAACGAACACAATGATTTACAGAAAAAATTAACAAAAGAAAGCATATTCACTGCATTAATGGATTTAATGCAGAAAAAAAGCTTCAGCAAAATTTCTATTACTGAATTAACAAAAAAAGCTGGTGTTTCGAGAATGGCTTTTTACAGAAACTATAGCATCATAGAGGACGTTATGATAAATCATCTTAACGACATTTTAAGTGAATATTCTGAACATATAAAAAATAAACCTCAAACACATAATTTTGAAGCCATGAGAATATTTTTCAGCTTTTTAAGAACACATAAATTATTTATGATTTATTTAATCAATTCAAATTTAGATAATTTAATATTTAAAAGTTGTTCTGCACATCTTCGTACTATTATCAACTACGATTTATGCACTAAGCCTTATAAACCAGAAATGGAATCATATAATATTGCGTTCATAGTAGGAGGCTTTTATCATGTTCTTATCGAATGGTGCAAAAATGATATGAAAGAAACGGATGATGAAATGGCTGATATGATATACAAAAGACTTTTTTAAAAATTTGTATTTATAAAAATACAAAGACTTGGAGCAGATATATCCCAAGTCTTTAATTTTTTAATTATTTTTTTTTGTTAATAACACAATACTCTCCACATGCATTGTATGTGGGAAAAAATCATAAGGAGTAATTTTATTTATTTCATAATTTTCTTGACACAATGTTTTTAAATCTCTTGCTAAAGTTGCTGGATCACAAGAAACATACACTATTTTTTTAGGTGATATATCAAGTACAGATTTTAATAGATCCTCATGACAACCTTTTCTAGGAGGATCCAGCACTATCATATCTAAATCATATCTTTTGAACTTTTTTGGTATAACTTCTTCAGCTCTACCAACTATAAATTCTGAATTAAGTATATTATTAATCTCAGAATTTTCTATCGCGTTATCTATCGCATCTTTTACTACTTCTACACCATATACTTTTTTTACATGCTTCGCTAAAAATAATGATATAGTGCCTATACCGCAATATGCGTCTAATACAATATCATCTTTACTTGGACTTAAAAATTCCACGACATTTTTATAAAGTTTTTCTGTTTGTACAGAATTAATTTGATAGAATGATTTAGCTGAAATTTTAAACTTTATATCATCTATATAATCTTCTATATAGTTTTTACCAAAAAGTACTTCTATTTTTTCACCCATTATTACATTAGTTTTTTCATTATTATAATTTAAAAGAATACTAGTGATATTGCTTACTTCATTTAGCTTCTGTATAAGCTCCTCTTTATTTGTAAGTACATCACTACTTTTTCCTTTTACAACTATACAAACCATTATTTCTTTTGTTATATGACCAGCCCTTATAAATATATGTCTTACACAACCTGTATGCTCTCGTTCAGAATAGGCTGATATATTATATTTTTTCATGTGACCTTTTATTATTTTTAAAATATCCCCATTAATTTCAGGCTGTATTAAACATTGATCAAAACTAACAATATCATGTGAATTTTTTGCATAAAAACCCATTTCTATTTTCCCATTTTGACTACCTACAGGTATTTGAACTTTATTCCTATAATGACAAGGTTCTGTTCCTACTGTAGGCATTACATCTACATCTTCTATATTTCCTATACGCTTTAGAGACGCTTCAACTTTATCTTGCTTTAATACAAGTTGTTCTTTGTAATCTAAATGTTGTAAAGTGCAGCCACCGCATTTCTTGAACACAGCACATTCAACTGGTACTCTAAACTTTGATTTTTCTACTATTTTTAAAATTATTCCATACGCGTAAGTTTTCTTTACTTTAACAATCTTAATTTCACAAATATCTCCATGCACAGCACCTTCTATAAATACAATAAAATTATCTATACGACCTACTCCGCTACCCTCAGAAGAAATATCTAAAATTTCTATAGTATGTATATCATTTTTTTTCAGCATATTTTAGCTCCATTTTTTATAAATCACAGTATTCGCAAACTGTATCTTTACAAACACAGTTTTTGCATATTGGAAAGCTTACATTTGCTTCTTGCTCTCCTGTTTTTAACATTTCTCGCATATCCCTTAAAGTTCCTATAACCTTCTTTCTAAGCTTTTTTGTATTTCTTACTATAAACATAGCATCCTTATATATAACTCGCCCTTTTATAGGGCGTACATCAAAAGCTTCTTCTATAATTAAAAAATACATAGCCAATTGCATTAAATCGCCAGGTCTAGGTTCTAGCCTATCACCTATAGATCCACTTTTTAATTCTATAGGTAGCAACATACCACTATTTCGGTTTATATAAATATAATCTGGCTTGCCACTAATATCATATTTTTTTGAGTGTAATAATTTTGAATATATCACACCTTCTTCGCGCGTCTCACCTTTTTCATCAGTATAAAAAAGCCTATATGCAATTCCTGGCAATTTCGGCTTAACTTTTTTATAGTGTTCTTTAGGTTTAATATTTAAAAGTATTTTGCGCAACATAATCCTTCACTACCACCATTACTTTAATTATAAATCAAGAGATAAAGACCGTGGGGCTTTCAGCCCTACACCCCGACAAGCGCACGCGCGCTTGACCGCGTTATTGCGCGAGCTACGCTCGCGCTTATAGTTTTTGATCAAGCTTTTTTCAAAAAGCTTGTGGGTTTGGGCAACGCCCAAGGTTTTAGCCTTTCATAGTAAACCAAAAGATTCAGACCTTGGGGATTTCATCCCCACACCCCGACAAGCGCACGCGCGCTTGACCGCGATTTTTGCAACGGCTATGCCGTTGCTTTACAGTTTTTGGTCAAGCTTTTTTCAAAAAGCTTGTGGGTTTGGGCAACGCCCAAGGTTTTAATCTTTTTTATAGTGCAATACTATATACAGTAAAATAATAATATATAAGCATACTAATCAACAGCAGTACAATAAAAAGAATAAGCTTAATTCTTTTCTTCAGCTTATCCTTTCCGTAATACTCATTATGAAACTTTATTCCTTTTTTAAGCTTGCTTTCTAATTCATTTTTAGCATTTGAATTTTTTAGCTTTTTTTTGCGTTTTTCTAACAGCTCTTTTCTACCATAATGTCTTTCGTAATACCACTGGTACGGGCAGTACATATATTTATTTACTTCACTAGCTGTTATAGTTTTTTTATTATTTTTCATCAAATTCTGACTTCCTTATATTTCTCTTTAACATATGATGATAACCTACCCAATTATTTTTACCATTATCTTTTTCCATCATTTCTTCATACATTTTTACTTTAGCATCCACATCATCAGCAGAATGCAATATGAATGCCTCTATTGTTTTAGGCAATTGAGGTGAGCCGTATTCAAGTTCCCCATGATGTGAGATTATGCAATGTTTCATTAAGCTTAGTAATTGCTTTGGAAAGCCTTCTATTTTACTTGCTTCAGATGTTAGCAACTCTGTGCCTATTACTATATGTCCAAGTAACTCACCATCGTCTGTATAATTATTATCTGGAAAAGCAGAAAGTTCATATATTTTTCCCAAATCATGTAACAACGCACCTGCTACTAATATATCTCTATTTACAAATTTATATCTAGTACTCATAAAATCACATATTTGGGCTACTGATACTAAATGTTCTATAAGCCCTCCCATATAACTATGATGCATCAATTTTGCCGCAGAGTGAGTTTTTATATTTGAAGTAATATCACTATTATCTATAAATATATTTTCCAATAATTTCTTTATATATACATTATTTATAGATTTTATTATAGTTAAAATTTCTTCATACAAAACATCTACATTTTTATTAGTGCTTGGTATAAAGTCAGCTTCGTTATACTCGCCTGGTTGACTTTTTCTTATTTTACTAACTTTTAGTTGTAGACTATTTTGATAAGTAAGTACTACAGCATCTATTTTTATAAAATCATTTTCTTCGAAACTCTGTATATTATTATTAAGCTCCCAAACTTTAGCATCTATCTTACCTGTTTTGTCTTGTAGCTTTAAAGAAAGATACGTTTTCCCACTCCTAGATTTTAAACTTTCTCGTTTCTTACAAAGATAATGTCCTACTATATTTTCATCTTCCTGAAAATCTTCTATATATTTCACTGATTACCAGCCTCCCTTATGTCACAAAAGTAAATTTTTATAAAATATGCTATATTATATCAGAATCTTCATATCGCCACAATGAATTACTCAATAACATATCATAATGGAAATTTAAATAATAATTTTTTGATTTTTTCATATATTCTTATTTTTATATTCGCTTAACTACAAATATATTATTTGCATCTTTTCTATTACTTTGCATACAATGTACTTTAATTGTTAAAATTGAGGGCTAAATACATAACTCTTTATTATTACTTAATTAAATAATTTATTAATCATTTTTTATAAAAATAATTAGTAAAATTTTAAAACTGTTAAAAGCGTATACGCCTACTATATTAGTAGAGATTTGCAGAATAATTCAGTATTATAATATATGGTTTTTGTAGATTTATTTTTATTTCGCTTTACATTATTTATTTATTTTGGTATTTTAGTGATAATTATTTTTTTAAATTTTTAGATTAGGAGGTAATTTAAATTGGATTACTCTAAAGATGATAACATTAAGAAAAGAAAAGATTCTCGTTCAACACCTAAAAAGGTCAAAAATAAAGCAATCACAATAACTTTTAGAATTGTAGTTGCTACTTTCATTATTAGTGTTTTTGCTCTAACTGGCGTAGTACTTGGTGCATATATTGGAATTATAGAAAATGCTACTAGAATGTCTGGTATATCTGTATTCCCTAGTAGATTTACATCTATTGTAATGGACAAAAATGGGGATGAAGTTTTTAGATTTACAAGTGAAGAAAACAGAGAATATGTAACTATTGACAACATACCTTTGCATCTACAAAATGCTTTTATTGCCATTGAAGATGCGCGTTTTTTCTCACACAATGGTGTAGACCCTCGAGGTATGTTACGCGCACTTTATGTAACTCTATTTACTGATGATGTGGAGGGTGCAAGTACTATAACTCAGCAACTTATAAAAAATAATGTTTTACAAATACCAAGAAATACATTTGAAACAAAATTACAAGAGCAGTTTTTAGCTGTTAGATTAGAAAGTCAACTTAGAGAGCAACTTGGAAGCAAGGAAGCTGCTAAAAAACATATTTTAGAAGTTTATCTTAACACAATATTTCTAGCAAATGGTTTACATGGTGTACAAACAGCAGCGAATTTTTACTTTAATAAAGATGTATCAGAACTTACTTTATCTGAAAGTGCTGTAATAGCATCAATTACGCAAAACCCTAGCTTTTACAATCCTGTGCGATTTCCAGAAAACAACAGAGTAAGGCAAACTCTTGTTTTAAACAGAATGCTAGAGCAAGGGTTTATAACACCTGCAGAGCATCACGAAGCTATTAACGATGATGTTTTTGCTCGTGTAAGTGAGTTTAGAAATATTGCTGATGAAGAATCTAATATACACAGCTATTTTTCGGATCACCTTTTTGAAGTTGTACGAGATGCTTTAATTGAAGAAGGAATTGTTTCTACAAGAATTGAAGCTAGTAACATGATTTTTAATGGTGGATTAAGAATTTATACAACTTTAGACCAAAATATACAAAACATACTTGAAGAAACATACCTTAATGATTCTTTTTTTCCAGCTTCTGAATTTCACATAGAAGTAAGGTATCTTTTAACTATTAGAAATGAAATCACTGGCGAAGTTTCCAATCTCGAAAGAACCACAAGTGTACGCAATGAAGATGCTATGAATAATTGGGTAGATTCTGTAAGAGAAGAATTAATAGGAGAGCATCATACAGTACTAGGAGAAAGAATTATACCTGTAGCACAGCCACAATCTGCTTTTGTTGTTATAGAGCAAAGTACGGGTAAAATAAGAGGACTTGTTGGAGGACGTGGAGAAAAAACTGAAAACCGTGCCTTTAACCGTGCGACTCACGCAAGACGACAACCAGGTTCTGTATTTAAAATGTTAGCTTCTTATGCACCTGCTATGGATTTAGGTCTTATAAGCCCTTCTTCTATGCTTAATGACGTACCATTTGAGCATAATGGTTGGAGACCTTCAAACTGGAATAATAGATTTTTAGGCTTAGTTTCTGTGCGAGATGCTGTAAAAAATTCTATGAATGTTGTTGCGGTAACAACTATGCGTGATGTAGGTATTGACACAGTATTTGATTACCTTCTACAATTTGGATTTACAACGCTTGCTGATGGTGAGTTAATCAATGGCCAGATTTTTACAGATAGAGTTTTTTCTACTGCTTTAGGTGGTCTTACACATGGTGTTACTCAGCTTGAAGTGACTGCTGCATACGCTGCAATAGCTAACAATGGTGTTTATATAGAACCTACTATATTTACTAGAGTTTATGACCAAGAAGGTAACCTTCTTCTTGAAGCTAATCCTGAATCTAGGCAAGTTATAAGAGACACAGCAGCTTATTTACTTACTAGCACAATGAAAGATGTTCTTATAAGTGGAACTGGTCCAATGGCTAGACTTAATACTTCTATGCCTGTAGCTGGTAAAACTGGTACATCACAAAACACTAGAGACCTTACATTCGTTGGATATACACCTCACTTTACAGCTGGTGTGTGGCTAGGTCATGATTCTTACCAGACTATTACTACTACTAGCAACGCGCATTTGACTATATGGGCTCACATAATGAACAGAATCCATGAAGGATTGCCTATTGTACCTTTTGATAGGCCAAGTGGAGTAGTTTCTGCTTCTATATGTAGAGATTCGGGTTTAATCGCTATACCTGGATTATGCGATATTACTACAGACTTGTTTGATTCTGCACATCTACCGACTGCAACATGTAACATACATGGAACTATGGTGATAGATACTTTAACTGGCTTGCCTGCTACTGCAGATACACCTTTTTATCGTAGAAGAACTGTAGCAGGACCTGGAAGTTCTCATAATCAGTCAGTAGACGACTATTCTGAATACAATGATGAACCACAATATGAAAACTCTGATAATGATTTTTCAACAGGCGATTATAATGATGAGGATATTACTCCTCCAGTAAATACATCACCTGACGCTAATGCACCTGTAATCCCTCCTACTATGGCGGATAATGTGCCCGTACCTTCACCTAATGTGCCATTACCACCTGTAGAACAAGCTCCACCTGATGTTGATATAGCAGTTTTGCCACCAGTGCAATCAGAACCACCAGCACAACAAATATCTCCACCAGCACCACCGCAACCTATAGAGGAACCACCAGCACCAGCATTACCACCAGTTCCTGAATTTGATCCAATACCAGAGTTTACAGAACCACCAGCACCAATAGCACCTCCAGCACCACCTATACAAGAATCACCACCTGCTCCATCTGCTCCACCTGCACTTGATATTGTTGCACCAAATGCACCACCAGTTATAGAATAAAGATTAAAAGATAAAGACCGTGGGGCTTCCGCCCCACCACCCCGACAAGCGCAGCGCGCTTGACCGCTTTTTTAAGACCACGCATTTGCGTGGTCTTATTTTTTGATTATTTTTTTCGATATACTTATGATTTATTTGCCAATTCCAATTTTCATTTACAGCTAAAAAACTCGTGGAGGTTCTCGTCTCCACACCGCAAGCCAAACACAGGGTGTTTAACCCCATAGGGCTGTCTTGTTATTCGCATTATGCGGTTAATGAGACAGTCCTTTTTTAGTATTTTTTGCATTAAAATTTCTAAAAAATGTTAAGGTGATAACTGGATAAGACGATATACGATTTGGAATAGTGCATTATTAAGCAAAGAAATGTGAATGAAATATGATATCCAAAAGACGGAAATTAAATATGTATTTAGAAGGTGGGGTAATATGAGTAATACAGTAATAAATACTAATATTTCGGCTATGAATAGTCATAGAGCTTTGACTAGAGTAGGTGTTAGGCAGGCAAGGTCGTCAGAAAGATTGTCAACTGGGCTTAGAATAAATCGTGCTGCAGATGATGCTGCAGGTTTATCTATATCCGAGAAAATGCGAGCGCAAATAAGAGGTTTAAATCAGGCGCAAAGAAATTCTCAAGATGGGATAAGTCTTATTCAAGTAGCGGAAGGTGCGTTACAAGAGATGCATAATATAGCTCAACGGATGAGAGAGCTAACCGTACAAGCGTCAAATGATACTTTAGATTTTCATGATAGAAATGCTATCGGGCTTGAGATAAGTACGCTAACTGAGGAACTGTCAAATATAATTGACCGAACAGAGTTTAATGGTATATCCCTTTTAGACCACGGTACTACTGGAGCTACCAGTGGAATAAGCGAAACCATTGTTATGACTAGAAAGGATTTTTGCAGGGACTTTGCAAAGTATTGGGCAAGTTGGAGTGGATGGAATGAGTTTACTGTAGATGGTCAAGATCCTACTTGGGAGGCGTGGCATCCAGAATATTATAATTGCTCCTGTTTGGGAGGTATGATAGCGAATGAGTGTCCAATGTGCACACTTACTGAACAACATATGCCAAGCAATTCTGATCGTTCACCTGTTTGGTGGAATTGGGAGTCCTTTCAAGACATTCGATATAGTGTTTTTGACGAATGGCTGGAGACACGTCCTGAGCTACAAAATCGCCCTGATATAGTGACCTCGTTGAGAAATGGCTGGGATAATAGTGATTTTTGGGATTGTACTATGGAGTGGACAATATTGATAAATTCTGATTTAAGAGAGCACCACGGGCTATATATTCAAAATGGAGCTAACGCTAATGAAAGTTTATTAATTCCTCTTCCCAATTTTAATATTTTTGTGGACGAGGATGTAGCAGGTCCGTTAGTTAGATTGATAAATTCGTTTGAAGATTTGGTTTTGGAAACACATATCGATATAACAGCAAAACTTGATGATATAGATTTAGCTATTGGCGAGCTATCGCAAACTAGAGCGGTACTTGGAGCAACTCAAAATAGGCTAGAGCATACTATAAACAATCTACAAATAGCGTCAGAAAACACAAGTGCAGCAGAATCTCGTATTCGTGATACGGATATGGCAAAAGAGATGATGCGATTAACTATATCTAAT
>JGI994J12354_10000032_pt1 | contig 112818 bp, 100 predicted proteins | sample IntmicLarv3ML3BL_FD_12354 | JGI IMG/M metagenome (IMG submission 12354) | reverse complement strand
TTCTAAAAAAATGGTGGGCGGTACAGGACTCGAACCTGTGACATTCTGTGTGTAAGACAGACGCTCTAACCAACTGAGCTAACCGCCCCTTACATTCAATAAAGATGCAAATAATGATTTTCTATTTTCAAATTGCAAGCTTTTTTACGAAAAATATTGATTATTTTTTTTGAGCCTTAAATATATTGTGCAATGCGATTCTTTTTTCTGATATTTTTTTTAACATATGTTCTAAAAGCTGAGATGATTTCAGACTTGCGAGGCTTTGAATTTGATTTTTCAGAAAGTCCAAAAAGAGTAATCACAAACACTCCTAGTATTACAGAGTTGATTTTTGCGATAGGTTCAGGAGACACAATTGTTGCGTCTTCTCGCTTTTGCAGGTTTCCAGAAGCTGCGCAACACACAGAAAAAATTGGCGGATTTATTGATTTAGATTATGAAAAAGTTGTTAAGCTAAAGCCTGATTTATTTATACTCACAAATTTTACAGACTTTTCTATTTCAGACAAATTGACATCTCTTAACATAAAAAATTTTACTTTACGCAAAGAAGGTTTAGACAATCTTGTTGCCGATATTCGCACTCTCGGAAAAATTTTCCACAAAGAAGAAAACGCTGAAAAATTAGCTAAAGCAATTGAAGAAAAAGTAATTCTTTTGAAATCGAAAACAGAAGGCAAAACTCGTCCGAAAGCAATTTTGATGTTTGGCAATATGGCGGCAGGCAAGGGTTCTTATGCGGCTCAATTGCTAGAATGCGCGGGCGCGGAGAATTGTTTAGAAAACAGTATTGGCAAATGGCCTGTGCCTACAAAAGAATTTATTGTCACAGCAAATCCCGATATCATTATTCTCGAAATGAAAAAAGACGATAATGAAAAAAAGTTGATAGATTCTTATAAAAAAAATCCTATATGGGCTACAACAAAGGCTGCGAAAAATAATCGAATTTACACAATAGATAGCGACATTATTAGCATTCCATCTTCTCGAGTAATTACAGCTCTTGATGCATTGAATGACATCATTGAAGATTCTAAAAATAATTGACAAAACATCTTTTTTAAATTGCTTTAAAAAAAATATGAAATTCTACAAATATCACGCTTTAGGAAATGACTATTTGGTGCTTGATTGCAAGGATTGCAAAGAAGCTCCATCAAACAAAGACATAGTTCGCTATTGCCATAGAAACTTTGGTCTTGGTTCAGACGGAATTTTGTATGGACCTCTTCCATCTGACAAAGCAGATTTCAAGTTGCGCATTTTTAATCCTGACGCCTCTGAAGCAGAAAAAAGCGGCAATGGGCTTCGTATTTTTGCTCGTTATCTTTTCGATAGCGGATTAGTTCAAGAAGATATTTCTTTTACTATAGAAACTTTAGGCGGAGTTGTGAAATGCGTTGTGTCGCAGTCTGGCAAACACATTACAGTAGAGATGGGCAAAGTGACTTTCGATTCTTCTTTGATTCCTGTTGTTGGCGAAAAGCGCGAAGTGATAAATGAAGAATTTGAAATTTGTGGTGAAAAATATACTTATTGTTGCGCATCTGTAGGCAATCCTCATTGCGTTTTGCCTATGAAAAAAGTCACAGAAGATTTGGCAAAAAAGATTGGTCCACATATTGAGAATATGACAAGTCTTTTTCCAAATCGCACAAATGTTCAGCTCTTGGAAGTTCTAGATAGGGGCAATATTAAAATCGAAATTTGGGAAAGAGGCGCAGGCTATACTTTAGCTTCAGGTTCAAGCTCTAGTGCGGCTGCATCAGTTGCTCATAAATTGGGTCTTTGCGATTCTAATATCACAGTGCATATGCCTGGGGGCCTTATTGAAATTATTATCGATAAAGATTTTTCTATCACAATGAGTGGTCCTGCAACTAAGGTTGGCGACTACTTGGCATCTGACGAATTGTTGGCATAGATTTTAAAAAGAGCAAAAAAAAGAATGATGAAAACTTTTCATCATTCTTTTTTTTGCTTTTTTTTAAATTTCATGACCCAGGTTTTGAAGCAGGGATATTTTTTAAAGATTCAGGAAGTTTATCGGCTTCGTAAGTTGGGAATGAAAAAGAGAGCAAGGCATTATGCGTAATATCAAATTTTGTGTTGCCATCACTGCGGTCAACTAGTACTGCAATCCCAGCAACGATGCCTCCGTTAGAATGCACTATATCTATACATTCTTGAACGCGTCCACCACGAGTAATAACGTCTTCGACTATCAAAATTCTTTCGTCTTTTTCTATTTTGAAGTTGCGACGCAAGTGTAATTTGTCATCAACTTTTTCAGCAAAAATAAAACGCTTTTTACTTTGACGCGCAAATTCTTGACCCAAAACTAATCCCCCTATTGCAGGTGCAATTACAGTGTCGAAAGATTTTAAATCAAATTTTTCCAAGAGCAACGCCACGAGTTCTTCAACTTTATCCAAATGTTCACAGACACGCGCGCATTGAAAAAAGTGTCCGCTATGCAATCCACTTCTCAAGACAAAATGTCCTTCTAATAGTGCTTTTGTTTTTCTAAATATATCTAATACTTTTTCGTCAGTGTTCATTTTATTATTTGTTGTATTTGAAAAGAAAGATTTTTTTCACAATCTATTTTTAATGCCACAAAGTGTTCATGAAATTCATCATAACACTTCCAAATGATTTGGCGGTCAGTCTCTGGGATGTTGATGTTTTCTATGTCTTTACGAGGCACAAATTCAAAAGTTCCCTCGTCAATTGGTGGCGGGAGCGTATCTAAAGTTTTTTGGCAATCGAACAGAAACATCAGCCAATGACATTTGTTTTCGTAAGATTTTTCGCTGACCATTGCAAAGAGATGCAAGTCTTTTGCTTCGCATTGCAATCCGATTTCTTCAAAAGTTTCTCGGCATGCGCAGTCGATTGGAGATTCTCCTACAGCCATTTCGAGTTTGCCGCCAATAGGACTATAGAGTCCTTGATTCGGCTCTTTTGCTCGCTTCAAAAGCAAATGCTCTCCATTTTTGTTTTTCACAAAAACAAGCACGCTAATTTTAAATGGCAATGGATATGACATTAATCGAATACCACAGTTCTATTTTTATAAGAAAGAATACGTTTTTCTAGATGCAAACGCACTGCCAATGCAAGGACAGTTTTTTCTAAATCTTTACCTTTACGCATCAAATCTTCTATCGAATTTCTATGACTAATAGTTGTCACATTTTGCGCGATAATAGGGCCCTCATCCAAGTCGGCAGTTGCGTAGTGAGCGGTAGCTCCGATAATTTTTACTCCGCGCTCATATGCTTGATGATATGGCTTAGCTCCTGCAAATGCGGGTAAGAAGCTATGATGAATATTGATTATAGGAACTTTACATTTTTTCAAAAAGTCCGCGCTTAAAATTTGCATATAACGAGCCATTACAATCAAATCTGCATCCGAATTTTTTATGATTTCAAGATGCTCTTTTTCGACAGAATTTTTTGTGTCTTTTGTGATTGGAGTATAATGGAATTTGATATCGAATTTTTCAGAAAACTCTTTTGAAGTTTCATGATTTGATATTGCGCAAGCGATATCGCAATTCAATTCGCCAAGACGTTGACGCGTGACAATATCACAAAAACAATGCAAATGTTGCGATGTCATCAACACGATTTTTTTCTTTACAGATTGTCTTGAAATATCGCATTTCATCCCGAGTGTTTTAGTCGCAAAATCTTTAAATTCTGAGATTTCTTTTTCAGGGCAATTTTCAGGAATCCATTGCAAGCGTTGAAAAAATATTTTATGAGCCCTGTCTATATGTTGGTCGGCATGTTCGATATTTCCGCCACGTTCGTATATCCAATTAGACACCTTTGCAACAAGACCTGACTTATCAGGTCCATGTAAAAGAGCTATAATTTTTTCGTTCATTTTTAGAACTCAAATTTGCTTGTTGAAAGACGTTTTTTGATTTCCGCTATAACGCTTTTTTCTTTATCTTCACTACCTGCAATGAATGTCACAGAGAAGCGAACATAAGAGCCAACATCATCCCAAGGAACTGTGGAAATTAAGTTTTCTGTAATCATCCACTGTGAAAAATCTTCGCCTGACTTAAACTCGATTTTTGAGCCGTCAGCCAATGTTGCAGATTTTGGAGCTTTTGCGTACAAGAAGAAACTTGCTTTTGGTTTCTTGACTTTGAATCCGCAAGAAGTCAAAGCGTCCACAAGTAAATCCATGCGACGTGAATATTTCGCGGCGATAGTTTTTGTGATAGAAGTGTCTGCCAATGCTGAGCAAGATGCTTCTTGAATTGCCAAGAATTGACCAGAATCTGTGTTGTCCTTAACATCTCCATAGGCTTTTACTGCGAGAGCGTTTCCGCACACAAAGCCCATTCTCCATCCTGTCATGTTATGGCTTTTTGACAATGAATGTAATTCGATTGCCACATCTTTTGCGCCTTCAACTTGAAGAATTGAAATTGGTTTGCCTTCGAAAATCAAAGCTCCATAAGCACTGTCGCAAACAATTAAAATATTATTCTTTTTTGCAAATGCCACAAGCTCTTTATAGAATTCCAAAGTTGCAGTTGCTCCTGTGGGATTATTTGGATAATTTACCACCATTATTTTTGCGCGCTTTAAAATATCTTCAGGAATACTTTTTAAGTCGGGGAGAAAATTATTTTCTTCTTTCAATGCGACATTGTAAACTTCGCCACCAAGATATTTTGTGTGTGTTCCAAGAACAGGGTAGCCTGGGACTGTCATTATTGCTACGTCGCTAGGATTGATGAAGCATTTTGGCAAAATGCTAAGTGCTGCTTTTGAGCCTATAGAATGCAATATTTCGCTATCTACATCGAGCTCAACATTGTAAATTTCTTTCATCAACTTGGCTGCCGCTTCTTTGAAAGATCTGCCTCCATTGTCAGCATAGCCCCTGTTTTCAGGCTTCTTTGCCGCAGTGCAGAGCGCATTGACAACAGAATCAAAAGCCATTTCGTCAGGTTCGCCTACGCCTAAGTCAATTAAATCAACGTCTGGCTTGGCTTTTTTGGCGGCTGCTTTTGCGCGCTTAATCTTTTCAAACTTATAGATTGCAGTGCTTTTTCCGTAGTTTACTCCGCCGATTCTTTCAGCGAACAAGTTTTGTATGCAGAAGTTTTCCATATTAATGTTATTCTTATGTTGATTTTTTTATGAAATTTAAGAGAATAAGAAAATATCAAACTGTCGATAAATCAATGAAAATAATAAAGACTCCCTCAGAAATGAAAGAATATAGCGCGAAAATGCACGCTATGGGTAAGAAAATCGCGCTCGTTCCGACAATGGGAGCCTTACATCAAGGACATCTTAGTTTGGTCAAACAAGCTCAATTTTGTGCAGATATTTGTGTGATGAGCATTTTTGTGAACCCAACGCAGTTTGGTCCGAACGAAGATTTTGCAAAGTATCCACGTCCTATAGAAAATGATATTGCTCTTGCCGAAGCTGAAAATGTCGACGTTTTATTTATTCCAGAAAATAGTGAAATCTATTTTAAAGACGCTTCGACTTATGTTGATGAAGAATTGATTTCTCGCAATCTATGTGGCAAATCTCGCCCGAAGCATTTTAAAGGGGTCGCAACTGTTGTTTGCATTTTGTTTAATATAGTGAATCCTGACTTTGCGATTTTCGGAGAAAAAGACGCTCAACAAATTTCTGTAATAAGAAGAATGGTAAGAGACTTATTCATGGACACAAAAATTGTTGCTGCTCCAATTGTGCGTGAAAAAAATGGATTAGCAATGAGTTCACGCAATGCGTATTTGAGTTCTGTTCAAATGATTGACGCTGTAATGTTGCATGCATCTTTATTGAAAGCAAAAAATTTAGTCGCAAAAGGATGCACAAATGTTGACAGATTGATTGCGGAAACCACAAATCATTTGTCAAAAAGCTCACAACTTAGAATCATATATGTCAATGCGGTAGATGCTGAAACTTCTTTGCCTGTCAGCACTGTGGAGCTTGGCAAAACTAGAATTGTTATGGCTGTTTGGGTAGGCACTGTGCGCTTGATTGACAATATGGTAATGTAAAATGAATTTTGACATTGTAGTTGTAGGTAGTGGAATTGCAGGTTTAAGTTTCGCTTTAAAATGCGCTAAACTAGGGCATAAAGTTTGTGTCTCCACAAAAAAAAGTTCTAATGACACGAATACAAATCACGCTCAGGGCGGAATCGCAAGCGTGACAGATTCTACCGATAATTTTGAATCTCACATTTCAGATACTCTGATTGCAGGAGATGGTCTTTGTGACGAAGCTACTGTAAGAAAAATAATTGAAGCAGGACCTGCGCAGACAAGAGCTTTGATTGAAGCAGGTGTTAAATTTACAAACTTAAAAAATGGAGCACTATCGCTCGGTAAAGAAGGCGGACACTCGGCTAGACGCATTCTGCACGTAAAAGATTTTACAGGCAGAGCAATTGAAGAAGCTCTCTTAGCGCAAATTAGCGCAAACAAAAATATCACTCTTTTAGAACATCATTTTGCGATAGATTTAATCAAAGAATCTAAAGTAAAAAAAATCGCGAATGCTGCCTCTGACAAAATAATTGGGATTTATATTTTAGATTGCGCAAAGCAAAAAGTAATGGCTGTAAAAGCAAAAATTGTTATGCTTTCAACAGGCGGTTCAGGACAAGTTTATTTGTACACAACAAACCCTTCTATTGCAACGGGAGACGGGATTGCGATTGCATATAGAGCAGGGGCTACGGTTTCTAATTTAGAATTTATTCAGTTTCATCCAACTGCTCTTTACTCTGAAAAAGGTGAGAGGTTTTTAATCTCCGAAGCTGTTCGTGGTGAAGGCGCAATTTTGAAAAATATCAAGGGCGAAGCCTTCATGCTCAAATACGATTCTCGAGCAGACTTAGCGCCTCGAGATATAGTCGCAAGAGCAATAGACCAAGAGATGAAAAAATTAGGTTCAGCTCATGTTTGGTTAGATATTACTCATATAGAAAAAAGTGTTTTGAAAAATCGTTTTCCGCAAATTTTTGAACACTGCAAATCTATGGGGATAGACATTTCTAAAGACTATATTCCTGTTGTTCCAGCGGCTCATTATCAGTGTGGCGGAGTGCTTACTAAGGTTGATGCAATCACGAATATAATGGGTCTTTACGCATGTGGAGAAGTGGCTTGCACAGGCTTGCATGGAGCGAACAGACTCGCAAGCAATTCTTTACTTGAAGCTGTTGTTGTCGCAGAAAACGCCTCCAAAAATGCAGACAAATATATCAAGAATTTTTCAGTTGAAAAAATTAAACTGCCTATGTGGGTAGATGGAGATATGCTAGACTCTGACGAAGGAGTTATCCTCTTGCACAACGCTGATGAATTAAAGCGCGCGATGTGGGACTATGTGGGAATTGTTCGTTCTCGCAAAAGACTCGAAAGAGCAGAGAGGCGTATCAAAAATCTCTCTACTGAAATCAACGAATATTATTGGAATTTTAAAGTTGAATCGCGTCTTTTAGAATTGCGTAATATGATTCAAGTAGCTCAACTAATTATTGAGTCTGCGAAGAAACGCAAAGAGAGCCGTGGTCTTCACTTTACTTTAGATTATCCGCAAAAAAGCAATAAAGCAATAAACACAAAAATTCGAAAAAAATGAATATTAAAGATTATATTATAGACGTTCCTAATTTCCCTAAAGAAGGTGTTATTTTTAAAGATATCACTCCTTTGTTGATGTCTCCTGAAGCTTTCTATAATGTCATAGAAAATTGGGCTATTGCTTTGAAAAAACTGAAAGTGGACAAAATCTTGGCTGCAGAAGCTCGTGGATTTTTCTTTGGCGCACCTCTTGCAATTGCTATGGATTTACCATTTGTTCCTGTTCGCAAAAAAGGCAAATTGCCCCGTGAAACAGTAAGTGAAAGTTTTGGTTTAGAATATGGCTCTTCAGAACTTTTTATTCATAAAGACGCTATTGAAGAAGGTGAAAATGTTGTGATTATAGACGATGTTCTTGCGACAGGTGGAACCGCAAAAGCGATGATCAATCTTGCGAAAAAATGTGGAGCAAACATTGCTGCTTGTTCCTTTTTGCTCGAGTTGGACTTTCTTAAAGGCCGAGAAAAAATTAATGACGAGAATATCATTGTTTTATATCATTCTTAATTTAACAATTTGATTGCCTTTTTTTAGAAAAAAATAAAGTCTATAAACATGAATTTAGAAAGTTATATTCCTTTGTTAGTCCAAGTTGTCTTGGCTGTGGGCATGGGACTAGCGATTATCATTGCAAGTCATATCTTTGGTCAAAGAGCAAAAACAAATGCGCTCAAAGATTCTGCATATGAGTGCGGTGTTAAGCCATTTGGACAAGCTCATCAACGCATGAGTGTAAAGTTTTATGTGGTCGCGCTTCTCTTTGTTATTTTCGATATAGAAATAATTTTCATGATTCCTTTTGCTCTTATTTATAGAGATTTTGTTTCCGAAAATTTGCCTGTCATTTTTCCAATTTTATTTTTCATTGCTCTAATTTTCACAGGAATAATCTACGAAGTAAGAAAGAACGCCTTGGATTGGAATATTCCAAAGACCAATATTTGATTTTATGGACTTAAAAAAATACGCGTCAAAATTTAAGATAGTCGATATCACAAGCGACAACCTCCAAGACGCATTGCAAGAAATGCTCGCTGTTGTCTCTGAAAGCGTATTTGAAAAAGGCACTAAGAAAAAAGAAATTTTAAAAACTCTAATTGATAGAGAAAAAAGTCTTACAACTTATTTAGGTAATGGGATTTTGATGCCTCACGGCAAAATTGTAATGTCGCAAAAATATGTGTTTGTGATTGGCAGATGCAAAAATGGCATACAATTTAACAATTCAGATATCTATGGGAAAACACGGCTGATTTTCATGCTTTTGGCAAACGAAAAAACAAAAGATTATCTGCAAGTTTTGTCTCAATTAGCTAGAGTTTTTTTACAAGACGACGCGGTTGCTTTTGCTTTGGCTTCTGGCGATTTTTCAACCTTTAAAGATAGAGTGTCTGAATTATTTTTACCTCAAAAATATTCTGACAAAGACAAAGATTCCACATTTTATGAAGTCCGCAGATTCTTGATGCAAGCCAAGCGAATCGCAAAAATGTCTCGCTCAACTGCGGTTGTTTTGTTTGGTGATACTTTTACTCAAGGGATAAATCTTGAAGATATTTTTGATGGACTAAAATTAATGGTCGTCACGGAACATCCTCAGGAATCTTTCACTGGTAAAGACATTTCTTTTTTGAATGTAAAAGCGTTTACTGAAAGTAGATTGTCTCAAGTAAGTAGCGCAGTATTGCTAGGTTTGACAAGAGGCTACTTTGATTTGCATGACAAAATTTGTTGCATAGGCGGCAGAATAAATAGCAATTGTATAGATACTATTGCTGTTCTTGATATTGCAACAGAATTTTCAAACTTCTTTGGTTTTGAAAAAGAAATTTTACCAGCTGGTGTAAAGCCTGAAGTGGTGGAAAGAATACTTGCGATTGCGACTGAACTTGCAGTTGAAGGGCGCGAAGGCAAGCCCGTGGGTTGTATGTTCATTATTGGCGACTCGAAAAAAATTCAGCCTTTCACAAAGCAATTAGTATTGAATCCTTTCTTTGGATATGTGGCAGAAGATAGAAATGTTTTGAGTCCTTTTATGGATGAAACTATTAAAGAATATTCTATGTTAGATGGCGCAATAGTTGTTGATGGAAGTGGAATTTTAGATTCTGCGGGCACTCTTATTCATGTGCCTGATTTTAGTTTAGGTGTCCCTGGGGGTTATGGCTCACGTCATGCGGCAGCGTATTCGATTTCTTTAGTTGTGGATTGTTTTGCTGTTGCAGTATCTTCTAGTTCAGGTGTCATTACTTTGTTTAGAAATGGCAAAATGATTCAATTAAATCAAAAGCATAAGGCTTAGATGAAAATTTATTTTATGGGAATTTGCGGCACTGCAATGGGTAATGTTGCTGTGATGTTGAAAAAAGCTAATCACGAGATAATCGGCGCAGACACTGGAGTTTACGACCCTATGAAAAGTGTCTTAGAAAAAGAATCTATAAAATATTACGATTCTTATGATGTTGAAAGACTCAAAAAATTAAAGCCCGATTTAGTTGTGATTGGCAATGCTATGAGTCGTGGGAATCCTGAAGTTGAATATCTTTTGGCTTCACGTGAAATCAATTTTATAAGCCTTGCAGAGCTGGTTGGCACTAAGGTCATAGACAAAAGAAAATGTTTAGTTGTAAGTGGTACGCATGGAAAAACTAGCACTTCTTGCATGGCAAGCGTTTTATTGAAGAGTCTTTATAATGACACAGGTTGGCTCATAGGCGGAGTGCCTCGAGATTTAGAGAGCGGTTCAAATTTTGGAAGCGAAAATTCTCCATTTGTAATAGAAGGAGATGAATACGACACGGCATTTTTTGATAAGCGTAGTAAATTCATTCACTATAGACCTCATGTTCTTTTGATAAATAATATAGAGTTCGATCACGGAGATATTTTTAGAGATTTAGAAGATGTCAAAAGAACATTTACTCATGTAAGGCGCATAGTTTCAGGGCAGGGCGCGATAATTGAAAATGTGGACGACGCAAATATTGCTTCGCTCGAAACTCCAAAATGGGTGAAGCGTTTGACTGTGGGCTTAAATGAAAATGCGTTTTTGCAAATTAAAAATTTCACTCAAACAGGAGAATCTTCTTCATTTGAATTGCATTGCCAAGGACGCATGAAAAAGTTCGAGTGGGCACTGCCTGCGCTATATAACGCAAGGAATGCTGCTATGGCAATTATGGGATGTTCTGTAATTGCGGGATTGGAAAATCCTTTAGATTTGGACTTTTCGCCTCTTGAAAAATTTCAAGGAGTTCAACGCAGACAAGAAATTATTTGCGACACAGAAAAAGTAGTAGTAGTTGAAGATTTCGGACATCATCCAACCGCAATTGCTGGTACTATAGAGGCGTTAAAGCTAAAGTATAAAACTAGAAAAGTAATTGCTTGCTTTGAGCCACGTAGCAATACAGCAAAGACAAATGTTTTTGAAAAAGATTTTGCATTAGCACTTAATAACGCGGATGAAATTTATCTTGGCGCAATTTTTAATGTGGAAAAAATTGAAGAATCAAAAAGATTAAACCCTCTTCACATGAAAGAAATTTGTAAAGACAAATTGCAATACTTTGATTCAAACGAAAATTTATTGAACACACTTTTGCAAAACACAAAGAATTCAAAAGAAAACTTGTGTGTAATATTTTTTAGCAATGGCTCTTTTGACCGCATTCACAAACGATATGCGGATGAATGCTCTAAAGCATAAAACAAAAAAACTTCAAAGAATTTTCTTTGAAGTTTTTTTATTTCAGAATCAAAAACTATCCACGAGCACTTGATGTTTTTGATTTTGCTTTTGAAAAAGTCAGTGTATTATCTGCGCAAGAAACTTTTATCTCGCCACCTTTCTCAGGTATAGAGCCACGTAAGAGCTCTTCAGCAAGAGGGTCTTCTAATTCGCGTTCGACAGCCCGCTTTAATGGACGTGCTCCATATTTTTCATCCCAGCCTTTTTCTATCAAGAAATTAAGAGCCTTTTCATCCACTTTTAAAGTGATGTTCTTTTCTTTTAGACGTGTCAAAAGTTTATTGATTTCAAGCGTGACTATCTTGCCTATATCAGATTTTTCAAGACTTCTAAACAAGATGATATCGTTGATTCTATTCAGAAATTCAGGACGAAACACACGCTTCATTTCTTCTAAAACTTTTTCCTTAGTTTTGTCGTAGTCGTAAGCTGCGCTAAAGCCTCTGTCAAAGCCCATAGAATTATTGCGTTGCATGATATGCGCGCCAACGTTGCTTGTAAGAATAATTATTGTGTTCCTAAAATCCACAACTCTTCCAAGACTATCTGTAAGGCGTCCATCTTCTAAAACTTGCAAGAGTAATTGAGCCACATCAGGATGCGCTTTTTCAATTTCATCAAACAAAATCACACTGTATGGACGACGACGAACTTGCTCTGTGAGTTGTCCGCCATCTTCATGTCCAACATAGCCTGGGGGCGAACCAATCAAGCGAGACACAGAGAATTTCTCCATATATTCAGACATGTCAATTTGAATAATTGCGTCTTGTTCGCCAAACATTTCTTCCGCAAGAATTTTTGCAAGATAAGTTTTACCAACACCGGTCGGCCCTAAAAATAAGAATGAACCTATAGGACGCTTAGGGTCTTTTAATGCGGCGCGTGAGCGACGTAGAGCCTTGGCTACTGCAAGAGTTGCATCGTCTTGACCTATCACTTTGCCACGCAAAAGATTTTCTAAATTCAACAATTTTTGATTCTCTTTTGTCTCCATTCTTGTGAGAGGAATACCTGTCCAAGAAGAGACAACAGCAAAAATATCATCTTGCGAAACTTCAACAATAGTTGTGTCTAAAGTTTTTTTCCAAGCGTTAATTAAATCTTCTTTTTGTGTCAATAGAGACTTTTCTTTATCACGCAAAGCGGCGGCATCTTCAAACTTTTGATGACGTATGGCTTCTTCTTTTTCAGTTGTGATTAGAGCAATTTTTTCAGAAATATCTTTTAAATATTCAGGCTTTTCCATCTGTCTTATACGAGCTCGTGAACCTGCTTCATCTATTACATCAATTGCTTTGTCAGGTAATTGACGGCTTGTAATGTATCTGTCAGAAAGCTTTACGGCAGACTCAATCGCATCGTCTGCAAACTTGCAATGATGATGATTCTCATAATTGCGTTGGAGTCCTTTCAAAATTTTAATAGTGTCTGAAACGTTTGGAGCATCAACTTTTATGCTTTGAAAACGTCTATCAAGAGCGCTATCTTTTTCTATATAACGACGGTATTCGTTAAGAGTTGTTGCGCCTATGCACTGCATACTTCCTCGAGAGAGGGCAGGTTTGAACATGTTGGAAGCATCCATAGATCCGCCTTCAGCAGAGCCTGCGCCTACGATTGTATGAAGCTCGTCTATAAAAAGAATAACGTCTTTTGCCTTTTCGATTTCTTCCATTACGGCTTTTACACGCTCTTCAAATTGTCCACGATATTTCGTCCCTGCTAACATTAGCGACATATCTAAAGCAATCACTCTTTTGTTCGCCAAAATCAAAGGCACAGCCGACGAAACAATCTCTTGAGCTAAACCTTCTATAATCGCGGTTTTGCCAACGCCTGCCTCGCCTATCAACACAGGATTATTTTTTGTTCTACGGCACAGAATTTGTATCATGCGCAAAATTTCTTTTTCACGACCAATCACAGGGTCGAGAGCATTTTTGCGAGCCAATTCAGTAAGGTCTCTGCCGAAAGCTTTTAACGCGCTTTGACGCATTTGTTCAACAGGAGGCTTTTCGCCTTTAGGCATATTAGGAGTGTCTCCTATAAAGTTTGGATCTAGCTCAGCTAAAATTGCGGATTTGCAAGCTTCAATATCAACATTTAAATTACGCAAAATATCAGAAGCGATATTTTCGCCCTCACGCAAAATTCCAAGAAGAATATGTTCTGTGCCTATGTAATTATGATTTAACTGATTCGCTTCCACACCCGCTAAAGCAATAGCTTTTTTGAGGCTAGGCGTTTGATTTAATTCTGCGCTAGAATTTTTTACTTCGGGATTAGTGCCTAAAATATTTATGATTTCCGCTTTGATTTTATCAAAGTCTAGATTCATCTTTTTAAGGACCGTCACGGCCACGCCTTGATCGAGTTTAATCAAAGCTAATAAAAAATGTTCTACGCCCAAATAATTGCTGTTTAAATTTTGGGCTTCCTTTTTTGCCAAGGCAAAAAGTTGTAATGCTCGTGGTGTAAAATATGGCATAATATATAAAGTGTTTATTGATTTATCGTATGTAAATCAAAAAAATTAAATTGATTTTGAAGTGTCTGACCAGCGTTGTTCACGAATAACAGTCACCTTTACAGCTCCGACTTCATTAAATGCTTCAGAAATTCTATCTTTAATTTTTGCGGCAGTTTCAATGAAAAGGCTTTCGCTAATTGCTTCAGGAGAGAGGATTACTCTTATTTCTCGTCCTGCTTGAATCACATATGCATCGGCAATTCCATCGAAGGAAAAAGCGATATCTTCAAGAAGTTTTGCTCGTTTAAAGTATGCGTCAGAAGCCTCCATTCTAGCTCCTGGGCGAGAAGACGACATTGAGTCTGCAATTTGCACAATTGCGGAAATCAAAGAAGTCGGTTTTGTTTCTTCATGATGAGATTCCGCAGCATTAATAATTTCAGGAGCTTCTTTGCAATGTTCAAGGAATCTAGCTCCCGCAACTGCATGTGAAGAATCTGAATCTAAAGCTTTACCTATGTCGTGGAAAAGGGCAGCTCGTGTGGCTTGCGCAACATTCAAGTTTAGTTCCGACGCAATCATTGAAGCCAAGTGCGCGCACTCGATTGCATGCGTAAGAGTATTTTGATTCAGCGATAAATGGAAATATAATTTACCCAAATTTTCCGCAATTTCAGGACTTGCATCAGTGATATTGAAAATGTGTAAAGCTTCTAAACCTTTTTCAAGAGCAACTTTTTCAATCTCTGCTTGAGCGTCAATTACACGTTCTTCAATTGTGGAAGGATTAACTCTTCCGTCATTCAAAAGTTTTTCCAAGGCCAAAGCTGCAATTTCTCTACGTATAGGATTAAAGCAGGAAATCATTACAGAATCAGGAGTTTCGTCTATAATAAGATTAGTGCCTGTTGCGTTTTCAAAAGAACGAATATTGCGACCGTCTTTACCAATGAGACGACCTTTCATTGCTTCGCTCGGAATTTTAACAAGACATGTTGTGCTATCTATAGTCTCTTGTGTCGCAAGAGTTTGCATAGCGCACAAAAGATATTTTTTAGCTTTATGCTTAATTTCTTCTTCGGAATTTTTAAAGAAATTATCCGCATAAAATGCCAAAGATTTTTTCGCGTCTTTAATTAGAGATTCTTTTGCGAGCTCTTCGATTTTCGATTTATCAAGACCACTTAACTTTGCAAGAGAGAGTGTGTATTCTTGTGAAGCCTTATCGCAAAGCTCTGCTTTAGATTGGAATCGTAGACGTTCTTGTTCGCAATGTTTTTTCGCGTTTTCGTATTCTTTGAGCTGTTCAGAAATTCTTATAGATTTATTTTCAGCCTCTTGATTTAGTTTGCGAGCAGATGTCATCAACTCATCATATTCAGTTTTTAAAACAAGGCTACGTTCACGCAAAGTAATCTCGATATCATCAAATCTTTTTTGAGTTTTGACAGCTTCTTCCTTTTTGAAAGACGCAAACTTAGCTTCCATTTTACTCTTATAATTAAGATACTTTACAAACAATATAATACACTCAGCAGCTAGCACAGCAGCCAATACTCCAAGTGCCAATTCTATTATAAAATTAGAGTCGAAATCCATAAAACCAGAGAATGTTAACTCTTTGACTCGTCATTTTTCAAGATAAATCGTTTGTGACAAATTTTGCTTTCAAAAATTTTTTTTAAAATTAACATTTTCTTCTATGAAAATTAAGAGCTTATTTTTTATTTTTTTATCAACTTTTTTTTGCATTTTAAATGCCGAAGAAAAATTTTTTAAGAGTGACTCTATCAAATTTGGAGGCGACAATATTTCAAAAGAAATTCCTGCTAGAATAATAATTCCGGCATCGGCACAAGACGATAATGAAAAACGCTTTCCTGTGATATATCTTCTGCATGGACATGGAGGCGATTACAATTATTGGTTGAAAGCAAAACCAAATCTTCAAGAAATATCGAATGAGAAAAATATAATTTTTGTGTCTGTTGATGGAAATATTGATAGTTGGTATTGGGATAGTCCTGTAGATAAAAATTCTCAATACGAAACTTACATTACAAAAAATTTGATTTTTCTTGTAGATAAGTTTTATCCGACTATTCCAGATAAAAAAGCTAGGGCAATCACTGGCTTGAGTATGGGAGGTCACGGGGCTCTTTGGCTTGGATTCAGGCACACAGATTTATTCGGAGCCTTTGGTTCTATTTGTGGAGGCGTTGATATTCGTCCATTTCCAGAAAATTGGGGTATGAAAAAATATCTTGGAGATTATGAATCTAACAAAGAAGTTTGGGATAATCACACTGTAATCAATCTAGTGAAAAACGCAAAGCCTCCCTTTCCTGCAATAATTATCGACTGTGGCTATCAAGATTTTTTCTATCAAGTAAATGAAGCTCTTCACAAAGAACTTTTGGCTCATGGAATTACTCATGATTATATTACTCGTGAGGGGCAACACAACGAAGAGTATTGGAGCAATTCTATAGATTATCAAATCTTGTTTTTTGAGAAGTTCTTTAAAAAATCCAAATAATAAAAAAGAAAATAAAAAAGTTGAAATTAGCATACTTTTAGTAGAGTATTCTAACTATATGAACGATACAACCTTTACTCCCGAAGAAGAATCAATTTTAAGAGAAAATCTAAAACGCTGTTCAGAGCAAACTGTTGAAGCAGCTGTTTCTTTTAGAAAAACTAAAAATCCTGAACTCATAGCCCCTATTGTAATAGGTATTTTAGAGCGTTTTGCAGCTCCTGAAAAGCGTGATTTGCTCAAAAACCCTTCAGATGATATGGTTTTATCAACAGAATTGGAACTTGATTCACTTACAATGGTCGAAATAGTATTGGCTGTTGAAGAGGCTATCAACACTTCAATAGACAATGAAGAAATCCAAAATCTGCGCACTTTGGGCGATATAAAAGCTTTTATCGTTCAAAAGATTGGCGCATAAAAGTCGTAAATGTCAGATTCTATTACCCAATACTCGGTGTATGTTTCGCACCTGTGTAAACGCTATGGCGAGATAAACGCCTTAGATGATTTGTCTTTTTCTATTCAAAAGGGCGAAATCTTAGGCTTTTTGGGTCCTAATGGCGCAGGCAAAAGCACGACTATGAAAATCTTGAGCGGACTAGTTCCTGCTACAAGTGGTCATGCTTATGTGTGCGGAAAAAGCGTGTCGAACAATGTTCAAGAAGTTAAAAATCACATAGGCTTTATGCCCGAAAACAATCCTTTGCCTGACGAAATGCGTGTGATTGAATATCTGCGCTACAGAGCAAGACTCAAGGGTATTGCTCGTTCGGCTGTAAAGAAGAGAGTAGATGAAGTCATGGAATTATGCGAGCTTCATCGCAAGGCGGCTTACAGAATAATTTCCAATCTTTCAAAAGGTTATAGGCAACGTGTTGGCATTGCAGATGCTATTCTCTCAAAGCCCGACTTAATTATTATGGATGAGCCTACTATTGGTTTAGACCCTCATCAAATTTTATCTATAAGAAATCTGATAAATTCTTTGCGTGGCGATATGAGCGTAATTATTAGTAGTCATATTCTGCCTGAAATTGAACTTGTTTGCGATAGAGTGATTATTATAAATCAAGGCACTATAGTGGCAAACGGATCACCTGCGTCTTTGAGAAATGAATTTTTGCCTTCTTACAGATTTGCTGTAGAAGCCAAAGTTTCTCAGGAAAACTTCGATATTATTCTCAAAAAAATAGACACTTCTTTAGTCTTGGAATCTTGTGACGAAATCGTGGATTCTTCTTTCAACAAATTTATAGTAAGTTCTCAAGAAAACAAAAAGCTTGGGGAAGATTTAATTTATGAGCTTTCCAAAGATTCTTCTTTGCGTCTGCGTGAAATTTACGAAATAAAACCTAGTCTTGAAGATATCTTTATGGCGGCAACTAAACGCAATTGGGAAAATATTAGAGACATTAAACAAAGAGGTGGCAAGTGAGACGTTTCTTCACATTGTTCAGGCATCAAGTACATATGATGATGATTGCTCCTTCAACTTATGTTGCGGCCTTTTTGTTTATTGTGTTTATGATTTTCATTTACATTTTAGGTCTTTTGGAATTAAGCGAAAATGCGACAAGTTCTACTCCTTTAGAAAAATTTTTATCCATATTTTGGGTGCCTGTGCTTTTCATTGTTCCTCTCCTTACAATGCGTAGTCTTGCGGAAGAAAAAAAGACTGGCACTTTAGACACTCTTTTAACAACTCCTGTAAGCATATTTCAAGTTGTATTATCTAAATTTTTAGCAAGTTATTTATATTATTCTTTGCTCTGGGCTTTGACTCTGTTCTTCCCATTGCTCACTGTGATTTCTATGCCTCACGCTTTGGCGGACGATAGATTATTTTCTCTATCACAAACATTAGCAGGATATTCATTTATTCTAGCAAGTGGTCTTAGCTATATTGCTATAGGTATTTTTGCAAGTTCGCTTACTCGCACTACTTTGGTTGCTGGTATGTTGAGTTTTTGTATGCTCTTTTGCATGATTATTGGTGGCGGATTGATAATCAAATTTTCGCCGCCTGACACAGGTTGGCTTTCATGGATGTCAGGAGTCGCAGATTATATTCAAACTTTCAAGCAACTCGAAGATTTTAGCAGTGGAGTTTTAGACACAAGACCTTTCTTCTTTTATGGAAGCGTGTCTATACTGCTTTTGGCGATAACGACTTTAGTGATGGACGCAAGACGATGAAACTTTCTGCTTTAGACGATTTTAAATACGCAAGAAAAGTCAGACTTTTTAATCTGACTATTCAAGTGTTTTTGGGCATCACACTATTTCTTGCTCTCAATTATATTGCGGCAAGACACTATATAAAGTATGACGCTTCTCAAAATAAAAAGAATTCATTGTCGCTCGAAACCTCCGCATACATAGATTCTTTGAAGGAGTCTATAGAAATTTTTGTCACACTACATAAGGGCGTTGGAGATATAAATTCTGAACGCTTGCACAAAGATTTAGGCAGCATTTTGCGTCAATATGAGTACGTTTCAAAGGGCAATAAAGCTCAGATAAAGGTTCGATTTGTCGACCCTTATCTCGAAAGCAAAAAGGCTCAAGAGTTGGCTTTGCGCTTTGGCAATGAAGTTGATAATGCTTTAATTATTGCTTCAGGCAAGAAATTTAAAATTCTAGAATTGTCTGATTTGTACGACACAAATGCTAACAAACGCATAGATTTTAAAGGCGAACAAGCCATTAGTTCTGCCATATTGAGCGTGTCTAGCGACGAGTCTAGCAAAATTTACTTTGTGTCTGGTCATGGAGAAATGAGCATCAAAAGTTCTGACTCTATACGTGGACTTTCAGAGCTTTCTGCTTTCTTAATTAGCAGAAATTATAGGCTCGAAGAATTGAATTTAATTGAGGCAAAACAAATGCCTCAAGATGCTGCCATGATTATTATTGCGGCTCCTCAGGCAACGTTTTTGCCTCGTGAAATTACTCTTTTGAAAAATTATCTTTGGAAAGAAAATGGCCGCTTAATTGTCTTTATGGGATTGGGTTCTAATCATGGACTTGAAGACATTTTCTTTGAATGGGGTATTCGTAGTGACGATGTAATGGTGATAGAATCTAGTCCTGGAAACGAAAGTTCGGGTGGAGATATTATTGTAAAAGGTTTTACTGCGGTGCCACATCCTATCGTAAAATATCTTTATAATGCCGAGTTGCCTATGCAATTTGGTTCTTCTCGAATGATTCGCCAAGATTTAGGCGCAGATATTGATGACGGTTTGAAACAAGAAATTTTACTTTTCAGCGGAGAAAATAGTTGGGCAACTAAAGCTTATAGATTAAATAAAATTCCACCTTATGATGAAAATGTGGATTTCCGTGGACCTATACCTTTGGCTATGGTTGCCACTCATAACGACAACACTAATTTGGGATTAGCTATGTCGGGTGGAAAGCTTGCGGTGTTCGGTGATGAAGATTTTATTTCTAACAGGCTTTTTGGAAAATTAGGAAATTCAAAATTAGTCCATAACACAATTAATTGGATGTTTGAAAAAAATAATTTATTGAATATTGCGCCTCGTTCGGCAGATAATTTTTCTCTGACTTTAAGCGGCTCTGACGTGCTCAAGCTCGCAATTAGATTCATGATTTTGCCAGCGATTATCGCATTGTTAGGCTTGATAATTTCATTCTTTCGGAGGTAAATAATATGCGAATCAGACTTACTATATTTTTATTGATTGCAAATTTGATTGCGCTTTTTGCTATATGGAGTCTTGAAAGAGAACCCGAGCAAAATATTGAATCTACTCGCGCTTTGATTGATATTACTCGTCTTGAAGTCGAAGGCAAGGGCATTGAAAAAGCAAGAATTTTAGTTCTTGAAAATAACAAGTGGAAAATAATTTCTCCTATAGAATGGCCCGCGAATTTTTTTGCTGTTAATAGAATTTTGAACAACTTGAAATTCTTGGAAAAAGAAAGTTCTTTTCCTGCAAGCGAAATTATTAAACACGGTCAAACCCTTACTGATTATGGTTTGGATGATCCTGCTTTCACTTTTAAATATGGGGACGAAAATACTTTTTACACTATCAAAATAGGTAAGCTCGCGCATGTCGGCGATAAAGTTTATATGCTCGATTCACATACAGACAAAATTATTGTTGCCGATAAAGAGCTCGCAGAAAGCTTGAGTGTGGATATTGATAGACTCAGAAGTCAGACAATTTTTGATATAGTAAGATATGAGATTTCTTCTGTCGCAATCAGGCTTCCACAGGGCGATGCAAAGGCTCAAGCAAAAACTTCTTGGAAGAGAATCGGACTAATAAGAGATTCCGAAAATAGATGGCGCATTGAATCGCCTATCGTGGCTCGCGCTTCTGACAGAGCCGTTGACGCATTTTTGTCTTTATTAAATTCAATGGTGATTAAAAGTTTTGTGAATGTTTCAGAAGCTGAAGCAGGACTCGATTCTTCAAGTTGGCCTGCAAGTATCACAATCGAGGGCGCAAATAAAAAACAAACTCTTTTTATAGGCAAAGAAATTTCTGACTCAAATCAAGTTTATGCAAGATTTGAAGATAATCCCACTATCTTTACTTTGGACGCTGAACCTTTTAGAGACTTGTCAGAATTGCAATCTAAACTTCGTGATAGAGACATCTTTAAGTTAGACGAAAGTTCTACTGTTGCTTTAGATATTTCAAAAGCCGAGGACGTCATTAAAATACGCAAGCTTACCAGTGGCACTTGGGATTTATCAGGCAAAACAGGAGACAAAGTTGTTGAATCTCTTTCAGCTGATTTGTCTATAGTAAATGAACTTTTGACAGCTTTGAAATCAACAACGGCTCGAGCTTTTATAAGTGATACTCATGCTGAAGATTTGTCTGAGTTTGGCATAAATAAAAATTCTTTGCGCATCACTACAACATCTGCGGATGATCTTCAAAATACTATTACTATAGGTGCGCCTTACAAGCAAGGGGCGGCAACTTTATTCTATGCAAAGGTTGATTCTGATTCTACTGTCTATGGAATTAGTGGTGAGCTAAACAAATTGTTTACAACGAATTTGAATAATTATAAATCTCGCATGTTGTTTGTATTGCCTGAAAAAGCAGTTGTCACAGGGATAGATATTGTTTCTTTGGCTGATTCAAAAACTTTGTTTACTGTTGCTAATAGTGAAGGGAATTTTTCAGAATTTGCGGCATCTTTAGGTAAGCGAGAAAAGCAATTTTTCGACACGCTACAATCGATGAGCAAAAAGTTTTTTGTAAAGAATTTCTTAGATGTTTCAGCTAATCAAGAAGGCTTTGTTTTGAATTCAAAACAAATCGATTGGAGATTCAAACTTATAGTTCGTTTGTCACTTCCTGGAACCGGAGGAAACGAAGTCTCCAAACGTGAGATTCGTTTTAGCGAAAGACTTTCTGGTAGTCTTCAATATGCGAAGTATGAGGATATTGTTTTTGAATTTACTCAAGAATTTGTGGACGCTCTTTTTGGATTAAACATTAAAACGCAATCTATTCAATCGCAAAATATTCCTGAACCTATTGGTCCATCTGAAAAATAATTGATGTGAAAACTTTCAGACATTTTGTCTCAATTCTCTTTAACACTTTGTGGAGAGCGTTGTTTGTTTTTAATCTTTTTTTATGGACTATTCTTTTTTTGCAAACAGCAGTTTTGATTCTTTTGTATTTCAATGTCAATTTTTCTGTGCCAAAAAATATTGAAACTTTAATTCAAGATGAACTTGGCAAAAATGGAATTCTTTTTAAATCTTCTGGAATCACAATAAATTCTAAAGCTGTAATTGTTGTGAACGATTTGTCTTTGCGATTCGTTGGCACTGCAAACGATTTTCTTGAAGCAAAAAGAGTGCAAGTTGAATTGTCGAAGATGGCTTTTTTAAGAGGTGAATTTCTTATAAAATCTCTGCTTGCGGAGAATATGAATCTCTCTTATAGCACTCAAAAGCAGAATGAATATCTTGTGGAAAATATAAATTTTTTCGCGCAAAAAAAAGGTCTTTGGTGGGGTATCAAACGCTTTACAGCGTCTTTGAGCAATTTGCGATTACGAGGCTCAGGCTCAGTTAATGAAAACTTTTTTGCAAATAATCTTTCCGCAAATTCATCTAAAGAAAATAAAGAAAGCAAAGCTTTGTGGGTTCAATGGGATGAGGTTTGCGCTTTTGTTTTAGATGCTCAAAAACATTTTTCCAAGTGCAAACAGCCTGTTTTGATTTTGGATTTTGATTTGTCTAGCGTGGCTTTAGACAAGTGTTTTGCGACTTTTTACACGCTAGGTGCAAGTCTTGATACTCCTGTTGGAGAGCTAAGTTTAGACAATGTGATTTTCTCAACAAACATTTCTAAAAAAGAACTTGAATCCAAAGTTATAGATTTAGATTTGAGTGTGAATAGTGTGTCTATTGCGGATTTAAAAATTGAAAAAAATTTAAATTTTTCTGCCGAACTAAACTATGAAAAATTAGTTTTAAGTGATATACGTCTTTATGCGTTGGATTTGTTTTATGAGAATTTAAAATTCAATTATTTTGATTTATGGCTAAACCAAATTGCGATAAATGATTTGCCTAAAGATAAAGATTCTCTTTTAGACGCCAAGCATATCGATGCTTTGCCAAAAGAAATTGACGCCTTTTTCTTGCATGACAAATATTTTCTTGATGTTCAAGTTGTGCGTTCTGAATCGGCTTTCAGACTATATTTCAAAGGAATTGAAGATTTGTTTTTCGCAAAAAATTTTAGTCTTTTTCCAAAGTTGGAAGAGTTTGAAATGTTCGATTTTACAAGTGGTGTTTTTATAGATGGTAATGCTTTTTATAATTTCAAAAATAATTATCACGAAGCAAATTTGTCTTTGGAATTTGGAAAAGTTCTCCTCTATGGCATTGGTGTGGATGATGGACGTTTACGTGTTTCGTATGATTCAACAAGTCAAGCGTTGCGTGGCAGAAATATTTTTGTCACATCCACAGATGGTTGGAGTTTGCAGGGAAACGTGTTTCAAAGCCTTGCAGACTATCAATACATTTTCTTAGTTTCAGGAGACTTTGAGCCCACAAGAGCAAATTCATTTATGGAAAATTGGTGGAGAAGAATTTTTTCAGAATTCTCTTTTGTGGATAATTTTCCTTTAGCAGATTTTTATGTAGAAGGGCAATGGGGTAATCCTGAATTCATGTATGTATATGGTTCTGTTGTTGCAAAAAATATTTTATATAACAATGTCATTTTTGATTCTGTAAATTTATTAGTAGATGTAAATCCATCCGTAATTTCAGTTTTTGATGTAAATATTATTGCAGACAAAGGGCTTGGGAATGCGGCTCTTGCTTGGACATACGACCCACATGAGGGTATTACAACTTATTATACACGTCGCATTATTGCTGATTTAAACATGGAGAAAAAATATCTTTCAGCTCTTGGCGGTGAGGATGTGGAAGATTTAATGGAGTTGTTAAAATTCGACTCTCATGTGAAATGTAAAATAAATTTAGCTGCGAAAAATCCCAATCGTGTTGAGCATGCAAAAGAGATTGTGGACTTTTCTTTTGAAAGTCCTTCTTTCATAAATGTTGCAGGATTTCCTTTTGAATCTATTATTGGCAAAGGGGCGGGGGCGGGTTCTTTTTACGCGCTAGAAGATATCAGGGCTTCTTTTTGTGGAGGTCACTTGACAGGCGATTTTTCTATAAGGAAAAGCAAAGACAACAGAAACTTTTTTGTCACAGAATTCAAATTAGACAATGCGCTCCGAAGCAAGAGTGAAGATTTTTTGCGCGAAATTACAAACTCGCAAAAAGAGAATTCTGCAGATGAAAAAGAAAAAAATTTGTCTGAAGGCGTTTTAAATATCAGTGCTTCCGCAAGTGGATATGTTGACGATTTTAGTACTGTTAGCGCGGCAGGAAAGTTCTTTTTGAAAGATGATGATTTATTGCGTTTAGATATTTTTGGTGCGCTCTCTCGAGCTTTTGAAGCTTTGAGAATCCCTATTGGAACTATTGCGATGAATACTTTTGAAAGTCCTATTGTTCTTAATAACAGCATTATGACTTTTGATGATATCAGTATTCGTGGCAGTAATTCTTCAATGATAGGCAAAGCAAAATACAACACTGCTAATGATGATTTATCTGCCTCATTAGTTTACTCTTTACATGCGGCTCATGATTTGATGATTTTTCGTCAATTATTCTCTCTTGCTTTGAATCCCATTATGAATGCGGTTCAGATAAATATTTCGGGAACTTTTGAAGAGCCAAGTTTTTCTTTTTCACTTTTGCCCGCGAATATTTTCAATGGCAAAGAATCTATTTTGAATTCTATGGAAAATAGAAGCTTGTGATTTTGTTTTTTTAATATTTTATATATCGAAAATGAGCACTGAAAAAAAATTAAAATGCGCAGTTGTTGGCGTAGGTTCTTTAGGACAACATCATGCGCGCATATATTCTGAATTAGAACAAACTTCTCTCGTTGGCATCATGGATGCAGACAGCGCAAGAGCTAAAGAAATTGCTGATAAATTCAATTGTAAAGTTTTCACTTCTTTGGAAGAGCTCGGTAAAGAAGCTGATGCTGTAAGTGTTGTTGTTCCCACAGACAAGCATACTATGGTGGCATTGCCTTTGTTAGAAGCAGGGTGTCATTTGCTTGTTGAAAAGCCTTTCTGTACTTCTGTTGAAGAAGCAAAAGTGATGATTGAAAAAGCTAAAGAAAAAAATCTCACTATTCAGGTAGGTCATATTGAACACTTTAATCCTGTAATGGATTTTATGGAAAAAAATGTTCAGAGTCCAAAGTTTATTACAGCAGACAGACTCGCGCCATTTAATCCTCGAGGCACAGAAGTCGGCGTTGTTTTGGATTTGATGATTCACGATATTGGCATTGTTTTAAAACTTGCGCAATCGCCTGTTGATAAAATTGAATCTGTGGGAGTGCGCGTAATTACTCGCACAGAAGACATTGCTAATGCTCGTATTAGTTTTAAAAATGGTTGTGTCGCAAATTTAAATGTTAGTCGTGTAAGTTCAAAAAAGCTTCGTGAGATAAGAATTTTTCAACCTGGAGCATATTTGTCTTTGGATTTCATGAATCAATCAGGGCATCTTATGCATATCAAAAACGCAGTTGAAATCGAGAGGACTGAAGTCCCTATTGACAAGCAAGAGCCTTTACGCATTGAGCTTGGCAGTTTTGCTGATTGTGTTTTGCAAAATCTAAATCCTAAAGTTGATGCTCAATTAGGCAGTAGTGCTCTTGAAGTCGCTCTTGAAATTACAAGGCAGATACAGTCGCAATTTTAATGTCTCAAAAAAAAGACAATGCAATTTTCTTAGACCCTTTGTCTGCGGGCAAATGCGATTTATTGATTATTGCAGGTGAGCATTCAGGCGATGAGCACGCCGCAAAAATCGTTAAGGATTTGTTAAAAGACAATCCTGATTTATCCATTTGTGCTATTGGTGGCGAAAATCTCAAAAAAGAAAATGTTCAATTTTTGTTTGATTTAGTGAATCATTCGGTCGTTGGATTAGTCGAGGTTTTGAAGCATTACTCTTTTTTCAAAAAGTTTTTCGACAATGTGATAGATTGGATTTCTAAGTATCAACCAAAGAGAATTTGTTTTGTAGACTATCCTGGGTTGAATCTTGCTTTAGCAAAAAAACTCAAGCAAGTTGCTCTTTCAAAAAAAGGTGGCGGAAGCATAGAATTAGTATATTACATCAGTCCGCAAATCTGGGCTTGGAAAGCAAAGCGCAGATTCAAAATGGCAGAGTTAATTGATTCTCTAGCGGTGATTTTCCCCTTTGAAGTCGATTGCTACAAAGACACTTCTTTGCCTGTTGAATTTGTCGGTCATCCTTTCATGCAAGATGGTAGGGAGTCTTTAGTCGCATATGAAAAGAACGACACTCTTCTTCTTCTTCCTGGGAGTCGCAAAGGTGCTGTGTCGAAAATTTTTCCTGTGATGTTAGAAACTTTAGCTATTCTGAAAAAAAATGCGAAAGTTCTATATCCTGATTTGCCTATCAAAAATTTATTAGAATCGATATTGAAAAAATATCCTCATTTAAAAAACAATGTTGAACTGATTTCTAAAGACCAAACTCCTATCAAGGCGCAAGTCGCTCTAATGAGCTCTGGCACTATGTCTTTGAATGTTTGTCTCGCTGCGATTCCAGGAGCAATAATTTACGTAGCAAATCCCATTACTTACATTCTAGGTCGCATGCTTGTAAAAATTGACTATTTAGGAATTTCGAATCTCTTACTAAAACGTCCAGCTTGGCACGAATTCATTCAAGGTGATGCCTCTCCTCAAAAAATCGCGAATCACCTCACGGAGCTTTTTGCAAAAGATAATTCTCTCGCTCAACAAGACGCCAATACCCTGAAACATTTACTCTCCACTGACTCCTCAAAAACTCCTCCCCATTGGAAAATCTTTTCCTGAACCGAAACCTCCACGAGGATTCGGAATCGAAACTACACCAGCGAGGGGCTTTTTCCGTTCACGCCCCTTCGCGAACCCTCGGCAAAGCCTAAGCTACACTAACGAAGGGGGCTTTTTGCCCCCTTACCCCCGCGTGGGGCTGGTTTCGCCCCACACCCCAAAGCAAGTGCGACTTGCAGCGATAATTGGTGAAACTGCATTTGCAGAACGTGAATCTTGCAATATCCGTTAGTCACTACACTTGAATTGGGTATTTTATTTTTTCTTAACGAAAAAATAAAATTCATCCCAATTCAAGTGCGCATCATATGATGCAAAACTCACTGCAAAGAAGGACTATACGCAATGGCTAAAAGCCATATGCTAACACGGTTTAACAAAGTTTTAAACTGCGCAGGATAACGTTTATGTCGCATTGCTTTGCAATCGCTAATGCGATTTGACAAAATTTGTATGTGCAGAGAAATATTTATCGTTCGACTGTGCAGGGTGATTTTATATGATTATCAAAAATGAAAATGTTAAAAGAACTTTAAAATTTGACTATTTTTAAACTTGCGTCTTCTGCCATTTCCAAGGAGCAAAAAGACTATTTCAGAAAAAACAAAAAAGAGAAAGCTCCTCTTAAACTAGAAACAAAGTGCATTGTCACACACGGACAGCGCAACGACAATAAAACTACTCTGACAACTTCTGTCTTAGTACATAGTGTGATGTTTGCGAAGTAAACGCTCCGCAAGGGACTATCGCTACAAGTCGCACTTGCTTTGGGATTGCAAAGGGCGAAACCAGCCCTTTGCTCAAGGTTTCGAAAGGGCTGAAAGTCCTTCGCGGTTGCAAGGCAGAGCATTGCTGGATTCAAAAGGCAAAGCCTTTTGCGGGTGTTGGGCAGAGCCCAACAAGAGAGAATGCGAACAAGAAATAAATATAATTACAAAAAGGCGAATTAGTTAAATAAAAGTTATTTAACTAATTCGCCTTTTTTAAAATACAATTTAATTTCTGCGCATACGGCGGCCTAGGTCGGGATTTTCTTCGAGCATTTTGGCTCGTTCCTCGTAGTTAAGTTGACCATCGCCATCGGTGTCATATTTTTTGACAAGTTCTTGAAATCTTGCATAAGAATCTTTACGCATTTGTTCCATTTCTTCACGGTTAAGTTGACCATCGCCATCTTTATCGTATTTTTGAATCATTTCTGGACTTATGCGAGGTTGCATAGCAGGTGGAGCAGAATTTCTTTGTGTTTTTAGGTAAGCGAGCAGTTCAGTTTTATCGAGTTTGCCATCTTTATCTAAGTCGAATTTTTCTATTATGCCTGCTGCAAATTCAGCTTCTTTTGCATCACGTTCATCTTGCATTTTTTTAAGATATTCATCTGCGAGTGCTCGTTCTTGAGGGCTTAATACGCCGTCTCCGTCTTTATCGAATTGCTGGAGAATTTGCATTCTACCAGCTCTATCGCTTTGAGAAAAATTGCCTTGAGAAAATCCCAATGACACTACTAAGCTCATCAGAATTGAAACTAATATTGTTTTGTTTTTCATAAACTTTATTTTGGATTTATATCTTAAAACAATTTTTTTATGAAATTGTTTCAAGTCTTTTAAAATGTTTTTCTCGGATATTGATTTTTATTTCAAAAAAATAATATTGAAAACAATAATATTTAGTTTAGCTTTAACTGACGATGTATCAGGTAAATTTTAGTGATCAATGTATAGGCGAGTTAAATAAGTTAGACAAACTTTTTGTTCTCGAAGTCATCGATGAACTCAGTTCTGTTGACCCAGAACTCGTGGGCAAAAAGAAATCTTTTGGCAAGTTTTACAGAGATGGTAAAACTCTCTATCGTCTGAGAGTAGGCGATTACAGGCTTTATTTTGAAATACGTGAAAATATCATCTACGTAAACTACGTCTTGCAACATCATACTTTAGCCGACTTTGTCTTTAGGTCTAAACTGCCTTACAAGGAGGAAACTATGATTGAGCAAGAAGACAAATTTTGGCATTATATTGAATCTTTAAAAAAATAGAATTTTTCTTTTTCTTTGATTCTTTAACTTAACAACAATTTTAAAACTAAAAAAATGTGCGGAATTACAGGCTATATAGGTAAAAAAAATGCGGCTCCCATCTTGATAGAAGGTTTGCATAAATTAGAATACAGAGGTTATGATTCTGCGGGTATTGCGCTTCTTAAAAATGGCAAATTTGATGTCAAAAAGAAGAAGGGTTTTGTTGTTGAAACTGAAAAAGCTTATAGAGAAAATCCATTTCAAGCGAATTTAGGGATAAGTCATACTCGTTGGGCAACTCACGGAGAAGTGACAGACGCAAATGCTCATCCACACGTTTCGTCTGACGGAATGTTTGCTATGGTTCACAATGGCGTTATTGAAAATCATGAGCAAATGAGAAAATTTTTAATCTCAAAAGGCTACACTTTCAAAAGTCAGACAGATACTGAAGCTTTAGTAAATCTGATTGCGTATCACTACGACAAAGAAGTTGATGATTTCGTCACGGACAAATTTTTTGAAGCTGTACGTAAGGCTCTTTTGCATGTCGAAGGCACTTATGGGATTGCTGTTTTATTCAGAGATGACGAAAGCAAAATGGTTGTTGCTCGCAAAGGTTCTCCTATAATCATTGGTATTGGCAAAGATGAACGTATGGTTGCTAGTGATGTTCTTGGCTTTGTTGGAGTTGCTCAAAATGTCATTTATTTAGACGATTCTCAAATCGCAAAAATCACTGCGGACGATTGTGAGATTAGCACTATTCACTGTGACCAAATTCAAAGCAAAGTTGAAGAAGTCGATTGGGAGCTTGAATATTCTGAATTAGGTGACTTTTCATCTTACATGGAAAAAGAAATTTACGAGCAAAAAGCCGCTATTGAAAATTCTTTGCGTGGAAGAATTTCAGAAGATTTGTCAACGGCGGTTTTAGCAGGATTGAACATGACAGCTCAAGATTTGCGCAGCATAGATAGAATAGTTTTTTGCGCATGCGGAACAGCTTGGCACGCTTGCTTGATTGCGGAATACATGATTGAAAAATATGCTCGTATTCCTGTTGAAGTCGAGTACGCAAGCGAGTTCAGATACAAGAATGCTCCGCTTGACAAAAACACTTTGGTGTTCGTGATAAGTCAAAGTGGCGAGACTATCGATACGCTCGAAGCATTGAGAGAATCAAAGCGTAAGGGTCATAAAACTTTAGCAATCACAAATGTGGTTGGGTCAACTATTGCGAGAGAAAGTGATGGCGGCCTTTATCAATATGCAGGGCGTGAAGTTGGCGTTGCTTCTACTAAAGCGTTCACTTCTCAATTAGTGATGTCTATTTTGATTGCTCTTTATTTGGGTAGATTGCGCGACATGTCTTTTACTACAGGCAAATCCATAGTCGAAGCCTTGCAATCTTTACCTGCTAAAGTTGAAGAGGTTTTGAAGTGCGCAAAAACAGTTGAAAAAATCGCAAAAAAATACGCAAAGAAAAATGATTTTCTCTTCTTAGGCAGACTCGCAGAATTTCCTATCGCTTTAGAAGGAGCATTGAAACTTAAAGAAATTTCTTACATTCATGCAGAAGGCTATCCAGCGGCAGAAATCAAGCATGGACCTATTGCTTTGATTTCCGAAGAATGTCCTACAGTGATTTTCGCAAACAAAGGCGAAGTTTTTTCTAAGGCAATTTCAAATGCTCAAGAAGTAAAGGCTCGTAAAGGACCTCTTATTATTATCACTGATGCGCCTGAAGATATTTCTAAAGATTTGTCAGAAGATGTGATTTCTATACCAAAATCTCATGAGGCTATTGCTCCGATTTTGGCGACAATTCCTATCCAGCTTTTGGCGTACTATGTGGCATTGAAGCGTGGTTGCAACGTTGATAAGCCTCGTAATCTTGCCAAGTGTGTCACTGTGGAATAATGAAGTACACTCACATTTTTTGGGACTGGAATGGCACTTTACTAGACGATGTTTGGTTGAGTGTTGAAGTCCTTAGCGAGATGCAAGAAAAGCGTAATCTCCCTAAAATTACTGCCGAAATTTACAAAGAAAAATTCGCCTTTCCTGTGATAGATTTTTACACAGATATTGGATTTGATTTTGACAAAGAAGATTTCCAAATTGTTGGCGCGGAATTTATTGACACATACAATTCTAAAAGAGAAAAATGCGCACTTTTTAATGGCGCAAAAAATCTACTTGCTGAAATTAAACAAAGTGAAATTAAACAAAGCATTTTGTCGGCCTACGAAATTAATAATTTGAAAAGCGTTGTATCTAATCATGATATAAATCACTTATTTGAAAATGTTGTGGGCTTAGACAATATTTATGCTCATAGCAAAGTTGAATTGGGCGTAAATTATTTTTCTGATTTGAAAATTAAGCCAAGTGATTTGCTCTTTATTGGGGATACTGAACATGACGCTCATGTGGCTGATGCTCTTGGTTGCGACTGCATTTTGTTAGAGACAGGGCATTCCACAAAATCACGTTTAGAGAAAACTGGACACAAAGTTGTCAAAGACGTTTTTTCTCTAAAAGAGTTTATTTTTTAATTTTTTTATTCGCTAAATTGGCTTGCAAAAAACTTTCTTCAAACTAAAATGTTTTGCATATTCAGTTAGAATAAAATTTATTTACAAAAGGAAAAAAATGGACTTAAAAGGAACAAAAACAGAAAAAAATTTGATGTCTGCTTTTGCAGGTGAATCTCAAGCGAGAAATAGATATACTTTCTTTGCTTCTGTCGCAAAAAAAGAAGGATATGTTCAAATATCTGAAATCTTCACGGAAACAGCAGGCAATGAAAAAGAACATGGCGAACGCTTTTGGAAATTTTTAGGCGAAGGCGAAGTTGAAATTTCTGGAACTTTTCCAAGCGGACTTGGCAACACAATGGCAAATTTAAAATCTGCCGCAGATGGAGAAAATGAAGAGTGGAGCACTCTTTATCCTCAAGCTGCTAAAGATGCAGATGATGAAGGTTTCCCAGAAATCGCAAGCGTATTTCGTCATGTGGCAATAGCTGAAGCTCATCATGAAAAACGTTATCGCAAACTTTTAGAAAATATCGAAAAAGGTAAGGTTTTTGTTAAGGATACTGCGATAGACTGGAAATGTGGAAATTGTGGTTATGTTCTTACAAGTGACAAAGCTCCAAATTTATGTCCAGCTTGCGCTCATCCTCAAGCATACTTCGAAGTTCTCTCTGATAACTTCTAAGTAATGAAAAATTGAAAAATGAAGAATGAAAAATTGAATTCAGTCTTCCTTGCGGAGAATTTAATTCTTTTTAAAAGATTAAATAATTCATAATTCTAAATTTTTATAATTGTTCGTTAAGGTTCTCCGCGAGGAAGACTGATTTTGATTTTTCATTCTTCATTCCAATACAGCAAATTATCCAAACGGTCTTTTGTGAAAAAGACCGTTTTTGTTTAGTTTGTGCAAATGAATATACAATCCTCTGAATTTTTAGGTTTGGGATTAGGTGTAATCACCGCTTTTTTAGGCGCGTATTATTTGATTCTTCGCATACGTGATATGCATGAAGAAAAACCTGATCCAAAGCTCACATATGTCACATACGCGCACATGGATAAAGTGCGTCTTGAATTGATGCGAATCATTGCGGAGTCTGAACAAGACTTGCGAGTATTGCGTGCTGAAATACGTGAAGATACACGTGTCATGCAACGTGGCTATACGCAATCGCTGATGGAGACTCGTGATTTAATTAGCAAAAATGCTCAGAATATAAGCTCGCTTATTGCTCAAGCAAAGTTGGCGAATCAACGCATTTCAGAATTGAATTTGAAAGTAGATAAACTTGCCGCATCAGGAAAATAAAATGAGTGATTTTAAAAATATACGATTATCTACACGCTTAGCAATTTTGTTGCAGTTAAATTCTGCACGTCCTGTAAGCTTGACAGAATCTGCATTGGAAGAGGGTTTGAAAATAGCAGAACTTTTTCGTGGGCAAAAAAATCTTTTAGCTGAATTAGATTTTTTAGAGCTGAAAAATTTTATTGAAAGTTTTTCTAATGAACTTTCACAATCGTCTAAGCGTTATAAGTTAACTTTAACAGGCGTTGAATATCTTGAAAAAGAAGGATATTAAAATGTGCGCAGTCAAAAAAACAGCAGTCAAGAAAACTGCAAAAAAAATTGAAAAAGTTGAACAAGAAAAAAAAGAATTTTTCAAAAAGCATTTAAAAAAAATTGAAAACGCAAAAGAACAAACTCAACAAATTATGGCTTTTGATGAAGAATCAAAAAATATAAAATACTCTTTAAATTTAGTTTGGAATTGTCTCTTTGACTTTTTTTATAGAACAGACAAAGAAGATATTTCTGTTGCCTCTTTAAATACTATTGCAGGATTAATTAATAAGCTAGCTTCAACAGGCGAATACTTGGAAAATGATTCAGGCAATGCGGGAATCAGTGCTGAAGCTTTAGTGAAGATAGAAGAAAAATTAAAACTGTTATGAGCTTTTTTTTGCCTTATCAAAAAAAGTGGATACTCGATAATTCACGCATAAAGCTCATGGAAAAAAGTCGACAGATTGGCATGAGCTGGACAAGCGCGTATAGCTTAGTAAGACGTCATGCAATCGAAAATCAAAAGCACGACTCTTGGGTGAGTTCTCGTGACGAAATGCAAGCCTCGCTTTTTGTTCAAGACTGTAAAAAATTTTCTGAAATCCTTAATCTCGCATGTATAGAATTAGAGAAAAAAAATGTTTCTGATGAAAAAAATTCAACAACTAAAATTCTGCAATTTAAAAACGGAACAAAAATAAATTCTTTAAGTTCTAATCCTGATGCTCAGGCAGGGAAGAGGGGCAGTCGAATTCTAGACGAATTTGCTTTGCATCCTGACCCCGCAAAATTATATTCTATTGCATATCCTGGGATTACTTGGGGCGGGCAATTAGAAATTATTTCTACGCACAGAGGAGCTGATAATTTTTTTAACAAGCTTCTTTTAGAAGCAAAACATGTAGGCAATCCAAAAAAAATATCTCTTCACAAAGTGACATTGCAAGACGCTCTAGAGCAGGGTTTTTTATTGAAACTAAAAAATGCGCTTTCAAAAGAAAACCCGATTCAAGAAATGGATGATGCACAATATTTTGATTACATAAAAAATTCATGCGCTGATGAAGAAAGTTTTTTACAGGAATACATGTGCGAGCCTACCGATTATAAATCTTCATTTATAAACTTCGATATTTTATACAAGAATTTTTATAGAGAAGAAGATGCTTGGGAAATGTCGCCAGATTGCATTTCGAATCCAATGTATCTTGGCATTGATATTGCGCGTGCAAAAGATTTAAGTGTGTTTTGGTTGCTTGAAAAATCTCATGACACTTTTTATACACGTCAAATTTTGACATTTAAAGATACTCCATTTTCTGAACAAGAATCTGTGTTATATTCTTTTTTGAAAAATCCAAATGTTGTGCGAGCTTCAATAGACAACACTGGAATTGGGCGTCAGTTCGCAGAGCGAGCCAAAGAACGCTATGGAGCTTCTCGCATAGACGTTGTTAATTTTACGAACTCAACTAAAGAAGCTCTTGCTTACAATTTGAAATCTTTATTAGAAGATTGCAAGTTGCGCATTCCTGATACTGATGAAATCAGAGCAGACTTTAGGTCTTTGAAAAAAACTTCTTCGCTTGCGGGCAACATAAGATTTACAGCCAATCACACGAACAACGGACATGCTGATAGATTTTGGGCTTTGGCTCTAGCATTGGATTCTGCGAGTCAGGGTAGAAGTTTCGGTGAAATAAACTTAGTCGATAAGCCAAAATATCTATGGTAGAAGCTTGACAATTTTTTATCAAATCAAGATTATCAAAGGTTTCCAAAATTAAACCAATGAAAAACGATAAATTATTTTCAGACTTCAAACCTTCTTCTTACGAAGAATGGAAAGTAGAAGCCGAAAAACTTCTCAAGGGTGCGCCCTTCGACAAGAAGATGTTCACTAAAACTGCAGAAGGTATTGACTTAAAGCCAATCTATATGCGCGAAGACTTGCCCTCAGGCGATATGTTCCCTGAAAGTGGATCGAATTTGCGTGGTACAAATCCAGCAGGTTATAGAGATTCTTCTTGGATTGTTTCGCAAGACATGTATGCGCGCACTCCAAAAGAATTCAACGAAAAGATTTTGAATGCTTTGAATCTTGGTCAAACAGGTGTTGAAATTACTTTAGACAAAGCTTCATCAAATTCTATAGACGCAGACTTAGCTCAAGATCAAGTTGGCGTTGGCGGTTTGTCAATTTCTACTAAAGAAGATTTTGATGTGGCGTTGAAGGATGTAGCAACTGATTGCGTGAATGTAAATATTTATGCGGGCGCAGCGTTTGATTCTGTTGCGACTTTGTTCTACAGTTCTGTTAAGGATACATCGAAACTCACAGGTGGCATATTCGCTGACCCATTGAGCACTTTGATTAAAGAAGGTTCTTTGCATTGCAGTTTAGATTGCATGTATGACAGAATGTTTTCTTTGGCTCAATACAATGTAAAAAATGCTCCAAAATTTGGCGCAGTTGGTATTGATGCTTATCCATACTCTTGTGCAGGCGCAAGTGCTGTTGAAGAATTAGCTTTCGCATTTGCAACAGCTTCAAAGTATATTGAAGAGCTCACTGCAAGAGGCTTAAGCGTTGATGAAGCGGCGCAAACAATTCGTTTCCGCTTTGGTATTGGCTCAAACTTTTTCATGGAAATTGCTAAGCTAAGAGCGGCAAGACTTCTTTGGGCAAAAATCGTTAAGGCATTTGGTGGCAATGATGAATCTTGCAAAATTAAGATTTTCACTCGTACTACAACTTTCAATAAAACTGTTTTCGATCCATATGTAAATATGCTTCGTACAGCAACTGAAAGCTTCTCTGCGATACTTGGTATTTGCGATGGCATCACAGTTTCTTGCTTTGACGAAATCGTTAGAATTCCAGATTCAATCTCTATGAGATTTGCACGCAATCAGCAAATCGTTCTTCAAGAAGAATGCAACTTGTGTGATGTTGTAGACCCAGTTGGAGGTTCTTGGTACATAGAAAACCTGAGTGTTGAGCTCGCTAAAAAATCTCTCGAACTCTTTAAAGAAATCGAAGCTTTTGGTGGAATGGAAAAGTATATTCTCGAAGGTAAAGCTCAAGCGAAAGTTAAAGCAGTTTACGATTCTCGTAAGAAGGGTTATGATTCTCGTCGCAATGTGATTGTGGGCACAAATTCTTACGCAAATATCTCTGAAAAAATTCTCGAAGCTAACGCTTGCGACAAAGCGGCAATGCTTAAAGAAAGAGGCGACGCAGTTTCTAAGAATCGTAAAATCGATTCTCTTAATATAGACACTGTCGCTGGCGCAAAGACTCTTGAAGAGATGATTAAAGGTGCTATTCAAGGCGCATCTATTGAAGTTTTGACAGACGCTGTTTGCGCTTGCGAAGCCGATACTACTGTTGAACCTTTGCAAATCAAACGAGCATCTTCTGACTTTGAAGCTTTGCGTAATGCAAGTTTTGCTTTCCAAAAGAAAACAGGTTCTCTTCCAAAAATCTTTTTGGCAACTATGGGACCTTTGGTTCAACACAAAGCAAGAGCAGATTTCATTCGTGGATTCTTCCAAGTTGGAGCATTCGATGTTGTGTATCCTAAAGGTTTTGATTCTGCTGATAATGCGGCAAAGGCTTTCGCAGATAGCGGAGCGAAGTTCGCGGTGATTTGTTCAACAGACGATACTTATCCTGAATTAGTCCCTGCTGTGACGAAAGCAATCAAGAGTGCTAAATCTGATGCAAAGGTGTTCTTAGCAGGTGTGCCAGCAGCTGACCAAGAGGCTTCGTACAAAGAAGCAGGTCTTGATGGCGCGGTAAACATTAAGAGCAATAATTATGAAACTTTAAAAAGTTTTCTTTCTGAACTTGGAGTAATATAAGGAGTTTTCAAAATGAGTAAAATAGATTTCTCAAAATTAGAAATTAACGCAGCTCCAGAGAAAGAAATCTCTTTCAACGAGTGGCAAAATAAAATCGAAAAGACTACAGGCAAAAGCTTGAAGGATTTGGTGACAGAAACAATGGAACAAATCCCCGTTAAGCCAATTTACACAAGCAAAGACTATGAGTCTATGGAGCATCTTGGCTTTACTGCTGGTATCGCACCTTTCTTGCGTGGGCCTTATGCAACTATGTATGTTGTGCGTCCTTGGACAGTGCGTCAGTACGCAGGCTTTTCTACTGCCGAAGAATCGAACGCTTTTTATAGACGCAATTTGGCTGCTGGTCAAAAAGGTCTTTCTATCGCTTTCGACTTGGCGACTCACCGTGGCTATGACTCTGATCATGCTCGTGTTGTCGGAGACGTTGGCAAAGCAGGTGTAGCTGTTGATTCTATCATGGATATGCAAGTTCTCTTTGACCAAATTCCTTTGAGTCAAGTATCTGTTTCTATGACTATGAATGGTGCAGTGTTGCCTATCTTGGCTTTCTACATTGTTGCAGGTCTTGAACAAGGCTGCAAACTTGAAGAGCTCACAGGCACTATTCAAAATGACATTCTTAAAGAATTCATGGTGCGCAATACTTACATTTATCCTCCTACACCTTCGATGAAAATCATAGGAGATATCTTTGCGTACACTTCAAAGAATATGCCAAAGTTCAACAGTATTTCTATATCAGGCTATCATATGCAAGAAGCGGGTGCTACTGCCGATTTGGAAATGGCTTACACTCTTGCAGATGGTCTCGAATACTTGCGCGAAGGCGTTAAGGCAGGTTTGAATATTGACGACTTTGCTCCACGTTTGAGCTTCTTTTGGGCTATAGGTAAAAACTATTTCATGGAAGTTGCTAAGATGAGAGCTGCTCGTATGCTTTGGGCTAAAATCGTTAAAGATTTTAATCCTAAGAATCCTAAGAGTATGGCATTGCGCACTCACTCTCAAACTTCAGGCTGGTCTTTGACAGAGCAAGATCCTTACAATAATGTCACGCGTACAGTTATCGAAGCTATGGGCGCAGGATTGGGTCATACTCAAAGCTTGCACACAAATGCTCTTGACGAAGCTATTGCATTGCCTACAGATTTCTCTGCTCGTATTGCTCGTAATACCCAGTTGTATTTGCAAGACGAAACTAACATTTGTTCGGTAATCGACCCATGGGCAGGTAGCTATTATGTAGAAAGCCTCACTAAAGAGTTGGCTGACAGAGCTTGGGCTCATATCAAAGAAATCGAAGAGATGGGCGGTATGACAAAAGCTATCGAAGCAGGCTTGCCAAAGTTGAGAATCGAAGAAGCTTCCGCAAGACGTCAAGCTCGTATCGACTCAGTAAGCGAGAAAATCGTTGGCTTGAACAAGTACAGACTCGAAAAAGAAGACGCTTTGGATATCTTGGATATCGATAATAGTGCTGTTCGTGTGGCTCAAATCAAGAAGCTCGAAACTTTGCGCGCAAATCGTGATAATGCAAAGGTAAAGCAAATTCTTGAATCTATCACAAAGTGCGCTCAAACAGGCGAGGGCAACTTGCTCGAGCTCGCTGTGGAAGCCGCTAAAGCAAGAGCTTCTTTAGGAGAAATCTCTGACGCTTGCGAAAAAGTTTTCGGTCGCTATAAGGCGGTAATTCGCTCTATCAGCGGAGTATATCAAAAAGAATACACCAAAGATTCTAAGAATATGAAACCAATTCAAGAAGTCGAAGAACTTGTCAAAAAGTTTGAAGCTAAAGAAGGTAGACGTCCACGTATACTCATTGCAAAAATGGGTCAAGATGGTCATGACCGCGGCGCTAAGGTTGTCGCAACAGGCTATGCTGACATGGGCTTTGACGTTGACATAGGCTCTTTGTTCCAAACTCCAGAAGAAACTGCTCAAATGGCTGTGGAAAATGACGTTCATGTAGTTGGTATGAGCTCTTTGGCGGCAGGTCATAAAACTCTATTGCCTGCTCTTATCGAAGAACTTAAGAAGCGTGGACGTGAAGATATAATCGTTGTTGCAGGCGGTGTTATTCCTGCTCAAGACTATGATTTCTTGTTCAAAGCAGGCGCAGGCGCAATTTTTGGTCCTGGTACTGAAGTCCCAGTTGCTGCAAAACGCATTATGGAATTGTTGATTCAACAAATCTCATAATTTTATTACTCGGCAACTATTCAAAAAATCCTCACTTTTTTAAAAGGTGAGGATTTTTTATTAAATATAAAAATATTAAAAAAAATATAAAATTTTCCAAAATATAGAATGTTTCATAATGTGTGATTTTTCTTAAAAAAATACCTTGACCCTTTTTTTAAATCACATAGCATGAGTGCACATACTAGTAAAATATATGAACAAGATTATCAACAATACATTGAAAATTTCACTCTTGGGTCTGTGTGCAGCAGTCGTTGGTTGCAGTCATACAGATAGCCCTTTGGCTGACCATACTGAAAAAAATACCGCTTCCTATTTTATTAAATTAGGTAATGATTGCATAATAAATCAAGACTATGAAGGCGCATTTAATAACTACTTAGTTGCCGCTGACAAAGGTAATGCTCTAGCAAAAAGACACGTTGGATACTGCTATTATGCAGGTCAAGGAGTGGCTCAAGATTATGAGAAAGCTAGAATTTACTTTAAAGAAGCTGTAGCTCGTGATAACACAGTGGCTATGTACTACTTGGCAGATATGTATTTGACAGGTAAGGGCGTTGAGAAAAATGTTCCTAAAGCTTTGGAATATTTGGAAAAGTCGGCACATTTGAAAAATGAGTATGCACAAACTCGTCTTGGTCTCTTGTACTATTTTGGTGAAGAAGGTATCATTCCTGATATGGATGTTGCTTTTGATCATTTCAAAAAAGCTACAAGACATGGATACTCTCAAGCTCTATATAACTTGGGTGTAATGTACTATCTCGGACACGGTGTTGCTAAAAACGAAGCTGAAGCAATCAAACTTATGGAGCAAGCAGCAAGACATAAGCATGAAAAGGCTCTCGAGTTCCTAAGCAAAACTCCTGAAGAGCGTGCTGCATTGGACATCAAGCCTTCTCAACTCCACTAATCAAGCAATCTTTTAATCAATATATTTTTACAAAGAATAAAAAAAACGCGGATTTTAATCTGCGTTTTTTTATTGTCGAATTCGACAAGGGATTTGCATCTTGAATCTAGAATGAGTTTTTTTGTTTAAGTCATTTTGTGGCTTTTTGGTAGATTGTTGAATTCAAAGATGATTTTTTTTTTCAAATTGCAGATTGTAAATTGCGAGTTGTAAATTGTAGAGCATATCAGAATATATACAATTTCAGCCTTTAAGCATTGACATTTAAGAGATAATATATTGTTATTTATAGTATGAAAAAGATATCTATTGATAATATATTAGCGATTAGCTCGGAGGGGGTGAAGGAGTTAATGATAGGTATAGCATCTCGAGTTAAAGAGAGGCGATTGGAAATGAATTTGACTCAAAAGGCAATGGCTATGCGTGCGGGAGTGCCTTTAGCTACTTATAGACGCTTTGAATCTATAGGTGAAGTTTCGTTGAAAAATTTAGTTTTGATAGCTATTATATTGCAATCTACAGGCGATTTTAAACGTCTCTTCTCAAAAAAAACATATTTGAGCATTGATGATTTATTAAACAAAGAAAAGAAACGCAAAAGAGGAAAAATAAATGGATAATATATCTGTATTAGATGTTTTTTCAAATAATCAAAAAGTCGGGCGATTGGCTTTGACAGAGGATTTTTTGTGCGCGTTTGAATATGATTCGGATTTTTTAAAATCGGGATATTCAATTTCTCCATATTTTTTGCCTCTTAGATCGGGATTATTTATTGCTGAACGTGATCCATTTGATGGCGGATTTGGTGTGTTTGATGATAGCTTGCCTGATGGATGGGGAAATTTGGTTTTAGATAGATATCTACAAGAAAAAGGTATAAACCCAAATAAATTAACTATTTTGCAAAGGCTTTCGCTGATTGGTTCTAGTGGGCGTGGAGCTTTAGAATACAGACCTGATAATGCTGTAATGCAAACTTCAGATTTTACCAATTTCAACAAGTTGGCAAAAGAGGTAAATGAATTGCTAAAAAGTAATAAAATTAGTGTAAAATCATTAGATTATCTTTATGAGCACGGTGGTTCATCTGGAGGAGCAAGACCAAAAATTTTTGTCAAGATGGATAACAAGGAATGGCTTGTGAAATTTAAATCGAGAGAAGATGCGGATGATATCGGGAAAATCGAATATGAGTATGCTCTTCGCGCGAAAGAGTTTGGGATAGATATGCCCGAAGTTCGTTTGATTGAAAAAAAGTATTTTGCAGTTGAACGATTTGATAGAAGTTCTTCAGGTAAAATTCACACAGTATCCGCGTCAGGATTATTGAACGCTTTTTATCGCATTCCCAGTTTGGATTATCTTGATTTGCTCAAGCTTACACGGGCCTTGACAAATGACATGGGGCAAGTTTTTGAAATGTTTAGGCGTATGGTTTTTAATGTTTTAATATCCAATAAAGATGATCATTCAAAAAACTTTTCTTTCCAATTTAGAAATGGAAAATGGAAACTTTCTCCCGCTTACGATATTCTTACTAGCTCAGGGTTCAATGGCTATCATACAACAACGATAAACAATAAAGGAGCTCCAAGCACAGATGATATGCTTGCTCTAGGGCTTTCTATCGGATTAAATAAAAAACGTTGTCAGTCATTATTCAAAGAGTAAATCATGGTTTTTTTGCTAGGTTAACTCCGAAAAGACTTTACAAAGTGGGGTTAAAGAAACTAGGATTCGTGTAGATATGATAAAGCATGAGCTTTGTCTAATAGGGAGAATAAAAAATTTATGATTACAAGAAGAAACTTCATTAAATCTACAGCGAAAATCGGTGCAGGTGCTTACTTGGCAAGTCTGCTTTGCGCATTTAACAGCAAAGGGAAATATCCAATAGGAGTTTTCGATCACAGCACAGGCTTGAAAAAAGATTTTGAAGCATTGTTTAATCTTTGCAAAAAAGTCGGTCTCGATGGGATTCAGTTTACAGGATATATAAATGATGATGCGGTTGTTGAAGCGTATCTAGCACAAATGAAACGCACAGGGCTTAAAGCTTCAGCAACTTGTATAGGATTTCCGTATGAATATCCTCATGGAGTGGAGTCGTTGTGCAAGTCCATAGATGGTACTGCAAAGTTGGGAACAGATGTTGTTTTGATTCCATTTTTTGGCGAAGGCACATTGAAGAATGAAGACAGATATTTAAATAAAGAAAGAGCCGCAAAACTAATTCCTGAACTCAAAAAAGTGATGCCTCATGCGGAAGAGAAGAAGGTCTATGTTTGTATGGAAGGCGAGCTTTGCGCGGATGATAACAAGCGTATTGTTGACGCGGTAGGCAGTGAATATTTTAAAATTTATTATGATATAAAAAATATTGAAGCATGCGGATTCAATGCTCCATCTGATATACGCGCCTTGAAAGGATATATCAAACAAGTGCATTTGAAGTGCGCAGGAGATAAGCTTTACGATACACCTATGCCAAAAAACATGGATGATACTATCCAAGCAATTATCGATATAGGTTATGATGATTGGTTGGTATTTGAATCTGACGGTGAGGTGCCAAATGCCGAAGAGTATCTTGCAAAAAATATGGAATTTGTGAGAAACTCAAAGTTTTATAAATAAAAATTTTTAGAATCAAAAAAAGCTCTTTAGTTATTAAAGAGCTTTTTTTATTGCGTTGATGTGTGTCACAAAAATATCTTTTTGGATTGCGGAAGCTGAAAAATCTTGTTGTTTGCAGAGGGTTTTCTTGTCACAAAATTAGCTTTTTTTGCATATAAAAAGATTGTGTGTAATCTGCGATTTTATTAAAAATGTTCCGTAAATAAATATATAGTATATATGAAAGGAAATATGATAAAGAAACTTCTGCTAGTAGCACTTCTTCTTCCGACATTTTTGTTTGGCGCGTTTGAGGTGAAAGATATCAAAATAAATATGCTTTCTGAGCCATTGGGAACTCCATTAGAAAACAATGTTGTTTCATGGAAAAGTTTTTCAGATGTCAATTTTACAAAGCAAGTTTCTTATCGACTTCTTTTGACAGACGATGCGGGCAAGACAGCTTATGATTCAGGCGAGGTTGAAAGCGAGTTGCAATTGCATATTGCGCTTCCTGTAAAATTTTCTCCTGCGACAAAGTATACACTCACTGTTTCGCTAAAAAATAATAGAAATGAAACTGCTCAATCAAAAACTTTCTTTATTAGTGGAATAGAAGATTGGGGTGATGCGCAATGGATTCGTGCAGAAGATAAAATGCGTTCTCCATTTTTGAAGTCGGAGATGAAGTTGAGCTCAAATGTGAAAAAAGTTTTTGCATATGTTTGTGGATTGGGTCTTCACGAATTTTATATCAATGGCAAAAAGGCTGACGATAGAGTCTTAGAGCCAACACAAACAAATTATGAAAAGTACGCTTTCTATAGCACATATGATATTACAAGTCTTGTGAAAAAAGGCGCGAATGATTTAAGGCTTTGGATTGGCGACGGATTTTATTATCAAGATAAAGTTTGGGGCGAGCATCATCTATACTACAACTTTGCTATGGCAAAAGTGAAAATTATCGTTGTTTACGATAATGGAAAAACAGAAGAATTTTTAAGTAATGATGATAATTGGCAGTACAGCGCAAGCCCATTATCTTGGGCAAACTTTCATGAAGGTGATGACTATGATGCAAATAAAGAAGGTGTCTATGATTGGAAAAGCGTGATTATTGCAAGTGGTAAAGATATTCCTGAACGTTTAGTTCCTCAAAATTTGCAGCCAATGAAAGTTGTGGACACTGTGAAAATTAAAGATGTTTGGAAGAGTGAAAATGGCTATATTATAGATATGGGGCAAAATTTGGTTGGCTTTGCGGAATTCAAAACTTCTTTGCCAAAAGGGAAAGAAATTTCTTTATACTTCTCTGAAGATATAAATGTGGATAAAAAGAATCTCGATTGGTCTTCAACAGGTATTAGCGCGACTAATGTTAAGCAAAGAATAAATTATATTTCCAATGGTAAAAAAGATCAAGTTTATCAAAATCGTTTTTGTTATTTTGGATTTAGATATGTGGAAGTAATAGGTTTAGACGAAGCTCCATCCAAAGACTTCATGAAAGGATTAGTTGTTCATACAGCGATGCCAAAAGTTGGCGAGTTTGAATGCTCGAATGACAATCTAAATAAAATGCACGAGATGTTTATTTGGACTATACGTGGTAATACTCAAGGCGTGTTGACAGATTGTCCTGTTCGTGAAAAGTGTGGTTGGGCAGTTGCAAATTCATTGGCGGAAGCTATAATTTATAATTATGATGCGGAGGCTTTCTTTGTGAAGTCTGCTCAAGATTTGCAATCTGGTTTTGAAGACAGTCATATTGCTTTGCGTTATAGAACATGGGCAAAAGTAGAGAGAGAAATCAAGCCTCAAGGAATTCCCCATATGGTCTCTCCAGGAAAGCGTAAGTGTGGTATGGCAACTTTCGACTTTGGTATAGACACAGTTTTAGTTCCATACTTTTTGTATCAATATTATGGAAACACAAATGTGTTGAAATCTTCATATCCATTTATGCAGTCTTGGCATAATTACATGATTTCGTTTTTGAAAGATTCTCTCTTGTTCGGAGGACTTGGCGACTGGTGCGCAACCTATGGCGCGGATTGTCCAATCGAGCTTAGTGACTCAATTTGGTATTATAATGAAATCAATAAATTAGAAGAAATTTCTAAGATTTTGAATCTGCCTAAAGATACTAAAATGTATCAACTTCAAAGAGTGGGTGTGCGTGAAGAAATCAATAAAAAGTATTTTGACGCGGACCAAAAAATGTACAAAGCAAAAGATGGCAAAGACTATGCGAGTCATACAGGATGCGCAATGGCTTTGCGCTATGGCATTGTTCCCCCAGGACAAGAGAAGGCAGTAAGTGATGCTATTGTTAAAAGTTCTCAAGAGAACATGCACGGATTTTTGAATATAGGCAATTTTGGTATACACACAATTTGGTATGCTCTCGCTGATTTCGGCAACAAAGAGTACGCATTTAAAATGCTCGATAAAAAAGGCGTAAACAGCTTTGAATATATGTGGAATACTTTGGGTGCTACAACAAATTGGGAAGGTTGGGTCACTCACGGAGGTCCTCAAGGAGGCTCTCAGAATCACGTTTTCCAAGGCGCGTATGACCAGTTTTTCTATGAACGTGTTGCAGGGTTAAGCATGATGCCTCAATTCCCAGGATTTAAAAAGACTCTCTTTAAACCTACAATGTGCGACTTTTTCGATTTCGCAAAGGCTAGTGTAGATACTCCTTATGGATTGACTGTAAGCGATTGGAAAAAAGAAGATGGCAAAGTATCTTGGACAATCATTGTCCCTGCAAATGCAACAGGCGAGGTAGTGATTCCTGAAAACGCAAAGAATTCAATGTTGAATGGTCAGCCAGCAACAACGCATCATTTTGGAGTTCCTTCAGGCACTTACAAGATTACTTTTGATTTAGAATAGTATCCGAATAAAAGTTAACAAAAATTTGGGCTTGAGCTTTTGCTTATAGCCCAATTTTATTTTATACATATGGAAAACGAAGAACTTTTTAATAACGATTCTCCTGTCGAAAATTCGACAGATGGTTCGGAGCTTTCCATAAGCGCGCCTTTGGCTGTGCGCTTGCGCCCTCGTAGTCTAAAAGAGGTGATAGGTCACGAACACATTCTAGGAAAAAATTGTCTTTTGCCAAGATTGATAAAAAGCGATTCGTTCGGCTCTATAATTCTTTATGGACCCCCAGGATGTGGCAAAACAACTTTGGCGCAGGTGATTGCCAAAGAAACAAAAAGTCGATTTGTAAAAATCAACGCAGTGCTTTCTAACGTTGCGCAGTTGAGAGATGAGTTGCGTATCGCACGTTATCGCAAAGACATTCGCACAATTTTGTTCATAGACGAAATTCATAGATTTAATAAAGCTCAACAAGACTTGCTTTTGCCTGATGTTGAAGAGGGGAATATAATTTTGATAGGCGCAACAACTCATAATCCAGGGTTCTTTGTGATTGCGCCTCTTTTGTCGAGAAGCCATCTTTTCAAGTTGGAGTCGCTTACAGCAGACAACATTATAGAAGTTCTAAAGCTTGCTCTAAGCGATAAAGAACGTGGGCTTGGCAATTACGAGAGCAAGGCTTCTGACGAGATTTTAAAGGCTCTTGCGAACATTTGCGATGGTGATATGCGCAGAGCTTTAAATGCGATAGAAACTCTTGTCTTAGCAAAAGGTGGCAAGAGCGAGTTGACTTTAGAAGATGTGAAAATTTTTGCTCAAGAAAGACAAATCGCTTACGATTCTGATGAGGATGAGCATTATAATACTGCAAGTGCTTTCATTAAAAGCATGCGTGGTTGTGATTGTGATGCTGCTTTATATTGGATGGCTAAAATGCTAGCAGGTGGTGAAGATCCTCGTTTTATCGCTCGCAGACTCATAATTTTGGCTAGTGAAGATATTGGACTTGCCGATTCTCGAGCTCTATTGATAGCCAATGCCGCATTTGATGCTTGTGAAAGAGTAGGGCTTCCTGAATGTGAACTAAATTTGGCTCATGCTGTAATATTTTTATCTTTGGCACCAAAAAGTAATTCTGCAACTAATGCTCTTTTTGCGGTCAAAGACGCTGTAAAAAATCTTCCATTGCAAAAAGTTCCTTTGTATTTGCGAGATGCTCATACTAAATTCAATAAAAGTTTGGGTCATGGAAAAGAATATATCTACAATCACGAAAGCCCAGAGCACATTAGTGGTCAGAAATATATGGAGGAAGATATGGAATTTTATGTGCCTACAGCTTACGGTTCAGAAGCGCAAATAATGCAACGTCTTGACAAGTACAAAAAAATAAGGCAAAAACTTAATCATGATAGGCAATAGATTCAGAGTTGGTAAACATAATGCCGAAGAGGATTTTTCAAAATTTAAAATCACTCGCAGGTTGAATTTGGGCTTTTGGAAAAGATGCGCACTTATTGCAACAGGATTGTTTATTGCAAACTATACTTCCTTTGACGCGATTTCTTTTGGAAATTTAGGCTCATACATAGCATTGGTTGTTTTGATATGGGTGTTTAATTTTATATTGAGACCTTTCTTTGTTCTCTTTGCTTTGCCATTTTTGGTTCTGACATTTGGCGCAGGTATGGTCTTTATAAATGCGCTTGTGATTCGGATTGCCGCAGGTCTTATTCCGGGGATTCAATTTTCCACATATTGGTGGGCTTTGTGGGCAGCGTTCTTAGTCGAGTTTGTAAGTTGGATTGTGGTTTATGTTGAATCCGAAAAACTCACTCGCAAAGAAAAAAAGAACACTAAATTTAATGGCTAAATTAAAGATTTTTTGTCTTTCAATTTTTCTGCTAGTAAGAAGTCTTTCAGCAAGCGATGTTTTTTCATACGCCAACGACTTTTCTTTTTATACTTTTGATAAAGTTTTAAAAGCATACGAAGGAAAATGGACAGGCTCTACTACTATAAGCACGCCTACTGACATTTTGGCATCTTTTGATTCAGATAATACCTATATGCTTTTAGGTTCGGGCGCGGATATGAAAATTATTGGCACAGGCACAATAAATTCTAAAGGCACTTTAATTTATATCAGCTCAACTATGCATATTGAAGATGGAAAATTGATATTGATTTTGAATTCAAAAGGTAATGCTCGCTATTACGAAGGCATTGTTTCTGCGGGAAAAGTGAGTTGGTATAATCTTAGAAAAATATATCATCTAGAAACGCTTACTGATTATTTTTCTGATACCGCTGTTGGCGTTCAGATACAGAGCGAGGGTATACAACCTTTGAATATTCCAAGTAGAAATATTTTTACTTATGTAAAAAGCGCGTCTACTTTCATCAAGAAAAATAAAGAAATCAAGCAGGATATAAAAGAAAACGCTTTGCCAGACAATATAGATTTAAGCAAAATTAAGCTTTAGTCTTGAGCAGTTTTTTTTGTCTGTAAAGACAACTTTTTGATTTTTGCCAAACGCACTTGGTCTATCGCTTCAGTGACAAATTTAAGAGGAGAAGTTTCGTCTGCGACAAGAACTAAACTCATATTCTCATTTTCTTTATGCAATTTTTCCAAAGCACTGAGCAATTCTTGAGGAGTTAATTTTTCGTCTTGTAAAAAAATTTGCCCATCTTTGTTAATGCTAATAGTTGTGTATTTTTCAGAGAGGGCAGTCTCTGACGACTTCATTGTGGGCGGTGTAATATCTATAGCACTCAAATTTTTAAACTGCATAGTAAGCAGAAAGAAAAATATAATTACCATCAAAACATCTATCAAAGGAACAACGTTTATGAAAGGGTCGCGACGCCTTTTGATATATGTTTTGATATCCATTATTTCTTGCCTAAGTCAACGAGTCTTTCGACACATATGTTGATTTTTACCGCATAAGTTTCTATGCGTCTGCGCAAGTACGAAGCTGCTGCAAGAGCAGGAATTGCAATAGATAAACCGATTATTGTTGTCGATAAAGCTAACCCCATGCCTCGTGAAATATTATCAGGTTGAGGAATTCCATCTGTCGAAAAGACAGCAACAAGACCAGACACAGTGCCGAGCAATCCTAGCAACGGAGCCGCTGAAACCACAAAGTCTAACAAAAACATTCCTCGTTCGAGTCGAGAGATTTCCAGTAATGCAAATGCTTTGAGCGATTCAGCATCAGGATTATTTTTTTTATTGAAATTCAATATGCGGCCAAGTGAAGATTTTGACTCGTAATTTTCTGCTAAAGTTTCTCCTGAAAGCAGGGCAGTAATAATTTCTTTTGGAATTATGTTTTTTTTGCGTAAAGAAATGCAACGCTCTATAATGACATACACAGCCACAAGAGAGCAAAGTCCCATGGGATATATAAATAGCCCTATGCCTTCAAGAATGAAGTTCATTTGTCGTAATTTAAAGATTTGTAAACAGCATCAACATTGCCATCTAAAAGGTCCGCAATTGGGTCCCAAGTGCCAGACACGAGTGCGTTGCGCGCATTTTCAGACATTGAACAATTTGCGGTAAAATCTTTGCAAGAAATTTTCATAGCTTTTAAATCTATAATGATTTTTTCTTCAGGATTTTTTTCGATGATACTTGCGATTTTTGCAATGTCTTCTTTAGACGCGCAAACGCAAGGAATTCCGAGAGTTGTTGAATTGCCAAAAAATATTTCCGCAAAACTTTCAGCTATTACGGCTCTGAATCCGTAGTGCCAAAGCGATTGAGGCGCGTGTTCTCGAGACGAGCCACAGCCAAAATTTGCGCCTGAAAGCAAAATATTTGCATTTTTATATTCAGCTTTATTCAAGATAAAATCTTTATCTGAACCGTCCGCATTTTTGCGCTCATCATAAAAAGCGTATTTGCCAAGCCCTTCAAAGGTAATGCAAACCATGAATCTAGCTGGGATAATTCTGTCAGTGTCGATGTCGTTGCCTTGAACAAAGACTCCTGTGCCTGTAAAATTTTCAATCTTTTCTAGTGCCATAAAAATAAAGAGTACATTTTGATTTTCTAAATGCGAGCAATTTTTTTTGCTGTTTTTAATGCTAATTGACCACAAGCAGCTTCTATGTCAGAACCTTTTTCATGTCTTAGCGAAGCCGAAATTTTTTCTTTTTCCAGACATGCGAGAAATGCTTTTGACTTGGCAAGACTAGGTCTTTTCCAGTCCAACTCTTCAACAGTATTGTATGGAATCAAATTTACGTGAGCGTGCAAATTTTTTGCAATTTTAGCGAGAGATTTTGCCGACTCTAAAGAATCATTCAAAGACTCAATCAAAATATATTCTAAAGTAATCATGCGTTTTGATTTTTGTGAAAATATTTTTAACGCGTCAAAAAGTTCTTTAAGAGGGAATTTTTTGTTGATAGGCATTATCTGATTTCGAATCTCGTCACTTGTTGCGTGCAGGCTGACTGCGAGTCTGTAAGGGAAATCGATTTGCGCAAGATGCAAAATTTTATCAGCAAGTCCAGCAGTTGAAATTGTGATTCTTCTTGCGCCAAAAGCAAAATTCTCATTCAGAATTTTTAGAGCGTTCAGAACATTTTCAAGATTTGCCAAAGGTTCGCCCATGCCCATAACAACTACGTTTTCAAAAATAAATCTTTTTTCTTTTCGTTCCGTAAATGTGATAAATTGAGAAATAATTTCGTCAGAAGTTAAATTGCGTTTGAATCCATTTTGAGTTGAAGCGCAAAATTTACAGCCTTGTGCGCAACCTACTTGAGTGCTTATACAAATTGTTTTTCTGATATCTCCATCGTCTGTAGGCGCGGTAAGCAACACAGATTCTATCAAAGCTCCATCGTTTAATTTAAACAAAAATTTACCTGCGTCTTGTTTGGATTTTTTTTCAGAAAGTAATTCCGCGCTAGAAAAATAAAAATGTTCTGTTAGGATTTTTTTTAATGGAGCAGGCAAGACGCTCATTGCGTCAAAATCGAAAATAAAATTTTTATACACAGATTCAAAAATTTGTTTTGCTCTATATTTTTCAAATCCATTTGTGCTCAAAAAGTCAGACAAAAAAACAAGAGGAATTGTAAAAAAACATTTCCTCTTATTTTCAATTTGAATTTGCTCACTCATAAAAGCTTAGAGTCTATCAGGGCTTTCAATCTGCCAAGAACTCTTTTGCGCTTCTTGATTCTTCTGACGCACACGACGTATATATTCTGAAGTAGATTCAGTTTCGCCTGTAATCACTGTGCCTATGGGAGTTTCACGAGCGTTTTCTCCGATGTTTGTTTCGGAAGAACTGCATGCGCATAAAGGTAAAATCGAAAGAATAATCAGAGCATATTTAATTGTTTTCATGATGCGCAGTATGAGTTAAAATTTAGGATTTTCAATAATAATTCTACCTTTATATGACCATTTTGCAGATTCTTTTCCATTGGCATCTGAAATTTTGACACGTTCAAAATGCACTGGTATAGGACAACCTTTGGCTGTGGCGTCAAAGCTAGGCTTTCCATATCCCACGGGATTGGGTAATGAAAGTATACTATTTTTTAGTTGATCTAGTGTGATTAAGATTTTCTTTTCTTCAGACATAGTTTTTAGGTTGTTGTTGAGTAAGACAATGTACAGCACCGCCTTCTTGCAAAAACAAGGAGCTATCGAATGCTATTACTTTACGGTTGGTAAAAATGTCGGATAAAATATTTTTTGCTAAATCGTCAGAATCTTTTTGGGCGTAAGATGGCATAATTACGGCATCATTTATTATCAAATAATTGACATAACTAGCAGGTAAAATCTCGCCATTTTTCAAGATAGGACTTTTTGGCACGGGCAGAGAAATTGCTTCAAAAGAATTTTCTTTCAAATAATTTTCATTTTCTTGAAGCTGTTTGTATGAGGGATTATCTTTCTCACAGCTTGCGACGATGACTTTTTTGCATGGAGTAAATCTTGCCAGATTATCTATATGTCCATCTGTATCGTCATTATAAAGACCATCTTTTAGCCAAAAGATTTTTTCTATATCGCAAGTATTTTTGAAGAAATTTTCTATGTCGCTTTTTGAAAGATTTGGATTTCTATTTTTGTTGAGCAACACACATTCTGTTGTGAGCAAGCACTTATCCTGAGAAAATTCTAAGGCTCCACCTTCGCAGGTAATATGGGTAGTATCAATGATTTCAGCTTTTTGCGAGAAAGCCATTTGTTTTGCAAGAGCATTATCTTTATCGAAAGGAGGGAATTTTCCGCCCCAAGAATTATAATTAAAATCTATTGCGCAAAGTTTTTTTTCATTATCAAATCCAAAAATTGCGCCACTATCTCTGCACCAAACATCGTTGGTGTCATGTTCGAAAAACTCTATATTAGAGATGTCTCCTTTTGCTTTGATTATTTTTTCTTTTGCAAAATTTATCGAATAGTGATTGCAGTTAATTCTGACTTTTTCAAATTGACTGACCAAAGCAGCTAGTTCCGCAAATCTATCGCAGACTTTGTCTTGGATTCCCTGCCACCATGTTTGCATTGATGGCCATGTAAGCCAAATGGCTTCTTGTTCTGCCCATTCGCAAGGTATATTTATTTTATTCATTTTTGTGAAATTTTTGAATCTCTATTTTTGCGCGCGAGCTCACGCATATCAACTGCGATATCATCTTTCTCGAAAATTTCAGAGCCTATCAAATGCTCAAAAATATCTTCGAGAGTGACAACTCCAACGAATCCGCCAAACTCATCAACAGCTGCCGCCATGCGTTGATGCGCTTTCACAAGCTGTTTCAAAAGCACAAGAGCGCTTCCTGTTTCAGGCACAAATGGAATAGACGAAGTGAATTCACTGACTTTTGTTTCATCATTATCTTTTGCTTTTGCAAGCAGAAGGTCTCGACGACGGCACACTCCAACCACGTTATCAGCTACTTTGTCATAGACAGGAATGCGTGAAAAAGAAATATCTGCATGTGTGTTAAATATAGACGCAATAGTTTCATTTTTTTCAAACATCATAACGACAGGACGTGGAGTCATAATATCGCTTACATAAATATCATCTAAGCTAAGAGCGTTTGAAATCAGATTTTTTTCCTGTACGCTTATAGAGCCCTCTTTAGCGCCTTTTTCCGCAAGAAGTTTGATTTCTGTTTCTTCATCTTGAGTGATACTGTCTGCTCTTTTTTGTATGATAAAGGAAATCAATTTTGAAAAAACTTTCGAGATAGGACTCATTGTTTTACACAAATAAGACAATGGATAAATTGAAATAGGAAGTATAGTTTGTTTGTATGCAATGCCAATATTTTTTGGCAAAATTTCAGAGAAAAATAAAATCGACACTGTCATTATCAATGGAAAAATATATGTTGAAACTGTTGACGCATCAGTATGCAATTTTGCGTAGAGTATTCCTGCAAGAGTTGCGCCAAAAGTGTTTGCAATAGTATTTAGTGTGAGAACTGCGGAAGTTGTTTGTCCGATATTCTCGATTAGTGACTCAAGAAGATCTCCTTTTTTCTTGGATTTTTTGCGCACAGTTTCGATATCAAGGCTAGTGGTTCCCAAGACCAAAGCTTCTAAGAGGGAGCAAAACGATGATACGATAAGAGTCAAAAATACTGTGAGTAATACAAATTTCATTTATCACCAATAGACTGACTGAAATTCTAAATATTCTCAACAATTTTTTTATATAAATTGAGATGTTGGAGTATTTGCTTTTTTCAAATCTGCGAATGAGCCAGAGAATAAAAGTTCACCACCAGCTTCTCCACCTTTGGGCCCTAGCTCAACAATGTGGTCTGCCATTTTGATAATATCAGTTTCGTGCTCTATTACAATTAGAGTATTGCCAGCATCGCGGAGTCTGAAAAGAAGTTTTGCGAGTTTGTCAATGTCGTCAAAATGCAAACCTGTTGTGGGCTCGTCAAGAATGTAGAGCGTTTTTCCAGATTGTTTTTTCGACAACTCCAAAGACAACTTTAATCTTTGAGCTTCACCACCTGAAAGAGTATTCGCAGCTTGCCCGAGTTTCAAATATCCTAAACCGACTTCTTGCAAAGTTTCCAAGACTCGCAAAATATTGTCATGAGATTTGAACAATTCAATAGCTTCAACTATGGTTAAATTCAGGACGTCGGAAATACTTAATCCTTTGAATTTCACTTCTAAAGTTTCTCTGTTGTAGCGGCGTCCTTGACAGCTTGGGCATTTGACAAACACTTCACCCAAGAACTGCATATCTAAAGAGACATAGCCTTGTCCTTGACAATTTTCACATCTGCCGCCTTTGACATTAAAGCTGAATCTGCCTGCGCTATATCCTCGCATTTTTGCAGTTGGTAGTGCGGCGTAAAGAGTGCGTAGTGAATCAAAAATTTTCGTATAGGTTGCAGGATTCGAGCGTGGGCTTCGTCCTATAGGTGACTGGTCTATCAATACGCATTTTTCAAAAAAATCGAGACCATCTATTCTGTCATGAAGTCCCGCAATTTCTTTTGCTTTGTTCAATTTGAATGCTGCGCTTTTTGCCAAGATGTCATGAACTAATGTGCTTTTGCCAGAGCCTGAAACTCCGCATACAACATTGAATGCGCCAACTGAAAAAGTTGCGTCAATATTTTTTAAATTATGAGCTCTCGCATTTTTAATAGTTAAGAATTTTTTGCTAGAATCAAAATCCTTGGATGGCTTTGACAAAATATTTTCACCTGAAAGATATTTCCCTGTAAGAGTTTTGCTTTCTTTTATACACTCTTTTACAGCGCCAGCAAAAACAACTTCGCCACCCATTGCGCCAGCGCCAGCGCCAAGTTCAATAATATAATCGCCATTGCGCATTGCGTATTCGTCATGCTCAACAACAACAACAGTGTTGCCATTGTCACGCATGTCTTTGAGAGCGTTCATCAAAGATTTATTATCTATAGGATGTAAACCAATGCTAGGTTCATCCAAAACAAATGTCACTCCAGTAAGTCCCATTCCGAACTGGGTTGCGAGGCGAACTCTGCGTTCTTCACCTCCTGAAAGAGTGGAAAATTCACGACCTAATTCAAGATAAGCTAAGCCTGTGTTTGCTAAAAATTCTATGCGCCTGTAAAGACCTTTTACTACTTCGGAAATTTTTTCATACTTTTTATTTTTGAGTTTTTTCACGAAGACTAACGCTTTTTCAACACTCATAGACAAAAATTCGTCATAAGAAACTTCTTCGACAAAAATCGTTCTAGCTCGCTTGGAAAGCCGAGATCCACGGCATTCAGTGCAGTCTTTAGAAATCTGAAACGCGTTAAGACGCATACGCAACAAGTCGCTTGAAGTTTCTGAAATTGTTTTTTCAAGCATAGCCAAAACCCCCTCAAACGGACGCTCGACAGGGCGAACATTTCCAGGTTTTGGTTTTAGAAGAAAAAGCTTTTTTTGGTCTCCATAAAGAATGAACTCTTTTTCTTCTTGGCTCAATTTCTTCCAAGCAATGTTCGGGTCGAAGGCGCCTTGCATTGCGAGTTGGCGAAGTATAGAACGATTATTAATAATCATTCGCATAGAGCCAAATCGTAAAGCTTTTATCGCTCCGCTTTTTATGCTGCGTGATTCATCAGAGATTACCAATTCAGGCAAGAATGTCATTATCCTACCTATGCCTGCGCAGTTCGGACAAGCGCCTTCGGGATGATTATGAGAAAATAATCTTGGTGAAACTTCGTTAAAAATCTTTCCGCATTTTTCGCACGACAAAGAATTATTTAAGCGCATTTCATGCCACTTATTTTTTTCTTCATATAACACTATCGCGGCATTTGAACCTTCTTTGAAAGCCAATTCCAGCGAATCTGCAATACGGCTTTTATCTTCTTTTGAAACCGCAAGTCTGTCTACTACTATATCTAAAGAAACTTCCCCTTTGCTAGGGAATTTCAAATCGTCAATCTCTTGAATCTCGCCATTTATGCGCAATCGTTGCCATCCTGCTTGAGCCAGAGATATTGCGGAATTTTTTGCTATAGAAAGTTTTGAGCGTGAATGCTCCGCAAGAATATAGATTCTTGTGCCTTCTTTTAATTTTAAAATTGAATCAATGCAATCGTCTATAGTACGCTTTTTTATTGGGGCTCCGTCAATAGGGCAGAGCTGTTCGCCTATGATGCTCCATATGATTCTTGCGTAATCCGCAATCTCTGTTGACGTTGCGACAGTGCTTCGCGGATTTGTGTTTATCCCGCTTTGAGCCACGGCAATCACAGGAGAAAGTCCTTTGATATAATCAACATCAGGCTTGTCAATTTGCTCTAACATTCTGCGAGAACCCGACGACAAGCTTTCCATATATTTTCTATATCCTTCAGCATACAAAGTGTCGAACACAAGCGAAGACTTCCCAGAACCACTGACACCTGTGACTATCACTAATTTGTTTCTTGGGATATCAACAGAGACATTTTTTAAATTATGTTCTCTTGCTTTGCTGATATGTATAGAGCTGTTTTGCATGAGATGAGTGTTAAAAATATTATTGCAAGAATCTACTCATATTGTAGCCTTACTCGCAAACAAATTTTTGAAAATGTTAAATGTAATTCAGAAAAAAATAGTTTCTTGGGCAATAGTATGTGTAGCAATCGTTGTGCTAGTGTTGTTCACACTTTCGATATTCATGATGCTAGGCAGATTTTTATCTTTCTTTTCAGTTGTGTTTACGCCATTGGCAGTATCGGCAATTATAGCGATAATCTTTAAGCCCATAATAGATTTTTTGGTAAATGTTTTTAAATTCAAACCTATATATGCGGTTTTGACATTTTTCATTTTTCTGACAGGAGCAATTTCATTGATTTTGATTTTTGCATTACCGCCTGCATTTATGCAGTTGCGAGAGCTGATTAAATCTATCCCAGACGCTATTCATACTTTGAGCGCGCATCTTTTTGAACGCTTCCCTGATTTGAAACAAGAGATTTCGAGACAGATTCAAAATTTTAGAGAATCTGATTTAGAAGGCGAATGGATAAGAAAAATTTTCGGAAATTGGAAAGTATATGTTCTCGCATTTTTTGGAGCGACATCCAAAATAGTTGGCATTGCATCTACAATTGCCGCTTTTGCGGTTGTGCCTATATATTTGTTTTACATGTTATCTAGCAAGCCTGACTTTTCAAAATATTTTGAAAACAATACTAAGTGGCTCAAAAAAAATATTCGTGATGATATCAAATTTCTCGTAGGTCAATTTGCGGATATTTTGACTGCATTTTTCCGTGGTCAAATTTTGATAGGTGTGATTATGGGTCTTTTGTATGGCATAGGATTTAGTTTTGTTGGAATTAAATTTGGCTTTATTATTGGCTTTATCACAGGAATTCTAAATATCGTTCCTTACTTTGGAACTATCATTGGTTTGTCTGTGATCTTGCCTTTGTCTTTCTTTCAGTACGACGGAGGTTTGACTCTTACAATTTTGGCAGCGTCAATTTTTACAGCTGTTCAACTTATAGAAAGCTACGCTCTCACTCCAATAATCATGGGCGATAGAACAGGACTGCATCCAACAGCAATCATATTTTCTGTATTTTTTTGGGGTGTTGCTTTCAACGGAATTTTAGGAATGATTTTAGCAATTCCGCTCACAGCGTTTTTCGTTGTCTTATGGAGACTGCTCAACGAGCGTTATTTGCCCATCTTGATTTCGCAAAAAAATGATTGAAAGATATCTTTTTAAAATCAATACTTGCCTTTAATTATGAATACTAAAGCTAAATCAAAAACATCAAAGCTCATGAAGGGCGCAGATGTTGTAATCAAATGTCTCGAAAATGAAAATTGCGATGTTGTTTTCGCATATCCAGGGGGATCTTCTATCGAGCTTCATAATGCTTTTACACGCTCAAAGAAAATTCGAGTGATACTTCCACGTCATGAACAAGGTGGCGGATTTATGGCTCATGGATACGCGCGCTCTACTGGAAAAGTTGGCGTTGCAATGGTGACAAGTGGCCCAGGAGCAATGAATCTTTTGACAACAGTGGCAGATGCTTATCAAGACAGTATTCCTATGATTGCAATCACAGGGCAGGCGGCTCAGCACTTGATTGGCAAAAATGCATTCCAAGAAACTGACGTTTTTGGTATGACATTACCTATCGTAAAACATAGCTATTTAGTGTTAGACGCAAATGATTTGCCACGCATAATCAAAGAAGCTTTTCTGCTCGCAAAAAGCGGACGCCCAGGACCTGTGCTTATCGACATCCCTAAAGATGTTCAGCAAGCGATGATTACTCCTAATTTCAACGCTAAAGTTGATTTACCTGGGATTAAAATTGCTCCGAAAGTAAATGAGAGTCAGTTGAAAAAATTGATTAGCGCAATTCAATGCGCCTCAAGACCTGTAATATACGCAGGTGGCGGAGTTATTAGTGCGGATGCCGCTAAAGAATTAGATGAATTTTCAAAAATTTTCAATATACCAGTTGCGACTTCACTTATGGGAATAGGTTGTGTGAATCCGCTTGAGAAAAAGAATTTGTATTGGTTCGGTATGCACGGCACTTATGCTGGCAACACGGCAGTTTGCAATTCAGATTTGCTAATCACAATAGGCGCGAGATTCTCTGATAGAATCACAGGTTTCATTGGCAAGTTTGCGCCGGACGCAAAAATTGTTCATATCGATTTGGATTCTTCTGAACACAATAAAAATGTTAAAAATTATTTGAGTCTTTGCGGAGATTTGAAAGAAGCTTTGTTGTCATTGATAAAATTTTCCAAAAGTTCAAAAGTCAAAAAACCTGACTTCTCAACTTGGATTAAAGAAATTGTTGATTGGAAAAAAGAACATCCATATCCTTTCCAAAAATCTATGAGAAAGGAAATCACAGATTCCGAAGCTATTACCGCTCTCTATGAAATTTCTAAAGGTGATATTGTCGTCACAACAGGCGTAGGTCAGCATCAGATGTGGACTCCGCAGAATTTTATTTTCGACAAACCACGCCGCTTTATCAGTTCTCTTGGCGCAGGTACAATGGGATTTGGCTTGCCTAGCGCGATTGGCGCAAAAGTTGCAAATCCGAAAAAGACTGTTGTCGATATCGATGGCGACGGGTCTTTCCAAATGAATATTCAAGAAATGGCAACTGCGGTTGTTGAAAAAATTCCTGTAAAAGTGATGCTTTTGAATAATCAATTTTTGGGGATGGTAATGCAGTGGGAAGACATGTTTTATGGCGGTGTTCGCGGCAATACAATATTGTCTAAAGACAAAAATAATTTGGCAGGTCCACATAATTTAAAAGCTCTTTATCCAAATTATGTGGATATCGCAAAGGGTTATGGATGGAAGGCTAAACGTATCCATCAACGCAAAGATTTGTATGTCGCAATCAAAGAAATGTTGGCTTCAAAAGAACCATATTTGCTAGAAGTTGTGACACCTGCAGATGAACATGTGTTGCCATTTATCCCTCCGGGCAAGTCTGCATTGGATATTATTGTAGACTGCAAGTCTTGTGGAAAATGTAAAAAAGCTTACAAATAATTTTATGGAAGAAAATATTATCTCAATAGAAACTACTCAAGGAACAATGAAAATTAAATTGTTCTCAGAACATGCACCTAAAACTTGCGAAAATTTTTTGTCTTTGGCAAAAAAAGGATACTATGATGGAATCATTTTCCATAGAGTCATAAAGAATTTTATGATTCAAGGTGGTGACCCAACAGGTACAGGACGTGGTGGACAAAGCATTTGGGGCAAACCTTTTGAAGACGAATGTGTGCCTGTGCTTACATTCAATAAAAAAGGTTTATTGGCTATGGCAAATGCTGGACCAAACACAAATGGAAGCCAGTTTTTTATTACAACAATTCCTACTGATTGGTTGAATGGACGCCACACAATTTTCGGCGAAGTAATCGAAGGTTATGACGTTGTGGAAAAAATTGAAAATTGTGAAACAGGCTTTATGGATAAACCTGTTAAAGACCAAAAAATCATTAAGATTTCTTAAATTTTTTTACAGCATTTTCAAAAAAAGAGTTAAAGGATTTTCCTTTAACTCTTTTTGTTTTTAAATTCAGAATAAAGTTTTTTAAGAGATTCAAAGTCCGCATGTTTTGTGGAAGAATTTATAATCTTCTGAAAATATTTCGCTTGAGTGATTTCAAATTTTGCGGTTTCTAAACGACGTTCAATTTCACTTTTGTCATCTGTAGCGCGGATTCCAAGACGTTCTTCTAAAACCTTCAAACTTTCAGGCATAACGAATATGCTCAATAGTTTACCTTTTAAAAAAGCGTCTTCTTTAGATAAATCGTCCCAAGTTTTTGCTCCTTGAACATCTATTAATAAGAGCAAATCTTTGCCAGAATCAAATCCACTTTGCACAGAACTTTTTAATGTTCCATAGTATCTGCCGTGAACTTTTGCCCATTCGTAAAATTCGTTGTTTTCTATCTTTTCTTCGAAAGTTTTTTCATCTAAAAAAATGTAATCAACATTGTTTGTTTCACCATTGCGTATGGTGCGAGATGTTGCGGTAATTACTCTTGTGATATTTTTATCTTCATTTAGCAAACGCTCTGCAAGCGTGCTTTTGCCTACTCCTGCAGGTCCACTTAAAATCAATAATAAATTTTTCATTAGTAAAAAAGAGTCGAAGTCAATATTGCAACACCCGTGCTTACTAGTGTGAGCGAAAATATTTTTTGTCTTACACTTTTTGCGTACATATAATTGAAAAAGTCACGCATCCTATAAGGCAAACATCCAAAGTATATAGCAAAAACAATCACTACATAAGAGATTGAAACTACTACTAATCTTGCGGGAATGTCTTGCATGAATGCGGCATCTTGAATCGCGCGAGATGACAAAAGCAATAAAACGCAAAGCCCACGCACGCTTAAAAAATCTTCAAGATAAAAGAAAGAAAGTAAACCTGCACCTCCGAAAAGCAAAATCAAAAGACCTTTGAAATCGCCAAAGTCAGCTTCTCCTAACTGCGATAAAATATAGACAAACCAAAGAGTACCCAATCCAAAAAGAATATAAGCCCATTTTTTGCTTCTTAAAAAATCAATGCTTTTTTGTTTGAAATCTTCTCTGTTAAGAAAGAAGAAAATTCCAAGTCCAAGAAAGAAAATTCCCGCAAGTAAAGTGTATATAAATATTAGTGTCATTGAAAGTTGAGAGTAGGGAAGTGAATTTATTTTTCAAGCTTCTTCCATTTAATGTTGAGTCGAGCAGATTCTTTATCGTTATGCAAAATTTGATGATAAGTTTCATCGTCAGTAATCTCGCATACAGATAGGATTTTATCGCCAACTTTTGCTTCGGCTAAAAAAGAAATTTGTATGCGTTCAGGTTCATGCGTTTGATAAAAATCATCAGGTAAAGCATCAATTGCAAGGCTTTGATACACGCAATTATTGATGTGTCCGTTAATATCCATATCGTCTTTGCGCAGATGGCATTGCAAAGTATATTGAGGATTTTCAGGCTTTTTTAAAGTTTCTGAAAAATCACCTTTAGCACGAATATCTGTAATTCTATCCCAATCACCCAAGACGTCTAAACGCTCGATTTTTCTTTTTTCAAGATTGAACAAAACCCACATTGAGCGAGCTTGTAAAATATTTTCGCCAGACGCTGTATATGCCATAAAATCACGCTCTGTTGTGATTTTTGCTTTCTCACTTGCCCAAGTTTCGAGCGTGATTTTTTGGCGTGATTTTGGAAATTTCGAAATATGTATATCGAGTTTTGACAAAGCCCATCCAAGATTTTTCTTGAGCAAATCAGCGGCTCCAAGATTCAAAATATTTGCGTGTTCAGTTGCCACTTCTTGAAGCAATGCAAGCAGGGCAGATTCTTTTAATCTATCGTTTTGCGACAAATCATTTACACGCAATCTAAAAGTTGCAGAGTGTTTCATCTATTTCAATTTTTTGAAATGATTTATACGAGATTTTGTAAGTTTTGCATTTGGCATTCCAACACCTTTACGTAAAAGCATTGCACGCTTTAAGTCGAAAACTTTACGCCAATCTTTTCCAAGTTCTTTGCAAAGCGCTAAAGCTTTTTCATCAGGGATTTCATTGATTTTGACATTCAATTTTTCGCTCAAAGCAACGAGTGATCCAACTACATGATGCGCTTTTCTGAAAGGAACTCCATTATCAACTAAATAGTCAGCCAAGTCTGTTGCCAATAAAAGCGGGTCAGATACTGCGTCAGCGCATTTTTTATTATTAAATTCTGCGCCAGCCAAAGATTCTTTTAAGACATGTATAGAAATCAAGACTTGTTCTGCTGAATCAAACACAGGAATTTTGTCTTCTTGCAAATCTCTGTTATAAGTAAGAGGCAATCCCTTCACCAAAGCAAAAAGAGTATTCATATTGCCTATTAGTCTTGCGGATTTGCCACGCAACAATTCAAATGAATCAGGATTCTTTTTCTGTGGCATCAAAGACGAACCTGTAGTAAATGTGTCAGGAAGTTTGATGAATCCAAATTCTGATGTGTTCCAAATAATCACATCTTCGGCGACACGAGAGATATGCACTCCAAGCATTGCGCAAGCCGAAGAAAATTCCAAAAAGACATCTCTGTCGGACACAGCATCCATGCTGTTTTGAGTGAGTATAGGCTTTTTATTTTTGTCGAGAAATCCTAAAATTCTCGCAGATGTTTCTCTTTTAATAGGTAGTGTTGTTCCAGCAATCGCGCCACTTCCAAGAGGGCAGATATTCGCACTTTCAAAAACAAAATTAAAACGTTTTAAATCTCGCTCGAAATTTTCAGCCCAAGCTAAAATATGATGCGCAACACTTACAGGTTGAGCTCGCTGCAAATGGGTATATCCCGGAATCAAAACAGTTTGATTTTTTTCAGCTAGAATTGCCAAAGTGTTCAATAAATATTTTAATTGAGCACAAATATCATTGCATACATCTTTGAAAAATAAACGCATGTCTGTTGCAACTTGGTCGTTGCGACTGCGTGCTGTATGTAGCTTTGCGGCTTCAGGACAAATTTTTGTGAGCTCATGTTCTATATTCATGTGGACATCTTCAAGAGCAGAATTCCACTTGAATTCATTTCTCATGACAGCGGATTTAATTTTCTTTAAACCTTCTGTAATGGCTTCGCTTTCTTTTTTAGAAATGATTCCCGCTTCACCTAACATAGTCGCATGAGCGCAAGAACAAGCTATATCATATTTGGCAAGCTTCTTGTCAAAAGAAATAGACTCGCTGAATTTAAACATCAATTCACTTGGTGTTCCATCAAAACGTCCGCCCCAAGAGGCTTGTTTATCATTTTGCTTTTTCATAAATATTTTTTTAAATTATATAATAAAATTTGCGAAATCGAGTAAATTATCAAAAGTTAAAATTTTGTTTTGAGTGAGAAAATCCCGACTTTTTTCATCATAAGTATAGTCGTAGAGCAGGGCGGCAGATTTGATTTTCGCATTTATACCTGCTTGCCAATCAGAGATTCTATCGCCTATCATCCAGCATGAAGATTTGTCTAAATTGTGTTTTGCCACACATTCTTCAATGAATCTAGGATTGGGTTTGCGATAAGAATTTTCGCTTTCAGCAGATTCATCTATAGCAATGCAAATGTCTGAAAAATCTTCTTTTTTAATTTCTAAAAGCTCGAACATTTTTTCATTGCATTTCAAGACATCTTCGAGAGTAAAATATTTTCTATAAATCCCACTTTGATTTGTGAACAAAAAGATTTTTATATTTGCTTTCAAGAATTTTTCAATCGCATCTTTTGCATTGAGACAAAGCTCAACTTGACTAGGGTCTGACAAATAATTTTTATCCAAAATTATTGTGCCATCTCTATCCAAGAAAACTGCGCTATTGTTGTGTTTCATAATGTTCAATTAAGTTAAGTATTGTTAATCTATTAGTTTGCATTTACAACATTTTTTATTAGTCTAAAAAACATATAATTAGAATATGGCAAACAAATTGAAATCAGACGAACTTATTGACTTGGAAATCTTTATTGCTCAAGACGAAAAGGAAAGTATTTCGTATAAAAATTCTCGAGACGCAAAATTTTATAGTGAAGCTCCTGAATATGCGAAAAAAAATGAAATATCTTTTCTGCGTTATTGGGTTGAGTCTATGCGAAAAACTTCATCATCTGTGTCTGCGGGCAGGATTGCGGAAGGAGCATTTTTATTTGTTTCAATAATATTATTTTTGATAGGAGCTTTCGCAATAGGCAGACCAATTTCTAATGCATTCTTCATAAAAGCGGGTGATGCTGAATCTATCAATGTGGCTTGGTTTGCGATTTCTTGTATAGCAATTCCATTATTCTTATTTTTCTCTGCTATATTTTTTGCTCCGAAATTAGGCTTTTTTATAGACGCTTTTATTGCTTGGATTTTAAAAATTTTCTCAAAAGAAAAAGCGTCTTTCCAGGCAGTCTATACACAAAACAAAAAGTGGATTCTCTTGAAAGGCGCATTAACAGCGCAGTTTTTAGGTCTTGGAGTCGCGTTTGGGATTTTCTTTTCACAACTGTTTAGTCAGATGTTCAACGAGTATAAGTATTCGCTTGAAACAACTCTGCCAAGTATCGTCACAGACGAGGCTGTTTATGAATCCACAAAATTTATGAGTCTGCCTTGGCGTTATGTTTGGGGTGAGACAAAGTCATATCCATCACTCGAACAAGTTGCGCTGTCTAGAGCCGGAAATCAGAACGACCCAGAGGCTACGCAATCTTTTGAAGTTTGGGCAAATTTCTTTATAATGTGCTCACTTTTTTATGGAGTATTTTTGCGCATATTATTTTTCATTTTCACTAAATATAGAATAGGAAAATGCTTTGGATTACATCGAATTTTAAATGACAGAAAAATTAATGATATCATTAAACGAATGGCATTTGCGGCAGGTAATCCCAACTTGAATTTTGCGTTTAAAAATAGAGAAAACGCCGAAGTACTTTTGCTCTTGAGGCAAGATTTCATGCCATTTAAGAACACTATCATGCAAATCACGAAAGAGGTTTTGCAAAAAGAAGATATCAATATTTTCGAGTACGCGTTTTCAGATGAGCTCTTTTCTGACACCTTTGATTCTCTTGCAAAAAGACATAAAATATTTTCAATATTTCATCTTTCAGACGACTATAATGAAGAGGTTTTTGAAGTCATAGAAAATTTGGTAAATAAGTATCCTGAAAAATTTATCAATATACATATTTTAGGTAGGTACGATAAGGCTGATGAGAAATTTTTAAATCCGCCAGCTGTGGAAAAATCTTGGTGGGAGCGCAAAATAAATTCGGTGTCAACTCGCAACTTGAAACTTTTTTAGACTATGCAAAACACATATAAAATGGTAATAATAGGGCGTCCTAACGACGGCAAATCTAGCATATTCGCAAATTTTTTAGGAGATGATTCTGTCGCGGTTTCGCCTATCCCTGGAGAGACAAAAAAACTTGAAGCAAGAAAAATAAATCTTGGAGAAAGAAATGTTGAGCTAATCGACACCCCAGGATTACAACATCCTGAAAAAGTTTATTTGAAATTCAAAGAATACGCATTGGCTGGAAAGTCGCCTGTAGAGAGCTTTTGCGAGGAATTTACTGATTCAAAATATGCGCATGATATAGAGATTATGAAAGCTCTAATTGGTGCAGATATTTGTATTTTAACTGCTAATGCCGACAACTTTTTTGGACATACTTCACGTTGCCTTTTAGACTCTTTTTTGCATTTAAAAAACTCATGTATTTTGCTCGGAGTTTTGAATAGAAAAGACAATTTTTTTGTCAATGATTGGCGTGCAGAATTTGAGTCACGCAAGATTCCTTGTTTTGATTTTGACGCATTTAAATCGGGCTTTAAAGATTGCGCAAGACTTCTCGAAGAAATCGCTACAAGTGAGCATTTGCGCCTTACGCCAGAGATTTGCCAAGTTTTGAAAGAACTTAAAGATAATAGATTTCATCTTTGGGAAAACAATTTAGACAATGCTTCTTTAGAAATTTTGAATTCCTTAAAAGAGCTCATGTGTTTGGAAAGCGAATTGGTTCAAAATTCTTTTTCTTTAACTAGCGACGAGCGCGCGCTTTTAATTACTCAAGAAGTAAAAAATATTCATGAGCACGAAAAGTTTTTTAGAAAAAATCTTCTCGAAAGTTTTTCCTACTCTAGTATAAAAATCAACGCGGCAGATAGAGAAATTTTACAATCTGAACTTTCTATAATAGAGCCAAATTGGTTTAGACGAATTCTTGGCGAACTACCTTTAGTTTCTAGAGGCAGAGCCAAATGTAAGGTGAATTACAATGGCACTTTACCTATAAAATTTGTGAAAAACGCGATTTTATTTGTTCAAAAATTATTGGCTTGCACCTATGCTCAATCCGCAACTAGAGAGTTTGAAATTTCTTTGTCAAAAGACGACTTTTCTTTATATGGTATAGACTCTCTTCTTGTCGAAAATTTTGCGTACAAAGCTTTCAAAAAAGACGAAAGCGAATCCTTCTACAAATTACAAACCACATTGCGCAAGCAAATCTACAATTCTTTATATAGAGAATTAAGTAAGTAATTTTACAAAAAGTATTGATTCGATAGCCTATCTATATAGGATAGCTCTTAATTTTTAAAAATTATGAGTTATAAAGATATTACACCACCTAACGGAGATAAAATTTCTATATCAAAAGGCAAACTCTTGGTTCCAGATATGCCTGTAATGCCTTTCATTGAGGGAGATGGCATTGGTCCTGATATTTGGGCGGCATCAAAAAAAGTTTTTGATGCGGCTGTTTTGAAAGCGTACAAAGGGGCGCGTCAGATAAAATGGTTTGAATTGTTTGCAGGCGAAAAAGCTTTCAAGAAGTTCGGCACATGGCTTCCAGAAGACACTTTGCAAGGCTTCAGAGAATATTTAGTTGGCATAAAAGGACCTCTTACAACTCCAATTGGAGGAGGGATTCGCTCTTTGAATGTGGCTTTGAGACAAGAGTTAGACTTGTATGTATGCTTGCGTCCTGTTCGTTATTTTGAAGGTGTCGATAGTCCTGTCAAGCGTCCTGATTTAGTTGACATGGTTATTTTCCGTGAAAATACCGAAGACATTTATGCAGGTATAGAATTTGAAAAGGGAAGTGCGGATGTTGCAAAAATCAAAGAATTTTTAAAAGCGACTTTTCCTGATAAATTCAAAAAAATTCGTTTTCCTGAAAGCGCTGGGATAGGCATAAAGCCTGTCTCTGAAGAGGGTACTGCAAGATTGGTTCGTAGCGCAATCGAGTATGCAATCAGAGAAAATCGCAAGACTGTGACATTGGTTCACAAAGGCAATATCATGAAGTTTACCGAAGGCGGATTCCGTGATTGGGGCTACAAAGTAGCTCGTGAAGAATTCGGCGCAAAAGTAATAGGAGATGGTCCTTGGTGCGAATTGCCAAATGGAATCATAATCAAAGATTCTATTGCGGATGCCTTTTTACAGCAGATTTTAACACGTCCTGCAGACTATGATGTTGTAGCGACTTTGAATTTAAATGGCGATTATATTTCTGATGCTCTTGCAGCTCAAGTTGGCGGAATAGGTATAGCTCCTGGAGGAAATATCAACTACACAACAGGTCATGCGATTTTTGAAGCGACTCACGGTACAGCTCCAAAGTATGCAAATCTCGACAAAGTAAATCCAGGGTCTGTGATACTTTCAGGCGAAATGATGTTGCGCTACATGGGTTGGGGTGAGGCTGCAGATTTGATTATTAAAGGTCTTGAATCATCTATCCAACAAAAGTTCGTCACGTATGATTTGGCTCGTTTGATTGAAGGTTCTACCGAAGTTAAATGTTCTGAATTCGCTGACAAAATAGTATCAAACATGTAATGAAATATTTTTTGATAGATGGGCATAATTTGAGCTTTAGAAGCTTTTACGCAATGCCAGAATTGACAAATAGCGAGGGTTTCCCGACAGGTGCTTTGCATGCTTTTGTCGCAAGTATTTTGAGATTAACCGCACTTAATGCTCCGCATAAAACAGTAGTTTTTTTTGATAAAGGGCACTCGAAAAGACATCTTGAAATTTGTCCTGAATACAAAGCAAACAGATCAAAAACTCCTGAAGCTTTTGCAAAGCAGTTGCCTGTCATCAAAGAAATCTGCAAGGCTATGGGCTTTGCTATTGTTGAGAACGAGGGACTCGAAGGTGACGATTTATTAGCAAGTGCTCTTTTTAAAATCAAAGATTCTTGCGAAGAAATTTTTATAGTGAGCGCTGATAAAGATTTTGCTCAATTGGTAGCTCCTAAAATTTACCAGTTGTTGCCACCGAAAAATTCTAAGGCGGGAAGCGAGTGGGAAGCTATGGATATAGTGGGTGTGCGCTCAAAATTTGGTGTAGCGCCTGCTGATATTCCAAACTTTCTTGCTTTAATGGGTGATGCGGTTGACAACATTAAAGGTTTAGACGGCGTAGGTCCAAAGACTGCGGCAAAGTGGATTAAAGATTTTGGAAATCTTGAAAATATTATCCATAGAGCCTCTTGGGTTAAGCCTGAAAAATTTCGTGAACAAATTGCTCAAAATGCTGAATTGCTCAAACGCAATTTAAAGTTGGTCACTCTAGATACTTCTTTAGATGTGGGTTTGCTTGAAAACACAAATCCGGATTTTGAAAAATTATTAAAAATTTTTGAAACATATTCACTAAAAAGAGCGTCTGAACATTTGAAGAAATTTGCAAAATTTGAATATCAAATACAATTATGAAAAGCATGACAGGATATGGAAAAGGACTCGCAAGTGACAGCCAAGTCAATGTGAGCGCGGAATTGCTGTCTGTCAACAAAAAGGGTTTGGATGTTTTTTTGTCATTTCCTGTGAGGGATTTGTATTTGGAAAATTTGGTTTTGCAAAAAGTTAAAGAGAGATTTTCAAGAGGTAGAATTTCTGTAAATTTCAAAATTGAATATGTTGAAAATTTTGTTGAACAAAATGTTGAAGTTCTTGAGACGTCTATAAAAAAATTTCAAAAAATTTGTGAAAAACTTGGAGTCGATAGCAATTTAAATTCAGAATTGGTTTATAAATTTTTGAATGAAAAATCTGCTAAAGAAAATTCTTTAGAAGAATCTTTGATTTTAAATGCGCTTGAAGAAGCTATGCAAAATTTTGAATCAATGCGTTCTGCCGAAGGCTTGGCATTGAAAAAAGATTTTTTACAAAGACTCGATTTTTTAAGTGGGCTTGTGGAGAAAATTGAAACTCTCACCAAAAACACAGTGCAAAATTATCGAGAAACACTTTCAGCAAGACTTGTGTCTGCAAATTTAGACTTTGATTTAAATGATGCACGTGTGTTGCGAGAAATCGCTATTTTTGCCGATAAATGCGATGTAAGTGAAGAAATCACTCGTTTGAAAATCCATATTTCTCATTTCAAAAATATTTTAACAGAAGCTTCTGCTATAGGCAGAAAGTTGGATTTTTTGTGTCAGGAATTGGGTAGAGAGATAAACACGCTCTCTGTTAAGTCTGCAAATAGTGACGCAATTGCTCTTTGTCTTGACTTCAAAAATGAACTCGAACGTGTTCGTGAACAGGTTCAAAATATTGAATAAATAACATTGAAAAAGCTCTAAAAATTTTAAAAATTAAAAAAATATGCTAAGAAGAAAATTTATATTATGTCTTGCCTTTTTAGGCTTCGTGTCAGGAGCATTTGCTCAAAGCAGAATTGATGCGGGCGATGTCACTACCAGTGCAGGTTTAAATGTTCCTGTTTATAGAGTTGTGATTAAATCAAGTTCACCTGAAACTAAAAAAATGGCAGAGCGCGCATTTTCTGCTCATGGCAGTTTTAAATTGAGCGATGCGCAAAGTGCTCAATTTACTTTTGGATTTGAAAATGCTGGAGCAAATGCTGTCGAAGTTAATATCAATGATGGAAATTTCAAACAAGTTGTAAGTGGCGACAATTCTTTTGACGCACTGATGCGCGCTTGTGATTTAGCTGTTTCAAAGACTCTTGGTGGCAACGGATTTTTCGCAGGCAAGCTAGCTTTTGTAGTGGAAAATTCAGGCACATCAGAAATTTATGTGGGCGATTTATTTTTCAATTCTGTAAAGCCTATTACGAATGACAAATCACGTTCGATATTTCCTCAATGGAATCACGACGGCTCAAAGATTTTTTATACAGGATATTTTCGTTCAGGATTTATGGATTTGTATGAGTGCGATTTAATCAATAATACCCGTAGAGCTTTTGCTTCTTACAAAGGAACAAATACTGGTGGTGTGACGAGTCCCGACGGAAAAAAAGTTGCAATGTTGCTTACAAGCACAGGCAATGCGGAAATTTGGATGTCAGATGCGTCAGGTAAAAATGTTCGTAAAATCACAAATACTGCGGCAGTCGAATCATCTGTAAGCTGGGCTCCTGATAGCTCAACAATAGTCTTTGCTTCTGACGCAAGAGGTAATCCGCAAATTTACAAAATGAATATTAATGGAGGCAAACCTATACGTGTTCCTACAAACATAAGCGGATACTGTTCTGAGCCTCAAATGAATCCTTATAACACGAACCAAATAATTTTCACAGCGGCTGTTAATAGAGCATTTCAAATTGCTCTTTATGACGCAAAAAAAGGTGCTAGCGAAATTTTGACAAGCGATGCTCGCAATTCGCAACCAAAGTGGTGTAGCGATGGCAGGCACGTAATTTTCACAAAAGAAAATGGCTCTAAAAAGAGTCTTTGGATTTTAGACACAGCAACAAAAAAACAAACATTACTTCACTCCACAAAAATTGGCAATTGCAGTGAAGCAAGTTTTATATACCTAAAAAAATGAACATTTTTACTTTAGATTTAGAGGGTGTTTTTATTCCGGAAATTTGGCTTGCGCTTGCGTGCGAAACTGGAATAGACGCGCTTAAAATCACAACTCGAGAAGAGCCTGATTACGATAAATTAATGCGTTATCGCATTGAAATTTTGAAAGAAAAAAATATCAAATTGAAAGATATTGAAGATGTTATTTCTCGTGTGAATCCACTTGAGGGCGCGAAGGAATTTTTGAATTGGCTAAAAGGTGAGAGTAGAGTGGTTATTTTATCTGACACTTTCGAACAGTTCGCAAAAGTAATTATGCGTAAACTCGATTCACCAACTCTGTTTTGCAACTCGCTTGTAATCGACGATAGCGGTGCTGTAGTTGGTTATAAACTTCGTCAACAAGATCAAAAAAGAAAAGCTGTGGAGGCTTTGAAATCTTTGAATTTCAGAGTGATTGCGTCGGGAGATTCATACAACGATTTATCTATGTTGCGCGCGGCAGACGCTGGTGTTTTATATAAGCCTACTGAAAAATTTGCCGCAGAAAATTCTGATTTGCCTGTCGCAAATAATTACGCGCAACTTAAAGAACAATTTTTAAAACTTTGGAAATAATATGACAAAAACAAGATATGCTCAGCGTGGAGTGTCTGCTGGTAAAGAAGAAGTCCACAAGGCGGTTGATAAAATTAGCAAAGGACTTTTTCCGAAATCTTTTTGTAAAATCACAAAAGATTTTCTCACAAACTCAAAAAGTAAATGCAATATTATTCATTCTGACGGAAGCGGAACTAAATCTATAATTGCATATTTGTATTTTAAAGAAACAGGAGATGCCTCAGTGTTCAAGGGGATTTCGCAGGATTCAATAGTTATGAATATTGACGACTTGTTGTGTGTAGGGGCAGTTGATAATATTTTGATGTCGAACACTGTAAATAGAAACGCAAAGAATTTTACAGGCAAAGCTTTGGCAAATCTGATTTTAGGTTCTGAAGAATTTTTAGAAAAATTGCGTTCATATAAAGTTGGTGTTTACAGCGGAGGCGGTGAAACTGCTGACGTTGGCGATATCACAGGCACTGTTGCAGTTGACTCTTGCGCGGTTGCAATAATGGATAAATCCAAAGTGATTACAGGCGATAAAATTGTTGCGGGATTATCTATCGTAGGGTTAGCCTCGTTTGGTAAAGCCAAGTATGAAGATTTTGAAAATAGCGGCATAGGTTCAAACGGCTTAACTAGCGCAAGGCACGACATTTTATCAAAGTATTACGCAAAAAAATATCCTGAAACTTTTGACAAAAATATAGACAAAAAATTTGTCTATTGCGGTCCTTACAAGTTTGAAGATAAATTGCCAAATTCTTCTATGACTATTGCTCAAGCGATATTGTCGCCAACTCGCACATACGCGCCTGTGATTGCAAAGATTTTGAAAACGAATCGCAATATGGTTAAGGGATTGGTTCATTGTTCTGGTGGCGGACAAACAAAATGTCTGCGCTTTGGCAATAATGTTCATTTTGTAAAAGACAATATGTTCACGCCTCCGCCTGTGTTTGACGCTATTCAAAAGGCTAGCAAGACAACTCTCAAAGAAATGTATGAAGTCTATAATATGGGTCATAGAATGGAAGTTTTCTGTAAAGATAGTGACGCTAAAAAAATTATCAAAATTGCTGAAAGCTTTGGTATAGATGCAAAAATTATTGGTCATACAGAAAAATCTAAACGTAAAGATGGCAAAAATCATCTCACAATAAAAACACAAGCGCAAACGCTTGAATACGCTCCGAGGGACTGATTATGCTAAAAGCTGGAATCGTTGGATTGCCTAATGTGGGCAAAAGCACTCTTTTTAACGCGCTTACACGTTCACGTAATGCTCAAGCCGCAAACTATCCATTTTGCACTATTGAGCCCAATGTCGGGGTTGTGGAAGTTCCTGATGATCGTCTTGGAGTTTTGCAACAAATTGCAAAAACAAAAGTTATAATTCCTGCCGCTGTCGAATTTGTGGATATCGCAGGATTGGTTGCTGGGGCAAGCAAAGGAGAAGGTTTAGGTAATAAATTTTTGGCAAATATTCGTGAAGTCGATGCAATAGTTCAAGTTGTTCGTTGCTTTGATAATGATGATATTTTGCATAATGAAGGTTCGGTTGACCCTATTCGTGACATAGAAATTATTTCTACAGAACTCATTTTAGCAGACTTGCAAAGTTGCGAAAAACAATTGGATAGTAATCGTAGAAAAATGAAAGGTCCAGATAAAGACGCTGTCAAACATGTTTCTCTGCTAGAGAAGTTGGTGGCTCATCTTAATGAGCTCAAACCAGCGCACACACTGGATTGCAACGAAGATGAGCTTTTGAGAATGAAAGAATATTTTTTGCTTTCTTCAAAGCCCGTAATATACGCATGCAATGTTGACGAAGGAACTCTTAGTAATGTTGAAAGCAACGGTTATGTTGCAAGAGTCAAAGAATACGCAATGCGCGAATATGCGGCTTCAACTGTTGTAATATGCGCAAGATTAGAAGAAGAACTTTCAGAATTGACAGCGGAAGAGTCGTTGAATTATCTCAAAGAATTGGGAGTTTCTGATAGCGGAGTTTCTTCTCTTATACGTAGCACTTACGATTTATTGGGTCTTGCAAGCTACTTTACTGCGGGCGAAAAAGAAGTGCGCGCATGGACTTTTGTAAAAGGCATGACAGCACCTCAATGTGCAGGAGTAATTCATACAGATTTTGAAAAAGGATTTATCAAAGCCGAAGTTGTTTCTTATGAAGATTTGACTAAACTTGGTTCTGTTGCTGCCGCGCGAGACGCAGGCAAATATAGACTCGAGGGCAAAGAATATATTTTTAAAGATGGCGATGTTGCACTTTTTAGATTCAATGTTTGATTTGTGAAAATTAAAATTTATACAATTCTTTCGTCAATGAAGCTTGGAGTAGTGTTGATGCTCTATGCTTTAGTTCTAGTTTTTTTAGCGACACTCGACCAAGTAAATATAGGAATTCAAGCTGCGCAGGCAAAATATTTTGAATCGTTTTTCTGCATATTTCCTAGCTCTGATGGATGGTTTAAAATACCTCTTCTAGGCGGAGCTTTTATAGGCGTGTTAGCTGTGATAAATTTGTGTTTTTCAATTTATCAACATTCTAGAACAAACATACGAGGCTTTGGATTCGCAATGGTGCATGCATCTTTGCTAATGCTGATTTTGTCAGGATTTTTGCAATATTTTTGGAGAACATCTGCAACGCTAGTTTTGTATGAAGGCAAAGCAAATGATGTTTTGTTTCTTGAAAAAAGCACACTCAAACTTCCATATCAAGTAAAGTTAGTAAAGTTTACAAGGGAAGATTGGGAAGGTAGTTCTATTGCAAAAGGATTTTCTAGCGAGCTGATTTTTATTGCGGATGATAAAGAAGTCGCACACACGGTGAGCATGAATAATCCTATACGCTTTGGTTCTTGGACATTCTATCAAATGAGTTATGGCGAAGGCGGAAAGCAAAGCACACTTAGCGCGGTTAAAAATCCCGCAAAAATTTTGCCGTGGATTTCGATAGGATTGGTCTTTGTTGGAATGATAATTATGTATGGACAAAAATTGTCTAAAAAATCCTCATGAAAAATTTTCTAGCTATACTTTGTTTTTCTTTTTGCATTTTGATTTTATCAAAAAGTTTTGTCATGCAAAAATTTTCAAATGCGGAATTTGATTATTCAAAATATTCCGCAATTCCTGCTCTGAAGGCGGGGCGTGTGATGCCTCTTGAAAGCGCGGCAAATGACATGTTGAGGCTTTTTTCAGGAAAAACTTCTTATAAAAATTTTGGTAAAAAAATAAATTCAGTTGAATGGTTTTTGAATTTTTCCGCGGATATGGAAAACGCAAAAAATCAAAAATTTTTCAGAACCACAAATCGAGATTTGCAAAAACTTTTAGGCATAGAAGGAATGTATTATTCCTATAATGATTTGTTTTCAAAAATTGAAGAAGTTGAAAAAATAGCAAATTCAAATCAGAGAAATGTGTATGTGGATTCTTGTTATGAGGCTCTGCAAAAAATTGAAACTTTTGAAATTTTAAAATATTCTCTTGGCTATGGAAGTGAGAGTAAGAGCCAATTTGTAGATGAATGGTATCTTTCAATAGCTAACGCAAAAAAAGAAATTTTAAATGCAAAGAATGAAAATCGTGAAGTTTCAGATATATATTTGAAAAAGGCTAGCGATAATCTTAAAAAAATTTCAAAGCAACTTGAATTTGAAAAAATGCGTCCAAACAGTGTTGTTCGAGTGTTTGCTGACAATGGAAAATTTTTAACAGCAAGCGAAGCTTTGCATAAACGTGATTTAAGCGAAGACACACAAATATATTTAAACTCATTCGCGCAGTTTTTAGATAATTTGAAAGCGAAAAATTTTGATAAAGCTCAAAAAAGTTTCTCTTTTGAAAATATAAAAGAATCAAAAAATTTCAGAATAAAATTTGAAAGTTTTATAAATACTCTTGATATAAATTTTGCAGGTACTGCTATCTATGGCTTTTCTTTCTTGTTGTTTTTATTCTCTTACGCATTTGAAAAACAAAGAAAAAATTTAATTTATTGCGCAATGATTTTCCTCTTTGTGGCAGTGTGTTTGCACGGATTTGCAATATTGGCAAGATGCATAATTCAAATGCGTCCACCTGTGACAAATTTATATTCATCTGTATTTTTTGCAGGGTGGGGTGCGGCTTTATTAGGCTACATAATGGCAAAGACTAAATCAAAATACATATATGCTTTGTCAGGCACAATCGCAGGAATTGCCTCACTTATAGTAGCTATGAACTTACCATACTCAGGTGATGATATGGGCATGATGAATGCGGTTTTGAATTCAAATTTTTGGCTTACTGCGCATGTTTCCACAATAATGATAGGCTATTGCGCAATATTCTTAGGAGGATTTACTGCGGCAATAAGGCTAATTTCTATAGCTTTTGCGAGCAAGCATTGTTCTGTTTCTTCCACTAAAGAATGCTCAAAATCTGTATATGTAATTTTATCTATCGCGCTTTTATTTACATTTATTGGAACTATGTTAGGTGGCGTTTGGGCAGACTTAAGTTGGGGTAGATTTTGGGGTTGGGACCCTAAAGAAAATGGAGCGTTAATGATAGTTTTATGGTGTGCTGCTGCATTACATTGCAAGCTTGCTCGCATGATTTCTGACAGGGCATTTTTAGCCTTTGCGGTATTTGGAAACATAGTTTGCGCATGGGCTTGGTTCGGAGTAAATATGCTTGGCATTGGTTTACACTCTTATGGATTCTTTCAAGGCAAATGGTTTTGGCTAATTGCATTTGTTGCTTCTCAATTTTTAATAATGACTTTTGCGTTCTTTAAAGAATCAGGAAAAGAAAAATAAATTTATTATTAATTTCCTCTGAACAAATTTTTCCAAATAAAAAATGCGCACTAAAAAAAAAGTGCGCATTTTTGTTTGGGAATTTCTTTTGCTTTAGCTTGAATTTTAATCAAGCCATTTACGCCAGTTTTCCATGCTGATTTTCAAAGCATCTTCAATAGGCATTTGACCCCAAACTCCGAAGCCTTGAACGCCAATCTCGCCTTTATAGCCGCCATCTAGGAGCAACTTGACAAACTTTTCAGTATCGAATCCACCTTTTTCACCAAGAGGGCAAATATTATGGTGTTCATTGATACCATTGATTGTGACGATATTGATTTTATCTTTATTATCCAAAACGAATTTTGCCATATATTCAGGAGTACATTTAGAATCATCCTTAAGCTTTTGCTTAACGTGCCAGAATTCATGAATCAAATTGAAGGTGACAAACATATTTTTTGCTTCTAATCCATTTTCTTTCAAGTATTCCAAAGTGTCTTTGGCGTTGTCAAAGAAGAAGTTGATATGTGGATAAATGCTAATACTTAAGCCATTAAATGCGGCTTCATCAATATAGTTTTTAACAAACTTATTTACGACTTCATTGTTGTCTCTAGGAATATCTTTGTCTTGGTCTTTTGGCATAGACAACCAAACATTTGTGTTGAAAGGTCTGCAAACTTTGAAAACTGTTTTCAAAGGATGAGCATCAACTCTATCTTCTTTTACATGAGCGCCAACGTAGAGTGCACTATTTCTTACGCCAGCATAGCGCATTGTACGATAGAGGTTAGGAAGTTGTTCGAGAGGCATTATTCTGCTCAATTCTGGTTGAACACCAACATAACCGAGTTTTGCAAGCAACTTGACTTTTTCATTAGTCATAGTTTCTTTTTTATCGCCATCAAATCTCTTAGACCAGTCTAACACTGCTGTGCACATCGCATACAATGGAACTCTTGGAGGCATTTTTGAAAGGAAATCTTCAGCAGCTTTTGTTTGTTTTTCTGAACCAGTTTCAGCTGTTTTTTGCATGAAGCTTTTCAATTCACTATACTTGTCGAGTCTGATTGCAGCATTCGTCACATTCTTAACGAATCTATTGAAATTTTCAACATTCACTAGCATATTCAAGAATTCATCAAAGTATTCTTCAGTGATAATTCTATGGCAATTCTCAACAGTAATTGGAACAAAATTTGAATTCTTTTTGCAAAGAGCAAAAATATCTCCAATAACATCTGTAGCATTGCAAAGACCTGCAAGAACTACTGTTTGATGCGCAATAAAAGTTTCATCGCCATTTATGTTTGCGCGCAAGAACTCTATTACAGGCTTTGAATAGTATTCTTGAATGAGGTCTGCCGCGAAATCTTTTGAGCGAGCACGTTTAGAAACAAATGCAGAGAACAAAGATTCTATAGTTGCAGCATTAGATATCTTTGGCAAAAGTTCAAGAGCCCAGAGAGCTGACAAGCTTTCAAAGTCGTCATCGCTATTCGCAATGATATCCAAGAGAGCAGGGCGAGCCTTTTCTGATTTTGCAACGCCGAGTGAATAAATCAAAGAGTAACGTTTATCTCCAGAAACTTTGTCATTGCTGAGCAGTTCAACAAAAGAATCAGCGTCTTTAGCTTTCAGAGTCGCAACTTTGCGAGCTGCTTGAATGCCTTTGTCAGTATCGTCTTTGAGAATCGTAGCTTTGAGATCTTTTGCACTCTGCGCGTATGAGCTAGCAGCAAAAAGAAGCGCAGTGAGTGTTATAAAAAATGTTTTAAATAAAGATTTTTTCATTGTCGTAAATTTTCTTTTAGAATTTCCAAGGATCGCGATATGTCACAGATGTCATAGCATTCGCTTTTTCGTTAGTGAATTTGCCTTTTTTGAATTCAAGACTTTCGTTTAAATCCATAGCAATTGCACCAGCGTGCATATTCCAGCAGAGCGAATCTTGTGCTACTGCAGGCATATATACAGGTCTGCCAGATTTGATAGAATCAACAAAATTACGTTGTTCATTTTGCGGTTCTGTTCTGTATCTAACATCTGTTGCCTTCAAGAATGCGTCCATTATTTTTGGATCAGAAGCATTTGCCTTTGATGGATATCCTGGACATTCAATCCAGCCCTTGCTACCTTCTATACGAGTATAAGTTTCACCTGTATCTAAGAAAACAGTTCTGCCCTTACTGAATGTATATTTGATAGAAAAAGCATAAGCAGTATTGAATAATCCTGTTAAGAATTTAGGTTCTTCTAAAAGTTCTATTTTACTTGCGTATTCATTTTTGTCAGGGCCTAAGAGAGCCACACAACCTGTGTCGAAAGTATGAGTTCCCCAGTCTGCAATCACGCCTACGCTATAATCGCGAACCCAACGGAAATTATATTTGCAACGTTCGGGTTGATATGGAGCAGATTTTGCAGGTCCTTGCCAAATTTCCCAGTCAAGACCCTCAGGAATTGGTTGTTCTTTAATTTCGATTGGAGCGCGATTGCCACTTGGAACGCTAACAAAAGCACGTTCTAAATCGCCAATGTAGCCGTTTTGACAAAGCTCAATGAGTTGTCTGTAAGCGGGAATTGATCTATCTTCAAGACCTGTTTGATAAACTTTGCCACTTGCTTTTACTGCATCAACAAGCATTTTACCTTCGTCGAGTGAGCGAGTCGGTTTTTCGCAGAACACATGTTTGCCCTTTTTGAGAGCCATAATAGACATAGGCACATGCCAGTGGTCTGGAGTAGAAATAACAACAGCATCTATAGTAGGGTCGTCAATTATTTGTCTAAAATCGTGAATGCAATCTTTGTCTTCGATTTGAAGTTTGAGTTGTTCATTAGAGATTTTTTGAATTTCTTTTACTCTGAGAAAATCAGCGTCACAAATTTTTGAAACGTGAGTGTGGTCATTGCATTTTCTGACGAAGTTCAGATAGTTGACTCCGTATCCGTGGTCGCCAATACCGATGAATCCTAGAGTGATTCTGTTAGATGGCGCAACTGTGTTTCCAAGACCAAGAGCACTTGGTTTTATGAAATATGGAAGAGCTACAGTTGCTGCTCCGATTTTTGTAATTTTCTTTAGAAAACCTCTTCTATTATAACTCATATATATTCCTTTTTTAATCCTATTAGACAAATAAAGTATCAAACAGTTTCATATAACTGTCATCGGACCTTATCTGACAAATAAATTGCGTATATGTCTAAAGATATTCTATCAGATTTTCATATTAAGTATAGTAAGATTTCGTCAATTTTTTGTAAAATATCGTCAAAATGCGTTTTTTTTATGCACGAAAAAAGACACTTTTTTTAAGTGTCTTTCAATTGTCCCGAGAAAGAGGGAAACTAAGTTAAAAAATCACTCAGCTGGTTTTGTCTTAGGAAGAGCAGTCACTCTGCCATTGTCTTTCCATTGGCCACGCTTTGTGAGCAGGTCTATGCGCTCGAATCTTTTGAGCACGCTGCGATTCTTTGATGATGCGGATGTTCCGCTTTTGAAGCTATTGTGTTGTGACATAAATATCCTATCTCTTAAATTTAAACGACCTATCAAATAGTATTTTTTTTAAAAATCAACATTTTTTTTAATTAAAAGGATTCTAAAGAAGAAAAAGCTTTTAAAATCTGCCATAAATGCTACCTTGTTTAGAATGAAAATCATAGTTGTAGGAGCAGGAGATGTCGGTGGATATTTGTGCGAAGTGCTAAGTCAAGATTCCTATGACGTCACACTTATTGAGTCTGCGGAAAATGTAGCGCGTAGCTTTGAAGAAAAATTAGACATAAGAATTTTAATAGGTAATGGCGCGTCCGCAAAAATTCAAGAAAAGGCAAAAGTGTTTGATTGCGATTTTTTCTTGGCGATGGCTGACGATTCTCAAACGAATATAGTTGCCGCTTCAATAGCTAAAAAGCTCGGAGCAAAAGTGGTAGTAGCAAGAGTTCACGACAGCGTTTATACAGACACTACTACGCTCAATTATCACGAATATTTTAATATAGATTATTTGGTGAACCCTGAATCTTTGTCGGCTGTAGAGCTTGCAAAGTGTATAAGAAATCCTGAAAGAGTGGCTGTCGAAAATTTTGCGAGAGGCGAAATCGAAGTTCAGCAAATTCAAGTTGCAGACGATTCAAAGATTATTGGGATTCCTTTGAAAGACTTAAAGCTGCCTGATTCTTTGCGCATAGGATACGTTCAAGATGGCGTGTCTCTAAAAGTTGCGGGCGCTAATACTGTGATAAATCCTAAAGATTTCGTCACGGTTTTTGGTTCTTCAAAAGCAATATTTGAAAATAGAAAACTTTTTAATAAACACGAAAGTGCATCTATAATCAACACAGTGATTTATGGAGCAACAGAAACAACTATTGCTCTTATGCGCATTTTGTATGGACATCGATTCAAGATAAGAGTGATTGAACCAAATTTGACTTTGTGTAAAAGTTTGGCTGAAAGTTTTCCGAAAATTACTGTAATCAACGGCTCTGCAACATCGCTGTCTTTGTTAGAAGAAGAGCAGATTGGTTTTTGCGATTATTTTATTTCCTGCACAAAAAAAGATGAAGATAATATCATGACATCTTTGCAGGCGCGCAAGCTAGGAGCCAAACATGTAAGCATGCTAATCAATAAGCCCGACTACGAGCATTTGTTAGAAAACATGCATTCGTATCTTGATTTTGACACAGCGGTTTCTCCTCGTAAAGCGACAGCAAATGAAATCTTGAAATTGATAGCGTCAGACAAAGCTCAAAAGGTGGCATTTTTGCAAGGCGGAGAAATTGAAATTATCGAATTGAGTGTAGCAGAAGGTTCTCATGTGGACGGCAAAGCTGTCTGTGAAGCTGGTTTGCCCAAAGGCGTCACGCTAGTTGCTCTAGTAAGTAAAACTCGAGCAAAAGTTCCAAGTGCGCACGACATAATTAGGCATAAAGACAGAGTGATTTTGATTGTGTCTAAAGAACATTCTGAATCCGCGATTAAAATGTTTTCATAAAAATGAATTACGCAATAGTATTCAAACTTCTTGCTATGATATTCGGAATTCTTTTTGTTTCGATGTCTGTTTGCCTTGGAGTTTGCTTATGGTTTTCTGATATGATTTTGGAACAAGAAGCTTTGCATTCTTGGATTGCGTGTGTGGCTGTGGCTCTTTTGATATGTGCGATTTTTTATATGCCAAGCAGGCGCGCATCTCCAAAACTTTTCCGTCGTGAAGCAATGTGCATAATAGGAGTGGGTTGGATTTTGAGTTCTATTTTTGGAGCACTGCCATTCATCTTGATTGCAGACTGCAACTTTATTGACGCGTTTTTCGAGAGCGCAAGCGGATTCACAACAACAGGAGCAAGTGTGTTTGCGGATGTTTCTTCCTTGTCAAACAGTTTGATTTTTTGGCGATGCTTGACTCAATGGATAGGTGGTTTAGGCGTAGTTGTTTTCTTTGTTGTGATTTTGTCTTTTGTTGGAGCAGGTGCTAGAATTCTTTATTCGAACGAGGCAACAGTTGATTCTTTAGAACATGATAGCGGAAGAATCAAAAATTCTGTAATCAAAATTTTTTATATTTATATAGGTTTATCTCTTGTTTGCCTTTTGTCTTTTTGGATTTGCGGAATGGATTTTTTCAATGCCCTTTGTCATATGTGCACTACTGTTTCGACAGGTGGATTTGAGCTGCGCAATTCAGGAATCGCCTCGTATGATAGCGCAATGCTTGAATGGATTACAGTGCTTTTTATGTTTTTAGGCGGCACAAGTTTTGTTCTGATTTTACGTTTTTTAAATGGCAATTTTCAGTATATTAAAAGAAACACAGAATTTAAATTTTATTGCGGGATACTTTTATTTACAATTCTTGTTGTTGCGCTAAGTTTAGTAGACTTTCAAAATTTCGACTCTTGGCATAAGAGTTTTAGAATGGCAACTTTTCAATGTGTGTCTATAATGACAACGACAGGTTTTGTAATTGCTGATTACGATACTTGGTTGCCTCTAGCTTCAATAATACTTTTTATGCTTATGGTAGTTGGCGGATGCAGTGGCTCTACAAGCGGCGGGCTGAAAGTTTTCAGAGTGGCTGCGGCTTTGAAGTTAGTTTATCATAATATCGAGAAATCTTTCAGAACAAAATTAGTCAGATCAACTTTGCTAAATGGAAAAGCTCTTACAGAAAGCACATCGCTATCAATATTGATTTTCATCACTTTGTACGTCTTGATATTTTTTGCGGGAGTAATAGTAGTTTCTATTTTCGATAATGAAATGAGTTTTGCGGGCACAATGTCGGCAGTAATCGCGTCTTTGTCTAATATTGGCGTGGGTCTTGCAGAAGTCGGTGCTTATGCAGACTACTCTCATTTGAGCGACGTTTCAAAATTTACGCTTGGCTTTTTAATGATAATTGGGCGTATTGAATTGTATGCAATTTTAGTTTTATTCGTACCCTCGTTTTGGAGAAGTTTTAGATAATATGAAATTAGGTGTAAATATAGATCATAGCGCAACTCTGCGCCAAGCAAGATACAAAGATTGCGACTTTGATTCTTCTTTAATTATAGAACCAAATGTTTTAGCTATTGCGTCACTTTCTTTGGCAGGTGGTGCAGATTCTATTACCATGCACTTGCGTGAAGATAGACGCCATGTCATAGAACGTGATGTTATTGCTGTTCGCAAATTGCCTTGCATGTTGAATCTCGAGATGGCATGCACATCTGAAATGGCAGAGTTTGCTTTGAAAACAAAACCTGATTATGTCTGCTTAGTTCCAGAAAACAGATTAGAAGTGACAACAGAAGGTGGACTTGATGTCATCAAAAATTTCGAAAGAGTAAAAGAGATTGCAACTGCATTAGGAAATGCGGGAATCATAGTGTCTCTTTTCATAGACCCAGAAATTGAACAAATAAATGCGTCTTTAGAAACTTCAGCAAAGACAGTAGAATTACATACAGGCGCATACGCAAACGCTTGGGGCATTGTGGATAAATTTGCGGCTGAAATTTCACGCATATCAAAAGCATTTGATTACGCTCAAAGCAAGGAAATATGCGTAAACGCTGGTCATGGATTAAATTATGAAAACATTTTGCTTTTCAAAAAAATTGCAAATTTCAACGAGCTAAATATAGGTCATAGTATAATTTCACGCGCGCTTTTTGTTGGAATGAAAAACGCGGTTGCTGAAATGAAATCTCTTATCTTAAAATGAACTCTGATTATATAATAGGTATAGGCACTGATATTTGCGATGTTGAGCGAATAAGCAATATGCTGTCAAAATACGGAAATAATTTTTTGAATAAAGTTTTCAGCGAAGAAGAAATTAAATATTGTTCAGTACTTCCTAATCCAGCTCAACATTATGCGGCGCGCTTTGCGGCTAAAGAAGCGATGAGCAAGGCCTTTGGCACAGGTTTTGTTGACACTATTACACTCAAAAGTTTTTCTGTTTTGAATCATAAAAACGGAATGCCTTACGCAGTTTTTGATGAAAATGCAAAAAAAGTTTTTGATGAATTGGGCGCAAAAAAAATGTCTATAAGTTTGAGTCATCTCAAAGATTACGCAGTTGCATTCGCAATATTAAGCAGATGAAATTCTTTCCTATACTCTCTACACAAGAAGCTAAAGATTTTGAACAAAACATCTTTAATGGTGATGAATCCTTAGAATTAGGAGCAATTCAACTTGTTTCAAATGGCATTGTAAATTTATTTACGCAAAACTTTAAGTCCTATAAAAACAATGCTAAACGTGTTTTGTTTTTGATAGGCAAAGGACATAACTCAGCTGATATACTTTGCGCCTTTAATCAGATTAGTGAATTTCTAGGCGAGAAAACTTTGTTTTATTTTTGTCTATGTCATGAAAAAGACTCTTTTAGAAACAACACAAAAAAGCTCTACGAAAATTTTGTGGAAGGCAAAAAAAATGTGATTGTTTTAAATGCGCAAAAAATCGATTCGATAAAAAATTTAAACTTTGAATTTTCTTTTGAAGCAATTGCAGGAATGAATTTTAAACAACCTGTGCCAGAAGAGTTGCAATATTTGGCAAAAATTGTAAATTCAATGTCTATAGAAAAAATGATATCTATAGATGTCCCTTTTGGTGTGAGTGAAGATTTTTGTGATTGTGTCATAAATGCCGATTATACCTATGCTTGTGGCATTATGAAAAAATCTTTGTTCTTAGAAAAAAACAAAGAAAATGTAGGGCGTATTCGTTTTATAAATATTGGATTTTTTGATTCTGACTTAGAGAAAAAAGATTTATTTTGCGCAAAAGAGTCTCTTACAAAATTAATTCCTTCACGAAAAAGTTTTAGTGATAAGCGTTCTTTTGGTCATTTATTTATTATAGGTGGTTCTCGCAAATATAAGGGTGCAGTGATGTTAAACACAAAGGCGGGATTGCGTTCTTCGGCAGGTTTAGTGAGTGTGTTTTTGCCTGAAAGTTTAGGCGCTTCATTTGCCGCAATAGAGCCTTCCGCAATTTTTGTTGATTGTCCTGAAACTCCATTAGGAGGGATTTCTTTAGAGACAATTTCTCAATTTAAATCACTTTCAAAAAATGCAACCGCTGTACTGATAGGTTCAGGATTCACTGATGAAGCCGAATGTAGAGCATTAATTTGCGAGATAATAAAAAACACCACATGTCCTATAGTTCTCGATGCAGACGCGATTTTTAAAGAATCTCTTGAATTGTTGAAAGATAGAAAGAATGCAATTATCACTCCGCATATAGGAGAGTTTTTGCGCATTGCAAAAGATGATTCAGATGAATCTTTATTAGAATTAGCAAAAAAATATTCTATTACAGTGCTTTTGAAATCAAATATAATGCGTGTTTGTGATGGAGAAAAAATTGTAAGAGTTTGTTCTGGTACTCCCGCATTGGCACGTGGAGGCAGCGGAGATATTCTTTCTGCTTTGGTTGCGGGCTTGCTTTCAAATAAAAGTTTGAACTTGTCGCCTCTTGAAGCTGCTTCTTATGGAGCATTTATTTTAGGTGATGCTGGAGAAAAAGCCTCGCAAATTCACGGAGAATACTTTTTAACTTCCTCTGATATTATATCATTTTTATGAATAAAACAGATTTAGATTACATGCGCTTAGCTTTGATTCCTGAAGTCGGGGCAGTGGGCGCGAAAAGACTTTTAGATTATTTTTCTTCTCCTGAAAAAATATTTTCCGCAAGCAAAACTTCTTTAATGAATGTTCAAGGTATAGGCGAAAAAATCGCTGATTCTATACTTGAAAACAAGAATTTGGTGAATCAAGAATATTTGGATAAATTGGAAAAAGCACAAGCAGAGTATATCTCTTTAGAAAATGAAAAGTATCCAAAAATTTTGAAAGAAATTCCTGCGCGTCCTATAGGTTTTTACAAGATTGGTGATTGTGATTTTAATGCGCCTTGTATTGCAATTGTTGGTTCTCGCAGATGCACAGTTTACGGACAAAGTATTGCTAGACGTTTTGCGTCTGCCTTTGCAAGAGCAGGCGTGACGGTTGTAAGTGGAATGGCTCGTGGCATAGATTCTTATGCTCACATGGGAGCGATTGAAGCAGGTGGAAAAACTATTGCTGTTTTAGGTTGCGGAGTTGATGTTGTGTATCCTCCAGAAAACAAAGATTTGTATGAGAAAATAATTTCTTCAGGCGCTATTATTTCAGAATTCAAGCTTTCAAGATTTGCAGATAGACAAACTTTTCCAATGCGTAATAGAATAGTGTCAGGATTATCTATTGCAACAGTTGTGATAGAAAGCGACATTCGCGGAGGAAGCATGATTACCGCAAGACTAGCAGGAGAGCAGGGTCGTGATGTCTTTGCAATCCCTGGACGCATAGATTCTGAATGTTCTCGTGGATGCCATGAACTCATAAGAGATGGTGTCACACTTGCCACGAGTCCTGAAGAAATTTTGAGCCAAATTGCTTTCAAAGACAAAAATATTATGAATCAAAGTGAGCTTGATTTTGATAAAAAAGATGATGCTAAAAAAAGTCTGAACCTTACAGACAAAGAGCAACATATTTACAAATATTTTTCAGACGGAGACACTCTAAATATGGCAGAACTTATTGCTGTTTCAGAGTTGCCCGCTCATGAAGTTGCGGCGCTTACAACGATGTTGGAAATAAAAAAGATCTTAATTAAAAGACCTGATTCAAAGTGGGAAAAGCTAAGATAGTATTTGTTATCGCAGTAAATAAATTATCCCGCCTAAACTGCCTATGAAAATCATAGAATAAATCATGATGCGATTTTTGCGCCATTTTTTAAAGTGTCCGCGATTTCTATCGATATTATTTCGATAGAAAGAATAAATATAATCTTCTTCAGTGAATGCAAAGAATTTTAGCTTCATTGTTGCAAAGAGTGCGATTGCACAGAAAATTGCGAGACCTGCTATAGTGTCGAATCCCATTATTTTAATAAAGTTTTACAAAGCACAATTGAATGACGCTTTGATAGTTCATATTTTTTGAAGCGTTCAGCAGGCAATGTGCTTGGAGAAATTTCTTCAAAGTTGTGTAATTTAAAAAAAGGAGCACTTTTTGTGCTGAGTGTAAAAAGTTTTTTATAGCCTAATTCACGGGCTTTTTTTGTGATGAATTCAACAAGAGTTGTTCCAACATTGTTTCCTTGATAGAACTGTTGAACATGCAAAGATGCCAATTCAGCAGATTCATCATCGAGTTTATTCAGGCATACAAATGCAATAATGCTAGCGTCTATTTCATAGACATAGTATGAGGAAATATTTTTTTCAATTTCATCAAGAGTTCTGTCCACAAGATTTTGCTCTTGAGATGACAACTTTGAAATATTGTAAATTGTAATTAAATCAGACTTTGTGGCAGAGCGGATTTTTTGATATTCATCTGCATAAATCATAGTGCCACAGCCGACAGTGTCGAAGACTTCTGTCAATAGACAAGCGAACTCTTTTCCATTTAAAATGTGTGCACGTTGAGTGAAAGTAGATGACAATGCTTTTGCCGCATACTTAGCTTTGCTTAGAGCTCTTGGGTCTATGCCATTTTGGTCTAGCATAGATTGCAAATCGTTAAGAGCAACTGCGATTGCGTTTTCATTATTCATTGCCAACCCACTTGTTTCTGTAAGATATATCAGCTTTGAAGCTCGCAGGCCCATTGCTAATTCAGCAGAAAGCAAATCGGAATTTATGCGCAAGAGTTTTCCATTTCTGTCAGGCGCAATAGGCGACAAGATAGGAATTACTCCTATTGAAATTAAATTTTCAAGAGTTTGAAAATCGATTTTTTCAATCTTGCCCGCATTCAAAAAGTCAACACCTGAAATGATTCCTGTCTGAGTAGGGCGTACTGCATTTGAAGACGCGCATTTTAAATCTTTAATAGCAAGAGCGTTTTTTATTGTTTGCGAAACTTCGGCTGTGCATTCACAAGCGACTTTCAAAGTGTCGTCATCAACAGGTTCAGTGCCATATACATCACTAGGCGTGATGCCAAGTTCCGCGCAACGAGCTTTTAGTTGTTTGCCTATGCCATGCACAATCACAATCTTTATCCCAAGATTGCAAAGTACTGCGATATCAACAATAAGATTTTGAAAATTCTCACAATCAACAATACTGCCATCAAAAGACACAACGAATGTTTGACCTCTATAAAGAGGCACATATTCGAGGATAGCTCTCAAGTCCGCAGGACGTATGATTGTGTCGTTTCCCATTTATTAAGCTCTGCTTGAGTAAGAAGAATCCTCTGTACGAACTTTCAAAACATCGCCTGTTTTGATAAATAAAGGCGCTTGAATTACTACTCCGTTTTCGAGTGTGACGGATTTCATTGGAGAAGAAGAAGTGTCTCCACGAATGCCTTCAGGAGCGTCTGTCACTTTCAACTCAATTACGTTTGGTAATTCCAAAGAAACTGCAACGCCATCAACGAACAAGACCGCATAAGAGCATCCTTCGATAAGCCATTTAATATCTTCGCCAATTACGCTTTCGCTCAAAATAGTATCTTCAAAAGATTCAGTATCCATGAAGTGAAAGTCAACGCCGTCTTTGTAAGAGTATTCTAAAGCTTTGTTTGTGGTATGGCAAAATTCCACGCTATCTGTTGAGCGAAATTTTGTTGTTGTTGAACTGCCTGATTCAAGATTGCGCAATGTAGCTTGCACGAAACCAGCTTGTCTGCCTTGAGTGCGATGAAGCATGTTCATTACAACATGAGGAGTTCCATTGTATATTATTACTCTGCCTTTACGTAAGTCTGTAGGTGATGCCATTGTGTTTTTTTGTTATAGATTAAATTGATAAAAATTGAAACTTTTTTTATAGCCAATCTTCGTGTCGCCATTGGGCTGATTTTGCGAGATACTTAGCATAGAAAGGACCTCTGAAAATCATGGGAGTATAGATTTGAATAAGAGAAGCTCCTGCATTTAGCATTTTGCCCGCACATTCAGCATCGTTGATTCCACCAACGCCAATGATAGGCAATTTTGCATTTGTGTGTTTTGAAATGTAAGAAACAATCTCAAGAGATTTTTCAAAAAGAGGTTTTCCGCTTAATCCGCCAGAAGTTTCGTAAGAAGATTTTTCAGGACGAGAGATAGTTGTGTTTGTTGCAACAATACCGTCATAAGACAAATCTTGCATAGTTTCTAAAATCTCGTCTATCTCACTGAAAGACAAATCGGGCGCGATTTTCACCAAAAGAGGAATACGTTTTTTCGCTAATTTTTCTGCTCTTTGAATATTCGCTTGTTGAACAGAATCAAGCAAAGCATGCAAATATTCTTTAGTTTGTAGCTTGCGAAGTTCAGGAGTATTTGGGCTACTCAAATTCAAGCAAAAGTAGTCTGCGTAATCCGCGAGAGTATTAAAGCTGAAAATATAATCGCTAGCGGCTTCCTCGAGAGGTGTCACTTTAGACTTGCCGATATTGATTCCAAGAGGAGTTTTTTTTGAAGAAATTGTTTTTGACAACCTTTTTGCAGCCGCTTCAGAACCTTCATTTGGAAAGCCCATAGAGTTTACAACAGCTTCATTTTCAGGATATCTAAAGACTCTTGGTTTTTGATTTCCTGCTTGCTTATGCTTTGTGAAAGTTCCGATTTCAGAGAATCCGAACCCTAGAGCAGGCATTGCGCGCCAGCAAGTTGCGTCTTTGTCAAAGCCTGCGGCAAGACCCACACAATTAGGAAAATTTACTCCGAAAACGTTTACAGGTTTCGAGTATTTTACAAGATTGAATTTTTCCATAGCTAAACGCAATGGAGCAATACTTGCCAAAAGCTTTAATCCTGTAATAGCAAGCTCATGTGCAGATTCAGGGTCTTGCTTAAAAAGCAGTGGTCGTGTGAGTTTTTCAAAAAAGAAATCCATTTTTTATATCGGGGAAATAATGACATCCCATATCAAAATGTCAAAGGGAAAACTATTTTTGCAAAAATTTAATTTGGTCTCTGATATGAGCCGCACGCTCATATTGTAAATTTTCGGCGGCTTGATACATTTGCTTTTTTAGCTCTTCGATAAATTGAGCCTTATTATTTAATGTCACTTTTTCAGGAATTTTTTCTATTTTTTCTTTATTGAGAGATTTTTCTATGGCTCTAGTTGTGCGTTTAGGAGTGATGTTGTGTTTGAGATTATATGCTTGTTGAATTTGTCTTCGCTGCAAAGAGATTTCTATGGCGGCTTTCATTGATTTTGTAATTGTGTCTGCATATAAAATCACTTTGCCTTTTTCGTGACGCGAAGCTCTGCCAGCGGTTTGCACAAGACTTGTAGCGCTACGTAAAAACCCTTCTTTGTCAGCGTCGAGAATGCAGACAAGCGAGACTTCAGGAATATCGAGTCCTTCTCGCAGAAGGTTGACTCCAACTAATGCATCGAATTCTCCAAGACGCAATCTGCGCAAAATTTCCACACGCTCAAGAGCGTCAATATCTGAGTGCAAATATTCCACACGCACATTTAATTCACGCAGATATTCAGCAATATCTTCACTCATTTTTTTTGTGAGCGTTGTGACAAAAATTCGCTCTTTGCGCTTTGCGTACTCTTTGATTTCAGCTGCGCAGTTTTCAACTTGCGCTTTTGTTGGACGTATAATTATCTCAGGGTCTAAGAGGCCTGTAGGGCGCACGATTTGTTCCGCGACAACTTTACTTACAGATAATTCATACTCCGCAGGAGTTGCCGAAACAAAAATTGTTTGACCTGTTGCTTGATTAAATTCTTCTTCTTTTAAAGGTCTATTGTCGAGAGCGCTTGGAAGTCTGAATCCATATTCAATTAATTTTTCTTTGCGTGATTTGTCACCTAAGTACGATGCTCGAATTTGTGGAACGGTTGCATGACTTTCATCTATAAATAATAAAGTGTCTTTAGGAAAAAAGTCTATCAAGCACCAAGGGCGAGAGCCTGCGGCTCGTCCGCCTAAGTGACGCGAATAATTTTCTATTCCAGAACATGTGCCTGTGTGCGAGAGCAAATCCAAATCTTCTAAAGTGCGCATTTTGATTCTTTGCGCTTCAAGAAGTTTTCCTTCTTTTTCAAATTGCGCAACACGCTCAATCATTTCTTCTTTGATAAAGGGCAGGGCTCTATCAATGCTTTCTTGCGGAGTGACGAATGCGCTTGCGGGATAGATATCAAAGCGGGTGAGTTTTTTAATCGTGGAATTATTTATAGGGTCAATACTTTTTAATGAGTCGATTTGGTCACCGAAAAATTCCACACGAACTCCCGAGTCCGAATACGCAGGCAAGATATCTATAGTGTCGCCTTTGACTCTGAATTTGCCACGTTCAAATGCGATATCGTTTCGCAGATAATGCATTTCAATGAGTCTTTCCAAAAACTTTTTGCGAGTGATTTTTTGATTAACACGCAAAGGCAACATCATCTTTTTAAAATCTTCTGGCGAGCCCAATCCATAAATGCAAGACACACTAGCTACCACAATCACATCACGTCTACTCACAAGAGAGCTCGCTGCAGACATGCGTAATTTTTCAATTTCATCATTGATAGAAGAATCTTTTTCGATGTATGTGTCTGTTTGCGGAATGTAGGCTTCGGGTTGATAATAGTCGTAATAGCTTACAAAATATTCAACAGCATTATCTGGAAAAAAGCTCTTGAATTCCGAATAAAGCTGTGCTGCCAGCGTTTTGTTGTGCGAGATAATCAATGCAGGTCTATTCAGATTTGCAATCACACTTGCCATTGTGAAAGTTTTTCCTGAACCTGTCACACCCAATAAAGTCGTATATTTTTCTCCCGTGTTGACGCTTTTGCATATCGTATCTATCGCTTTGGGCTGGTCTCCCGCGGGTTTGAATTTCGACTTTAATTTAAAGGGCAAGTCCATGTTTTAATAATTGTCAACGCTATCCTAGAATCAAGACTTTTATTATCATTATTGACAATAGGTTCATGAAAAATATAATACATATTTGTGAAAAAAATCATTACAATTCTCCTATTGATAAGCGTGTCTTTGTGTTTGAATGCGCAAAATAAAGGAGCAGGGAAAAACAAACAAGATAAAATTGTCGATAACACTACTCTTCATGGCAAGTGGTTGACAGGTTATCAGGCTTGGGCAAGAACTCCTAACGACGGCACAAATGCTCATTGGCAACATTACTTTTGGGGCAAAGATTTTGCTCCTGAACGTTTGGTTGTGGATTTTCTGCCAGATACTTCAGATTTCAAAGACGAAGATAAGGAAATTGTCGATGGACTATTTAAAGCGGATGGATTGCCTGTTGCTCTTGTCAGTGGAAATAATCCTAATGTGATAGACGAGCATTTCAAATGGATGCGCGATTATGATATTGATGGAGTTTGGCTTCAAAAATTTTTAATGAGTTCAAAAATTCCTAATGTAATTGGCGACTTTGAAGTCAGAAATAAAGTCATGGATGAAGTTGTAAAAGCTTCAAAAAAATATGGAAGAGTTTGGGCAATAAATTTTGATCCGCCAGCAATCCCAAAAGAAAAACTCTTCGACGTTATTGTTGATGAATGGAAACGTATGGTTGATTTAGGGTACACTAAATTAGAAAATAGATATCTTCATCATGAAGGAGTACCTGTTGTGCATATTTGGGCGATAACGTGTCCTGATGCGCATCGTGAAACTTCTCCTGAATTGGGTTTGAAATTGTTGGAATTTTTTGGTCAAGAAGGAAAATATCAAGCATACTTTATTGCGGGTGCTGCATGGTGTTGGGCTCGGGATAGACACACTGAATGGAAAGAATTTTATGATAAAGCAAGATGTATAGTTCCATGGAATGTGGGGCATGCGCCTTATGACCAGAAAGATAAAGTATCTCGAGCATACGTTGCAAATTGGGTCGAAGATAAAGCAACTGCGGAGAATCTTGATTTGATGTGGATTCCTACTATTTATCCAGGATTCGCTTGGGTGAATATGTATAAAAATGCAGAAAATCCGCCTCCTATTATCGAAAGAAGAAAAGGTCAATTTTTGTGGGATCAACTTTACGCAATCAGCAGAGTAGAACCTGATTGTGTGTTGCTAGCAATGTTTGACGAAGTTGATGAGGGCACTGCGTTTTTTAAGATAGAACCTAATCCTCCCACAGGCATGAATCTTTTGGACACAGAGGGTATGCCTTCTGATTGGTCTATGCAATTGATTCGTGAGGCGCGTCGTATAATACGTGAGGGTGAAGACTTTCCTAAAGAAATTCAATTGAAACCTAAAAAATAGTTTTTGAAAAAATAAAAAAAACTTGCGTTTTTATATCTTTAACAAAGCATAGACATGATTTTATCTATGCTTTTATTATAGATAATCAAATGAGAAAATAAAAAAATATGAAGTTTTTTTTAAATGCTTTAGGTAAACTTTTTGTGATTGCGCCTGAATGCGCAGTGCGTGGATTTTGCTATTCTATTGCTTGGATTTTAGTGAAAATTCCCAGCTCAAGAAGCTATTCAATATTGGCAAATTTGTATCGTTGCTTTCCGGAAAAAAGCGAAAAAGAACGAGTATCAATAGCCATAGAATCGGCGGCTAGGACAATGGAAATGGGCTTTTTTGTTTTAGCTATGCCATTTTTCAAAAAGTCGGAATTAAAGAAAAGATTTGTTTTGGCAAAAAGCACAGAATACGAACTTTCTATTTTTGAAAAAAAACCAACTCTATTATTAGTGCCTCATTCTTCAATGATGGAAACCGCTTCTTTGTTTCCATCGCTTACTGATATTGAGCTGCCAAAAGTTGGTGTCATGTATAGACCTTTCGATAACGATTCGCTTGAAAGTTGGATTAAAACTACTCGTGAAAAATTTGGTGTAAAATTGCTTTCTCGCAAAAAAGATTTACGTCTGACTTTTGATTATCTGAAAAACAATGATATCTTGGCTATAATGTTTGACCAAAATCCTAGAGATAGAGGTTCGCTTGGATTGTTCATGGGAATGCTTGCGACACATACTTCTATGCCTAGTATTTTTCAAGATAGATTCAATAATTTGCAATCGGGAATTCTTTATGCAAAGAGAACAGGATTTTGGCGTTCAGAGCTTCATGTTAAAAAACTCGCACCAAAAAATGATAAAGAAATCATGTTCTTGGCAAACCAATGGCTTGAAGAACAATTGCAAGGCGATATGCAAAAAGATTGGCTTTGGCTGCATAACAGATGGTCTTATGGAAGCCAAATTGAAAAAGAATTTATAATTTATAATCCTGTAAATTATCTTAAAGAAAACTTGGATTTTTTAAATTTGCCTGAGTGTCCAAGAAAAAGAAAATATTTTTTGAATGTTCCATTTGGAATAAAAGAAGTTTTAGATGTTTTGTCTTGCGTGAGCACTTTGCAAAAATCGCGTTATGACTCTTTGTTTGTGATTCTTACTAAAAGAAAGTATGCGGATTTAATTGCGGCGTTTTCTATTGCGGACGATGTTAAGATTTCTCCAGAATCTTGTTGTATTTTAGGTTCTCTTTATAGGGCAAAAAAATTGCGTAAAGAATATTCAAATGTCATAGTGCAATTCAATGGTAGTAATGTGGGGCGTTTTTTGGCAAAGATAATGGGAGCTCCAAGATGTTTTACTTTTGGCAAGAAGAAATCCCTCAAAGATACTCTTTTTGTTGCTAATGAATTGAATCTTGAAGTTTACAAAAGCTTTTTCAAAAAATTTGGAGCAGAAGGCGATTTTGAATCTTTGCAGAAACCGGAAATTTCTGTAATTAAAAAAGACAAAAAATTTGTGGAGTTTCTTTGCAATGGAAAAAGTATAAAACTTTCCTCTAAAGATTTCGAAATCTTTGAAAAATATTTTTCTAATAAATAAATCAAAAAAATCTTTCACAAAAGTTGGAAGATTTTTTATTTGATTTAAAATTATTTGCTTGTGATGTTTTTCAATTCTTTAAAGAACTCAGCCTTATGTGTTGTTTTTGAGTGTTCAAGCGGAGTTTGCAGTGTATTGAGCCAAGCATTTATACTTTTTGCCATCTCTTTTGTATTTGCAGAATTTTCACTAGCGATATCTTTTGTTTGATGTTTATCATTTTCAAGATTGTAAAATTCTATTGAACTAGGGAGTCCATCTATAAGATTTTTATATTTACCTGCAGGAGTTGCAGTTCTTGCTAATGCAACTTTACCTTCTTTATTTACGCTGAATGCAAACATTGGTGCGTATCCTTCATCATCTTGATTTCCTATGATAGGAACTATAGACCAAGTACATCCATGCAAGCCGAGTTGGAAAAATTCGGAACGTTTTGCATCTTTACTTTCTTCTTTAATAATAGGCAATAAACTTTCTCCATCAATGTTGTCAGGTAGCTTTATTTTTGCGGCTTCCATGACAGTAGGAAAAATATCCATAGTACTTACAAGGGCGTCGCTATATTTTAATTTTGGATTGATTGTAGGAATATAAACAATCAAAGGCACACGCGACCCACCCATAAAATATGTTCCTTTTGAGCCCGCAAAAGGAGCATTCGCAGGTGGAATTCCAAATGGAGAACCATTGTCAGAAGTGATTATAATAATGGTATTATTTGCTTGTTCAAGACTCTCAAGAGTTTCATGAATACGACGCAATCCATCGTCGACAGCACGAATATTTCCAGCGTGCAATGCAAAACTTTGTCCGTATTTTAAATATTGTGCAGAATATTTTTCTGGGGCAGGGTCGAGGCGTTCATGCACAGTCATTGGAGCATAATAAATCATGAAAGGTTTTTCTTCTTTCACAGATTTTTCTATGTATTCTATTGTTTTGTTTGTGAGTAAATCTGTCAAGAACTCGTCTCTAGGGCGCATGGGGAGTGGCTCGCCGTTATCCCAGAGGTCAGGAGCACAGTAATAGCGACTCTCTGCAGAATTGTAGCCATAGTAATAATCAAAGCCCATATCACTAGGGCGTTGACCTTCTTTCCATGAAGAAATGTATAGCAATCTTGCTGATTCAAGTTCGTTATCAATTTTAATTTCTTTGTCGAAGCCTTTTACTTTAAATGATTCTACTTCAAAATTTGTGTCTTTAAATTTTACTTTGGCATCGTTCCATTTTTTCAAATATGCCTCGTCGTGGAGAGAAACGTGCCATTTACCTATTGATGCGCAATTGTAGCCTGCTTGCTTAAAATAATAAGGCATGATTTTGATTTTCGCAGGATCAATACCTTCAATAACTGCGCTGCGTAAATCGCAGACACCCCAGCGTTCTTGATAAGAAGAGGTCAATAGTCCTACACGAGAAGAAGAGCAAAGATTACTTGTTGCATAGCAAGTATTGAAAGTCATACCTGCACTCGCAAGCTTGTCTATGAATGGCGAAGTTTCACGCGCGACATCTATTGCAATTTGAGGATTTTCTCTGAAGTGTTTGCTATGTTTTGCAAATAGCGCAGATGTAAATGGACTCAAATCATCGAGCTTTAAATTCTTTGCGTAAGGCGAAAGCCAAGCAGCGCCTAAGTCGTCAAAGTTGACAACTATAACATTCATTTTTTTCTCTGCAAATGCCGACAATGCAAAGCACAGACTGCACAATACTAATATTGTGTTTTTAATGATTTTCATAATATTATCCCGATTTCTAAAATTAATATTCTTCTATCGAGCGAATATTGTAAAAGAAAAATTGCCATAAAAAAAGCATAAAAGAAAAAATCTTCTATGCTTTTTTAATTTTTTAATTTTCGAAAAAATTAGTTTATCACTTTGTTTAAAGGATATTCAACTATTCCTTCAGCTCCGTGTTCCTTGAGTGTGGGGATAATGTCACGAACTACGCTTTCTTGAACAATAGTTTCAATCGCAACCCATGCTGGGTCTGAAAGCTGAGAAATTGTAGGTTTGCGAAGCGCAGGCAATGTTGCAATGATTTTTGCGACAGATGCTTTTGGTAAATTCATTTTTAAACCAACTTTGTCTCCAGCTTCAAGAGCTCCTTGCAAAAGAAGGGCAATAGTCTCAATCTTCTTGCGTTTTTCAGGATTCTCCCAAGCTTTTTTGTTAGCGATAAATTTTGTGTTTGTATAAAGAATAGTGTCTATAATACGCAAATTATTTGCGCGTATAGAAGAGCCTGTTTCAGTGATGTCTGCAATTGCGTCAACTAAGTCAGGCACTTTAACTTCGGTTGCGCCCCAAGAGAATTCAACTTCCGCGTCAACGCCTTTTTCTTTCAAGAAATTTCTCGTCACATTCACAAGCTCTGTTGCGACACGTTTACCTTTCAAATCTTGAACAGTCTTTATAGGCGAATCGTCTTTTACGCAGAGCACCCATTTAGATATCAATGAAGTTGCGCGGCTATAAATAAGGTCGCAAACTTCGACAACATCGCTGTTATTTTCAACAATCCAGTCATAGCCTGTGAGTCCGCAATCGAAGAATCCGAGCTCTATATATCTGCTGATTTCTTGAGCGCGCACAAATCTGCCATCGAGCTCTGGGTCATCGATAGATGGCTTATATGAGCGAGAGCTTTTTGTTATTTTCCAACCAGCTTTGCGAAACAAAGCGATAGTTGATTCTTCAAGACTGCCTTTTGGCAAACCTAACATTAATAGAGGTGTATTCATAAATTTTGATTCTTTTGGAGACGATCGGTCTCGAACCGACGACCTCCACAATGCCATTGTGGCGCTCTTCCAGCTGAGCTACGTCCCCTTGTTAATATTAAAAAGTGAATCTACATATAGATTTTTGGGCGTCAACACTTTTTAAAAATCTAGTAGCTAAAGAGAGGGTCTTCTCTGACGATTTCGATAGATTCTTTATCGCCTGCTCGAGCAGAGTCGATTATCAGTTCTTTATATTTATCGATATTTTTTTCAAGACCTGTGCCTGTTTTGTAGCACAAAGCAAGATAGCGTTTAGCTTCAGGGTCATTTTTGTCAGCGGCGGCGAGCCATATAGCGATTGCTTTTTTGATATTTTGTTCAACGCCATCTCCAGTATAATAACAAGCTGCGAGTTTTGTTTGAGCTTGAACATTACCTTTTTCTGCGGCTTCTCGCCAAATTTCTATAGCTTTTTCTTTGTCGATTTTTACACCGCGACCTGTTGCATAGCAGATTCCAAGATTTATTAAAGCTCTCTCATTGCCTTTTTGAGCTGATTGTTCCCAATATTTTATAGCAGTGTAAATATCAGGTAAAACGCCCATCCCGTTTGCGTAGCACACGCCAAGATAGAATTGGGCATCGGCATCATTTGCGTCTGCGGCGGCTTTCCAGTATTCTGCGGCTTTGTGCTCATTTCTTGCAATATATTTGCCTTCGTAAAAAACAATTCCCATCATGCACATTGCTTGTGGGTGTCCATTTTTTGCGGCAGAATTCCACCAATGAAGAGCGGCTTCTATATTTTTATAATGACCACCTTTGCCACCTTCCGCAAAGAAATTACCCAACTTGTTTTGAGCTTCAGGATTACCTGATTCTGCCGCAATGACGAGCTTTCTAAATTCTTCTCTTTCTTTGTCTTCTTGAGTTTGTTCAACTATGGATGGGTCTACACGAGCTTCTATCGCGGCGGGACGATCAGAGTTTACATTTATCACAGCGGGAGTTCTTGTGTCTGCATATGCTGAGCACAAAAACGAAATGATAAAGGAGGCAAAAGAAAAGTAAAAAATTTTCATACTGTAATTTTCGGTTTATTATTGATTAAATCAACAACAAAGTTGTTCATTTTCTCAAGAAGATTAAATCAATAATAATTTTATTCTAAGAATAGAGCGTCGATAAAATTGTCTTCAAAAAATTCAGATAAATTCAAATCCACATTTTTAATTTTTTCAGGATAATTTTTTGAAGATTCAAATATCTTGGAGTCCAATGCGCATAAATACGCTCCTGCCAAAGATGAATTGCCTATAAAAGAAATTTTGGAAATTTCAAAATCCGCAATTAATCCGCAATTTATGGCGTTTTGCATATTGATATTTTTTCCGAATCCACCAGCAATAAAAATTTTATCTATGGAATCACTCTTGATTTTAAGTTCATCCATAAGAGTTGCCACAGCGGAAAATATAGCGGCTTTTGCTTTTAAAAGATTTGCAATATCAGATTCGCTTATAAAAATATTCTCATTTATATAAAAAACTTTACCAATATTGTCTAAAATTTTTGTGTCTGCGCTTGCTGAGAATCTGCCACTGTTTTCTAGAATGTTATTCTTTCTTGCAACAGCTAAAAAGTCTATATAGGCAGATCCACATATACCGACAGGGTTAGCGTCTTCTATAGTAGAAAATTTCAATCCGTCTTCAAAATAGATTTTTGAAATAGCTCCCGCACAAGCTCTAGAGCCACAATGCAAGTTGTGTCCTTCAAAAGCGGGTCCAGCGGCCGCGCTTGCGGAAAAATATTGACCATTTATTTTGAAAATAATTTCCCCATTAGTGCCAATATCAATCAATAGAAAATTACAATTTTGATTTTCAGCGTCTAGAACACAAAGCCCCGCATTCAAGTCTGCGCCTATGTATGCGGAGATTGATGGCAATGTGACGACTTCAAATTCAGGCAAATCAGAAAAAAGTGATTTTGAAGAAAAATTTCGGCTCTCTAAAAAGACAGGAGTAAAAGGCGATTTGCCAAGAGTAGTTGGGTCTTCGCCACAAAATATGTGCAACATAGTTGTGTTTCCCGCAACAAACATCTTTTTTATTGGCAAATCAATTTCTTTGAGAATAGACGAAATGTCGTCTGTTAGCGCGCGTTGCATGACAATTAATTTTTCTTTATCTCTGCAAAAATCTATGCGACTCAAAACATCATCCGCATACTTAACTTGACCATTTAAGCAAGTTTGCGTTTTTAAAATATTTCCATTTTTATCTGACGCAATGATTGCAACTGTTGTAGTTCCAATGTCAACAGCGACAGAGTAGGGCGCAGTTGTGTCAGGCGTAAATGGAGATATAATTTTAAAAGTATCTTCAATATCAATAGCGTTGTTAAGTGAAACAGATTTGATTGATATCTTTGCAAAGTCGCTTGAAATAAAGCTTAAGCAAGAACGTACTTTTGCGGGAGCTGTGATTTCTATGTCTGCATATTTTACTGAACCTTCGAGCAATTCAACTTCGCAAGACTTGCAAATGCCTTTGCCTCCGCAAGATTTTCTCACATTTTTCCCGAGTGTTTCAGAGATGCTTTCAGCTAAATTTTTTCCTAGGCAATTTTTTAATTCACAGACAACTTTAGACATTTAAAATCTTTCCGCCCATATCAGCTTTGATTGGAGTATTTGGATTCGCAATTAAAAATCTATCATCCCAATTTTTGTTGAGCGCGTCTAACAAAAAAGAAGGGTCTCCTTTAACCTTTTCGTAAGACCAGTTCAAATGAGATGCACAATCTTTACAAGTTTGTTCGGCTGCGTCATCAGGAATCAAATCAGTGTAGACATAAGCATTATATGCGCTGAATTGGTCTTTAAAAGCTTCCATTAAATCTTCGACATATTCTTCATCGTCAGGATAGAGTTCTTGATACATTTTCAATGTTTTATCTTCAAGTGATTTCCCAGGGGGTAATTCGCTTTTGACCCATCCTGGGCTTGAAAAATATGCGCAAGGTTTTACTTTTTTAAGTTCTAAATATTTTTCAGAACTGCCAAGAAAAATTGAAATACAATCATGAATACGGGGTATGACTAATTTTGAATTTGAAGTTTTTAAATTCAAAGTCGCATTGCCACATAGTCCCGCAAGTAGCAAAATGTATTCAGCCTTATGCGCATTTTCGCAATTGTATATGCGCTCTTGCAACTGACGCTTCATCTCATTTGGAGTGATATGCAAGCCCGCATCAAAAAATTCCATATGAATAGGTTTATGTTCAAGATTATCATAGAATGACTCAATCTCTTTAGAGAAGACATCGCATGATACTATACAGAATGTAGAATTTTTGTTAATCATATATAAATTCAAATGAAATCCTATTGTAGATTAAAAAAAATTCAAGAATTTTTAGATTCTAAAAAACAAAAAAACTTTATCCGATTTAACAGATAAAGTTTTTTGTAAAGACTAGCTTACTATTAAGCAGCGAGAACTTTTTTAGCCAAAGCAACTGCGCTTGCGGCGTCTGATGAATAGCCTGTTGCACCGATTTCATTTGCGAATTCTTCCGTCACAGGAGCTCCGCCAACGATGATTTTTGAAGGCATACCTGCCTTGGCAAATTCTTCGATTACAGTGCGCATATAATTCATTGTGGTTGTCAATAGAGATGACAAGCAAACTAAAGAAGCATTGTTGTCTTTTACTGCTTGAATAAATGTGGAAGCAGAAACATTAACGCCTAAGTCTACAACATTGAAGTTTGCGCCTTTGAGCATCATAGCAACCAAATTTTTGCCGATGTCGTGCATATCGCCTTCGACAGTGCCGATGACAACTGTGTGTTCAGGAGCAATACCTGCAGCGACCAAAACAGGTTCTAGCAAATCCATAGATGCCTTCATTGATCTTGCTGCAACTAAAACTTCAGGAACAAAAATCTCGTTAGCTTTGAATCTTCTGCCAACATCGTCCATACCAACGACCAATGCGTTCAATATATCTGCTGGACCTGCATTGCCTGCGATTAATTCTGCCGTCACGGCAGCTGCGTCTTTACGTTTGCCTGCCTTGATTGCATTTTGGAGTGCTTCTAGTTTTTCTTTCATGATTTTTGTTTGGTTATTTTATTAGTATAAATTTAGTTTAAAGCTACATAAGTAAATGTTTAAATTCAATACTTATTTTTACTTCTTCGGATGAGCTTTCATAAACTCAACACACTTTTTCACTGCGGGAAGAGGATTCTCAGGTTCACTTTCATACTCAATAACGAAGAGTCCGTCGTAATTTTGGCTATCTAATTCTGCCAAAATCGCAGGTAAATCAAAATCACCTGTGCCGAATGGAACGCAGGGTGCACCTAGGTTAGATACGTGTGAAATATCTTTAAAATGAGTCGACTTAATTTTGCCTTTCAAAGCTCTATAACCCCAAACAGGATTAACGCAAGAGCGTCCCCAATGACCTATGTCAGGGCCAGCATAAACATTTTTCAATCCCTTGATTTCTTTCAAGACAGAGTGCGGGTCGCAATAAGGATTCGCGCCGCCTTCATGCATAGTGTGATTATGAATAGTGACAACTAAATCATATTCTTCTGCTAATCTATCCATGATTTCGAGGGCATCGCGTCTGCTTTCAGTTGCGATATATTTAACGCCAAAAAATTGGGCGAACTCAAAAAGTTGACGTATATTATCTTCGTCAGCAGGAGGATTTATACAACCTATACTGATAATTTGAAATCCCTCTTTATCCAAATATTTTTTAAAATCTGCACGAGCGGATTTATCCATAGTTTGTTGAAATCTATGTTCGCCAAAGTCTCCGCCGAGAAGCTGCCCTGTATAGCATTCTGACTGATTAACACCAATAGATTTCAATTGTTGGATTGTGTCTGTGAGAGTGAAATTCCTAAAGCTATAAGTTTGGACAGCAACATTTCTTGACGTTTCCGCAAAAGAAACAAAAGATGCCATCATACAGAAAGCAAAAATTAATAATGATTTTTTCATATTCCCCATGTGTTGTGTTCAGTATTCTTCCAATTCTATGGAAGAAATATCATGAAAAATGCTAGTAAAAAAATACTAGCATTCAAGTTTATTCTAATTGAAATTATTTATTTTCTAGGATGAGCTCTCAAATACTCTACACACTTCTTGATTCCAGGAAGAGGATTTTCTGGTTCGCTTTCATACTCGACAACTAAGACGCTGTCGTAGTTTTGAGCATCTAATGCGGCTAAAATTGCTGGCATGTCATAGTCTCCAGTGCCGAATGGAACACAGGGTGCGCCTAAGTTTGAAACGTGTGAAATGTCTTTAAGATGAATCGCTCTGAGTTTTCCTTTCAAAGCTTTGAATCCCCAAACAGGATTAATGCAAGAACGACCCCAATGACCTATGTCTGGCCCAGCATAAACATTTTTCAAACCCTTCATTTCTTTCAACATAGAATGTGGGTCACAATAGGGATTAGGTGCATCTTCAGCCATAGTGTGATTATGAAGAGTAATGAAAAGACCATACTCTTCTGCTAGGCTATCCATGATTTCTAGAACGTTTCTACGACTTTCAGTTGTGATATATTTTGCTTCCAAAAATTGGGCAAATTCAAAAAGTTCGCGTATATTTTTTTCATTAGGCTGAGGATTAGCAACGCCTAAACCAACAACTTTCATACCTTCTTTATCTAAATATTTTTTTAAATCTTCTTTGACCGATTTTTTTAAACCGGAATGGAATTTGTCTTCTTTGTCGAAGTCGCCACCAAGAAGTTGGCTAAAGCTACAATCTAGTTGATTAACTCCTATAGACTTCAACTGCTCGACAGTTTCAACAAGCGTAAATTTTCTGAAGCTATAAGTTTTAACAGCTATGTCTCTTGGAGTTTCCGCAAAAGAAACAAATGCGCTCATTACACAAAAAATTAAAATTAAAATTGATTTTTTCATATTTCCTCTCAATGGTTTGAGTATTGATAAAGTTTCACGCATTTCAATCTTTTTTTTATTTAGTTTTGAACAACAAAAAAACGAGCCTTTTTTTCTTTGGCTCGTTTTTTTCTTTCTTTTTGAAATTTAAGAAAATGAATTTTTAGAAATCATCATCATCACCAAAAGAAACATCATCACGTTCTTCGGCTCTGTAATCTTCGACTTCATCGTCTTCATCATCTTCCCACTGCATAGTGTCGTCTTCTTCAAGAGTTTCTTCTTCGTCAGGAAGGTCTTCGATTTCGTCGTAGCTTTCTTCAAACTCTTCATCATCTTCATCCTCTTCATCTTCGTCTTCAAGAGAGTAGCCTTCGGGAGCATATTCCAAGATATCCATTATTTCATAGAACACATGAATTGCTTTGCCTTCCATATAATCAGAATTGAAATGTTCTCTGATTTCATCTTCCAAATCTTCTATAGTTAAATCTTCTTCAAACTCAAAAATAGAATTCAACATTTTTATTTGCAAAGAAGTAATATGATTTAAGAACTCCGCATAAGGAGAACGCTCATCATCAAGATTGTCAGGGAACAAAAAGATTTGTTCTTCGCTGTCAAAAACAGAATCCGCTGTGCGAATCAATTTTACACCTTTGTCAGCATCTTTAGATTCTATCACAAAAGTAAAAAACGCTTTTTCGACTATACTTTCATCGAGCCCATATTCGCGCAAAGTGAGCAAAGTCTCAACCAAGTGTGCGGTCTGACGAGGGTCAATGACACTTATGCCATCAGCATCCCAATTAACTTTGTCGCTTGTTTCGGAAACCCACCAGTTGTTGTCTTTGCCGAAACGAGCTTTACACCATTTAAGTTTATTTGAATTACTTTCCATAGTTTTAAGGCAGTGAAATATTAAGTATTAAATAAAATCTTCAAGCTTTTTTTTGTGAATGAAATATATAAGAAAAAATTAACGCTTTCTTAAAACAGCTTTTTTAAGAATCGCGCCATGTCCACCAACGGCTACTTGAATGTCGTCATTGCCGAGAATTTCAGCGGCTACAACATTGCCATCACCATCATTGATAAACATTTCAATTGCGCATTTATCGACAAAAACTTTTGCTTTAAAAGTGTCGCTAGCTTCTCCGCCTATGGGATTTCCTGCAAGAGCGTGATGCTTCGGGCTATAATGATACTCTCTGCCATCAAAGCTAAGAATCACAACGTCTGCGTTAGACATATCGAACTCCATTTCAAGACAAAAATCTTTATCTTTAACAACATTGATTTTGCCGCCTTTGATTTCGATTTCTTCATCCAAAAGATTTTTTGATTTGCTAAATGCTTTTTCGATTTCTTTTGCAGGATAGATTTTCATTCTGTAAGAACCGTCATCATCTTTGACAAGTTTGAAGTCGTAAGGAATAGTCATTTGCTGACTAAAAGGCATATTTTGATATCTTGCAGTGTCGCTATTAAGCCACCAGATTCCGACATGTCTGCCGTCAGGAGCATGACGGAAAAGCTGACCTGCGTAGATGCTTCCTTGCAAAGGCATATGGCGCGATTCTTGAACTAATTCAAAATCTTCACCGTCAAAATCGATTACAGTAAATCTTTTTTCAGCTTCAATAATCACATATTTGTGCTCGCCAGAATTTTCGACTTTCATTTGGAACATGTCAGGGCATTCGTAGTATCCGAGTAGTATATGAGGATTACGTTTCCAAGTTTTTAAATCCTTAGAAGTGTAAAAAACGAAAGCGTCATTTTCTTTTGAGTGTGGCTTAGAAGCATCAATAGCTTCGTAGCGTAAAATTACCCAGTGATTTTTTTGTTCATCATAAAATATGCGTGGGTCTCTGCCGAAAGCAGTAATTATAGGATTGATGCCTTCGATTTCTGTAAAAGTTTTCATGTCTTCAGAATAGACCAAATGCTCGCCTGAATCTGTAAGCGTGTGCGCAAAAATCACTCCTTTGTCAGTTTTGAAAAGACCGCTTTTATTTTCTGGGTCAGCAAATGCTGTGCCTGACCAAACTGAATATGTTCTGCCATCTTTGTATATAGGATGAATCGCGGCAGGTTGATCTTTCCAAGTAATGAAATCTTCAGTTGTCGCATATCCCCAATGACGCATCCAACCATTTACAGAAATTGGTGTTGATTGATAAAATAAATGCCAAACGCCGTCACGATAAAATAATCCATTAGGGTCATTCAACCAGCCTTGGGGCGCTGTAAAGTGAAAATTAGGACGCAACTCTTGAGCGTCAGAGCGTGGAGTTGCGAGCTCATCACCGGTTTCAAGTGAATCAGGAACAGAAGAGACTCCATTGAATTTTATTGAAAGTGTTCTGCCTGCAAACTTTGACAAGTCAACAGAAGCAACCCAGTCAGGATTTTCAAAATCAACATTTACTTCTTGCCAAAAAAGTTTTGTGTTGTCGTCTGCATCAAAAATATCCACCCATGTTGGACTCGCAAAATTGCGAACAGGTATGTAAACATATCTTTTGTCTGCCACAACTTCAACTGACTTTGAAGAAGGCAGGGCAGTGTCTGTAAGCTTGATATAATCTACATTTATGTGACCCCAACCATCTGTTGAAGCGTCGACAATTTCTATTTGAACTTCGCGTCCTTGATGTTTTTCAAGAGATATTTTTTTAGGGAGTAAAACTTCAGATTCACGTCCTGCAACACGTGCGATTTCTTCATCATCAACAAGCACACGCAGATAAACTTTGCCTGTATGAGCTCCACCGCCAACTAACACATCAAGAAAATTTCTCTCTGCAATAAATGGAGTTTTTAGTGTAGCTTTACCAGTTGTTTTATCACCATCTTTAAAAGTGTTTATCAAATATTCACCTTCGTATTGAAAGATTTTTGATTGTCTTGGAAAAGCTCCTTTGATAGGCGCAGAGCCAAAGCAATCACCCTCAATGTTCCACTTGTCATAAGTGCCACTTTCAAAATCTTCTATAATGATGTCGGGTCTCTCTTGAGCATAAGAGATGCAAGTTAATGCAAAGAATAGTGCTAAGTATTTTTTCATAATGTTATTTCTTTATTTTTCTTATTAAAGCTTTTTCAATTTTCACTCCGTCACCTGAAAGAAGGATAGGGATGTTTTTTTCATCTCCATACATGATGTTTGTTGCATACATAGAATCTCCAGAATTGTGGAACAAATCTATGGCAGCTCTATCAACGAAAATTTTTACATTGAATTTTTTTGGAGTTGGCTTAGATGCAAGCACAGGAGGAAGTGTTTTATGATTATAAAAATATCCATCAATTTTTTTGTCGTAGTAAATTTTATAATGTCCTATTTGAATAGTGAGCATTTCGGCATCTGACATATCAATATCTAGGTCTAAACAAAACTCATGGCTTTCGCCGATTTTTTGAGCTTTGTCTGTCAAAGTAATCGCTCCATTTTCAAGAGCATTTTCACTTTTTGAAAAAGCTTTCTCCAACTCTTGCGCAGGATTTACTTTTAAGAAATATTCTCCTTTTTCTTTATGCAACGTGTATTCGTAAGGAACAGTTAGGATTTGAGAGAAGGGCATTTCTTGAAAATCTCGAGGGAAGTTGCATAGCCACGCAACCGCTATGGCTCTATTGTCTGGAGCATTTTCAAAGATTTGAGCCGCATAAGTTCCGCCGCGAACTATAGGATTTTTTAATTCTTGATCTTGAACAAAATTTTCTCCATCAAAATCGCCAACTAAATATTTTCCTGAGGCTTCAAGAAGAACATTACGCATATTGTTTTTGTCGCCATCAACGCGCATCAAGACCATGTTCGGACATTCAAACATATCATGCAAAACTTTTGAACTGCGCTTGAAATTTTTCAAATCATCAGAAGTATAAAAAACAAATGTACAATTTTCTGCGCTTCTAGGCTTGTTTACATCAGCAGGTTCGTAGTGAACGACAACCCATTTTTTGCTTGGCTCATGATAGAAAATTTTTGGATCACGACCATCTTTGCCATTTGGAAGATTCAGCTTTATCAAAGGATTTATGCCTTCTGGCTCGCTGAAGTTAATCATATCTTCTGTGATAGAAATATTTTCGCCTTCGCTAGTGCAAGTGTATGCAAGAATCACACCTTTGTCAGATTTGAAAAGTCCGCTGTGATTCTTTGGGTCTGCGAAGGAAGAGCCCGAGAATATCGATTGCATTTGCCCATCTTTGTATCGCGGACGTAGCGCAACAGGCAAGTGTGTCCAGTTGATTAAATCGTCTGAAACCGCATGACCCCACCAACGGAGATGCTCGTTTGTCACATGACCATTCGCATCGTAGGGCATATTCAAATAAAACAAGTGCCATTGACCATTCCAATAGATAGGGCCATTCGGGTCATTTAGCCAACCTTGAAGCGGGGAAAAGTGGAATTGCGGACGCAATCTTTCGTTCAAATTGTCTTCTAGAACTTTTACTTGGTTTCCGAATTCAAGAGAGTCAGGAACACAAGGTGCGCCACGGAAAATCATGTCGATATTTTTACCACGCAAATCTCTTATATCGAAAGATGAAATCCAGTCGGGATTTTCAAAATCTAAACTTGCGAGAAAATTAATAATTGTTTCAGAAGTGTCGGCATCTTTAATAGAAACTTTCACAACATTCGCACTATTGCGAATAGGCAAATAAACGAAATCTTTTGAGGAGTCTAAAGTGATAGTTTTTTCTATGCATAAATCGTCTGTTTGAATTATGCTTTCAAGAGTGATGAAACTCCACTCACCAGAATTTTCGTCAACGATTTCAATAGTTGCTTCTTTACCCTCAAAACCAATTAAGGAAATGCGGCGAGTGATGAAATCTTTGTTGTTCATCGAGGCTTCACGAGCAATGATTTGATCTCCAACTTTGACACGCACAAAAGCATGTTTATTGTTAAATCCACCACTGATAGAGAGATTCAAAGAAGTGCGCTCTATAGTAAAAGGCTTTTTTAATGTGGCTACTCCAACGCCTTTGCTTGAGCCTTCAAGAATAGTTTTTCCATTTTTTTCAGAAAACTTGAAAGCATCTCCTTCAAATTCCCAGTTGTCTGCGGGATTTTTTGAGAAGTCGTCAATAACAATGTTTGGTCTTTGGGCGAAAGCCGATAAGCTAAATAATAAGGTTAATAGGACAATAATTTTCTTCATAAATATTTAATAATAGCAATGTAAACTTAGTCGGGGAAATAGATATTCATAGAAAAGTTTAATGCAAGAAAATATTCATCATGGAATATATCGATAACCTATGCCGTGAACTGTGAGAATATGTTTAGGCGAGTTTGGCTGAGCTTCGATTTTTTTGCGAAGTTGAACGATATGTTGGTCTAGAGTGCGTGTTGTTCCATAATAATCTATTCCCCAAACCGCGTTTAAAAGTTGATCACGAGTAAGAACTTCATTCGAATGTTTTACAAAAATTTCAATGAGTTTTAATTCTCTTGCGCTGAGAGAATTGACATTAGAATCAAGCTCAATAGTAAATTTCTTACGTTCAACAATAGAGTCTCCAAATTGGAACGAATCAGGCAAATCATCATTTGCTACGTTGCTTGCTTGACTTACTCGACTGCGACGCAAAAGTGCTTCGACTCTAGCAAGCAATTCATGAATGCCAAAAGGTTTGCTCATATAATCGTCCGCGCCCATTTTCAAGCCAACTACTTTATCGATTTCTTCTCCTTTTGCGGTAAGAAACAAAATAGGGACATTAGCATTGATAGCACGAATTTCACGACAAACATCATAGCCGCTTTTGTGAGGCATCATGACATCGAGAATGATGAGATCATATTTTTTTTGTTGAAAAAGTCGCAAAGCTTGCGCGCCGTCGTTAGCGGACATTACATCGTAATTTTCGCTTTCAAGCGTTGCTATAAGTCCAAGGCGAATGCTTGCGTCGTCTTCCGCAATGAGAATATTAGCTTTCATGTTTTTTAGAAGTGTAAGGAAGGATTAGTGTAAATTTACTGCCTCCGTTTTCTCTCTTTTCATATAGCAAATCGCCACCAAGACTCAGTGCGAGTTGGTAAGCGATGCTCAATCCAAGACCTGTGCCTCCTTGCTCGGCTGTGAGTGAATTGTCAATGCGATGAAATTTTTCAAAAATGCGCTTTCGATGAGAATCAGGAATTCCTAATCCTCTATCTGCAACTGATATTTTAATATTTTTTTCTCTTATTTGATTTAAAGAAATTTCGAGCTCTTTGCCAGAAGATGCATACTTGCAGGCGTTATCGATTAGATTAATTATGATTTGTCCGAGAGCGTCAGAATCTGTGTTTATGAAAAATTCTTTTTCCGAAAAATTGCGTATTAGCTCTAATCCAGCACTTTCAATACGAGGTGTGTGGCAATCAAGAATTGTATTGAGTTCATGAATGATATCGATGTTTGCCAAAGAGAGTTTTCTGCGTCCTTGCTCTAGTCGGCTGAAGTCTAGAACATTATTTACAAGACGTGTTAGGCGTTGTGTTTCTCTGCCAATTGCATTGAGAAAATTGTTTCGCTGTTCTTCATCGCGAACACGATTTTCCGCTAGAAGTTCCGCATGGAGACGAATGCTAGTAAGAGGTGTTTTAAGCTCATGAGAAACATTGGCGACAAAAGACGTTTTTTGCAAAGATTCCTTTTCGCTGATTCTCGCTTGACGCAAGAGCAAACTGCCTCCAGCAAGAATTGTGAAAACAAAAATCACAACAAGAACAGAACTAGTAAGGAAAAATTTTTGCCCATTTCCTATACTGTCATCGTCTATAATAAAGCTTCCTGTAATAGCCCAATTTGGAAGTATCTGCGTAGATAATAAAGTAGTTGTTTCTTTGTTTAAAAAAAATGTTTTTGATTCAAGAAAATTATTTTCGATACGTCCAACTTGACTAACAATGCTGCCATCTGCGCGACGAAGAAAATAAGATTCATTTTCTGGAATGATTTGTGGAAGCATTTGTTCAAGCTGTTTTTCTAAAGATTGCATATCAATCTCGACAACAAGAACGCTATCATTAGGGCAAATTCTCCAACCAAAAATATGAAGCTTATTTTCATTATCAAACCAAGGAGTCCAACCGTTTTGAGCGATTGGTTGTTTCGATTTTTGTGTGTCTATTTCAGAAGCAATATCGATATCAATGTCAGCTAACGCGATTGTTTCTGAGATATCTTTCTGTGGTTCTTGAAGGACTACTTCAGCCATTTTGCTTCTTGCGAGAGGCAAAGATTTTTGTGCCGACATTTTTTTTGCAATAGAACGTTGGCTTTGATACTGGATTGCATTTGAGACTATTTGTGGACTAGCAATTTCTTCAGATAAAGATGCCATAGAAAGCGCAATCTTTTTCTCGGAATTTTCATCTATTGATTTTGAAGCAAAAAAATCAGTTTGCTTTTTATTCCAAGGAGTAGTGAGCAACCAAGAAGACACATTATTATTGGTTGCCCCCCAGCGAAAGTATCCATCGTCCGTACTTTGAAAAACATCACGAACAAGAGCATTTGCTTTTTTCCAATTTGTTAAAAATAAAAAAGGCTCATCAGAGGGAGCTTCCATAAGAGTGCTCATCAATCCGCTTTGAATGTCTATCACCAAGACTTCGATATTTTCTGCGATGAGATGTGCTCTATCATTGACCGCAATTTTTCTAGCTTCAATAGCAGTGCGCGCGTGTTCATCTATTCTTAATTGTTCACGATGCAAAAGCCACAACGCGCCGAGTGCGGCTGCTAATGTTGGTATCAACAAGAGAAGCCAATAGAATAATGTTCGATGCGTTGTGGATTTTATCACGGATTTAATTTTTTTTATTTTTTATTTTTCTGGGATGATGTACTGACAGCCGAGGTTTCTTGTTGATTTTGTATAGCAGAAGAATTTGCTTTCATCTTTTTTCTGTTTTGAGTTTTCTCTTCAGCAGTAGTTCCATAACCCACAACTTCAATTGACTCTGCATTTTTTTCTAAATCTTGAGAGATGTCAAGAACTGAGGCTACTCCGTAAACATCTGCAATTTTGCTAAGAGAACTAGCATTGTCTTTCATTAGCTTAGCAGCTTCTTCTTGCTTGCCTGCGTCAACTAATAAAATCACTTCTTCTTCTGTTGAGGCTACGATATTTTTTGCATATTCAGTTTGAACTTCGTGATTAGCAGACTTCACAACAACTTCATAATCGGCACTAAATTTAGCGCTTTTCTTGGACTCGAGCGTAGATGTTTTTTGAGATATAGGATCTTCAAAAACGACTTTTGCATTAACGATTGTGCACTCATAATTTTCTTCACGTGCTGGAATTTCTACTTCAATTAACGCATACTTTTCTTGTCCTCCGTAAATTTGATTAAGTGTAATCTCAGCATATTGTCCTTCAATGTGGCCATCTCTGCCTATAAAACGAATAGGGCGAATATCAGAAGGGAAGTCTATTTTCATTACAACACGACGAGCAACAATATTTAACACATCTCCCAATTCTGCTGTGAAAATGCGAGGCAAATCAGATGAGCCTTCGACAAAATAAGTATTGCCATCACTGCGTAATGCTAAACGTGTCATCAAGTCTTCATCATAGCCAAGACCGAGTCCGACTGTCGTGACGGAAATTCCTTCTTTAACAAGCGCCGCTCCAAGACGTCCTAACTCTTCCGCTGTTCTGGGTCCTTGATTTGCTTGTCCATCCGAAAGCAAAATGATGCGATGGATATAACGTGAATCTTCAATGTTTTTACGAAGTTCAGATGCTCCTTGAGTCACACCGCCAAAAAGCGCAGTCATGCCTCTAGGTTCTATTCTGCGAATTTTTGACTCTAATGCTTTGCTATTTCCAACACGTGTTGCAGGAATTATTGTTTCTATATTTGAATCAAAAGTGACGAGCGAAAAAATGTCGTCTGCTGCTAGGCGATTCAGAGCTTCAATTGCCGCTTCTTTTGCTTGAATTATTTTATCACCACTCATGGAACTGGAACGGTCAAGAACTATTACAAGATTTACAGGCGGACGAGATTCTGCGCTTTCACGTCTTAATCCATCAAGCGATATTTTCACTATTGCTTTTTCTGTTTTGTTTGCTGGTAGTATGGAACGATCTAATTCAATGCGAAGAGAAATCGGATCTTTGGCGCTGTCGTTTGAATTCGCTTCAACAGCGCAAAAAGACATCGCAAAGATTGCAACTACGATTGATAAAAAGCCAACTTTTGATTGGCGAAGTGTTTTTATGTGTTTTTTTGTATTCATGATTTTTAATATTTTGGGTTTATTGAATACAAACATTTAAACATAAATTGAAAAAGGAGTTGTCAGTAGAGGGTAAAAAAAATGTCAAAAATTTGTCAAAAAACATTTTTTTCTTTTTCAAATTAAATGCGACCCACATCACATTTTCTGAACACAAAAAAGGCGCATTAAAGGTTGATAAAAAATTGCATATTAAAATTTCATTAAAAGAGAATTATAATAGAAAAGAAAAAGACTTAAAAAAAGACAGTGAGAAAAAGGATGAAAATTTAAAAATAGGAAAATAAAAAATGGGATATGAATTTCTATCAAAAAAATGGGTTAAGAAAAACAGGTAAATAAGGAATGGAAAAGAGAGTATTTTCCTGAAAAAATCGTCTTAAAAAGAAGAAGATAAACAGGAGAGGATAAGATTTTGAAAAAGGGCTGAAGAAAAAAAAGTAAAAAAAGACGAAAAAAAAGCTTGGCAATGGAAATAAAAAATGTAGTGTTCATGTTTTTAAATTACAGCAGGTGGGGTATCCAAGTGGTCAAAGGACGCGGACTGTAAATCCGTTCAGCATGCTGTTCGTGGGTTCAACCCCCACCCCCACCACTGTTGTA
>JGI994J12354_10000031_pt1 | contig 113788 bp, 97 predicted proteins | sample IntmicLarv3ML3BL_FD_12354 | JGI IMG/M metagenome (IMG submission 12354) | reverse complement strand
ACTATGACCAAGAAGTAGATGTAGTGAGTGGAGCAACAATAACAAGTCACTCAATGATAAATGCAATACGTATCGTCATGGATACGTTGAACAAGTAGGAGGTGTGAATATGAAAAGAGTAGTATATCTTGCTTGTTTTTTGGCAATTGTGAGTGCATTAGCAGGAGGATTGCTTTCCTTTGTGAACGAGATTACTTTTGATCGAATTAATAGTGGAAGACTTGGTGCAGAAATAGACAATTTAGTTAAAATCTTCCCAGATGCAAAATTTGAAGAAATTAGTTTCACTGATGAAACAGGCTTAATTGAAAAAGTGTTTGAAGCAGATGGACAAGGGTATGTCTATAAAATAAATGTAAGGGGATATAACGATACCATTACATTTATGATTGGGATCAACAATGATGCAAAGATTGTAGGGTATGAAGTTTTGGTATTTAGTGATACTCCGGGGATTGGAGATGTTGTTATAAAGGATGATTTCAAAAATAGTATTATTGGAAAAGCTAGTAATGATGGAATTGCCACTGTTTCAGGAGCAACGATTTCTTCCAGTGCCATTATAAATGGAATTGATGCTGCTAAGGCACATTATAATGAGATGAATGGAATTACTGGTGAGGGTACTTTAGTAGTAGAAGAAAAAGTAGAAATCAAACTAGGAACAGCAGTAAAGCTAAGTGATGAAATATTAGAGAGATACGAAGGAGAAATCCTAACAGAAGAAACAGATGGAAACATAAGTATCTATCAAGTAGCAGTGAATGGATATGGATTAGTAGAAACAAATGGGAGTACAGGGGAATATAGTAGAAATGAATATAAGATAGTAGTGAATAGAGAAACAATGACATTAGAGAGTATAGAGTGTATTCATTTCGGAGATACGCAAGGAATCGGAGATAGAACGATGGAAGCAGCGTATTATGAGAGATTTGAAGGAATGTCAATGGAAGACTATGACCAAGAAGTAGATGTAGTGAGTGGAGCAACAATAACAAGTCACTCAATGATAAATGCAATACGTATCGTCATGGATACGTTGAACAAGTAGGAGGTGTAAGATGAGTAAATTTAAAATATTTACAGCAGGACTAATTCGCGAGAATCCTGTATTCTCTCTATATTTAGGAATTTGTTCAGTATTGGCAATTACAACAACACTGAATGGTGCGATAGGAATGGGATTAACGGTCATTATTATTCTGACATTGTCTAATATTGTAATCTCACTAATTCGTAAAATAACACCAAATGAGATTAGAATTCCTGTGTATATTGTAATTATTGCTTCTTTAACAAAGAGTGCAGAAATGTTGCTTTATGCCTTCACACCAGATTTAGCAAATACATTGGGTGTATTTATTTCATTAATTGTAGTTAATTGTATTATCTTGGCTCGTGCCGAAGCATTTGCAAGTAAGAATACAGTAATTGATTCTGCGCTAGATGGTCTTGGAATGGGACTTGGCTATACCGTAGGGCTGATTATCATGGCGATTATTAGAGAGTTTTTAGCAACAGGATCAATTGTGCTAACAAATATGTTTACGAATGAAGTTATTTTCAAAATTGGTTTGACGGAACAATTGGCATCAAAATATGCGATTACTTTATTCAATGGACCAGAAGGAGCATTCTTCACTTTTGCAATCATTGCGGCAGTAGTAGCTGCTTTAAGCAAGAAAAAGGGAAAGGAGAATAAATAATGGGTAATATGGTCAGTTTATTTATTTCAGCAGTATTAATTAATAATATTGTATTGAATCGCTTTTTGGGGATATGTCCTTTTTTAGGGGTATCTCGTAAGAAAAGTTCTGCACTGGGAATGAGTGCAGCAGTATTGTTTGTAATTCTTGGTTCTAGTATTATGACCTATTGTATACATCATCTTATATTAGTACCACTTCATATTGAATATATGGATTTGATTACTTTTATTTTAATTATTGCTTGTTTTGTTCAATTTACAGAAATGTTTGTTAAGAAGTTTTCTCCTTCACTATATAAGTCATTGGGGATTTATCTTCCTTTAATCACAACGAACTGTGCAGTTTTGTATGTTGCATTGAATAACATTTCTTTGAATCATAATTTTATAGAAATGATTGTATTCTCCATTGCAGTTCCAGTGGGCTTTGGGTTAGTGTTGATTATATTTTCTAGCATTCGTGAGCGCTTAGATGCCGCAAAAGTTCCTGCGATTTTTCAGGGAAATCCGATTGCCTTAATTGTTGCAGCACTCATGGCAATTGCTTTAAGCGGACTAAGAGGACTGGGATAAAATGTCATTTATTTATGCAATAATCTTCTTCGCATTATTGGGTGGTGCATATGCTGCATTATATTATTGGAATCATAGAACTCCAGTACCTGAAGGATGTGAGGATATAAAGTTGGAATGTGATGGTTGTAAAATAACTTCATGTGATCATCACCCAAATCATAGTGGAAAGGAGAATGAAGATGTTTAGTGCTATCATTGTAATGTTAATTATTGGGGTTGTTCTTGGTACCATTATTGGAATTGCCTCCATACTATTTCATGTAGAAGCAGATACAAGGGTGGAAGATATAACTAATATGTTGCCGGGGTTTAACTGTGGGGCGTGTGGTTATCCGGGTTGCGTGGGCTTTGCAGAAGCGTTAGTGGAAAGAAAAGAACATCAAGTATCAAAGTGTATACCGAGTAAAGTAGATGATAGAGAAAAGATTGCTGAGTATCTGAATTCGACTCCACAAAAGGATGATGATTTTATAAAAATAATAGCGGATTAAGACAACCAAAGGTTGTCTTTTTTTTATATTATTTGTGATATGATAATAGAGAGGTGTTAATGATGTTACTAACGATTGATATCGGAAATTCAAATCTTTTTGCAGTGTTAATGGATGATAAGGGAAATAAGATTAAAGAGTCTAGAATAGACACAGAAAAACAAAATGTAATACCTTATTACACGAAATGGATTCAGGATTTCATGATAGGTTATGATATTAAGGATTTTATTCTTTCTTGCGTAGTACCTGCGATTACTACTGAAGTTTTTCAAGTATTCAAGAATAACTTGCAGTGCAAGGGTGTCCTTTTAAGTATGGACTTGATGAATGATTTTGAGGTGTTGTTAGAGAACCCAAAAGAATTAGGGGCTGACTTTATCGCAACAAGCTTTGGTGCTATGAAACATTATCCGAATCCAATTATTATCGTGGATATGGGAACGGCTAATAAAATAAGTGTAATTAATGAAAAGAATCAATTTGTTGGTGGGATTATTGCTGCTGGAATGGGCATTGAAAAAAAAGCAATGGAAGAGATGATTCCCCATTTACCCAAAATAGATTTATTGATGCCAAAAGTATTGATTGGAAAGAGTAGTATTGAATGTATGCAATCAGGAATTATAAATGGTAATATTTATAGTATTCAAGGAATTTGTAAGCAAATAGAGAACGACTATAATCAAAATGTTAGTAAAATTTTGACTGGGGGATATGGCAATATTATTTATCAAGAAATGACGGATTTCATTTTTAATCCTTATTTATTAAATGAAGGCTTATATGAAATATATCAGTTGATAGTGAAAGAGAGAAGCAGTCGATAAAAGAGCGTAATATGAACGCTTGTAGTTTCTATTATTTTGCATTAAAAAATTGCTTTCTTCTGTTGTTTTGAAATCTGTATTCATCATACAATCTTCATTCCAACTTTTAAAAGCAATTTCAATATCTATTGGGGCGATCGACGGGACTTGAACCCGCGAATGCTGGAGCCACAATCCAGTGTGTTAACCAACTTCACCACGACCGCCATATTTTAGTAGCAATAGTAATTTTATCTTATTTTAGTGTGTTTGTAAATAGTGAATACTTATCTTTTTTGATATGTTATAATAATAATTACATATATATGGAGGTAGTTATGAAAATTGTAGTACTAACAGATTCATCTGCGGATATTACAACCAAGGATGCGAGAAATAAGGGTTTAGAAATAATTCGATTTCCATTAATCGTGGATAATGAAAACCATATTGAAGAAGAAACAATTTCAATGGAAGAATTCACGCGTAGAATGTATGATGGTGCATTAGCTAAAACATCACAACCTAGTGTGGGCTCTTTATTAGAAAAATGGGATGAATTACTTAAGGAGTATGACCATGTGATTTATGCGTGCCTTTCTGCAGGAATCAGTGGCGCTTATGATACTGCACTTGCACAGTCCCGTAATTATGAAGGAAAGGTAACTGTTTTGGATACTTGTTATGTAGCATATCCAATGCAGATTCTATGTGAAGAAATTCAAGCGATGATTAATGCAGGAAATACTCCTGAGGAAATTAAAGAAAAAATTGAGTCATCAGAGAAAATGGAAGCTATTTTAATTCCGGGTGATTTGCAGTATTTAAAGCGAGGAGGAAGAATTTCTCCTCAAGCAGCAGCATTAGCAAATCTATTGAAAATTGTACCTTTACTATTAGTAGCAGAAGGTAAAATTGATGCTTACGAAAAAGTAAGAACTACAAAAAAAGCGTATGATGTTGCATTGAGTTATTTTGAAGAACGTACGGAGAATTATGAAGATTACCATTGGTATGTGGTTCATGCAGATTGCGAGGAATTGGGAAAAGAAATGCAAGCAAGGTTGGCTGAAATGACAGGCCAAAATGTTGCCTTAGAAAAGATTTTCCCCGTAATCATGGCGCACACAGGTCCCGGTAGTTTTGCGATAGGGAGAAGTAAAAAGAGAGTCTAATGGAGCGTATTTTTGCTTATATTCCGAAAACAGAGCAAGAAGAAAAAGATAAGGAATTGATAGTGTCTTTGATGAAGAATTATCCTGAGAAGATATTACATCGCTCCTTATTATTTGGCCATATGTCTGCTTCAGCGATGATTTTTAATCCTTCTCATGACAAGGTATTAATGGTATATCATAAAATTTATCAAAATTGGACAATGACAGGTGGACATACAGATGGAGAGTCTGATCTGTTGAAGGTCGCGCTTAAAGAGGCAAAAGAAGAAACTGGCTTGACAGATTTAAAAGTATTGTCTGAAGATATTTTGTCTTTGGAAGTATTACCTGTATCCAGCCATTATAAAAGTGGCCACTATGTTTCTGCACATCTTCATTTAAATGTAACATTTGCTTTTGAAGCACGTGAAGAGGAAGCTATACGGATATGTGAGGAAGAAAATAGTGGGGTTGCTTGGTTGGAGATTGATAAATTAAATGAGTACAGTGATGAAAAAATAATGCTAGAAGTGTTTCATAAATGCATTGAACGAGTAAAACAATGTGCTTAAGAGCAAAGGACTTGATATTCAAGTTCTTTTTTTGAAATAATAGAAATATAAAGGGGGAGAATATATGAAAGAGTTAAAATTTTATCGTTGTAATCATTGTGGAAATATTATTCAGATAGTGAATGATGCTGGAGTCATTCCTTTTTGTTGTGGTGAAACAGTGACATTATTAGTAGCAAACACGAGCGATGGGGCAAGTGAAAAGCACATGCCAGTTATAATCGAAGAGGAAAATAGTATAAAAGTTCAAGTTGGAGAAGTAATTCATCCAATGCTACCAGAGCATCATATTGAATGGATTTACTTACAAACAAGAAGTGGTGGTCAGTTAAAATACCTTTCAGTGGAGGATAGTCCCATTGTAGAGTTTTTATTGATTAATGATCAAATAATAGCTGCATATGAGTACTGCAACTTACATGGGCTTTGGAAGTACGAAAATTAGTAATACAAATATTGAATCTCCTATGGTTCAATATTTTTCTTTTATGAAATCTCAACTGCACCACTGCAAGTTAAATCTAATTGTGTTTTTATGGCAAGTTAACTTCAATAAATACAATATAACCGTCTTGATAATAAATTTGGTATAATTGCTCTGTTTTTATTTCATTAGGTTTTTCAAAAAGAGCACTATATTTTATGGCAAAGGAATCATTATAGTTGTGAATATACAAGTGAGTAGCTTCAGAAAATATCAATGACTCCGTTAATTCTTCTATTGAGAAATCAACAGTCCAAATATCTTCTTTTTGAGCTTCTCCAATGCTCCAAGGAATTTTGACTACATGTATTGGTGTGAGTAAATAACGAGCAATTGCTATATCATATCCACTATCATGCATTGATATGAAGTATACTTTATCTTGCTCAGGATTAAGATTTATTTTTATCTTTTCCAAATATTTATATTGTTCTCTAAACTCCAAATCTCCTCCACAAATAGCAGGTGCTTTAATGGTGATATTGATCAGTGTATTTATATTGAAAAATAAAAGAATTACTAGAGTAATAGCACTAGGGAGATGCATCTTTTTATTATTGCTAGAATGAATAAAGTATGAAATAAAAATGAGGAACATTCCTAATAAATAAGTAGATGAATATCTAGTGAAAGAGGCAAGATTAACGGCTTCATGTTCACTGTATGTGAATAAGTAGAGAACTAGCAATGATAATTGGTAAACAATTGCACCAATCACTAAAATAATAGCTAGATGACCCAACTTTCTTCTGTGAGCTTTATCAAGAAATCGAAGTAACAAAAGAACTAATGCAATAAATACCAATAGATACCCAAAATAACTCAAATGAATGGAAGCATCATTTATAGTATAGGTAAATAAAGCAATAAAGAAATATTCAAGAGTCTTATATTGATAAGGAAGACCTGCTTGCTTGAAAAAGGCGATAAGATTTTCTAGAGATAGAGAAGAAATGCTTTCCCAAGCGATGGGTGTATTTGTGAATTGAAGGAATACATCCCAAGAGTATTTTGCAAATATCAAAGCAAGCAATGTAATAAAAAATCCAAAGCATTTCTTTTTCTTAATTAGTACATCTTTTTCACTTAAGATAAAACAAAGTTGAATTAGCAACGCAATTACTGCGATTCCAGCACCAGAAGATTTTGCAAGAACTAAGAAAGAAATAGATAAAAATAAACACAGATAGTAAAAGAGGTCATGCTTTTGTTCATACAAGCTTAAGCTCACGACATAAAAGAATGTGACTCCTAATAACCCATCAACATATATAGAGTGATAGAAATCTCTAAAAAAGCATAACGGAAGTAAAAACATAATGGAGCCTATTAAAGAAATAGATTTCCAATCTTTCCAAGAATATTTTTTCATAATAGGTAGTAACATAGAGAAATTTAAAATGGCAAAGCAACGATATAATGTATTTTCTGTAAAAGCAGTTCCTAGCTTCAATGCAAAATACTGGAATAAGGAAACTGCGGGAGGATACCCCGGGAAAAGTGTAGTTACTGAATCAGAATAATGGAAACTATCAAAGATATAGATGTTTTTAACAACTAATCCCCAATGTGAAAACTCATCCCATTGCATTAATATTCTTGTTCTATGAGTCCACCATAAAAAGACAATAAAAAGAAAAAAAGTGATGATTCCGGGAGTCAATAAATGGACGAATTTTCTTTTCTTATATAGAGTGTAAACAAAATAGAATAAACAGGCGAAGCATACGATTAAGATGAAATAAAATCCTAATGCTAAGAGGTCTACTAAGCCAAAACAATATAGTATAAAAATGATTAAAAAACAGGAAGGTGCAAGACATTCCTCAAAACGACGCTTGAAAAATTCAGAGGCTGTTAAGGCAATAATTAGTAATATAACAATTAATGATAAAAGAATCATAAGCTTTTCTTCTTCTTGAAAATCCAAGTTTGTTGGATGTAAAAACTAAATAGAAATAGAATCAGATCTACGGGAATCTTTAAGAATAACTCTGGAGCAGAAATTTGCTTGTAAAGATAGGTCACACAAAACCCTGAGATAAATGCTTGTACAATGACTAAGGAAAAATATTTGAGGAGTCCCAATAGACCATTATTTGCTTTGAAAACAACTTTTTGATTCATGAAATAGTTATAAATTGATGAAAAGAAACGAGCCAAGATAGTTGCAATTATAATATATGAATCCCAAGAGTCAAAAAGATTGATAAATAGTATAAATAAGAGTGCATCTAAAACAAAAGAAGAAAGTCCTGAAAAAATAAATTTTAGGAAAATAGAATATATTCTTATAGAGTCCTTAATAGGATTGAAATGAGTCGTATAGTTTTCTTTCTCATAAACGGTTGTAATTGATTGTTCATGAATTGGAATTTGATAGTCCCTTGTTGCCAATAACATATACATTTCAAATTCAAATCGTTCTCCTTGTACATTCATGAGTGATCTTAAGAATTGATTTGGAAGAACTCTTAAACCTGTTTGACTATCACTTACTTTGATACCACAAAGAAAATGAAAAATCTTTCTAGTCAGTAGATTTCCGTATTTATTTTTACGAGGAACAATTTTATCATGGAAATCACGCACACCTAAAATTAAAGATTCTGGATACTTATAGGAGGCTTTTAAACAAGTGAAAGAGTCCTCAGCAAGATGTTGTCCATCACAGTCTGCCAGCAGTACACCACAGATATCAGGAAAAACCAACAGAATATGATTAATAGCTGTTTTGATTGCTCTTCCTTTTCCAAGATTTGTAGCATGATGGAGAAGGGTAAAAGGGTAAATATCATGTGCGTCATCAAAAAAATGAAGATGTTCTTCGCTTGTACCATCATTAACCACAATGATATGAATTTCGAATTCTGGATGAGTTTGAAATTCTGATTTTAAAGAAAGAATGAAATTTAAAAATCGTTGATCTGGATTTAAAGATGGAATTACAAGCGCAAATTCTTTTTTCTCAGAGTTGACCATAATATTCTCCTGTCTATGCTCTATTGTATAAAGGAAATTAAAAAAAATCAAATTGGAATTATAAAAAGTGATTTGCTTTTCTGCTGAATAATTTTTATAATCAACTTATGAGAGAAGAGGTTAATTATGAAACAAAATCTACCTTTTGTTGTAATGGATGTTGATAATACTTTGGTTCCTTCAGGAAAGCAGATATCAAATGAAAATAAAGAAGCAATTAGCTTATATTTAAAGCAAGGCGGAAAAATTATGTTAGCTACTGGCAAAGTTCCTAGTGCATTATATGAGTTAATTCGTATATTAAACATAGAAGATAATTATCACATAGCGGGCAATGGTAGTTTTTTATTTCATATGAATAAAAATGAATTTCAAGAGCTTTTTAAATTGGGTAATAATAGTAAGATGATTATTCAAAGCTTGATAGAGAATAAAATTTCTGCCTATGTTTACTACGCTGATACAATCAATATTATTGGAAGAGGTCATACAAAAAAAGAAATAGAGCATATGATAAGCTTAGGAGAACCGACTCCAATGGTCAATGAAGAAATAAATTACGAAGAAGTAGTCAAAATATTATTTTTCATTGATAATGATGATTTTGAAAAAGAAAAATTGATTCGTGAGTTACTTGAGCCTTACATGGGTGATTATCATTTCATTCGAACAGGCAGCTATTTATTGGAAATCCATCATCAAGAACAAACAAAGGCGAATGCTTTGAAAAAATACACAGAATTATTTCCAGCAGAACTGGAAAACTTTTATGCAATTGGAGATAGTGAAAATGACTTATCAATGTTAGAAGTAGTTGGAAATCCTTATATTGTTGGAAATGCTTCTGAGGAGTTAAAGAGAAGATTTAAAAATATGCTTCCAAGCTGTGAAGATAACGGGGTATCTATTTTATTAAAAAGACTTATGAATTTGTGATTTTGTACTATAATATAAGTAAGGAAGGGGATAGCTAATGAAATTTTTCAAAAAGAAATTCAGTAAAAAAAGAAATATTCGTGTTATTCTAATCCATGGATTTGGAATAAGAACAATTGATGAAATGACATATGTAAAAAACTTTCTAAGTAATAAGGGATATGATGTTGTTGTGCCTAAGCTATTTGATGTCAATGATGAGGAAGACACCGATTGGCTTAAATGGGTTTCACGAGCTAGAATTGAATTTGAAAATGCCAAGAAAGATGGGAAAGAAATATATGTAATAGGTTATTCGATGGGCGGAGTAATAGCAACTTATCTTTCTACTATTTTTGATGTTGAAAAATTGGTATTACTAGCTCCTGCATTTGATTATAAAACATTAACAACGGCAAAAAGAAGTGTTGTAAATTTATTTAATAACGAAAAAAAGGAAATCAGTTTATCAATGAATGCGCATTTTGCATTTATGAATTTGGTGGATGAGCTGGGAAAAAATATTGAAATATTAAAATGCCCAGTGCTTATGATTCAAGGAAGCACTGATTTGACCATACCACAAACAGTTGCCAAAAAAGCGTATAAGAAAATACCTCATGATAAAAAGAAATTAGTTATCATTGAGGATGGAACACATAGGTTAATGGATGAAAGATTAACACAAGATATCTTAAATTGTTTGATTTTAGATTTTTATATTAGTTGAGGAATCGTTGAAGAATGGTGAAAAATAGAAATGAATTGGCTGATTTTATTAGAGGAATCTTAATTTGGTTAATGATATGGGGACATGTAATTCAGATTGGTAGTTTTGATAATTTTGATTTTTATCAAAATGGAGTTTTCAAAATGATTTATTCTTTTCATATGCCATTGTTTATGTTAATTAGTGGTTTCTACTTTTTTTATAGTGTAGAAAACAAAAACACGAAGGAAGTACTTACTAAAAGATTTCATGCCATTGCAAAACCCGCTATGATTTGGACAATAGTGGACAGTATTATTAGTGTGATTTTATATAAGAATTTTAACTATCTTCCTAATTCGGGAAATTATCAAATAATAATTGATAGTCTTTTATACTCGTTTTGGTTTTTATGGGCAATTCTATTGGGAACAATGATTGTAATATTAGTTAAACGATTCTTCAATGATAGTCTATATGCATATGGATTGATATTTCTTTTGTTAAACCTTTTACCCACGAATGTAATATCTATGCATGTGTTTACTCTATTTTATTACATTATAGGATATCATATTGCAAAAAAAGGTGTGAATCTTTTCAATAATCAAATACAGTTCAAAAGAACTTTGTTTTTTTTACTGTGCTTTAGTTTTCTTTTTATTTTTTATGAGAAAGATCATTATATTTATACGACAGGTCTTAATTTATTTGGGAATGATATGGGGCAACAAATTTGTATCAATATTTATAGATATGTAATTGGAATAGTTGGGTCAGGGTTATTTATTTTGTAAATAACAATAATCTATAACTTCTTTCATAAAAGAAGAATTGTTGAATTTTTGGTTGAGGCAGGAAAAAATTCATTATATATCTATGCCTTTTCAGTCATTATAATGAATAAATTACTGTATATTTTTCTGCCTTCTAAAATATCGGTAAATCCCTCTTTTTTTATTTGGGTCATCTCTGTTCTGATAACGATTTCTTTTTATGCTATTTTTGCAATTGTTTCAAGAAAATATTTAACTAGAAAAAAATAAATAGTTGAAGTTTATTTCTTTATGTTAAGAAAATATTTTCGAAATTTCCGATGAAACAGAGGCAATCTGTATTATAATAACAATATGCGAGGATGAGTGGATGAATTTTTTAAAAAATAAAGTCTTGAGAAATACATTATGGATTTCTGTTGGTCAAGTTGTAGAGTTATTAATTGCATTAGTATTTGGAATCTTGATAACAAGATATCTTACGGAAGCGGACTTTGGAATGATGAATAATTCTATTGCTGCTATGAACACATTACTTCCATTAGCGACATTAAGTACAAGTGGTATTGTAATGAAAAAACTTGTTGAAAATAAAGAGTCTGAGGGAACAATAATCGGAACAATGCTTTTTTTTCGCCTTGGTAGTGGAGTAATTTCAGCATTATTGTTGCTTGCTTTCGCATTTCTATTTAATGCAGATGATCAGTTGATGAAATATCTTTGTGTAATCCAAACATTTGCCTTGATAGTTAATTTTCATGAGCTATTTGCAACATGGTATAATTTCAAATTACAGGCATATAAATATGTAATATTTCGTTTAATAACTTGTATTTTGGTATGTGTGTATAAAGGACTTATTTTGCATAGTCAGTTGAGTGTGGAATGGTTTTGTTATTCAAATGTGCTAGATTCCATTCTGATAACTATTATATGTTTTCTTTCATATAAAAAGAATAGTGATCGGACACTCTCAATTAATTTTTCCTTAGGGAAGCAAATAATAGTAGAGAGTAGATTTTTTATTGTTTCAGGAGTTCTTACAGCGTTACTGATCCATGTCGATAAATTTATTTTGCAGAAGATGATTAGCAAAACAGATGTTGGAATATACACTGCTGCCGTATATATTGGAACTCTTTGGGGGTTTGTTTTAAATGCTATGATAGAATCTGCAAGAGCCACAATAATTAGTGCAAAGAATGAAAATATGCAATTGTATAAAAGAAGAATGCAACAATTGTATAGCGCAGTTATATGGAGTGGAATTCTTGTGGCGATTTGTATTACGCTAGTTTCTCCGTATTTGTTAACGATTTTATATGGGGAGAAGTACAGCAATGGAGGAGTTATTTTAGGTATAATATGTTGGAGCGTTGTTTTTCAGTTTATTGTTAGGGCTAGAAATGTCTGGTTTATTTTAGAGAATAAGAATAAATATGAATTGATTTTTACTGCTTTTGGGATAGTAGTTAATGTTATAATGAATCTATTGTTGATTCCACAATTTGGGCTTATTGGAGCAGCAATTAGTGCAGTTTTAACACAATTTGGAATTGCCATTATAGTTCCTGCCATATTCCCTGCTACGCGGAAAAGTAGTCTGGATGTGCTTAATGGTTTATTGTGTAAATGGTTTTTTTCGAAAGATTTTGAAGGTTAATTGTTGAGGAGAAAAGTTAGAATGAAATGTATTTTTATAGGGAATTTGGTGCCAATTAAGTTTTTAGAGAAAAAAGAAGATAATGCTTTCTTTTCTGTTGCGGACAATATCGCTCAAAATAATATAGTTAAGGGGTTATATGATGATCTGAATAGTGACTTAACGGTAATTTCAGTTTCTTCAAGTTTCAATCAACCAAGAAGAAAAACGATATTTAGTAAAGACAAAATTCAACTTGATGCTGGTTGCAAGGCAATTGCTATTGGAAATATTAGGTTTGGGAAAGTGATTTATTACTTGTCTATTTTATTTTCATATACAATTACTTTAATGAGTTGTTTAAAGAGAATTAAAAAGGAATTGAAAAAGAATGAGAAAATTGTAATCATCTCAAATGGACCGTATATTTATGTTGCCTTTTCAGTTTTAATAGCAAAGATATTTCATGAAATATCTTATATACCATTTTTAGTAGCAAGTGTAGAACATCCTGATTATAAGGGGTTGAACAGAGTTGCATCAAGACTATCAAAGCCAGTAATGAAGAAAATTGATGGGAGTATTACCTATGTAGCTCAATCAGCAATTGATTATTCAAATAAGCCATATTTAACAATATTTTATAGTGCAAGTAAAGAAGTAATAAAGTGTGTAGATGAATATGAGAAGAAATATGCAGAGTTTAGGAATGAGAAATTCACAATTGTATACAGTGGAGCATTAACAAAAATAAAGGGAGCAGACACATTGGTATCTGTGATTGAAAAAACAGCAGAGGAGTTTCGCTGGGTTATTTGTGGGACTGGAGAATATGAAAAAGCAATAGAAGAATTAGCAAAGAAAAATGAAAATGTTGAGTATTTGGGAAATGTATCACAAAGAGAGGTAATAGAATTACAATGTTCAGCGGATATGTTAGTGGCGTTTCAGTCAGTAGATACAGAGATTTATCGATATTATGCCAAATATGCAGCAACAGGGAAGTTGATAGAATATTTATTATCAGGAACACCAGTGCTGGCGGCAAATATACAAGCGACAAATAGTGAACTAAAGAAATACATGAATATGTTAGAAAATCAAGAAGTAGAGTATGTGTGTGAAGCACTAAGGGAATGTGCTAAAGAGGATAGATATAAAGAGATAAAGAAGAAGGCATTAGAAGGAAGAGCATTTGTGTTGAAGTACGCGAACAATGAATTTCAGAATCAGGAGATCATGAAATTTATTAGGACAACACTTAGTGAAAAATATGGAGATAAAATTATATGATTCAATATATTTTAATCTTTCTTGTGTTTTCATATGGAGGGTTTTTCTCTGCGACGATTTCAAAGTGTAGATTTCAAAAGGGAGCACTAGCAGGTATTTTAATCGCATTCTCAACATTATATGGTTTTGCGATTATAAATCAGTTAGTGATAGGTAGAATAATTGTATTTTGTATTATAATTGCTACCTATTGTATTTCAATTCATAAATTAGTGCATTTGGGGTGCGAGGAGCGAAACAGAATTTGCAAAGAGAACTTATATGATTTTGTTCAATTTCTATTACTGTATCTTATCCTTTATTTGATGTGTAATCGCTTAGCTATTTTAGATGTAGATGAATTGAGAGTTTGGGGAGCTTATCCAAAAATCATGTTTTATGAAAATGTGTTGCCTCAGCTGGGAGATTTCCCTTTTACTAATTATCCACCTGCATTACCATTAATACAGTATTTGATGCTTTCTTTAGGGAGCGTATTTAGCGAGGGAGTATTGTTTGTTACTTATAATACCTTGCAAATATTATTCATCATGCAGATTTTCCACATGAAGAAGAAAAAAGATGCTTATCGATTATTGCTGGAGAGCATGATTATACTATTTTTCCCTACGTTCTTTTATAGCTATGGTTATTATGAAATTGCAGGACCATATTTTAGTTTGTATGCAGATATTATAATGGGAGTTATTTTTGGATATGGGGTTGTGCATGTTTTTTATTATGAGGAAACAAGGATTAATACATTAATTCTTTATCTAACTGTGTTTTTGTTGACGCTTTTAAAACCAGCATCATTTCCACTTTCTTTAGTAATTGCAGGTTTATATGGATTGAGAAACTTTAGAAAACTTGTGGACAAAAGAGGGTTGGAATTCATTAAGGATTTAGCGAAAAGAATAATGCCATTTTTTTCTATAGCGTTAGCGTATATGTCGTGGTTTTTCGTGCAACAAAACAGAGGGCTAGAAAGCATAGTCGCTGCCAATGTTCAAGTAAAGCCTTTGATTGATACATCACTATTTATTCGAATTATAAAATCTCTTTGTACAGATCCATATGTTTCTAGGATATTTTCAGCAGTTGTGTTTTTATTACTGTTTTTTGTGATTACATATTTTTTGTTGGATAGAAAATCAAAAATTAGAACGAAATATATCATCTATTTTGGTCAAATATCTTTTTTCTTCTGTATATATATAGTGTTTTTATATTTGACTTATTTACTAATCTTAACTCCTTATGAAGCTGAGATTTTAGCTTCATTTATCAGATATGTGAATTCTTATCTGCTTGGAATAGGGGTATTTATGTTATATATGGTTGTTGATTCCAAATTGTTTGAAGATGCCTATTCGGATTTAAGAAGAATAGGAATGAAACTGCTGATTACCGGTTTTTTAGTAATTTCTTACATATTCGTACCTTATACTGAGCTGAGAAGTGAAATTATAAATCGCTCTGTTAAAAAAGATGGAAAAATTAATTGGAGCTTTTCACAAGGTACTACTGAAAAAGCGTTGTCCTATGTAAAGGAAATTTCAGATTTGATAGATAAAGATCATGTTTGGGTATATTTTTATATTGAATATTCCCCACCAAATATTTGGATTAGAGATTTCACATACTATAAGTTAATAGATGATGGTATATATTTGAATTTTTATCCGGGTTATTTAGGCCAATTTAATGCTGCAGAGTATTTATTTCTTGCTTCAGAATTGGATGAAGAAACAACAGCGTTATATTATGAAATATTTCAAATTCATGTTAGAGTAGAAACTCTGTATAGAATTGAATTGAATGATGGTGAATATTCGCTCACCATCGTTCATAAGTAGTTAGGAGGTGTGGAATAATGATTCAATTTATATTTGTTCTTTATTTATTCTGTATCAGTGGCTTTTTTTCAAAATTATATGCGAATGTTAATTTTATCAAAGGCTCTTTATTCTTGCCACTTGCACTTAGCATTTTCCTTTCTGTTAGTGGTGGATTAGGGATTTTGCATATTGCCATTCTTGGAAGTTACTTCGTAATTGCCTTGATCTCAATTCTTATTTTGATTAAGTTATTTCGATCTAAATCAGAAATAAGGAGCTTATTCAATGATATTTATTTTTGGGTTTTCGTAGGGCTTAGCATAGTCATCTATATTGTATGCAAAAATAATACGCCTATAGACTCAGATGAATTATCAATTTGGGGACTACTGCCTCGCATTATATACCTTGGAGCATCATCCTCTTTTGATAATGCTTTTGCTCTAAACAATATAAGCAATACCCATTCACCTATTGCTTATTATTTAGCTTTTGCAACAAACATTAGAAATGCTTATTCTACGTCGACAGCATATATTGCCTATTATATTTTGAGTTTGGCAGCTTATCTTTCGCTACTTTCTTCCATTTCTTGGAAAAGGAATTATATGGATTTAGTGAAGTTTATACTGGTTTTATTTGTCCCGCTTGCTTTCTTTTATCCAAATGGTGGAACCGCATTTCGTATTCTAATGAATATAGATTATCGTTTTATTAAAGCCATATTGTTTTCCTTGTCTTTAAATATAACAATAACGAGTCAGTGTCAGAAATCGGATATTAGCCTTTTATCATTGCTCTTGCTTGTAATAGGAACAATGGATATACTTGGATTTTGGTTAGTATTTTTTGTTATTATTCATTTCTTTGTTGTCCTTTCCCATAAGGAACAGGCAAGAATAGAGCAACTTAAAAAGTATGGGGTGTTAATTTTGGTATTATTCATCACTGCACTTTGGAATATATCTTCCTTTCAATTGAACTCATTAGATCTTATTGCATATTTCAATGCTTTATATTTGCTCTTGTTTGAAACACTGAAGATATCAAATATGATTCCTCTTGGTTTTTATCTATTTATATTATTACCTATCATTGTTTATTGTTCAATAGAAGATAAGAAACAGAATATGTACATGAAGCTTTTTATATTACAAGTCATGGGATTCTTTCTGTATTTCTGTTTTGTAGTAGAGCTTATTTTAAGAGATGATGCAAATCACTTAATTTCTCAATTGCGAGATTATAGTGTGTACATTATGGGGATATCGCTTTGCTGGATACCATTTCTGCTTGCTAACAGAAATAAGGGAATTCAAAAGCAATTACGAGATTCTATGATATTTATAATAGTGAGTTTCACAATCATTGGCTCTCAATTTGATGTTTTGCGTGATAAATTCTTTAATTGGAGTTATTATTCAAATACAATTTACAACATTTCTTATGGCGAACATCGATATGGAACAGAATATCATATCGAAAAAATTAGCACATCTTTTAATCAAGATACGCCAATTAAGTTGTTTTTTTCAATGGGTGGTTGTGATTTTTCAATGAGCTATATGCATGAGTTAATTCGATTCGAGTTATTAGAACATCAAATCTATGTAACACATAACCCATTGACATTAGATTGCATGACTGTAGAAAAGGCTGCAGAATTTCTAAGTGAAGTTGAGTATCTCTATTTAGCGTATCCAATATCAGATCAATTTAATAAAGAACTAAATGAACTATATAATAATGATGTGTTCATTGAAGCAGAAAAAGTCTATCAAATTGTCAGAAAAGGAGATTCTGTTGAATTTGTTGCACTTATTGATTAATTTGATATGATATATCGCGTCTTTTTTGAAAGTCATAAAATTTATATAGAAGCAGTAATTATTCAATAATATAGATGACGAATTTCTCATTTGCATAAAGAACTTCAAATTCCTCATGTAAAATGGAAAACAGATAATAATATTCATCCGTTTTACTATCATAATAAAAGCTATTTTTATTGATGATTGCATATTTCACATTATTTTTAATCATTAAGTCCGCTGCTCTTTTAAAATCAGGTTCTTTCCCATCAATAACACCATTGTAAGATGTTTCAACAGAGTATATCATGATATTCAATAAATCAGTTTGGTCAACCGTCAAATATTCTGATTTTCTAGTTAATAAATTATTTAGGGAATAAGGCATATTCACATTTGGAGTAAACCCAATAGTGTGCGTTATCTGGCTTGCCACAATCGGTCTAGTATCTTTGTTTTCTTTGATAATTTCATTTAATCTAGATAAGACATCAAACTCGGAATTTGTTTGTTTTAGGAAAAAATTATAATCTTCTGCTTGCATAAAGAAGTGATGATAATATTGAGTATAGTTATGCATTCCAAATAAGAAAAATGGAATAGGAATAAGCAAGAGAATACTTCTTTTAATAGAAGTGTTTTTTGCTAATAAGGTAGAAATTACTAATATTGAAAACGAAATCATGAAAGGATTAAAGAAAATATCAAATGCACGATAAAATACGAAATCAGTTAAGAACTTAATTGTAAAAGGGATAACAAATGGATTTAAAAAGGTAATAAATGTAATTCGAATCATATTGGTAATAAGGAGGTTTTTTTGTTCCTTATTTATGATTATACTGCACACTAAGACAAGCAGAATGATATTGATTACAAAAACCAATGAAGAACTAAAATCAAAATAATTCCAAACCATATCATGAAAGCTGCCCGGGAAGAAAAAATAATCATAGGTGTAATCATATAAATTATGAAACAAAACAGTAGATAGAATAATAGCTCCGGGTATTATAAATTGAAGAGTGAAGATGAAGTTTTTTTCAAATTTTTTAGTATTTAGTACTTTAACGCTTGGTAATAAGTAGAAAGCGATAAAAATCGTTGGAGTGATGATAAGTGTTAAATTTCCAAGTAAAAAGGCAAATAGAAATAATATAGTAGGAAAGGCTATTATAGCAACAATGCGCAAGGCAGAAATCCCTTCTTTTTTGAACAAAGAATAAAATAGCCCATACATGATGAAAGCGGAAATAAAAAATCCTGAGGAAGAAACGGCAATCAACGCCGCGTTTATTAACATGAGAAAAAGTAGATTAGAATCTAAACTACGCTCACTTTGGTTGAAAAAGGAATATATTCCAATAAATAAATAGGCAACGATATAAGGTCGGTAACTATTGCCGATAAATGCTAACGCTGTATTGAAATACATGCTTCCATAAAAAAGAGCAATGATTGAGAAAATGCAAAGGAAGCAAAGATAGTTTTTCTTTGGAAAGAATAATTTAAAGCAATCGACAACTGAAAAATAAATCAATGTAGATAAAGAAATGGTTGCTTGCCACATGAACAAAGGGGCATAAAATAGTTCGTTCATACTTGGAAAGATATTTTTTAAAATTACGGATGTAAAGGAGTGTATGTAATAATAACTGCTGAAATCATATTGTGCACGCACAAAATCCAGAGGAATGTTATCCATATAATACCACCATCCCAGATGAGGTTTGCTGATATGGGTGGTAACAAAGGTGTTGTAGTAAACAGAATCAAATGCATTTGGAGCGATTGTATATTTAGTAGTTTGGTAGAAAGCAAAAGTGATGAAAATAATTCCTATGATAGCAAAAAAACATTTTTCAATGGAAAAATTCTTGTAGGATTTCTCCTTCAAAAAAATCCAAGAAGCATATAGAAAAGCTAACATTGAGGTAAATGCTAGCGCTAGATAATATAATTTTGAAGACCACTTGAAGTAAACAAATGGAAAAGAAAGAAAATATGATAGCCCAAGGAAGATTAAAAAACCAAAAGGAAAGTAAAACTGTACTTTTAGATTAGTATATTTTTTTATTAATATGCCATAGCTGAAAGATATAAAAAACAGCATGGACAGACTTAATAATAAATAGATAACAAATTGCATATTTATATTCATATAATCACCAGTGTAATTATATCGCACTTATAATTGAAATACCACATGGAGAGTATTAAAACTAGTTGCAAAATATGATATGATATTAAAGGAAAATATGAATACGAGGTAGAAATGTGGAGTATATATTCTTAGGTGGAATTTTTCCTGAAACAGAGATAGGATATCGCATTCTTGAAGAAAGCAAAGGCTCTGTCCAATATGCAGCGGATTTGTTTCAGAAATTATTAATTGATGGAATTGAAAAAAACTTAAAGCACGATATTACAATATTGAACTCAATGTTTGTATATCCTTTTCCTGCCGGTCATAAGAAAATGATAATTCCATCCTTTTCATTTAGTCATAAGGAAAATGCGAAGGATTACAACTGTGGAGTGATTAATCTTTTTGGGGTCAATTATTTCACAAGATATTTAAATTTGCGAAAACAATTGAGAAAAAGATACCATGGAAAAGAAGTTACCATATTTGTCTATGCGATGCATGCTCCATTTTTGCACGCTGTGAAGAGTCTTAAAAAGGTTGCGAAAGTTCGTACTGTTTTGATATGTCCCGACTTACCAGAATTCATGAACACTTCCACAAATGAATCCTTTATTTATCGTTTGTTGAAGAAAATAGATGTTTCCCTAATACATTCTGCTTTGGGAAGTGTAGATAATTTTGTGTTTATAACGCAACAAATGAATGAGCGAATCAATACAGAGAATAAACCATATGTTGTTGTAGAAGGAATTGCAGTCAACCAAGCTAGCTTGAAAAATGAAAAGCTTTCAAGCAAGAGAATTCAATTGATGTATTCTGGAACATTACATCTTCGATATGGAGTAAAAAATCTCTTAGATGCTTTTTTGCTGTGTGATAATCCGAACCTTGAATTATTAGTTTGTGGCTCAGGTGATTTTGATCATCAAATTGGACAATATATTGAACAGGACAAAAGGATTACTTATTTGGGTGAAATTTCTCAAGATGAGGTATTGAAATTGCAAAAAAATGCCGATATTTTGATAAACCCTAGGCAGAACAATGAAGAATTTGCTAAATACTCCTTTCCCTCTAAATTAATGGAATATTTGGCTTCTGGTAATCCTGTGTTGGCATATCAACTGGATGGAATCCCTGAAGAATATACCGAATATCTTATTTATATTGAAGGAAATGAAATTTCAGATTTAGTGAAGGCGATCAATGATGTGGCAGATTTATCACAAGAAAAAAGAGATGCAGTTGGAAAAAGAAACCGAGAATTTGTAGAGAACTACAAGAATAGCATTGTTCAGACGAAAAAAATAATTGATATGTTAGAAATCAAGTAGTTAAAGTAAGAAAGAAAATGATATAATTTGAAGTAGGAGAGGTGAAGTATGTTTAAAGACAAAATACTATTAATTACAGGAGGAACAGGTTCCTTTGGAAATGCGGTTGCAAAAAGATTTTTAAACACAGATATTAAGGAAATCCGTATTCTTTCACGTGATGAAAAGAAACAAGATGATATGAGAAAAGAATATCACAATCCTAAATTAAAATTTTATATTGGAGATGTGCGTGATCATGCTTCAATCAAAAATGCTTTTAAAGGTGTTGATTATGTTTTTCATGCAGCAGCACTAAAACAAGTTCCAAGTTGTGAATTTTATCCAATGGAAGCAGTAAAAACAAATGTCATTGGAAGTGACAATGTAGTGTCTGCTTGTGTTGAAAATAATGTCAAAAAAGCAATTTTCTTGAGCACAGATAAGGCAGCTTATCCGATTAATGCGATGGGAATGACAAAAGCTTTAATGGAAAAAAATGTAGTGGCAAGGAGTAGACAACTTCAAAAAGAGGACACAATTCTTTGTTTAACACGATATGGAAATGTTATGGCTTCAAGAGGAAGTGTAATTCCGTTATTTATTCAACAAATTGAAGATGGAAATGCCATTACCATCACAAATCCTGAAATGACACGTTTTATGATGACTTTAGAAGATGCAGTTGATTTAGTGTTATATGCTTTTGAGCATGGTGAACAAGGAGATTTATTTGTACAAAAAGCACCAGCAGCTACGATTGATGTACTGGCAAAAGCAGTGAATGATTTATTGAAATCAGAAAGTAAAATTGAATATATTGGAACGCGCCATGGAGAAAAGATGTATGAGTGTCTTGTGACAAAAGAGGAAATGGTAAAGGCGGAAGATTTGGAAGGATATTTCCGTATTCCAGCCGATAATAGAAGTTTAAATTATGACCAATATGTTTCAGTTGGAAATGAAAAAATTGATGAGAAAGTTGAATATACTTCTCATAATACATCAAGACTAGATACTGAAGGAATGAAGAAATTATTATTAAGATTAGACTTGTTTAAGTAGAGGAAATTTTATGAAAGTATTGGTTACAGGTGCAAAAGGATTTATTGGAAGAAACCTCTGTGTTCAACTTCAAAGTGAAGGACATGAGATTTTTCAATATGATCAAAATAACACAATGACAGAGCTTGCATCCATGATAAAAGAGGTAGATTTTATTTTTCATTTAGCAGGAATAAATCGTCCTGAAAAAACAGAAGATTTTTATCGTGGTAACAGTGATTTGACAAAAACAATGATTGAATTGCTTGAAAATTCAAATAGAAAAATTCCTATTTTATTATCATCAAGTATTCAAGCAGCACTTGAAAATGATTATGGCAAGAGTAAATTTCAAGCGGAAGAGCATGTATTTCAATATGGAGTACGTAATGGAGTTTCGTGTTACATATATCGTTTAGCAAATGTTTTTGGTAAATGGAGTAGACCAAACTATAATACTGTTATAGCAACATTTTGTTATAAAATTTCTCATAATAAAAGTGTTGAAATTCATGATTCAAGTAAAGAAATTTCTTTTGTATATATTGATGATGTAGTGGAGTCCTTTATTTCTTGTTTGAAAATTCCAGTAATAAAAGAGAAGTATTTGGAAGTAACACCAGTTTATACAAAATCATTACAAGTGGTAGTAGATTTATTATATGGATATAAAAAATCTCGTGAGAATTTTGAAATAATTAGAACAGATGATGAATTTTCAAAAAAGTTATATAGTACCTATTTGAGTTTTTTAGAGGAAGATGATTTCTCTTATTCGCTCATTAATCATAAAGATGATAGGGGAAGTTTTAGTGAATTATTTAAAGGGGATAGTTTTGGTCAAGTATCAATCAATATTTCAAAACCGGGTATTACAAAAGGCAATCATTGGCATCACACAAAAATTGAAAAATTTGTAGTAGTAAAAGGAACTGCATTAATTTGTTTTCGAAAGTTAGAAGAAAAAAAAGTAATTGAATATAAAGTTGATGGCAATGATATGAAAGTTGTGGATATTCCTCCGGGTTATACTCATAGTATTGTGAATATCGGAGAGGAAGATTTAGTTACGGTTATTTGGGCAAATGAGCTGTTTAATCCTGAAAAACCAGATACATATTATTTGGAGGTGGAAGAATGAAGTTAAAATTAATGACCGTAGTTGGAACAAGACCAGAGATTATTCGTTTAGCAGAAACAATAAAAGCATGTGATCGTTATTTTGAACATATTTTAGTTCATACAGGGCAAAATTATGATTACACATTGAATCAAGTATTTTTTGAGGATTTGCAATTGAGAGAACCTGATTACTATTTAGATGCAGTGGGGCAACATTTGGGGGAAACAGTAGGAAATATCATTGCAAAATCGTATGAGGTAATTCAAAAAGAAAAACCAGATGCCTTATTAGTGCTTGGGGATACAAATAGTTGTTTAGTTTCTTATTCTGCAAAGAGGTGCAAAGTCCCTATTTTTCATATGGAAGCGGGAAATCGATGTTTTGATATGAATGTTCCTGAAGAAATTAATCGTCGCTTAGTTGATCATTTGAGTGATATTAATCTTCCTTACACAGAAAATAGTCGTAAGTATTTAATTTCTGAAGGAATTGCAGAGGATCGAGTATATGTTACGGGTTCGCCTATGATGGAAGTATTGAATGCAAATATGGACAAAATAGAAGGCAGTCAAATATTAGAAAAGCTAGAATTAAAAAAAGAGAATTATATTGTTGTTTCTGCTCATCGTGAAGAGAATATTGATAATGAAGCACATTTTACTTCTTTAATGAATGCATTAAATGATATTGCAGTTCATTTAGATATGAAAGTAGTGTACTCAGTACATCCTAGAACTGAAAAGTTTTTAAAGCAAAGGAATTTTACATTTGATAAGCGTGTATCACAAATCAAACCATTAGGTTTTCATGATTATGTGAAACTTCAAAAAAACGCCTATTGTGTGTTAAGTGATAGTGGAACATTATCGGAAGAAAGTGCTATGTTGAAATTTCCTGCTGTGCTATTGCGTACTTCAACGGAGCGTCCTGAGTCACTAGACGCGGGTAGTATTTTAGTAGGTGGAATACAATACGATAGCATCATGCAATCAATTCAAATGGCGAGAGGAATGATTGATAATCAGGAGCCTTTTGCTTTGCCAAAGGACTATCAAGATACTAATGTTTCAATAAAAGTCGTCAAAATTATTCAAAGTTATACCAGTATTATTAATAAAAGAACTTGGGGAAAATGATGAGCAATTCAAAATTATTAGTCATTATCCCTGCATACAATGAAGAGGAAAATCTTGAGAAATTGATTAATGAACTTATCTTTAGAGGATATGATTATCTGGTGATCAATGATTGTTCCATTGATGGAACAGAACAATTATTATTGGATAATGAGTATAATCACTTAAGTTTACCAATTAATATGGGAATTGCAGGAGTAACGCAAATCGGTTTTAAATATGCAAAGGATTTTGATTATGATGCTTCTATTGTGATTGATGGAGATGGACAGCATTTGCCAGAGTATATTGCGGTTTTAGAAGAGAAAATGAATGAAGGCTACGACTATGTAATTGGTTCTAGATTTGCGAACGTAAAAAAACCATGGAATGCCAGAATGTTAGGAAGCCGCCTCATCTCTTTACTGTTGAAAATTACGACAGGAAAGACGATTACTGATCCAACAAGTGGAATGCGCATGATGGGAAAAAAAGTAATTGCGGATTTTTCAGAACATTTGAATTTTGTTGCAGAGCCTGATGCAGTAGCATATTTGCTTAAATCGAAATATAAAGTAGTTGAAGTGCAAGTTGAAATGAAAGACCGAGAGTTTGGAGTGAGTTATTTTGCATCACCCCTAAAATCAATTAAATTCATGTATAAAGTTTTAGTCAGCATCCTTTTTGTTCAGAAAGTGAGGTAAGCTTATGGCATCAAAGTTACAAATTTTATTAATTGTTTTTTCTGTTGTTACATTCTTATTTGTAATATATAATATTCGAAAATCAAAAATGGATATTCGTTATGCGATTATTTGGATTACTTGGTCATTAGTTGTTGCTGTTATTAGTATCTTTCCATCCATTGTTACGATTCTGTCAAATTGGCTGGGAATTTTTGCGCCAACAAATACTTTATTTTTAGGGATGTTATTTCTTTTATATATCATGAGTTTCTATGTTTATATAAATTTGTCCTCTCATAATCAAAAAATGAAGGAATTAGTATATGAGGTAGCACTATTAAAGTCCGAAGTAGAGAAATTAAAAAATGACAAGTAGAAAGTTATTGGCTATTCCGGGTGCCTTTGTACCAACAAATGATACGGTTACTTTAATTAGCTATAAACATCTACGACAAGCTCCTTATGAAATTGATGTGGTAGCGCTCAAAGCGCCAATTGATGAAAGCTTGAAAATGGAATTGGAACAGGATCCTCATTATAAGAAATTCAATGTTGAATATACCTATGAATATGATAAGACAGTTGCAACTTTGGAAAAGAAAAATGTTCTTGAAGGTATTATAAATATTTTTCGCTATACTCGTAAGGCGATAAAGAAAGCAAAAGAAAATGAATATCAAGTAGTTTATACCTCCTCAATTCCTGCTTTCACACATATAGCCGGATGGCGCATTAAAAAGAAAATGGGAAGCAAAATAAAATGGATAGCAAGTTTTTCAGATCCTTTGTACAAATCGCCATATAAATATGATGAAGATAGCTTTCGTGAATATTCGTTACTCACAAAAATAGGATTTCATGTTTACATTGCCATTTATATGAATGGATGGTATGAGAAAATCGCCATGAAATATGCTGATGAAATTGTCTATATTTCAGAGGAACAAAGAAACTTTATGATAAGTAATTATCCTATTAACAAGCAAGAAAAGTTAAAAGATAAATCAATGGTAATTCCACTAAATTATATTCCTGAATGGAAAATGTATCAAAAAATGATTGCTCATCAAGAAGTAATTAATAAAGGAAAGCCATATAAAATTGTTCATTTTGGACGAATATATGGACATCGGAGGATTGAAAAATTACTAACAGCCCTGAAGGAAATGAAGGAAGAGTATCCTCAAATTTTTGATGTCATACAATTTGAACAATATGGAGAATTATTGCCGCGCTATATAAAAATGATTAAAGAATATGATATAGAGGATGTCTTTGTTTATCATGAAAAAATCTCTTACGGAGAGCTTAGTGAAAAAATGTTAGATTGTGATGTATTAGCGCTATACGATACAATTTTGGATACAGAAAATCAGCCATATTTGCCTTCAAAGATACTTGAATATATTCTTTTGCGGAAAGAAATATTTGCAATTTCACCAAAAAATAGTCCTGCTAATAGACTATTATGTGATTATGGATTCTTATGTTGTGAGTATGATGTTGAAGCTATAAAAAATAGACTGTATTATATTATTGAAAATGGTCCTCAAAAATATAATTATGATTTGAAACCTTTTGAAAATGAGCTATATATCAAATAAGTATTAGATATTTGGATTTCGGAAGATTACATAATAATCATTTTCATAAATTGGAATAAAATATTTTTCCATTTCTTCTACTAAATAATAATAGCGATCTTCTTCAGGGTCATAATAATTACTTCCATGGGCTACAATGGCAAAACTTACATGATTGTTATTGAGTATTTTTTCAAGTTCATTGTAGCTGGATATAATCCATTCTGGTCCGGGAGGTTCTGCATGAATTGAGAAAACATTGAGTAAGTTGGCTTGCTCAACTGTTAACCACTTGAAACTATTTGAACGCATTGCTTGTGAAGAATAAGGCATATTAATGTGAGGAATAGAACCCAATGTTTGATAGATTTGACTTACAATAATTGGAGAATCGATGTGTTCGGTTTTTATTAAATGATTTAAAAAGTCAAGTGCCTCAAATTCTCCATTGGTTATTTTTAATACACGATTATAATTTGAATTAGGAGTAAAATAGTAATGATAATGTTGATTGAAATTGTTAATTCCATATAGTAAAAACGGAATACATAATAGCACAATGAAATTCTGCTTTATTTTCAATTTTGATAGCTTGTTTGTAATAATCACAATTGCATAAGTAATTGTGAATGGGTTAAAAAACAAATCAAATCCACGATAAAATACAACATTTGTAAAAAACAAAATAGTGAAAGGAATTACAAATGGGTTTAGGAAAGTAAAGAAAATGGTTCGCATAATCTTAGCAAGTGGATATACTTTATCTTTTGCGAAAAACAAAATAACAAAGAAAAATAACAAAATGAAATTGATGATAATATGGAAATGTGTTTCATTAGAAAAATAATTCCAAACCATGTCTTGATCACTAGACACCAAGAAGAAATGCATATAATCCACTTTGAAGATATCCCTGAATAGTAGAACAGCAATTATAATAGTTGCAGGGATAATGTAGCGGATTAGGTATTGAAATATGCGAATAATTTTTCCACTAATTTGATTATTCAATTTTGATAAACTATATAAAATGGTCACAGCAATTGGGGTTAATACCAGTGTAGATGGACCAAACAGATAAGCAAATAAAAATAATAACATGGGAATGGAAATATAGGAAGTGATAGCAAAAGCAAGTGCTTTCTTTGTATCAAGCAAGACATAAAAATAAGCATATAAGAAAAATGCACTGATGAAAAATCCAGAAGAAGAAAAGGCAATTAATGATGCAATGCAAAGCATTAATAATGTAAATGAAGAAATTTGATTCTCTTCTTTCTCAAATAATAAAAAGGTAATTAGCATAATATTTCCCATAATGATAGGACGGAAGCTATTGCCAATAAAAGCTAAAGCAGTGTTGTAATATTGACTTCCATAAAAAATACCAATGATGGAAAATAACAATAAGAAACTTCCCCATTCATTCTTTTTAATGAGAGCCTTACCAATATTTAAAAGGGAAGTGATTGTTAAGGCAGCTAGCATAAAACTTGCTTGCCAAATATAAATTGGGGAATATAGAATCTCGTTGAGCTTAGGCATTATAGTTTTGGCAATTTTAATTAAGAAAGCATTGAAATAGTAGAAAGAAGAAAACGCATACTGTGTATCTATGGAGGTAAGGATGGTATTAGAATCATAATTTGTGTATCCCATTATTGAAGGATTTACATTATTGGTAACGAATGTTGTGTAGAATACACTATCAAAAGCATTTTCTGCGAGGGTGTGATTGGATGCTTGAAACATTATAAATATAATGAACAATACACAGAAGAAAGCAGAGAGTACTTTCTTTTTATTGATTTTCTGATAAGAATCTTCTTTTATAACAATATAACAAGCATAAACAAGTCCGATAATAAAAATAAGAAAAAGAAGCAATTGATAGAAAATGGCGGGCCAACGAAAAATGATAAATGGATATGTAAGAATGTAAGAGATTCCAAGGAATGCGAGCAGTCCAAAAGGAAAGTAAAAATAAACATGTATTTTTACATGTTTCTTAATAATAATTGCGAATGAGAATGAAATCATAGCAATTAGAAATATATTAAATAAGGTTACAATTACTGTAGTTTGTGTAGGACTCATACTATCACCAAAAAGATTATATCTTATTTTGGTAAGGATTTCTATACAGAGGCAAATTTGGAGCGAAAAATAAGGAAAGCGATTTACTTTGCAGGATTTCTAAAAAGTGCGTAGGTGTCATTTTCATACAATAATGTATAATAAAGCCCTACTTGATCAACAAGCATATAAGTGGTGTCCGTTTTTTCGTCATAGAAGGAACTATCTTTCAGTACAATTACAAAAGTAACATTGTTAAGATCTAATATTTCTGTCACCCTAACATAACTTGCGGCAGTCCAATCAGGTTCAGGACGATCATAAATCGCAAAGATATTATAGAGTTCTGCTTGGTCATGGGTCAAATTCTTAATGGAATTAGAACGCATTGTTTGTGTAGTATAAGACATAGTAATGTGTGGTATTACACCACTTGTTTGATAAGATTGTGAAGTTACGATTGGATAATCTATATTGTCTTGAACAATAATCTTATTCAGCACATCATGAATTTCAATCTCATCTGTTGTTGCTTTTAACACTTTATTATAGTAAGCGGGTGGTGCAAAGGATGATTTATGAAAGGAAGAAAGTTCATTGAAGCTATACCACACAAAAGGAAGAGATAGGAGAATGATGCTCTCTTTTTTCTTAGGGATGAAATCAAATAATAATTTTAAAGCAAAAATAATAGTGAAAGGATTAAACAAAATATCAAATGAGCGATAGAAAACATAATTAGTAAACATTTTTATAGTAAAAGGAATCACAAGCGGATTGAGGAAGGTTACTATAATAATCTTCAAACTATTTTTTACAAAATGATGATTATCCTTTTTCTTTATAACAATAAAAAACAATAGGCTTAATAAAATGATATTTATTAAAGTTTGAGCAAGATTACTAAAAACAAAATAATCCCAGACCATATCTTGACTACTACCAGCAAAGAAAAAATAATCCATTTTAAAATGAAATTGTTGATGGAAGAATAAAGAAATTGAAATAAATAATATAGGGAATACATATTTCATTAGAATGGAAAAGCTTTTTACAATAACATTAACCTTATATTCGGATGATACTTTCGATAAGAAAATCAAAAGGAAAATCATCATAGGAGTGAAAATAAGTGTAAGCACTCCAAAAAGATAGGCAAACAAATATAAGAAAACAGGGAATCCTATCGCCGCAATGATTTTGAAAGCTTTTAATTGCTGTGTTTTCAGTAAGGCATAAAAGAATCCATACAATAGGAAAGAAGAAATGAAAAATCCTGATGAAGAAACAGAAATCAGTGATCCAAAAAGCAATGTAGTCACAATGAGGGATTGATTGCAATAACTATTTTCTTCATACATTTGATAAAGCACAAAGAAGATATTTGCGATGATGACAGCTCTAAAATTGTTTCCAATGAATGCTAAAGCGGTATTATAATACTGAACCCCATAAAATAAGCAAAAAATAGAAATCAATAAAATAGGAATCACATAATTCCTATTCTTAAAGAAATGCTTGAAGATATTGATACAAGTTAAAATACTTAAGCTTATCAACATAAAAGATGCTTGCCATACATACTGTGCACCATAGGTAATTTCATTCATGCTAGGAAAGAAGGAGTTTGCAACCCTAATAATAAATGAATTGAAGTAGTAAAAACTTGAATAATCATAATTAATGTTAATAGAATCCAATAGGATGTTAGAGTCATAATTACGCCAACCTAAAAAATCAATAGAAACATTATTACTGACATAGGTCATATAAAAAGCGGAGTCGAATGATCTTTCAGCAAGAGATTGATTAAATGCAAGAAAGAGTGAAAAGATAATAAACAGCAATGCAAATGAAAATAAAACTACATGAGTTTTAGAGATTTTAGCATAGTATTTTTCTTTTGTTGAAACATATATTGCATAGAAAAAGCTTAGAATGAGAATTAATAGTAAGATAAATTGATACAAGCTTGCAGATAATTTAAAGAAAATAAAAGGATACGAAAGGAGATAAGTAATTCCCAAAAATAATAGTAACCCTATTGGTAAACTGAAAAAGAAAGTTAAATTCGTATGTTTCTTTAATATGGTTGCAAATGAAAAAGAAATAATAGAAATTAAGCCAATATTAAATACAATGTAGAATGCAGTTTGTTGTGTTAACGACATATTTATCACCGTAGTTATTATATAACATTTATATCGTTTCCAAAACTTTTTTATCTAAAAGAACTTGAATTATTTCAGAAGGAATGAATATATGCTAAAATTAAATGAATCAAATAAAGGGAGATTTGTTTACTTTAAAAAGGAGATAAAATGAAAAATAGAGTATTAAAATTTAAGTATGAAATATTGTTGTTGGTATTGGTGAGTATCACTTTACTAGCGATGATTATTCCTTATCTGCTAACAAATACTCCATTTGAATATGGCGGGGATTTGAAGCCACAACATTTTGCGTTTTTTGCTGAATTTAGGGGGATGCTCGGAAACTTCGTTAGAACGGGTCAATTACCATTTTATTCGTGGAATAGTTTTCTTGGAACAGATTTTTGGTCAGCAAAATCTTATTATGTTTTAGGAGATATTTATAATTATTTGAGTATCTTGATTCGTACCCACTATTATAATATTTTTATGTTTCAAACGATATTGAAATTAATGGTTTCAGGATTTTCATTTTATTATTTATCGCGAATTTATCGATATAATAAACAGACCTCAATTATACTGGCATTAAGTTATGCGTTTTCTTCTTGGATTCTATTCTTTTTGGGTCAACCAATGTTCATTAGTTTTTGTAGCTTTTTACCTTTGTACTTCATCGGTATAGAAAGATATTTAAAAGAAAATAAGAAAATAGTTTTCATTTTGAGTGTAGCTTTATTGCTATGCACAAACTATTATTTGTTCTTTACTCTTTCTATGCTTACACCAGTTTATTTCATATATCGTTATTACATAATCAATGGTAAGATAAGTGGTCTAGTGAAAAGTGCTTCAATGTTGATTCTCTATTATTTGTTAGGTGTATTATCAACAGGGGTTTTGATATTTCCAGCAGCAATTTATATTATTCAAAATGAAAGAGTTGGTTCAATGAATTTTATGTTCACCTATGACAATATCAAAATTTATTTTCACTTAATTCAAGCTTTATTTGTTCCTAGTCAAAACCTTATTTATTATGCAAGTAACCCATTTGAAACAGGTTGGCATGCAACTCGTGAGATTTGTCTATGGGCTGGCAGTGTTACTGCTTTATTGTTACCACAAGTGTTTACAGATAAAGATTTGAAAATGAAGAAAGCGACCATCTTATTATATCTTTTATTCATTTTGATTCTTATACTACCAGTAGGAAGTATGCTTGTTCATGGAATGAGTGGCGATACCAGTTTTAGATTTACGATTATTATCATTGTGATGAATTTACTGATTAGTGGAAGATATCTAAATGACATCAAGCTTATTAACAAGAAAACATTGCAGATTAGTTTCATTGTTATAATCGGAATCTGTTTATTGAATATGCCGATTTTTCTGCTGTTTACCAATCAAATTTCATTATTTGGAAATTTCGTTAATTCATATTTCCTCTCTCTTTTATCTTTGTTTACATTTGTTATAGTATATTTTACTTTCACAAAAGCAAAAAAGAAATTTTACTTGGTATTAATCATGATTGTCACAATAGAAATGTTATTAAATAGTGCTTATTTAATTGGAGTCACAAGAAGGAAACCGTTAGGAACATGGGACAGCATTCATAGGGCTACTCATGTATTGCAAGGACGAGCAGGAGAACTAGAAGCCTATTTAAATGATTTAGATACAGCTAATTATAGTGAATATTATCGTGTATTTGTGCCACATGATAGTATATATTGGTCTTATAGCCATAATAATGCATTACATTATCAGATTAGAGGATTAATGGCTTATGATAGTACTTATGAACCATCTATTGCAGACTTAAGCAAGATTGCACCTCAAATTAATGAATTCGGTAGTCCATGGATTTTCAATATCTTAGATGGAGATTTAGTGAATTTCTTGAACACAAAATATGCCATAGTCGTTCAAGAATCCGAATTGCCACATCAAAATTTTGAATTGGTTACAGATACATTTAGAGGAGGTTTACTGGTATATGAAAATTTGGATTATCGTGCATTGGGAACAAGCTATCACAAAGTGCTAACAAACACAGATTATGAAAAACAGAATGATTTGTCGTTATTGTTGAATACTATTATTTGTTATGAGGAGGACATTTTAGAAATTACTTCTTATATTGATACAAATGAGAATGATTCCGTTGATTTAGTGAACATTACTTATGGGAATAATTATTTGCGTGGAGAAGTAGCGACAGATACAAATAGTTTTATGGTTATTTCGCTACCATATAATGAAGGTTGGAAGATTACTGTTAATAACGAAGTGGTAAAAACATACCGAGTGAATGGGGGATTCATAGGAATTCCAATTAAAAAGGGAGAATCTATCATTGAGATGAATTTTATGCCGAAGGGTTTTAAAGTAGGGATGATGATGTCATTAGTTGGACTATTTGGTGTAATCGTAGTGGGAAGCTTTGATTTATATAAGCATAAAAAATTAGTGAAATCCAGTGAACAAATATGAATATATTAATAAATACTTTCAAGTTCCACACTTTATGTTACTGGCGTATTATGATAAAATTTAGTAGGTGATTGAATGGACACATTAGTAAGTATTATTGTACCTATCTATAACATTGAAGAATATTTAGAAAAATGTCTTATTTCTATACAAAACCAAACATATGAAAACATTGAGGTATTGATGGTCAATGACGGCTCACAGGATGCCTCAAGCCAGATTATGCAAAAATTTTCATCTGCGGATAAGCGCTTTAAGATTCTCGAAAAAGAAAACGGCGGATTAAGTGATGCACGTAATTTCGGAATTCTTCATGCTGCTGGTCAGTATTTTTCGTTTATTGATGGAGATGATTATATTGAATCGACAATGATAGAAGTCATGCTTCGTAAAGCAATGGAAGAAAACGCGGAAATTGTTGTTTGTGATATGTTGTACTCCTATCCAGATAACAGAACAGTATTCGCTACTGGAGGAGAGTTCGTAAAAACTTGTTTTCAAGAAAATCATGATTTAGTACTAATCAATAATAGTACTTGTAACAAGCTATATCATAGAAATTTATTTGACAATACGCTTTTTATAAAAGACTTATGGTACGAGGATTTAGCGATTATTCCTATTTTGCTTGCAAAAGCAAAATGTGTTTGTAAAGTAGAGGAAGCCTTTTATATTTATGTTCAAAGAAGTGGTTCTATAGTTCATAGTGCTAACAAGAAAATCTTTGACATATACAAAGGAATTGAATTTGTAAGAAAATATTTAGAGCAATATCATTTAGATATCGCTATTATCAACAAGCTCTATATTATTCATGCTCTAGACTTAACTACACTTAGAATACGAGATTTTGATGATAAGAAGATTCGTGTTGAATATTTAAGAGAAAATATCTTGCTTTTAAATCAACATTATCCAAGTTGGTCTAAAGATGAATTAGTAAAAAGAAGTTCGTTCAAGAAAAAAATTATTTATACTTTATTGAAAATGAGAATGTATCACCTTGTTTTATTTGTTTATGGTAGAAAAGGAAACTAATATGAAGAAAATTCTATTTGTGAATGATGAAATGTGCATGGGTGGAGTAGCTCGGGTATTAAATACATTAATGGAATCTTTGGATAAATCAAAGTATGAAATTGATTTATTAGTATTACATCCTCATGGGGAATTGATGGATGAAATACCTGAGGGTGTGACCATTTTGAAATCTCATTCTTTTTTTTCTGTTGTGGACATGTCGATAGGGATGGCAATCAAAAATAGAAATATAAAAGTGCTTTTGCATAAGTTATATCTTGTCTTTTTATTGAAAACAGGATTGATACATAATAAAATTAAAAAAATTAGAAGTAAGATTCTTGAAACTGAATACGATGTTGAATTTGCCGCAAAAGAAGGATTCTGTACAATTTTTACTGCGGCTGGGAAAGCGAAGCGAAAAATCAATTGGGTGTTAGTAGATTATGAAGAATTTAATTATTCCAAGCGTCATATGAAGCTCTTAAGAAAATCATTAGAAAAAATAGAGTTGAATATTGCGAATTCACAAAAAGCGGCAAGGGCTTTTCAACAAGTATTTGGAGTTGATAATGTCAAATCTATACATACCTTGATGGATGAGAAAAAAGTAAAAGAAGGAATAAAAATGCCATTATCGCAAAAAATTCAAAGCAAGGATATTCCGAATGTGGTTACAGTGGGGAGGTTTCATCATCAAAAGGGGATGGAACGTTTGATAAAGGCAAGTATAGCTGTTCATAATTTAGGGATTTATCATCAACTATTATTGATAGGAAGTGGAGAATTAGAATCTCAATTAAAGGAATTAGCAAGAGAATACAAACATATAGAATTTTTAGGAATTCAAAAAAATCCATATAATTGGATTCATGTTAGTGATTTATTTGTGTTACCATCATATTATGAGGGTTTTGCTACAATCGTAACAGAATCCCTGATTGCAGGTACGCCGGTTTTGGCAACAGAAGTTGCAGGGATACAAGAACAATTAACGCAAGAAGAGTATGGGAGAATTGTAGAGAATACACAAGAAGCGATTACAAAAGGTTTACAAGAACTGTTAATGGATAGGGATTATTTGAGAACTTGTAAGATGAAATTAAATACTTATCAATACCCGAATGCAAAAATATTAAAAGAGTATGAAAAGGAGTTTGACTATGATGAAGAAGTTAAATAAAGATAACGCTTATTTAGTATTTGCATTTTTTATTCTTGTGCTGTTTGCTTATATAACATATTTATCTCCTTTGGCAGGAGATGATTGGGGATATGCACTGGGTGGAAGAAATGGAAATCCATTTGTGTTGGCATATAATCAGTATTTTAATTGGTCAGGGCGTTATTTTAGCGAATTTTGGGATTATCTTGTTGCGCCTAATAAAATTCTATGGAACATTTTAAATCCGATTATATTTGCATCGATTTTTATTGTTGTATACAAAATCATAAACCCTAAAAGAAATAGAATTCTAATTAATTTCATTCTTTTGTTCTTAATTCTTTTTGTGAAAGATCAAGTGAGGATGGAAACATATTCTTGGTTAGTTGGAACGACTTTTACCATACCATTACTATTTAGCTTGATATACATATATTTAGCAAAACGAATTATTATTGGTGGGGATAGAAAGAGAATGTATTATATTATAATGGCATTGCTCTCATTCTATATCGGATTAGCAATGGAGAATATTGCAGTAACAATGGTTGTTATGAACATATTAATATTAATTTATGCTTATGTGTATAAAACGCCACGCCATAAATGGTTTTTGATTCCGACAATCACAAGTGTGCTTAGTCTTGTATTGCTTCGATTATCACCGGGAGCTACTTATCGTTTAGCAAATAATCATGGAGAGTGGTTAGGGTTTTCAATTTTTGAACAAATTCAAATTAATTGGATCAATTTCATGAGATATACTTTTATTGATAATAAGTATTTAATTTTTGTTTTAAGCCTTGTTGTCATTTTATTTGTATTAAAAAGACAAAAACAATATAAAAATAATAGAATAATCACGATAATGGTTTGTAGTGTGAGTGGTCTTGTAACACTGTTTTCAATGGCAGAAATGTTATTTAGTATCACAAATCTTTCTATGCTTCGTTTGTGTTTTGATATTTATTCAGATGTAAATGCGTTAATACTGACTTCAATTGTATATATGTCTTTTGTGGCTGTCATCATTGTTTTGCTCTATGTAACTTTAATAGGAGATGAATTTTATGAGGGCTTCTTTTATTTAGCCATTGCAGGTGTTTCAAATTTAGCGATGTTATTATCGCCTATTTTTGGCTCTAGATCGAGTTTATACACGATTTATTTCATTATATTATTGGTGTGTTATTTATTGTCTATTACAAAGATTGAAAAAAGGGGAAGTTTTCCAATTGTGATATTAGCAATTGTTTTGATTTTTGGAAAGACGAGAGAATATATTTTCAAATATCAATTAGTAGCGGAGGTGCAGAGAACGCGTGAAAGAATCATTCAATGGTATCAAGAAAATCCTGAAGAAAAAGAGTATTGGCTTCCTGCAATGCCAATTTACACAATCCATTCTGGAAATTTTGATGAAGATAATGAAGTCCATAGAATTTATTTTCTTAGGTATTATGGTCTTGATGAAACTAAAATGGTTAAATTCTATTATGAATCGGGGGAATAAAATATGAAGAAAATAAAGTGTATTATACACAATGAAAAATATTTAAAAATTTGTACTATATTGTTGTTTGCTTTGAATCCATTGTTTGAATTAGATTACTTAATTTATGAAGGGGTATTGAGTCCTTTTGGTATTCCGCGTTTTAGCACCATTGCTCATTTTGTGTTATTGCCATTACTGATTTTGTGGACATTTTATTTGAAAGATTTTAAGAAGAAAAAAACAGTTATTATAGCAGGGATCTATGGTGTTGTTGTTGGCATTTATTTTGTGCTTCATTGTCTTTATGCCAATAATCTGTACATCCATAATAGCTTATATCTGAATGAGCGATATCGATTCTCTCTATTTTCGGAATTAATTTATATTTTGACGATGATTCTTCCTTATTTTTTGGTTTACCAAATCTATAAGCTTGAACTTGAGCGTAAATGGCGTAGTTTTATCGTGTATGTTCTTTCTGCATCTATTAGTATTCCTATTGTATTAGGAAATTTATTTCGCTTTGGTTTATCCACTTATACGCATGAAGAGAATACTACTACAATTGTAAATATTTTTTCTTGGTTTGTAAAAGGAGCATATGATATCTATGATCCAAGGGATATGGCTTCAAAGTTCTTTTTTGAAGAAGGAAATACTATCGGTATTTTATTGTTTATTTTACTTCCTATTTTGTACTATCAATTTAGCAGGGCAAAGTCAAAGCGAGAAAAACAGATTTCAGCATTTTTGATTTTTGTACAAACATTAGCAATGATGATGTTAGCAACTAAAGTAGGAACGTATGGGATATTGATGATTCCGGTTGCTTTCTTAGGCTTATATTTTATTTGTGCTTTCTTGTTCAAAACGGAAAAATTCAAGACTGAGATTGCAATATTTGTTTTAGCAATGGTTATCTTTTCTGGGGCGGTCTTTCAGTATACGCCAGCCATAGTAAATGAAAAAATATATCGCTATTATGATACGGATATACTAAATAGTAAGGAACAATTAGCGACATCAAAAGATCTGTTAGAGGCTGAAAGAGATCCAGATTGGCCTCGAGATCATCCTTCTTTAGTGTATGCGTTTGAAGTATGGGCTTTAAAAAATGGAATTTTATATCCAGAAATTACGTATGGAACAAATTATCTTGGTAACTTCCCACCAATCTATTATAGAGAGTGGTATCCTTATACTTTTGATGCTGTTTTTTGGATTGATGTGGTGATGTTTGGGACTGCTCCTGAAAATAGAGTAAATGGCAGACAGTTACAGAAGATTTTTATGGATTATAAGATGGAAGAAAAAAATGGAGAACCAATCTTGCTAGGAATGGGATATTCTACATTTATGAACGGTTCCTTCATTCTAGAACAAGATTTTTTGATTCAATACTATACATTAGGTATTTCAGGTGTATTATTAACGACAATGCCTTGGCTTTTCTTTGCGTTAATTGGAATCTATTTGGTGTTAAGAAATTGGAAGAAGTATTTTGATATGGAAACCTTCTGTTACTCTATGGGACTATTAGGAGGTCTTGGTGCTGGATATATTAGTGGACATACACTTGATCAGTTTACGACAAATATGGTATTGGCATTCATTTGTGGTGTTCTTTTTTCAAAACTCTTAAAAAGAGGAAATGACAATGAAAACAGTTAGTGTAATTGTTCCAGCTTATAATGTTGAAAGATACATTGGGAAATGTTTGGATTCTTTGATTGCTCAAACATTACATAATATGGAAATCATAGTCGTAAATGATTCTAGTACAGACGATACACAAAGTATTATTGACGAATATGTAAAAAAGTATCCTAAGCTTATTTTTTCTTATATAAAGCCCAATGGTGGAATTGCAGATGTGCGAAATTACGCACTGACTAAAGTGCATGGAGAGTACTTCGGATTTTTGGATGGGGATGATTACACAAGTGAAGATATGTTTGAAAAGATGTATAGAAAAGCAAAGGAATGTGCCTCTGATATCGTAAGTTCAAATTTTATTTGGAAATATCCAAGCAAGTCATACGTTGGCTATGATGGTCCGTATGGTGGTGGAAAAGAAATGTTAGTCAAGTCTATGGCTACTTTATGGTCAAAAATATATAGAACAGAATTTATTCAAGAATTAAATATCTCTTTTCCCACAGGATATCGCTATGAAGATGTTTATTTTTTGTACTGTTTAGCGCCCTATGCAAAGCAAGTAAATCATATCAATGAATCTTTTGTGCATTATATACAAAGAGCAGGGTCAATAACACATGTTAATGACAATAGAGTTAAAGATATGATTCATATTTTTCATGAGATAGTAGCGTTTTATAAAGAAGCTTCGTTATTTGATGTTTATGAAGCAGAATTAGAATATCTATATGCTCGATTTTTTCTTGGGAATTCTTTATTGCGGACTTTGCAGATTGAAGATAAAACATTTCGTGAAAGTTTGATTGATGAAAGTTTCTCTTTTTTGAATGAATTATTTCCATCTTGGAGAAAAAATATGTATTTGCATCAAGAAAAAGGATTGAAACGACTTTATTATAAAATCATCAATCGTAAAATATTAAACTTAATTTCTCCATTGTTGAGATTACATATGAAAAGAAAACAGAGGGGGTTATATGAATAGGAAATTTACAAATGATGGTTGGATAATTTTGGAAAAATAGTAATCACGAAGTGTTAAATAGGAAAGTAATATAAATCGACAAAAGCTTAATAAAGTGTTAAACTGTTTGTTGAATTGGAGGTAGTTATGAAATCTAAACGAATATTCAAATCGCTTAATTTAGCAATTATAGTTATTTCAATATTGGTTGTCTTAGTTGGAGGATATAATATTTTTACTGTATTATCAGGAGGAAATATTAAAGCAGCTGAAAAAGATGATTCACTTAAAAATGAATACTATATTGTAGGGCGAGCACCAACACCTTATCAAATAGAAAATTTTGAATTATTATCAAATGAACTCAAGAAAGAAAGTCGTGATGATGCTACAATTTCAGATTTAATTGTTAGAGCGTTTATTATTGAGTTTTTCACTTGGTCAAATAAAAAAGGAGCATGGGATGTTGGGGGACAACAGTATATTTATAACTATGGATTATTTTATGATCAAGCTATATATACTTATTACAAAGACATTGATACATTCATTGAAGCATATGGAAATGAGAATTTGCCAGAGGTTGTCAGCATTACAACAACAGATGCTCAAAGCTCTCCAGAAACAGTAGATGAACAGACCTATGATGGATATTACATTGAAGCAACTTGGGAATATAAGACAAGTAATGCTTTTGATGTAAGTCAATTTCAACGACAAGCGTTTTTCAAGGTAATTATTTTGGAAGATGGTAAATATGAAATTGTATGGTTCTTTGACCAATGGTAAGGAGGATTACTAAATGAGTGCGAAACAGAAAAAACCAAAAAAGCCTGTTACTATAAAGACATTATTAACATATCAAGCAATAACTGTTGGATTAGTTTTTTTAGTGGACGTTATTTATAGTATTATTTTGTTAATGGTGAATCAGGTTAGTGTACTGAGTAGAACAATGTTTATTTTAGCGAATAGTGGAATATTGGTATTATTATTATTAGTGAATGTGGGAATTTTATTGATATACAACAAAAAAACAAAATTTGTATTGAAGCAAATTGTTGTAGGCGTTTTAGCCGTATTTCTGTTAATTGGGGCGTATGGACTATACACCGTTAATTCTTTGTTTGGAAATGTGAATAAAGTTATTCAAACAGGTGAAATTGAAAATGAAGAGCGTGAAGTAGTATTTGTTACATACAATAATTCAAGTATTCAAACGATTAATGATGCTAGTAGTAAAAAAATAGGAGTCATTGATAATGTAAATTTCATTGAGGGGAATGTACTAGCGTTAGAGGAACTTAATAGTAAAAATGTTAAAGGAACATTAATTAATTTTGAAAATTATACAGATTTACTTATGGCATTATTTTCAGGAGAAATAGAAGTAGCAGCACTTCCAGCGAATTATGTTCAACAGTTTGAAACAAATGAAGGGTTTTCTGAGTATTTAGATAAAACACAAGTAATTCATTCCTATAAAAGAACTGTAGAAATGGAAAATGAAAACAAAACAGACATTGATGTTACTAAAGATCCATTTACTGTTTTGGTTCTAGGCAATGATGGGGATAATCGTACAGATGCTATGATTTTAATGTCGATTAATCCAACGAATATGGTTATGACTATGACCAGTATTGCTCGTGATAGCTATGTGCCAATTTATTGTTATAGAGGGCAGGCAAAAGACAAATTAGCGCATGCAAGAGCAATCAGTAGACAATGTACAATTGATACCATTGAAGATTTATTGGATGTAGATATTAATTTCTATGTAGAAATTAATTTTAAGGGTGTTGTTCAAATTGTTGATGCTTTAGGGAAAATCCCTGTCTATTCTCCAGTGAGCTTTGTTGGACAAAATTCTGATGCAAGACGGGGAACCTATACTGTTTGGGTTGAAGAAGGACTTCATCCTCGCTCAGGAGAACAAGTGCTTGCCATTGCTCGTGAGAGAAAAGCACCGGGATTTGATGATTTTGTAAGACAGAAGAATCAACAAGAAATTATTGAAGCATTAGTGAAAGAAATGTTGAATTTGCGTAGTGTTAATAAAGCAATTACAGTATTTGATGCAGCAGGGGATAACATTACTACAAATATGTCAATGAGCCAAATGTTAGATTTGTTAAGCTTAGGAATAGAAGTAATGGATAATAGTCAGATAAAGAATGCAAATATAATAACTACTTATGGTAGTCGATTATATGGATATTCATCTGAAACATATAACTATGGATTAGAGTTACCATTATGGATATATCCACTTTATCAAGGTTCAATTAGGGATAATAGTGAGTTTATAAAAAATAATCTTAGAACGGATGCTGTTGCACAAATACCAAATACATTCCGTTATAATGCAACATGGGGAGGAGATCTTAATATTCTCTATGTTCCAAATCAATACAACGAACAGCAAGTTCATGAAGTACTACCAGATTTCATGCCTAGTTTAGTCAGTAGAAATCTAGCAGAGGCACAGTCATGGGCGGCTTCAAAAAGAATAACATTAAATATTATTCGGATTGAACCGGGACATAGTTTATATAACGCCTCTTATCCACAAAATACAATTGTGGCTCAGAGTGACCCTTATGGAAGATTATTATCAAGAGTTTCTACTTTATCTCTTAGTGTTATTAAGCATCCAGTAAATTGTGAACTTGCAGAGTTTATGGATGAACCTGAATGTAGTTCTGTACCAAACTTAGTTGGCAGAAAGACAACAGACGATATTTATAAAAACTTTATTAGTAAATATGGAATATCAGTGAGAATAGCATATATTATGCCAGGAGATTCAGGATATGATGCTAGCAAGGCAGGAACAATCGCTTCGACCAGTCCTAGTGCAGGGGCACCTGCTTCTAATGGAATGGCGTTCACAGTTACGATTTATGCGGATCCAAATAATGTTGTTACTGTACCAAGTTACGCTGGACAAGTGAAAGAGTCCTTTGAAATATTCTGTGCTACAAATGGATTGATTATAACAGTAGAAGGAACAGAAACAACTTTTACAACAGATACTACATTGATTGGTACAACTCGAGTGAAAACAAATGAAACTGGTAGTAAAATGAAAAATGGTGGTACCGTAAAAGTGTCATATGTTACTTATGTGGCAGGTGCTACGGTGGAAAATCTTCTTAACAATAATCCACCTGCTGCAGAAGTTAATGGCTTGCACTATCAGCAAAGTAACACAGTGGAAACTGATAATGCAGCTTTAGTAGGAAAAGTTGCGACACAAAGCATAACAGGCGGTACTATGGTTGCAGTAGGAACTACCATTACTTATACCGTTTATGTGCTAGCGACTCCATAAACATAAATTAAATGAATACGATAGAAGCCCTTACTATATAAAATGAGTAAGGGTTTTCTTGGTTTTGACACATAGATATTCAGAAAATGAGAAGTTTTTATTGTTTTTTCTAGAATGAAATAAGGTATAATAGATAAGAGTAATGACAAGAAATTATAGAATGAAAAATGATGGAGAAAGTGATGAGTAAAAAAACAGTAATTCAATTTTTACGCTTTGGCGTTGTAGGTGTAATTAATACACTGATACATACAGTGATTTACAATATAGCAAGTAATTTTGGCTTACATCATATGCTTTGTCAAACATTAGGATTTCTAATATCCTCAATGAATAGTTTTCTAATGAACTATAAATTGGTTTTTAAATCAGAGAATGTAAATAAGGGAATGATCATTAGGTTTTATTCAACCTATGTTGCCTCTTTTCTAGTAACAATAGTGGTTACATATGTATGTGTGGATGTTTTAGGCTTTTATCCCGTACTTAACTTAGGAAGTTTTGGGAAAATCGAACTAATACCTTTATTACCATTAGCATTCACTATACCAATGAATTTTGTTTTAAATAAGTATTGGGTATACAAATAGGAGGATTTATGAAAGGAATTATTTTAGCAGGTGGTAGTGGGACACGTTTATATCCCCTTACAAAAGTTACATCAAAACAATTATTACCAATTTATGATAAACCTATGATTTATTACCCCTTGTCTACACTAATGCTTGCGGGAATCAGAGAGATATTAATTATTTCAACACCACAAGATATTGGTAATTTTGAACGTTTGCTGGGAGATGGAAGTCAATTTGGGATTCAGCTAGATTATGTTACACAACCATCACCAGACGGATTAGCACAAGCATTTATTCTTGGTGAAGAATTTATTGGAGAAGATGATGTTTGTTTAGTGCTTGGAGATAATATTTTTTATGGGAATCAGTTTACTGATATTTTGAAGAGAGCTGTTGCGAATAAAGGAAGAGCGACAGTATTTGGACAATATGTAAGAGATCCTGAGAGATTTGGAGTAGTTGAGTTTGATTCAAAGGGAAAAGTGATATCCATCGAAGAGAAACCGAGTTCTCCAAAATCTAATTATGCGGTAGTGGGACTTTATTTTTATGACAATCGAGTTGTTGAATTCGCAAAAAATTTGAAACCATCTAAAAGAGGAGAATTAGAAATCACAGATTTAAATCGAGTTTATTTGGAGCGAGGAGAATTAGATTGTGAAGTATTCGGAAGAGGCTTTGCGTGGTTAGATACAGGAACAATAGAATCATTAATGGATGCTGCGAATTTTGTGCAAACAGTCGAGAATATTCAAGGAATTAAGATTTCTATTTTAGAAGAAATTGCTTATTACAATGGTTGGATTACAAAAAATGATCTTTTGCTTGCCGCAGAGATGTATGGTAAATCCTCTTATGGTACACATTTGCGTAGTGTGGCTAAAGGAGCGTTGAGAACGACATATAAAGGGAAAAGTGATGAATAAGATTATTGTTTTTGGTTGTGGTTATTTAGGATACAATATTGCAAGTTATTTTAGGAAATCAAACTTGGTACATGTGCTAGGTTTGACTTCTTTTTATGTTAAATTTTTAGATAGTTTGTTTACAGAAATGGATATTTTTGATGAAGCTTTACTTGAGAAAATTGATTTTCAGGATGCTGTAGTGATTGATTGTACAATGTTAATTTCTCCTGCGAAACAGTACGATGACGAAGAAGAAATATTAAAAACTGTATTAAATGAATATGAAAGACTCTATCAATTTCTCAATAAAAAGGGTGTATCCCAAGTGATCAGCTTTTCTTCTGGTGGGACAATCTATGGCAATATCAAAAATGAAGCAAAAGAAGAAGGGATTCTGTGTCCAAAGACTTTTTATGGGGATGCAAAAGTGAAAATGGAATTGCAATTACAAAATAGTTCTTTGCCATATACGATTGTTCGATTAGGGAACTTATATGGAGGGCTTCAAGAGCCAAATAAAAGCCAAGGAATTATACCAGTTTTGCTTCATAAAGCAGTGAAACAAGAAGAGTTTCTTCTTTGGGGAAAGCTTGATTCAATACGCGATTATATATTTATAGATGATTTTTTGGTAGCATTAGAGATGCTTGTTTTAAGTGAAAAGTCTAAAAATCAGATTTTCAATATTGGCAGTGGTATAGGCGTGGAAACACAAAATTTAATATCTTTAGTTGAAGAAACTTGTGGTGAAAAAGTAAGACTTAAACAAGCGGAAATAAAAAATGAGGTTCATCACATTGTACTTGATATTTCAAAAATGAAATCTTATTTTGAATTTGACCCTAAAATTAGGATTCGACAAGGAATCCAATTAGAGTACAAACGAATAAGAGATGCATTGAATCTTGATTGATTGTATATTAAAATGAGAAAGAGGTATTTTATGAAAATTTTAGTTACTGGTGGTGCAGGTTTTATTGGAAGTAATTTTATTTATTATCTATTAGATAAGTATCCAGAATATCAAGTTGTTTGTTTAGACAAATTAACATATGCAGGAAATTTGATTACGCTTAATCAAGCAATGGAGAATGAAAAATTTAAGTTTTATAAAGGCGACATTGCAGATCGAGAATTTGTTAATGAAATTTTTGAAAAGGAACAATTTGATATCGTTGTTAATTTTGCAGCTGAAACCCATGTAGATCGTTCTATCACAGAACCAGAAGTGTTTTTGCAAACAAATATTATTGGAACACAAGTTTTAATGGATGCAAGTCGAAAGTTTGGGGTAAGTCGTTATCATCAAGTATCAACGGATGAAGTATATGGGGATTTACCGTTAGATCGTCCAGATTTGCTTTTTACAGAGGAAACACCAATTCATACATCAAGCCCTTATTCTGCTAGTAAAGCAGCAGCTGATTTATTAGTGCTTGCTTATTGTCGTACATATGGATTTCCAGCAACGATTTCAAGATGTTCAAATAATTATGGACCGTATCATTTTCCAGAGAAATTAATTCCTTTAATGATTCAAAGGGCATTGCATAATGAGTCGTTGCCAGTATATGGAGATGGCTTGAATGTACGAGATTGGTTACATACATATGATCATGGTACAGCAATTGATTTGATAATACACAAAGGAAAAATTGGTGAGGTATACAATATTGGTGGTCATAATGAGCGAACTAATATTGATGTTGTAAAAATAATTTTGAGAGAATTGAAAAAACCTGAGAGTTTAATTACTTATGTTGCGGATCGAAAAGGACATGATTTACGATATGCTATTGATCCGACAAAAATAGAAACAGAATTAGGTTGGAAAGCTAAATATAATTTTGATACTGGAATTGAACAAACAATTCAATGGTATGTTAATCATAAAGATTGGCTCAATTCAATGTTAGACGGTAGTTATCAAGCGTATTATGAAAAGATGTATCAGAAGAGATAGGGAAGTCTGAAATGAAAAAATTTAGAATAGAACTCAAAGAATATCAATATAAATTAGTAAATGAGATTATCATTATTGTTAATCTCTGTTTTCTTTGGATCCGATTTTCGGAACAAGGAACATACGCCTTTCTTTATTATTTAGCAACTTTTTTGCTTCTTTCTGCCATTAATTTGCTTGCTAATAAAATTCTTGGAAGAATTGTAATCTATTCTCTTTTATTATTTTTGTTTGCCTATATGATAGCGCAGGAAGTTTATTATTCAGCTTTTAATCAATATTTTCTTTTTAGAACGGCATTTGGTGCAAAAGATGAACTTGTAGGTGTCCAATCTAGCATAATGGAGTTAATTAAACCAAGAACAGTGATTACAATGCTTGTGTTCTGTATAAACATAATACCTGTTATTTTTATAAAAACTGTTACTACTAAAATCATGAAGCAGAAGATAGTGTTTGCACTGACGGGGTTGATTTGCTTGTTTTTAACAGGATTTACTTGTTATATGGTAGAAGATGCAATTCAAAAAGAAGCAGATGCAACAGATATTATGCAGTACTATGGAACCAGTAAATATTTTTATTATTATGTACCTAATACAAATGTAGTGGCGAATCGTTTTGGTAATTTTGGGCTTCTATATCGAGATACCATAGGAAGGCTTTATATCCATAACGAAACACAATATGGAATTGATGATGAATTGATTATTAAAGTACTTGATCAAATTGCGGAAGATAACAACAAAGTAATTAATGAATATACGGATATTTTTAAAGGGAAGAATTTGGTGGTTTTTCAAGGAGAATCATTAATGAACTTGGCAATTAATGAAAGACTAACACCAAATCTATATCGTATCCGTCAAGAGGGGATTAGTTTCTCAGGATTTGATGCGCCACTCTTGTATGGATCTACCAGTGATACAGAATTTATGGCAATTACAAGTCTATTGCCAGTTTCAACAGGGGCAATTACTTTTAATGATTATTTCGAGAATTATTATCCAACAACTTTGGGAAAGATGTTTACAAAGGAAGGGTATATTGCAAGTTCTTTTCATACGAATTATGGAAATTATTATTCGCGGGAAGATATGTATCCTAGCCTAGGAATTGATTTTTTTGATTTTATTGGATTAGATGTTCAGCACTTAGAACTTGATTCAGTAGCAACAGGGCAGTTTTCTTGGGCGATTAATTGGGCAGATCACTATTTTGCTTATTTCATTGCTTATAATGGACATCAGCCATACGCAATAGAGGCTTGTGGTAATTATCCTGATAGTTATTACAGAAGAATTAGAGAAGAGTATCCGGATATTAATGATGATTTAGTTTGTTATATTGCGAAACAAATGGATTTTGATAAAGCAATTGGTTACTATATCAATCATACCGCTACATTAAATGAAGATACTGTTATTTTGGTGTTTGGCGACCATATCGCAAAGGGAATTGAAAACAATACTGCTTACTTCCAAGGAGAAGAAAGTTTTAAAACACCATTTATCATTTGGCATAAAGATGTGGAAGCTATTGAAATTTCAACACTGAGTTCCACCTTAGATATTCTTCCTACGATTGCTAATATGTTTGGTTTAGATTATGATCGGAGAACTGTTTTCGGTAGGGATATAATGAGTGAAAACAATCATGGCTTTTACTTTAATAACTTTGGCTATTATTTTACAAATGATTATGGTTATGATAGTGATGCTGATAATTTGGTGCTATTTAGTGACAGATTGACTGAGGAAGAAGCGAGAATAGAATTGAATGAGTATATTTTGCGAATGAATGTTTCTAGGACAATTGTAGAAACTGATTTCTTTGGTAGATATCCTGAATATCAAGAAACATTTGGGGAATAGTTTAGCATTTGGTATAATAAAATTAGGAGATGAAATTTATGTATGATGTAATTATTGTAGGTTCTGGCTTTGCAGGAAGCGTGCTTGCGGAAAGATTCGCAACAGATTTAAATAAAAAAGTCTTAGTAATTGAAAAAAGAGATCATATTGGTGGAAATATGTTTGATTTTGTAGACAAAGTAGGCGTTTTACAACATAAATATGGACCACATATTTTTCATACCAATCATGATGAGGTGGTAAAGTATCTTTCACAATTCACAGAATGGTTTTCTTATGAGCATGAAGTGTTAGGATATGTGCAGAATCAATTTGTATCGATTCCGTTTAACATGGAGGGAATTCGCGCTTGCTTTCCTCAAGAAAAAGCCGAGGAAATGATTGAACTTCTACTTGCGAAATATGGAGAAGAAACAAAAGTTCCTATTTTGAAGTTATTGGAAGAAGAAAACCAACTATTGAAAGAGCTCGCAGATTTTATTTACGAAAATGTATTCTTACATTATACGATGAAGCAGTGGGATTTGAAGCCAAACGAAATAGATCCAAATGTAACAAATCGTGTTCCTGTAAATGTGTCCTTAGATAAGAGATATTTCAATGACTCTTTTCAATTAATGCCAAAAAACGGATATACAGCTATTTTTGAACAATTGTTACATAATGACAAGATTGAACTCTTGCTTGAAACGGATGCAATGTCATTACTGCGATTAGAGCAAGAAACAGGAAATATGTATTTTAAAGGGGAATTATTTCAGGGGATATTAATTTATACTGGTGAAATTGATTCTTTGTTTAGTCATCAATTAGGAGAGTTAGATTATAGATCATTAGAATTTGATGTGCAGTATAAGGAAGGCACTTTCCAGCAAGTTGCAACAGTGAATTATCCGACTCCTGAAAAACAACATCCTTATACTAGAATTACTGAATATAAACATATGATGTTAGAAAAACCAAAAGATACTTCTATTTGTATCGAATATTCTTTGCCTTATAAACGAAATGCGGAAAAGGGAAATATTCCTTACTACCCAGTATTTACTGAAATGGGTCAGAAGAAGTATCAAGATTATGTTGAATTATCTAATAAATTTGAGAAGTTATATTTGGTTGGACGCTTGGCAGAATATCGATATTATAATATGGATGTAATTGTACAGCGTGCTTTAGAGGTGTTTCAAGAAATAAAAGAGAAGCTTTAAATGGATAGAAAAATATTAAAGAATTATTTATACAATACACTATATCAAGTTGTTGCAATCTTACTGCCATTAATCACTGTTCCGTTTATTAATGAAGTTTTGACGAACAATGTTTTAAGTATTGAGGCAGTAGTTTCTAATCGAATTCATTGGTTTCGAATGTTTGGAATGTTAGGGATTCAAAACTATGGGAATCGACAAATTGCACGTGTTAGGGATAATAAAGAGCAATTATCTAAAACATTCTTTGAAATATATCTAATGCAATTTTTATTATTAACAATGTCGATTGCCTGTTATGTATTATTTTTACAAGGTGTGAATGAATATCATTTAATATCTTATCTTCAAATATTAACTTTATTGTCAAATATGATAGATATTACATGGTTCTTTTATGGGATAGAAAATTTCAAGCAAGCAGCATTGCGTAATATTGCGATTAAGCTTGTTGGCGTAATTCTTATTTTCACTTTTATAAGAGCGCCAAGTGACCTCCCATTATATATGCTTATCAATGGAGTGACGGCTGTTTTAGGACAATTAATTATGTGGGTGCAGATGCGAAAGTATCTTGTGAAAACAAAGATTAAATTTAAAAATGTACTGCAGCACATTAAGCCGAACATCATGTTTTTTATTCCTCAAATGGCAATAGATATCTATAATCTTTTACCGATATCAATGATGGATATGTTAGGGAAAAGAGAAGAAACTAATTTCTTTAGAAATGCAAAGCAGTTGACGACCATGTTTGTGATGTTAATTACCTCAACAGGGCAGGTTTTGTTATCAAGAGTATCCAATATGCACGCCAAAAAAGAGGATGGGAAAGTACAAGAAATGTTACAGACCATAACGCAATTTTCGCTATTAATTGCAATTCCTATGATGTTTGGAATCGCAGCAATCATGCCAATGTTTGTGCCTTGGTATTTTCCGATTGCTAGTGATATTGCCTATCTTTCAATTGTTAAAATGGTGTGGATATTAGTACCAACCCTCTTGTTTATTACAATTAGTAATGTATATGGGATTCAATATTTGATGCCTTTAGGAAGAATGAAACAGTATATTTTTTCTGTGTCAATGGCAGCGCTTGCTTATTTAATAGTAGGATTTTTATTGATTCCATCACTTGGGATGTATGGTGCTGCAATTGGTGTATTATCTGCTGAAATTGCGGTGGTATTTTCTCAATGGATATTTGTGCGTAAAGAATTGAAATTATTTGAAGATAAAATGGAAATTTTAAGATTTGTGCTTGCTGCTTTAGCAATGACGGTGATTGTTTTACTGATTGGCAATGTAATGGGGTTAAAAACCAGTAAGGTGGCAGCTTTAGGCGTCAATGCTTTACAAGCAGTATCTGGTATCTGTGTTTATTTTGTAAGTTTATATTTAATGAAATCAAAAACACTAGGGCGATTAGTGAATCGGACAAGGAGTTAGTATGAAACGATTATCGCTGGTGATACCAATTTACAATGTAGAACAGTATCTGAAGAAATGTTTAGATTCACTATTAAATCAGACAGTGAAGGAATTTCAGCTTATTTTAGTGAATGATGGCTCAACAGATCAAAGCCAAGATATTATTGATCAGTATGTCAAGATGTACCCAGATAGGATTCAAAGCCATATAAAGCTGAATGGGGGATTAAGTGATGCCAGAAATTATGGCATGAAGTATGTAGACACAGAGTTTGTGTTATTTATTGATAGTGACGATTTTGTAGAAGATGATTTAGTAGAATCTGTACTAAAAGAAATGAATGATGATGTTGATATGCTGATCTTTGACTACAATCAATATTATGAAAAAGAAGACAAGAAAGTTATTATTCACAATGGTCTTTTAGAAGGAAAAACATATAGTTTATCAGAAACACCAGAGATTATGGTAACGATTAAAAATGCAGCTTGGAATAAGTTGTATCGCACGTCGTTGTTTAAGGAAAATGGAATTGAATATCCAAAAGGGTATCGCTATGAAGACTTAGGTACTACTTTTAAACTGTTGTATCATGCAAAGGGAATTCGTTTTGTAAATAAACCGCTTGTTAATTATTTGGTAGATCGTAGTGGAAACATTACAACAACATATGATAAAAAGATATATGATATTCTAGCGATGGTAGCAGAGAACAATGATTATTATATAAAAAATGGTGTTTTCGAGATATATTATGAGGAGTTGAAATATATCAGTGTTCGAAATATTATGGAGTGTTTGAAAAAAACACCCTATATGAGTGATGCTAGTTTTGTGTTAAAATTTATTGATGATAGCTTTATTTGCATTAAGAAGTATTTTCCAGATTATAGGAAATCAAAATATCAATTAAAAATAGAGCGTTTCGATAGTATTTATTTGAACCAAGTTCTTTGCAAGTTATATTATAGATACAAACAGATTAGGAGGAAGAAATAATGGAGAAAATTACAATTATTGTGCCTGTGTACAATGTAGAGGAATATATTGAAAAATGTCTTGATAGTATTTTGGCACAAACATATACTAATTATATTGCTTATATTGTAAATGACGGTTCGCCCGCAAATGAACAGGAAATTATTGATCGCTATGCAAAAAAAGATACTAGGATTCGGGCAATTCAAAAAGAAAATGGTGGCTATGGCTCTGTTTTAGAATGGGCAATTGCAAATTGCGAAACAGAATATTTTATTATTTGTGATCCTGATGATTATTTTGAAGCCGATGCATTAGAAGTGTTAATTGGAGAAGCAGAATGTAGCAATGCTGATTTGGTTATTGGTGCAAAGAAGTTTGTGTATACTGATGGTGGTGAGGAGTATGATGCTGCATACAATAAAGATTATGTGACATTGGAAAATCAAACCGTATACCAAAAGGGTACGAAGGAATTTGATGCATTATTTTTTGTAGATCCTTCCCCTCATTCCAAATTATATAGAAAAGAATTAGCAAAGAAAATTGAGTTTCCAAAAAAGGCGAGCTATACAGATAATTTATTGTTTTATATTAGTTTGTTGAATGCGGATAAGGTGTCTTATCTGAGCAAGGTATGTGCTTATTATTTGATTGATCGTGCGGGAAATACGAGTACAGATTTACGCCCAACAGTCATGCAACAATTGACTTTAGTGTTTTCTAGTATTCTAATACAGAGTCAAGAGCTTTGTAAAAAACCAGATATTTATTATTATCGCTTGTTTGAAGCTTTTAAATATATTGTGTATACTGCGAAACGTGTGAAGGCAGACCGTAAGCAATTAATAGAACAGTTAAATATTTTATATACTTATGTGGAGTTATTGATGCCATTTCGTAAAGAGATTATGAAAGTGTATAAGATCTATTCCAAAGGTGGAAAGAAAGATGAGCTTAAGAATAGATTGTTGTTAAATCCAATCACTTCGAAAATGGTATATCAACGATGGGTGAAGAGAATATTAAATGAAAAGGGATTATAAAATGAGCAAGGAATTGAGTATTATTGTTCCTGTTTATAATGTTGTCAATTATTTAAATGAATGTTTTGATTCTCTTATCAATCAAAATGTAGGCTCTTTTGAAGTGATTGTCGTAAATGATGGTTCCACAGATCACAGTCAGGATATCATCGACCAATATGTAAATGAGTATCCACACATCTTTAAATCATATATTAAGGAAAATGGGGGATTGAGTGATGCCAGAAATTTTGGAGTCCCTTATGCAAAAGGGAACTATATAGCATTTTTAGATAGTGATGATTTTGTAGAAAATATGACTTATGCCAACATGTTGACAAAAGCAAAAGAAACAGATGCCGATATTGTAATTGGAGATATCTCATATTTTTGGGAAGATACAGATAAAAAAGTGATGAGTCAAGGCTTATCTGCAATTCATGCAGCTACCATTCAAAGAAAGGCAATGCTATCTCCGTTATTTGCTTGGAATAAGATTTTTAAGAAATCATTTTATATAGAGAATGAGTATTTGTTTCCACTAAATACATGGTATGAAGATATAGAAGTACTTTTAGAGGCATTTTCTAGTACCAATCATATTGAGTATGCAAAGGAGGCAAAATTCCATTATCGTCAACACAATCGTTCTATTATGGCGAATAAGGATTCTGAACGCTTATTTGAAATATTCAAAGTGATGGAACGTGTGTATGCGTATTTTGATGAAAGTGGAAAGCTAGAGGAATTTCATAATGAAATAGAGTATTTGTTTATCGAACATATTATGTTATATGGACAATTTCGGTTTTACCGTTCTTCATTATATCGTTCTTTATGTACGCACTCTTTTTCTTTTATTAAGATGTACTTTCCTCATTGGAAGAAAAATATTTATTTAAAAGAAATGAGTTTTAAAAACAAAGGATTCGTATATACAAATAATGAACTAACGATGTGCTTGTATCGCTTATATTTGAAATAATAAAGTCCATTGTATATTAGAGAACGGACTTTTTCTTTTATTGTATTATGAGTTTAAATTTTAGTGAAATTGTTTCAAAGGGAGTAAAACTTGTTATAATAAGTAGGAAAAGGTGGATATTATGGAATATTTTGTAGGTTCATTGTACTTCGTATTATTGTTAATTATGGGCGCAGTTCTTTTTTCTGTTAAGAAGTATAGAATGAGTGTTAAGAAAAATTGGAAGATAATTCTTGTTTTTAGTATAGTAGGCTTTATTATTATGAATGTATTGTTGTTTATTTTTCTAAGACAAGAAAATTTTATTTCCTATTGGGAGTTTGGTGGATTTTGGAAGAAAACACTAGAATTCAATGATTTATTGAGTAAAAATATTGGAGATGCCATTCATTTTACGGTTGATTCAATGAAGTTTAGTGAGTATTCTTACTTGCCAGAATGGTTTCTTTCTACGCCGATGTATCTTGTGGGTAACACATATTTAAAATTTGTATTACTAATGTTTAATTGTTTTGTCATGGTATTCAATGTATTACTATTTAGTTTAGTTTTAATGGTTTTGGATGATTTCAGAAAAAGAAACAATATAATAGTCTTTATTTTTTCGGTCATAATTTTGTTTTTTTCAGGAAATGTTTTTCCAATGACATTAGGATATATTGGTAGTGCTGCTTTACCATTTATTATTTCAATCATTATACTGATTTATAGTAAAGTATTAGAAGATAAGCTATCTTGGTATTCCGTTTATATTGGACTTGTTTTAATGTTAATTGTTTTGATTCGTCGTTGGTATGCTTATACTGTGGTAGGGTTTTTTCTAGGATTTGGAATATCTTATTTAATAAAGGCTTTTTTAGAAAAAGAAAATATCAAAAAAACTGTTTTCCCAAGATATATGAATTTATTCATTTGTGGAATCATTCCTCTTGGTATTATGTTGTGGGGATTTCCAGAGTTATTTAAAACATTTATTTCTTATGATTATTCGTTTGCGTATGGTGATATTCAAGCAAGAAGTATTGGGGAAATCATGACATGGTTCTTTCGTTATTATGGGATAGTATATGTATGTTTTATGCTATTTGGGATGTATAAAGCAGTTGGTAATAATAAAACAAAATGGATAGCGATTGCTTTTATCATAAGTATTTTATTTAGTCTAATTAGCTTCAATCAAATTCAAATGATGGGTTCTCATCATTACTATATTATTAATACTTACATACTGTTATTTATTTTATTTGGTATTGAGGCGGTCATGGAACGATTGCAAAAAGCACAGGGGAAGAAATGTATGTATGGGTTAGTAGCCATAATATTAAGTATTATTCTTATCAATACTTCCTATCTCTTTGTAAATGAGAGAGGGAGTAAAATTAGAGATATTTCAGAGATGATGATTGCGAATTCCTTTCCTGAATTAAGAGTTAGAAATGATGTTGAAAAAATTCGGGAAATTACGAATTTCCTCAAAAATTCAATTGGAGATTCTAGCATTTATGTATTAGCGACTTCTGCTTCTTTTTCAGAAGACATATTAATGAATAGCTTATTACCCTATGATTTAAGACCGATTTCAAATATGGCAAATAGTCATGTGTGGGATAAGCGAGATGGTGTACCAAAACAGTTCTTTAATTATCAATATGTAGTAGTGGCAGACCCTATTCAGTTTCAATTTGAGCCAGAGTCACATCGAGTAGTCAGCATACTAGCAGAGGAGATTATGGATGGGACATTGACGCAGTATTATGATCAGATTATTGCTTATGAAATAACAAATGGAATTACTGTTAGAATATATAAGCGAAATATAGAGATTTCTCGAGAAGTTAGGGATTTGATTAGCGATATGTTTAAAGAATATTATCCAGAGTATCCGTTTTTGTATGAGTTTGATTAGTGGAGAATTTTGAAATGTCATTTTTACCAGTAACAAAACAAGATGTATTAGACAGAGCTTGGACAGAGTTAGATTTTGTGTTAGTTTCAGGGGATGCTTATGTAGATCATCCATCTTTTGGAGTAGCAATCATTTCGAGAACATTAGAAGCTTATGGATATAAAGTAGGAATTATTGCACAACCAAATTGGAAAGAAGAACATGATTTTTTGATATTTGGTAGACCAAGATTAGGATTTTTAGTAACTTCTGGAAATATTGATTCTATGGTAAATCACTATTCAGTTAATCGGAAACGCAGGAAAAAAGATTATTATAGCGATAACGGAGAAATGGGGAAAAGGCCTGATCGCTCTTGTATTGTTTATACACAAAAATTGCGTCAATTATTTCCTGATGTACCAGTAATTCTTGGTGGGATTGAAGCCTCACTTCGACGATTATCTCATTACGACTATTGGGATGATAAAGTGAGAGCATCACTTCTTATTGATAGCCAAGCAGATATGATTCTTTATGGAATGTGTGAAAATTCAATCATAGAACTGGCAGAAGCATTAGATAGTGGACTTGCGATTGAACATATCACTTTTTTAAGGGGTAGTGTTTATAAGAGCAAGGATATTTCTTATTTGAGTGATAAAGTAGACCTCCCGAAATTTCAAGAAGTGAAAAGTGATAAAAAGAAATATGCTGAGAGTTTTAAAATTCAATATGAAAATAGAGATGCTATTTCTGCTGAAATTCTTGTGGAAGATTACGGCTCATGGTTTGTAGTTCAAAACACGCCTCCATTACCATTAAACAGACAAGAGATGGATGATACATATGAATATCCATATATGAGAACTTTTCATCCCATGTATCAAAGTATTCCTGCAATAGAAGAAGTGCAATTTAGCATTATTAGTAATCGAGGTTGTTTTGGGTCTTGTGCTTTTTGTGCATTAACATCTCATCAAGGAAGAGTCATTACTTCTCGTAGCAAAGACTCTATTGTTCGTGAAGCTAAACAAATAATAGAGAGTGAGAACTTTAAGGGTTATATTCATGATGTAGGAGGACCTACCGCTAATTTTTATCTTCCTTCTTGTAAGAAACAATTAAAACATGGGACATGTACGCATAAAGAGTGTTTACATCCTAAAAAGTGTAACAATCTTGAAGTGAGTCATAAGGAATATTTAGATATTCTTCAAGCGTTGCGTGAACTACCAAAAGTAAAGAAAGTTTTTGTGCGCTCTGGAATACGCTACGATTATTTAATGTATGATAAAGAAGAAACATTTTTTAATGAATTAGTGCAACATCATATTTCTGGACAATTAAAAGTTGCTCCAGAACATATTAGTGATAAGGTATTAGATTTAATGGGGAAGCCAAGAAGAGATTTATATGAGCGATTTGTAAAAAAATATGAACAAAAAAATAAACAGTATAATAAAGAACAATACTTAGTTCCTTATTTGATGAGTTCTCATCCGGGAAGTGATTTAGAGGCGGCAATTGAATTGGCACTTTATTTAAAGAAGATAAAACATGTTCCACAACAAGTACAAGACTTCTATCCAACTCCTGCAACCTTGTCAACCTGTATGTATTATACAGGTTATAATCCGCTTACAATGGAAAAGGTCTATGTGGCAAGAAAAAAAGAGGATAAATTATTACAACGTGTATTGATGCAATATACATATCCTAAAAATCATCATTTAGTAATAAAAGCATTAGAAAAAGCTGGGCGCCAAGATCTTATTGGAAGAGGTCCAAATTGTCTAATTTCAAGAGGAAAAAAATAAAAAGTTTTGAATAAAAAAACCATGATAACTTGAGGGTTGTGGTTTAATTATTTCGTGTTGCATTGTATAATAAGATTAAATTAGGAGGAAGATACGATGATTATTCAGAGTAAAAAAGTTTGGATTGGCACACAGTTTATTCAAGCACAGTTGGAAATAGAAGGTCATAAAATAAAAGCAATTTATCCTTATGGGACAAATAAGGTTGATAAAGATTATGATAATCAGAGAATAGTGCCCGGCTTTATTGATATTCACTGTCATGGAGCTTATGGTTTTGATACAAATGATGCAAATGAGGAAGGATTAGCAAAATGGGCAAAGGGAATTGCGGCAGAAGGGCTAACCGGTTTTTTACCAACAACAGTCACACAAAGTGAAGAAGTATTGATAGGGGCATTAGAGAATGTAGCAAACTTTGTAAAGAAAAATTATGAGGGAGCAAGAATTCTGGGGATTCACTTTGAAGGTCCTTATTTGAATCAGGATAATAAAGGAGCGCAACCTTCTCAATTTATTGCAACTCCTAGTGTAGAACAATTTATAAGTTATCAAAAAAGTGCAGAAGGACTAATCAAAATAATGACGATGGCAACGGAGAATGATCCGAATTTTGCACTGACTCATTATGCTTCTCAAAATGGTGTGGTAGTATCAATTGGACATTCTGCGGCTAGCTATCAGGAAGCAATGATGGGGATAGCGAATGGCGCTATGAGTATGACTCATGTTTATAATGGAATGAATGGTTTAAATCATCGTGAACCAAATCTTGTTGGTGCAGCGATGAGAGTACATGATGTATATGGAGAAATTATTGTAGATGGAAATCATGTTGTTTGGCCAGCAATGCATACATTCGTGACAACAAAAGGGAAGAGTCATGCTGTGATGATTACAGATTCACTTGCAGTAAAAGGCAGTGCTCCTGGGAAATATGAATTGGGTGGAAGTAGTATAGAGGTTCGTGAGAATGGGAGTGCTTATTTAGTAGGGACGAATACACTAGCTGGTAGTACTTTAAAATTCAATATAGGGCTCAGAAATTTAGTAGAAGAAGTTGAACTACCATTTGAATGGGCAATTAATATGGCAAGTAGTAATCCTGCAAATTTATTAGGCTTAGGGGATCATAAAGGAAAACTTGTGGCAGGATATGATGCTGATATTGTGGTTTTAGATGATACATATGAAGTAATACAAACTTATGTATTAGGAAAGGCAATGCTGTAAAGCTTCTTTTTGATTTTTGGTAGAAAACGGAGGAAAGATATGATTATTCAAAGTAAAAAAGTTTGGTTAGAGGAACAATTTCAAGCAGCACAAGTTGAATTTGAAGCAGGAAAAATTATAGGGATTTATGAATATGGGAAAGAAAATGTAGATAAAGATTATGGTGATTGCAAGATATTACCGGGATTAGTAGATATTCATAATCATGGATATAAAGGAAGAACTTGTAATAATGCAACTTCTGAATGGTTACATGAGTGGATAACATATTTACCAAGTGAAGGCGTAACTAGTTTTCTAGCGACAACTTCAACGGCACCACTTGAGCTTATGTTGCCTTCTTTTGAATTGATTCGTGATGTAATTAATGAGAAACCAAAGGGAGCTCATATTCTTGGGATTAACTCAGAGGGACCACTTATTTCTAAGGAGTTTAGAGGAGCACAAGACGAGAACTATTTGGTGAAACCTGAAATCTCTACTTTTAAACATTGGCAAGAGTTAGCAGGAGGACATATAATTTATGTGACAATTGCTCCAGAAAAAGATGAGAATATGGATTTGATTCGCTATGTTACAGAAAATGGTGGTGTTGTTTCAGCAGGACACACAGGTGCAGTTATAGCAGAAATTCGTGAAGCAAGGAAAGCAGGCTTGAAATCGTTTACGCATACTTATAATGGAATGAGGGGATTGCATCATCGCGAACCGGGTGTTGTTGGCGCAGCCATGAGATTTGATGATCTTTATGCAGAATTGATTGCGGATAGTGTTCATGTGAATAATGATGCCGCACATATTCTTGCAAAAGTAAAAGGGAAAGATAAATTAATCTTAATTACAGATTCGGTAGCGATTAAAGGACTTCCTCCGGGAGAGTATAAAGATGGGCTTCGTAAGTGTACCATTGGAGAAGACGGAATTGGACGCTTAGAAAATGGAACCATTGCAGGAAGTAGTAATCAATTAAATATGGTATTGAAAAACATCATTGTGAATGCAGAAGTTGATGAAGTCATTGCGATTAATGCAGCAACGATTAATCCATTAACAATGTTAAACATCAAGAATAAAGGCTTAATAAAAATTGGCTATGATGCAGATATTACGGTATTAGACACTGATTATATAGCGGTTCAGACATTTGTTTCTGGTGAGGAAATGTTATAAGATGGAGATACAAGCGGTCATATTTGATATCGATGGAACAATCTATATTAATGATGAGAAAAGAGTGTTACCTTCTACAAAAAAAGCATTAATTGCATTACGAGAAAAAAATATCAAACTAGCAATCTGTACTAGCAGATGCCCCGAAGAACTGATAGCGTTTCCACAGGATATTATAGATTTAATGGATTTGATGATATATGCTGGAGGCGCGAAAATAACGGAACAAGGAAAAACAATATATCTTAAGGCGATTGATGCTAAGGTAGCCAATGAAGTGATTACATATTTAAACAAAAATGATATTGTTTGTCGTTATAGCACCAGTGATGATAAGGGGTATTTTGCGAAAGAAAGATCAAAGGAAGTGGATAGTAAATTTCGTGATCTTTATGGAATGCTTCCAGAATTGAAAGAATATGAAGGAGAAGAATGTATTAACTTATTATTTTATTTGAGGAATGAAAAAGAACTTGAAGAGATAAGGAGTATTGCAAAAAATTCAACTGTATTACCAATAGGGATTCCGACAGAAATTACTGCCTTTAATGTAAATAAGCTTACTGGAATTGAAGAGGCATGCAAGCATTGGGGAATTTCTCTTGAGAAAGTAATGGCATTTGGTGATGGAGTGAATGATATTGAAATGTTGAGAGGTATTGGTTATGGAGTTGCTATGGGGAATGCAAATCCAAGAGTAAAGGAAGTCGCAAAAGAAGTGACCTCTGATTATAAAAATGATGGGATTTATAACTTACTCATGAAACATGAAATTATCATATAAGACATAAGAGAAATGGAAATTGAATCATTCTATAAGAAGGGTTCTTTTTTTTGCTTCGTAAAAATGATAGAATACCTATGAGGTACGGAAGATGAAACATATTTTTATAATAAATCCGAAATCTGGAAATGGAAAATCATATGAATTGATATCTGTTATACAAGATTATTTTAAGGGAAAAGAAGATGAATATGAAATTATTACAACAGAAGCACCGGGGCATGCAAGTGTAGTTGCTAGTGAATACAAAGATGCAGATTGTATTTATGCTATTGGTGGCGATGGAACAGCGTATGAAGTTTTGAATGGGATACAAGCAGGTGTATCCATGGCGATTATTCCTGCAGGATCAGGAAATGATTATTTTTCTATGCTGAAAGTGTCAAATAAAAGCTTGAAAGATATTATTCATAAAACAATTGAAGGTAAAATTGTCAAAGTTGATTATGGGCTTGCAAATGGTCATAAATTTTTAAATTGTTTTTGTATGGGTATTGATGCAGAAGTTGTTAAGCATGCAAATGAATATTCAAAGAAATATCCGATTCCAAATAAAATGAGTTATATGGTTTCAGCATTAAAAACAATTATGAAACCAAAAGCAATTCATGCAAGTATTGTAGTGGATGAAGAATGCTTTAGTATGGAGGCAATGTTAATGGCTGTGATGAATGGGCAATATTATGGTGGAGGTTTCAGCCCTGCACCAATGGCTAGTATTCAAGATGGACAATTTGATATTTTATTTGTTGATTATTTGAAAAGAAGGAAAATTATTCCTTTATTGCCAAAATATTTCAAAGGAAAGCATGGAGATGTGGAAGCAGTACATTCTTATTCTGGGAAGACAATCAAAATAGAATTAGAGACAGAATGGGTATATTGTTGTGATGGTGAAGTATATTATGATTCTGTTTTTGAAATTAAGATGGTTGAAAAAGGCTTATTATTAAAAGTGCCAGTAGAAAGTGAGTTAGAATGATGAGAATAGAAAATAATCGCTACTTTGTAGAAGTAAAAGAAGAAGCTGCTGAAATTACCAGTTTCTATGATAAAGAGTTAGAAATTGAATATATTTGGAGTGGAGATGCCACTTATTGGAAAGGGAGAAATCCGATTCTGTTTCCGATAATCGGAAGTTCTTATAACAAGAAATATATGTTTCAAGGGGAATTATATGAGATGGGCAACCATGGATTTGCAAGAAATAGCATATTTCACTTTGTGGAAAAAACAAATGATAGCATTGTTCTTTGTTTAGAAAGCAATCAAGAAACGCTTGCACAATATCCTTTTCATTTTAAATTGTATGTTACATATCAGTTAACAGAAAATGAACTTTCGATAGGATATCGCATTGAAAATTGTGATGACAAAATAATGCCATTTAACTTTGGCTTGCATCCAGCCTTCAATTGTCCATTACAGAAAAGTGAGCATTTTGAAGACTATTGGGTAGAGTTTTCTAATGAAGAAATTTTACATGGTTTTGGTCCACATGAAGATTTAGCAAAAACAAAGCATTTACCACTTAGTTATGAAGGCTTTGAAAAAACACCTACTTGGATGTATCACAATTTGAAATCACCTTATGTTTCTTATACAAATGGGGAACATGGCGTTCGTGTGAGTACTGTTGGATTTCCAGTTCTAGCATTTTGGACACCAAAAGCACCTTTTCTTTGTATAGAACCTTGGAAAGGTTTAGGAAGAAAAATAGAAGAAGAGTTACCCTTTGAAGAGCGTGACGCAGTACTTTCATTGGAACCGGGAAAACATTATCTAACACATTATTCTATTTCCGTGTTCTAAATTCAGTTTATAATAATTATTATTTGTAATTTTGGAGGAGAGAGAATGTCAGAAAAAAAAGTGAATAAATTTAAGTTTCCAAAACTTAACAAATTAAATTATGATGCGTGGTTAGTTCCTTTGAGTGTTTGTTTTTTTGTAGGGTTAATTGTACACTTTTCGCTTTACTCAAATGGATTGATGACACCTGATGGTTTATGGAGGGGAGAATATGGTTTTGGTGCTCATTGGCAAATACAGTTAGGACGTTGGGGATTATACATAGTAGAATTGACTCGTGGAGGGATTCATTCACAAGTTCTATGTGCGGTTCTTGCTATTCTTTACAGTTCAATTGCGGGAATTATGATTGCCAAAATATTTTATGTTACCAATAAGTATGTGATGGCATTGATTGCTATTTCAATCACTTGTTCTCCAATGGTAGCAATGTTTATCACCTATCCATTTAGTGCAGATGCGTACGCACTTTCTCTTTTATTGGCTGCGCTTGCTGTATATTGCGTGACCACAATGAAGCCAAAAATTATTGGTATAGTTGCAAGTATTTCGTGTATTACTTTTTGTATCGGACTTTATCAAAGTTCGATTGGTATGGTATTAGCAATCGCAATAGGTTATATTATCATCTCTTTATTGCGTGAACCCGAAAAATTATCAGTAATATTGAAAAATAGTTTATGGGTATTATTGGCGTTATTTATCAGTACAGTATTGTATTATGTAATTACAGTTATTACACAATTTGCATGGAATGTACCTATGGCTGATTATAAAGGAGCTAGTAACTTTGGAATTTATAATATTATCAGTCATTTGCCAAACAGTCTCTACCATGCATTGCGTGATTTTACAAGATTTTTTACAGGGACAACAATTGCTAGAAATGCTTTCAATGAGAGAACGTTCTATCTTTTGATTTTAGCTATTACAGTGACTAAATTAGTGTTTAATTTTATGGAAATGAAGAAAAAGCCGGCAACGATTATCACGATTATCGTTTTGCTTGTGATGCTTCCGTTTGCAAGTAATATTATTTGTATTTTGACCCCAGATGCAGGGATGTATTTATTAATGGTTTCTGGAATGATGGTAATGGTACCTTTAATGTTGGGTATTATAAATGTTAAAGGGAATCTGGGTCTGGATTCAAAATTAGGAAATATGCAAAAAAATCTTAAACTAGGAGTTAAAGTCATTGTTACTTTACTGATATGGTCATATGTGTTAAGTAATCAAACAGATGCAATCGTCATGAATATTGGAAAGAATCAAACGCTCTCATATGCAGAATGGATGTGGAGTGAAATTCGTGAACATGATGATTATATTCATGGGAAAACAATGATTTTAATCGCGGGCGTACCATGGGAATATGAAGCTCCAAATGAATCTACAGCATCAGCCAAGGCAAACTCATATGCTTTATGGGGTTTGGTTTGGGGTGATTACAATGGTAGCGTTTATACTTGGTCAGAAGTATATAGACAGTATTTGGGAATTACTTATGTCATTTGTCCAACAGAATTGTTTAAAGAAATTGTGGAAACGGATGAATTTGCGCGTATGCCTTATTTTCCTGAAGAGGGTTCAATACAGATGATTCGTAATGTTTTGGTTGTTAAATTCTCTGATACTACATATTGGGAAAAATAGATTGAGTATTGCTAGTAATAGAATGAGGTCAATTGAAATTGAGTTTTGTTTGACTTTCACTTATAATTATAGAGAGAACGAGGAGGAAGTATGATTAAAATTATCGTTGTAGAGAATTATGAAGAAATCAGTGATAAAGCGTTTGAAATAGTAAGGGAAACGCTTGAAAATCCTAAAGCAGTGTTAGGTCTAGCAACCGGAAGTAGTCCTGTTGGCTTATATCAAAGAATGATACAAGACCATAAAGAAAACAGAACTTCATATAAGGAAATCACGACTTTCAATTTGGATGAATATCTTGGCTTAGCAAGAAACCATAAAGAATCTTATTATACATTTATGCACGATGTGTTATTTGACCATATTGATATTTCAGAAGATAAGATTCATATTCCAAATGGAAGTGCAACAGATGTGGAACAAGAAGCGAAGGACTATGAGGCTATATTACAAGAATATCAAGTTGATTTACAAGTATTAGGAATTGGAGCAAATGGGCATATTGGTTTCAATGAACCGGGGGTTTCCTTTGACTCTGTAACCCACATTGTTGATTTAGAGGAAAAGACTCGAATGGATAATGCTCGTTATTTTGATAATGATATCAATCAAGTACCAACACAGGCAATTACTATGGGGATTGCTTCTGTTATGAGAGCGAAGAAAATAGTTTTGATTGCGGCTGGAGAAAATAAGGCAGATGCAATTTATGGCATGATAAAAGGAAAAAGAACAATTGATTTGCCAGCAAGTGTCTTGCAAGATCATATGGATGTAACTGTTATTGTTGATAAGGCAGCAGCAAGTAAATTATAAGAATGAGAAATCATTCTTTTTTTAAGCATTATAATAGTAGAAAAAAAAGATTGTGATATAATTTTAATAGAGATAAAGGAGGTAGAAATATGAAAGTAATTAACAGCAATGAGTTTGATGCAACCATTAAAGATGGGACTATATTAGTTGATTTCTATGCAGACTGGTGTATGCCTTGTAGGCAACTTGCACCAGTATTAGAAGAGCTTAGTGAGCAATATACAGGAAAAGTAGATTTTGTTAAGGTTGATATTGAAGAAAGTCGTGATATTGCTGAGCGTTTTGGAATTATGAGTATTCCAACTGTTATCATTTTTAAAAATGGTGAAGTAGCAAAACAAATGGCGGGTTTTCAACCAAAACAAATGTTTGCTCAAAATATTGATGAAGTACTATAAAAAAATTTGAAAAGTACGGAAACAAAGAAGTAAGAAATTACTTCTTTTTTAATGAAAAGAAGCTGGGTCTATTTGGATCTTATGGTTGGGGTGATGGACAATGGATGCGTGCCTTGGAGAATAATATGATAAATAATAGTGTAAACCTTATCATAGCACCATTAATTATCAATGAAACTCCTATGGGAGAGAGTATTGATGCTTGCCGTGATTTTGGGCGTCTAGCAGTTAAATAAAGGTACTTAAAAAGGTAGATGTTTCTGAGTAGAAATGATTCTAGCTTTTTTTGTTTTGTTTTAGTAAACTTTTTGTTTAAAAGGTATTGATTTCTTTGGTGGATTTAGTATAATAATATTCGGTTTAAGTTTAATAAATATTATGTTTAGTATTTGTAAACAAGGAGAACTCATGGAAATTGGTCAAAGAATTAAAATATTACGAATAAAAAACAATCTTACTTTAGAGGAATTAGCAAGTCGCACTGAATTGACGAAGGGTTTTTTATCTCAAGTGGAACGTGATTTAACACAACCATCTATTGCGACATTACATGATATTGTGGAAGCGTTAGGTTTGACGCTTGCAAAATTCTTTCAAGAAGATAAAGAGGAAAAAATTGTATTTACAGAAGAGGATTGTTTTGTGGATCAACGTGATGGGTATACAATTCATTGGATTGTGCCAAATGCTCAAAAGAATGAAATGGAGCCAATCTTAATTGAATTAGAAGCCAATCAAAGTTCACAGGAAATTTCTCCTCATGAGGGAGAAGAATTTGGATATGTTTTGGCAGGGAGAATTACGGTTGTAGATGGTGAAAAAGAAATGGTTGTCAAAAAAGGACAAACATTTTATATAAAAGGAACAAATCTTCATTATTTAAAGAATGAGTCTGTTCAGTTAGCGAAGGTGTTATGGATTTGTACACCACCAATATTCTAGAAGGAGGAAAGTAAATGAAGGAATTAATACGTTTTGAAAATATAGTAAAAGACTTTGATGGTCAGTTAGTATTAAAAGGAATTAATCTTTCGATTGAAGAAAATGAATTTGTGACCTTACTTGGACCTTCTGGTTGTGGAAAGACAACATTATTAAGAATTTTAGGTGGTTTTTTAGAACAAACAGAAGGGAATGTTTATTTTGATTCAATTGAAATCAGTAAAGTTCCTCCTCATAAAAGAGAAATTAATACAGTGTTCCAAAGATATGCATTATTTCCACATATGGATGTATTTGAAAATATAGCATTTGGATTACGAATTAAAAAACAAAGTAAAGAAATCATTCAACAAAAAGTAGAGAAAATGTTGAAGTTAGTAGGTTTAGAGGGTTATGGTAGACGTGCTGTCACCATGTTATCAGGTGGGCAACAACAACGTGTTGCGATTGCTAGGGCACTTGTGAATGAACCCATGGTATTACTCTTGGATGAACCTTTAGGCGCTTTAGATTTAAAGCTTCGTAAAGAGATGCAACATGAATTAAAAAAGATTCAAATAGAAGTAGGAATCACCTTTGTTTATGTGACACATGACCAAGAAGAGGCACTAACAATGAGTGATAAAATTGTAGTTATGAATCATGGAGAAATCCAACAAATTGGAAGTCCAACTGATATTTATAATGAACCAGAGAATCGTTTTGTAGCGAATTTCATTGGGGAATCAAATATTATTGAGGGAATTATGATGAATGACTATCAAGTATCCTTTTGTGCAAAAGAATTTGAGTGTGTAGATTATGGATTTGATGAAAATGAAGAAGTGGATATTGTGATTCGTCCGGAAGATATTGATATTGTGCCAGTTGAGATGGGAAAATTAGTTGGAACAGTAAAATCAATATTATTTAAAGGGGTTCATTATGAAATCGTAGTAGAAACAGACAATGGGGAGTTTGTAGTTCATACTACAGATAATTCAGAAATAGATAAGGAAGTAGGCTTGCATTTCTTTCCTGAAGACATTCATGTAATGAGTAAGCCGGGATCTTATTAAAATGAAGAGCTTCAGCAATCTATTACGTCCTTATATTGTTTGGATGTTTATCTTCATTGTGGTGCCTATGTTATTGATTGTGTTATATGCTTTTACGACACAAGGGAATAGTGTGGCAACACTTCAATTCACTTTGAATAATTTTAAGAAATTCTTTGATCCGGTATTTCTAAGAGTATTGGGGAAATCGTTATATATTGCCGCAATTACTACGGGAATTTGTGTTTTGATTGGTTATCCTATTGCGTACTTCATTTCTTTGAAAAGTGAAAAGATTCAAGCATTACTTGTGTTGCTTATGACGATTCCAATGTGGATTAATATGCTAGTTCGTACCTATGCATGGATTAGTGTGTTATCAGATAATGGCATTATCAATCATATATTAACATTTCTAGGATTACCAAAGGTAAGCCTAATGTATACAGATTTTGCGGTCATTTTGGGAATGGTTTATAACTTCTTGCCATTTATGATTTTACAGATATATACAGCACTTGCGAAAATGGATAATTCAGTTATTCAAGCAAGCTATGATTTGGGTGCTAACAAGGTTCAAACATTTACAAAAGTTATCTTTCCATTATCGCTATCTGGAGTGATATCAGGAATTACCCTAGTATTTTTACCTGCAGTATCTACCTTTGTCATTCCGAAATTATTGGGAGGAGGACAATATGTACTGATTGGGAATTTGATTGAAACTCAATTTGTAACAATTGGAGAGTGGAACTTTGGAAGTGCTATTTCCTTAATTATGACAGCTGTCATCTTGGCTTCTATGTATATCACGCGTCGCTTTGATCGTGATGTGGAAGAAAACAGCCGTAGAAGGGAGGGCATCCATGGTCGGATTTAAAAATAAAAAGATTTTATCTTATTTCTTTATTGGCTTTGCGATCGTATTCTTCTATTTGCCAATCTTATTGATGATTGTATTTTCTTTCAATGACTCACGTTCTTTGTCTTCTTGGCAAGGATTCTCCTTACAGTGGTATCAGCAATTATTTAGAGATCGTGAAATTGTACAAGTAGTAATGAATACTTTATTGGTGGCATTTATTTCTACGGTAATTTCAACAATTGTTGGAACACTTACGGCGATTGGCATTTCAAAGTCAAAGAAGATATTAAAAGAAATTGTATTGAATATTAATAATCTTCCTATCTTAAATCCAGAAATTGTAACAGCGATTGGAATGATGTTATTATTCTCATCATTGGGATTTGCAAAAGGGTTTACGACAATGTTGATTGCCCATGTTGCTTTCTGTATTCCTTATGTCATCTTATCAGTGTTACCGAAGTTACGTAGTTTAGATGACAATATTGCAGAAGCAGCACTTGATTTAGGCGCTACTCCTTGGCAAGCCTTAATGAAAGTAATTGTGCCACAGATTATGCCGGGGATTATCTCTGGGGCGTTGATTGCCTTTACAATGTCATTTGATGATTTTGTAATCTCTTATTTTGTGACTGGTAATGGATTTAAAAATATTTCCATTCTAGTATATACGATGAGTAAGCGTATTAATCCGACAATTAATGCATTGTCTTCAATATTAGTCTTAATCATCACGATTGTATTGATTTTAATTAATACAATTCCATTAATAAAACGAAAAGAAAGGATAGTAGAAAAATGAAAAAATTATTTCTAACATTAATTGTATTATTTACAGTATTAACTGGTTGTGGTTCTGGCAACAGTGAAAAACAAACATTAAAAGTATTTAGTCCAGGGGTTTACATTGATCCTGAAGTAATTCGTATGTTTGAAAAGGAATTCAATTGCAGAGTTATTTTTGATGAATTTGAATCGAATGAACAAATGTATACCAAATTATTGAGTGGAGAAACTTATGATATATTAGTGCCTTCTGACTATATGGTAGAGCGCTTAATTGTTGAAGAGAAGCTTCAAACAATTGATATCACTAAATTATCAAATTATGAAGGATTGATAGAGGGATTAAGAAATCTTCCTTCTGATGTAAACAATGAATATTCTGTACCTTATTTCTGGGGTACAGTAGGACTTCTTTATAACACAGAAACAGTTGATTTCAATGATTTGGAAACACAAGGATGGAATATCTTAATTAATCCTAAATATAAAGATCGTACATTCATGTATGATTCTGAAAGAGATGCTTTTATGATTGCGTTTAAAGCACTTGGTTATTCTGCAAATACAGATGATGAAGCAGAAATTGAAGAAGCATATCAATGGTTATTAACACAAAAACAAACAATGAACCCTGTTTATGTGACAGATGAAAGTATTGATATGATGATTCAAGGTATTAAGGATATAGCAGTAATGTATTCTGGAGATTCTGCCTACATTATGACAGAAAATGAAAGCATGGGATTCTATATGCCAAAAGAGGGAACAAATCTTTGGGTAGATAGCATGGTTATTATGAAAGATGCTCAAAATGTAGATTTGGCACATGAGTGGATTAACTTTATGTTGGATCCTGAGATTGCAGCAACAAACTCTAGTTATGTAGGATATTCTTCAATTATTCAAGAAGTATATGATGAAATGAGTGGAATAGGCGGAGAGTATGAGGGCATTGAAGCTTATATTCCAAGACTAGGTTATGAACATGATGAAATGTTTACACATAACGAAATATTAAGAGTTAAAATTGCAGAACTTTGGTTACGTGTTAAGTCAGCACAATAAAAAAAGATTTTAAATGATACCTTGTAAGGATGACACAAAAAAGTGCGAACTTACAAGGTATTTACTATATTTGAAAAAAAAGAAAGAACTTCTGGAAAAATCTAGAAGTTTTTTATTGGCTATTTCTAAATGAAGGAAATATGGGATTTATTTCCTAAGTGAATAATAAAGTTTTATGTAATTTTTGATTTCTTTGTTGTTATGATAAAAGGGTTAAAAATAGGAGGAGAGTGCATGAAAAATATCCTTGTAGAAGTATGTTGTGAAAGTGTTCAAGATTGTATTATTGCGGAACAATATCAAGCAGATCGAATCGAATTGAATTGTGCATTACATTTAGGTGGGCTGACCCCCTCTATTGGTGTGCTAACAGAGGCAAAAAAGAAAGTAAACATTCCCATTATAACGATGGTTCGCTCTAGAGGTGGAGGATTTCATTACACAGAAGAGGAGATTGCAGCTATGTTAGTAGATGCGAAGACTCTAATTCAAAACGGTGCAGATGGTTTAGTATTTGGATTTTTAAATCAAGATAGCACCATAAATACCAAGAGAACAAAGCAGTTTGTTGAAATATGTAAAGCGGCAGGAGTAGAAGCCGTTTTTCATCGTGCCTTTGATTTAGTGCAAGATCCAAGAGAAGCAATAGAAAGTTTAATTGCCTGTGGAATCAATCGTATTTTGACAAGTGGCTTAGAAGAAAGTGCCTTAGAGGGAAGAGCAAGCTTAAAGATGTTGATGGAAGCGTATGGAAGTCAGATTGAAATTTGTGCAGGTGCTGGAATTAATGCTTCTAATGTAACGCAGTTAATTAAGGAAGGAAAAGTAGTTCAAGTTCATGGGTCTTTTAAAGCTTGGTTTCGTGACTCAACGACTTCCAATGCGAAAGTCAGTTACGCTTATAGTGAGCATGGAGATTATGAAGGTGTTGATAGTACAAAATTAGCAGAAATGATGCAAATACTAAGAAAGTAGAGTTTTTTTCCTAACTGAGAGGTCGTGATTGTACATAAATCGGCAGCAATGAATGACTATAATAAAAATGGATAAAAGAGAGGGGGTGGGTTGATGAACGGAAGACAACGAAATATCATGAATATTTTTAAGAAAAAATCAGATTGGGTGAAAGGGCATGAGCTTTCCCATTTGTTAGGAGTTTCTGATCGAACAATACGAATGGATATTGAAAGCATCAATATTGAGTTAGGAAATGTAATAGAATCAAATACAAGAAAAGGATATCGTGTTGTAAAGAATCAGAGATCAAAAGAAGTCATGGATGGTAACCAATTACCTCAAAATCCAGAAGAAAGAACAATTCATATCATTCGTAAACTCTTGTTTCAAAAAAACGGAGTTAGTGTAGATAAATTATTATCAGAACTCTATATCAGTGAACATACATTATCAGGAGATATCAAGCGGATTCGTAAATTAATTGAATCTTATTCTGGAATTCATATGGTAAAGTCAAAAAACACTTTGCAATTTAGAGGACATGAAGCAGTAAAGAGAAGATTATATAAAGATTTATTGAGTAATGAAATTAAGGAAGATTTTATTAATCTTAATACAATAGCTTCTTACTATACGCAGTTTAATCTAGTTCAAGTTACTAAAATATTAAATAAGATTTTAGAAGATAACAGTTATGAAATAAAGGATAATTCTAAATTAATCTTGATGATTCATATTGGGATTATTATTGATCGCCTCTTGTTGGGTTATGTTCTTCCTTGTGAAGTTATCGAAGAAAAAAGTCAAGAAGTTACAGTAGAAGAGAAAATCTCTTTAGCTTTTTTTCAAGAATTGAAAAAACAGCTGCCAATTTCTATCAATCAAATGGAAGTCAAAGAAGTAGCATCTTACATTCGAGCCAATCAATTTATTCATGAATATTCTTTAGATATGTTAGTAGAAGAAGACTATGAAGCAATCAACCAAGTAATTGGTGAAATGATTCATTATTTAAATGAATCGTTTGCGATTGACTTTGAACAGAATTCAGAGTTGATTGAAGGCTTAAAATTACACTTGAAATCATTGTTATTACGAGTGCGAAGAGATTCTGTACTAAGCGAAGATTTTTTAGTTGATATCAAGCAAAACTATCCATTTATCTTTGAGATGGCGATTCATGTATCAATCATTATTTCCAAGTATTTGAAAATAGAGATGAACGAATATGAAACAGGATTCATTGCCATTCATCTTGGAGCGGCGTATCAAAGGGACAATTTCTCTAATAAGTATAAAGTAGTTTTGATTTCTCCCATTGGATCTAAGTTTCGAGAGATTGCGGTAGATAAATTATTATTTCTATTTGGAAATAGAATTGATATCATTGCGGATAGAAGTTATTTTGAAAAGAGTGAAATTAGTTATTTGAATGTGGATTTAATTATCACTTTTACAGATATTAACCATACGCTAGACATTCCCACAGTAAAGATATCTACTTTCATCAACAAAGAAGATGAAACAAGTGTTTTTCAATTTATCAATCAATTAGATCGCAGGAAGAAGAAATTAAGTTTTACACAATCAATTATCTCTTTAATTGATCAAAGGGTCTTTTATAGTAATTTGGAAATTAGAGATAAAGAGGAACTGATTCAATTCATGCATCAGGGAATGTTGAAACATGGATTTGTAGATGATTCCTTTTATGATTTTGTAATTGAGAGGGAGAATCTTTTCCCAACTTCATTTGAAAGTGGAATTGCAACGCCTCATCCGATTCATTATACGGGAACCCGCTCAGTGATTTCGGTTGCTACTTTGCAAAAACCTATTGTTTGGGGTCAGTACAAAGTAAGGTTAGTAATTCTATTATCCATTGCTCCAGAAGATCAGAAAATATTAGAGATATTTTTTGATTGGTTGAGTGAAACGATTTTTGATCGGGAACAAATGAATCAAATATGTGCTATTAAAACTAGAAAAGAATTTATTGCAAAAATAATGGAGGACAATTAATGGAAACAACAGCAATAGAAGAAATATCATTTAAGATGATTTCCTTTGTGGGAATGGCAAGGTCTTGCTATATGGATGCAGTGGCAGCTGCAAGAAATTACAATTTTGAAGAGGCGATGAAATTAATTGAAGAAGGAAATCAATATCGAGTAGATGCACATAAGGTGCATTTTGATTTAATTCAAAAAGATGTTTCAGGAGATAAAACGGAATTTTCTTTGATACTGATGCATGCGGAAGATCAGTTGATGTCATCAGAGGTTTATCAAACAATGAGTGAAGAGATAATCAAAATTTATCAAGAGTTAGGTGAGGTGAAGGATGGCAAAAAAGGAAATTAGAGCAAAAAAAAATAAAAAGTATAATGAACATTTAGCGAGTAGTAATACTTCAGCAAATCTTGTTTCTGTGGCGATGTGGTTAATTCCATTTATATTTAGCTACATGACAAATTTATTGTATTATGTAGCTCTGATTGGGCTTGTTTTAGTTATAGTGTTTGAGAAGAAGAGTGAGATGGTTCGCTTTAATGCAGCAAAAGCATTGGTTGTAAATGGCCTGTTTACTTTATTTGTTTGGCTGATTAGTGCAGTGGTAATTACTGTTTTAGTGGACTATCTTTATAGTAATGCTTTGATTAATGATCAATTTTTATCAACGGTAATTGGAGCAATAGAATTTTCAACTTCTGTTTTATATATTGCATATTTAGCAATTTTAATTTATTCTGTTACCTTTGCAATTCAGTGGAAGAAGACAAATTTATCTTTTATTGATTCTTTAGCAGAAAGACTTATTGGCAATAAAAAATAGAAAACATTTATCTTGGATAGATGTTTTTCATAGATAGAGGAAATCCTATCAATTAGGAAAACGCTTATCTAATTCAATGAAAAAGCAAAGATATAATGAATATATAGGGAGGAAAAATATGAAAGTATTAGTTGGACATTTCAGTTCGGAATCAAATGAGCATTCAAGATCATTGATGACTTATGATAAATTTGTGTTCCGATATGGTGAAGATTTTGTCAATAATTTAAAAGTTCGCGATATTTTTGAAGAGGAGGGAATTGAGTTAATTCCAAGTATTGGTGCGTATGGACATCCACATGGTCCAGTAACAAAAGATGCCTTTGATTATATTCTATCTAGAATTTTGTACAAAGTGAAAGAACATATTCATGAAATTGATGGAATCTATTTATTCTTACATGGGGCAAGTAAGGTTATTGATTTAGAGGGTGGTTCTGCAGAACATGCAATCATGCGTGAAATTAGGAAAGTTGTGGGACCGCATTTACCAATTGCTGTTGTAATGGATCCGCATGGCAATATTACAAAAGAGATAGTGGATAATGCGAATATTATGCGTTGTTATCGAGAGTCACCACATACAGATGCAGAAGAAACGCGACGCATTGTAGCGAAATTATTTGTAGATTTATTGAAAAGAAAACGTGGAATCAAACCAGCATTTCGGAAGGTGCCAATCATTATGGGTGGAGAACGCAGTGTTTCTAGTGATGAACCAATGGCATCTATCAATCGCTTGTTAGATGAAGTTGAAAAAGATATCCGCATTATGAGTACTTGTTATTATGTTGGATACTTACGTCACGATGGAGATAAATTAGGTGCTGCGGTAGTTGTTGTGCCTAGTGAACCAGAACATGCCGATTACGCGGATGAAATGGCACAAAAAATTGCGGATTATGCTTTCTCAAAACGGCATGAATTCCATTTCCATGGACATTATGGAGAGCCAGAAGAAGCATTAAAACAAGCAGTAGAATTTGATGGAAGACCAGTGTTTATTACAGATTCTGGAGATAATACGGGAGCTGGTGCTGATGGTTTCAATAATTACATTATGCAACAGATTTTAGCGCTAGAAAATAAAAATGGTAAGCAATATCTGATTTCTGGAGTCATTGATACCAATGCTTATAAGTATTTATATGACAAGGAAGTAGGGGCAGAAGTTAGTTTCAGTTTAGGAATGAACTATGACGAATATTGTAAAGCAATCCCTATTGAGGGGACAGTTGTAGCACGTGGAATTATCGCTGAGAGATATCTAAATAGACCAGATATTGGAACTGCAATTACGGTGAAGATGAAAGATGCTCCAGTGAGTGTTGTAGTTGAATTTTCGGCAGTAGCTTATACAGATTTAGAGCAATTTAAACTATCGAATATTGATTTAGATCAGTATGATGTCATTGTCGTAAAACAAGGGTATATATCTGATGACTTCAAAAAGTGTTCACCATTCACTGTGATGTCATTGACCAAGGGTCCTACATATCAAAGAAGTGAACTGTATGATTTTAAGCGAATTATGCGACCAATGTTCCCTTACGATGATATTTAATAGGGAAAGGAGAAGAAAAATGAAAAGAGTATATTTATTTTGCACGCATGGAATGTCAACTAGTTTATTGGCGAGCAAGATGCAAAAAGTTGCAGATGCACATAATCTTCCTATTGAAGTAAAAGCATTCTCTGACACGCAAATTGTGGAGATTTATGAACAGTTACATCCAGATGTAATCATGCTTGGTCCACAAGTGAAACACAAATATCAAACAGTGAAAGACACTTATGAACCAAAAGGGACTCCAGTAGAATTGATCAATATGCAAGACTATGGAGTGGTTGATGGAGAAAAGGTATTAAAAGTCGCTATTAAGCGAATGAAAGAGGGAGTGAATAAAACATGATGGACAAATTAGAACGGCTTCTCGTTCCGATAGCTGAAAAGCTAGGTAATAACAAGGTATTAGGGGCAATTAGAGATGGTTTCTTAATCACAACACCACTAATTATTGTTTCTTCAATTTTCTTACTAATTGCAAATTTACCAATTGATGGTTATCCAGAATTTATGGCTGGGGTGTTTGGCGCAAGTTGGAAAGGTTATTTGACAGCTGTTTCAGGCGCAACATTAAACTTGATGGGAATATTAAGTTTAATAGGGATTTCTTATTCTTATGCTAAAGTAAAGAAAGTAAACGCAATCGCAGCTACAACCGTTGCTTTAGTATCATTTATAGTAGTTACAAAACAGACAAATATTGTAGAAATTGCTTCTGGAGATGATATTCTGTCTACAACATTTGCAGGTTTAGGTTTTGCAAGTATTAACTCTAACGCAATTTTCTTGTCGATGATTGTTGGGATTATTGCTGTTATTATATTTTCATTTGTTATTAAAAAGGGTTGGACGATTAAAATGCCTGAAGGAGTACCACCAGCAGTAGTAGATTCTTTTACTGCATTGATACCAAGTGCATTTGTTATCACCTTCTTCTTCCTTGTAAGAACATTATTCCAATTAACACCATTTGAGTATGCGAATGATTTCATCTTCAAAATTTTACAAGAGCCACTTGTAGGATTTGGTAAAACAGATTTCTATTTGCCAATTTCAAGAACTATGAGTTCATTATTCTGGTTCTTTGGAATCAATGGCCCTGCAGTAACAAACACTATCTTTACACCGATTGGAAGAGCATTAACAAATGAGAACTTAGCATTCTTTGAACAAGGATTACGTGGACCAAATATCTATACAAACCCATTCAGTAATTTCTTTGGTGGTTGGGGTGGCGGAGGAAGTACCCTTTCTCTAGTCATCGTAATGTTATTCTTTGCGAAGTCACAGCGATTGAAAAAACTAGGGCAGTTATCAATTGTTCCGGGAATTTTCGGAATTAATGAAATGATTATCTTTGGATTCCCAATTGTATTAAATCCAATTATGATCTTCCCGTTTGTATTTATTCCGACTATGAATGTCATTTTGTCGGGAATTATGACAAGTATTGGATTTCTGCCATTTACCACAGGAGTAGACTTGCCATGGACAACGCCGATTATTGTTTCGGGATTCTTGGCTACCCAAAGTATTATTGGTTCTATTTGGCAAGCAGTTCTTCTAGTATTAGGATGTCTAATTTACTATCCATTCTTTAAACTTGCGGATAAACGTTATTTAGAAGAAGAATCAAATATCACAACAGAAGACGATGGATTAGACGATATCTCACTAAATGATCTGTCATTTGATTAGAACGGAGTAAAGAATGAGAGCTGTATTATTTTTAGATCAAGTACAAGCAGGCTTAGGAACAAAGCATGATAGTATGATTTCCCTACAAGTAGAAAAGGGAGGATACGGTACTTATAACATGTTTGAAAAAGAATTCAAAGAGGCAGGAATTCAAGTAGCAGCAACGATTATCTGTGGTCCAGACTTCTATTTTAACGATGAAGCAGTGAATCAAGAGAAAATTGCGAAGCTATTAGCAAAGATTCAAGCAGAAGTATTAATTTGTGGTCCTTGTTATGATTTCCATGAATATTCTGCGATGTCTGTAAGCTTAGCAAAATATTGTAAAGAACATACAGACTGCAGAGTGATTGTTGCCTTAAATGATAAAAGTAATGAAGAGCTAATTCAAGAAAACAAAGAGAAAATTACTTTATACAAAATGCCTAAAAAAGGTGATGTAGGCTTAAAGGATTCTTTTAGAAACTTGGCTAAAACAGTTCAATCACTGTATCAAAATGAGGAGATAGAATCTAATTTGATTTATTGAGGTCAGTGATTTAGCAATTAAAATAAAGCATCTCCTAAAAAGTAGAATGATTGAGGGATTTATTAAAAACTCTCAATCATTCTTTCTCTATAAATCTAGTTTAGAAATCCTTAAAATCGTATTGCTTTTATACTCATTGTTGTATATAATAATAAGGCGCAGTGCTAGTAATGGTTCCTTAGCCAAGTTGGTAAGGCAATAGACTGCAACTCTGTGATCGCCGGTTCAAGTCCGGCAGGAACCTCCAACAATGGGGATGTGGCGGAACCGGTAGACGCATCGGACTTAAAATCCGGTGGTAGCAATACCGTAAGGGTTCAAGTCCCTTCATCCCCACCAAATGCAAAGGTGACACTTTATTGGACATATTTAGGTGAGAATTCTCACCTAGACATCTTAAAGTGGTGGCATAAGAAGACGTAGGGAATATCCTATGTTTTTTTTTTATTAAAATGCAAGCTACATATAAGATGGAGGCATCAAGATGAAGAATATTGAAGTTATTGATACTATATTATATAGAAGTGAGAACAATGAGAGCATTGCTGATTTAAGTAGAGAATATGGAATTCCGACTTCAACAATTTACAGGAAACTCAAAAAGATCAAAGATGAGAACAATGATGATAATGATCAGAGTCTTCGTGCAAAACTGTATGATAGTGAAAGAAGAATTGCAAAATTGGAGAATGATAATTCTATCTACAAAGAAGTGATTGTTTTGTTGGATTTAGATAACAAGAAAACCTATGAAATAATGGATACTCTATATGATAAATATCAAAACAAACATGCATTGTGTAGAGTCTTCAACGTAGCTCGATCTGACTATTATCACCATTTGAAAACAAGAGATAGGAAAAGCAAAATTGAAATTGAAGATGAGCAACTGAAAATCAGAATTCACAAGATATTTCACGACAGCGAACAGAGATATGGAAAAAGAAAAATTCGAGCAGAGTTAGAGAAAGAGGGAATCACCATTAGCGAGAAAAGAATCAGCAGGCTCATGCAAGAGTTGAGATTGTACACAACACAGAAAATGAAGAGGGAAATTAGGAGTCAAAATAAATCACGATTATTTCCGAATAAACTGGAGAAGAGATTTACATGGGATAAAGCGAACATGGCATGGGTTAGTGATACCACACATATTAAGGTCGGTGAGCATACTTGTTACTTATGTGTAATAATCGATTTATTTTCTAGAAAGGTAATTTCACATCATTTATCTCCATTCCATGATATGAACTTAATCATGCAGACATTTAACAAAGCTTTTGATGAAAGAGGAAAACCAAGTAATCTTATTTTTCACAGTGATAGAGGCAGTCAATACACTGCGACATTATTTAGGCAACATTTATATAGATGTGGAGTAATTCAATCTTTTTCTAATAAAGCGACTCCTTCTGATAATGGGGTTATGGAATCATTTTTTTCTTACCTGAAACTAGAAAAACTCAATAGATATGAGTTTAAGAAAATTCATGAATTAGGAGAAATAATTGAGAAATATATAATATTCTATAATCATGAGAGAATTCATCAATATTTGAATTATCAAACACCTGTTAGCGTTGACAAGGCTGCATGAGCGCAAGATTATAGGTCTTTGCTAGAAAAAGACTTGATAGTTCTTTCAGCTGGGTTAGTGATACAACTAATTAATGGTTATGTCAGTCAGTAACACGTAATACAATGAACAGCCATTGTGGACATATATCATTTATAATATAAGTAACGATTTTTTAATCGAAAAAGGAGGTAGAAAAAATGAAAAAAAACGAAACCGAAGATTCTGTAAATAACATGATTATAGAGTTTTTGGAAGAGAAAATTAAGTCTGCTAGTACTGAGGAGGAAGCGCGAAAAATAGTAGAATCAATGAAAGAAGCACCATTCGAAGATTTCCTTTCAGAAGTGTACAAGGAATTAGCAAAAGAAACAGCCATATTTTTTGAATCTACAATGCATGAAAAAGTATCTGATTGGGAAACTGAAGATAATGAATTTATTAGCGCACTTGACCAATTATGGGGTAATGCCTTTGTAGCTTCAAAAGCAATGTATATTATGGTTCTTGAGTCTGCAGAGATGTATAGTAAATATGTAGCGAGTTTGGATAGAAATGAAACCTCTAATTTAATGTACACATATGGAGCATTGCGATTTATCCATGCAAGAGCATTGCAGCAATTCCTTGAAATTTTAACATTAATCAAAAATGGTTTTGCTGATGGTGCATACGCACGATGGCGCTCTATGTATGAATTAGTGATTATTGCTCACTTTATTAATGAGCATGGTGAAAAAGTAGCAAAATCATATATTGAATCAGCTATAACAGAAGATCAATACGAGTGGGGGAGGGAATATGAACCTTTGAAAAAGAAGAAAGGTCGAATTATGCTCAAAGATATTAAAGATAATTCAAAATTTAACTCAAAGATTTGGGACGATCAATATACGTTAGCTAATAAGATAATTCATCCATCATCGCAAGGAACGTTTTCACGGCTTTCTTATCTTGGGACTCCTGAAACCGTTTTGGTGGGTCCAAGTAATTATGGACTCAGTACACCTGCTGAACACTCAGCAATTTCGTTAGCAGAGATAACGCAGTTATTTTATAGTTTATTCGCAAATGGTGAATTTCTTGTTACAATACTCTATATTAATGAATGGCTAGATGTGATTAGGAAAATATATTTTAGTATTCACGATGAACATTTTCCAGATGATAGTCCATTGCTCCCTAAAATGGAAAGTAAATGAAGTATTCTCATTGCCTTTCAGCAATACTATTGATAATTGCTCCAAACTTCATTTCAACTTTAAAATATTCTAACTACTTGATATCGCTGGTTTTAGTTGTAACAATCAAAAAGAAAGAGTTAAGCAAAAATATAAGCTTCTTTTATTTGTAGAAACAGAACTAGGCGTGGCGTAGTATACAACAAAAAGTTTTCTTTGATAGATAGTCTTTTATTTGATATACTCATTGTTAAGAGTATATCAAAATGATACAAGTCATCACAAACAAGAAAATGAATGATTCTAACGTAATAATTTATGAACTAAAGATACACAATCCTAAACCAAAAGGGTATAACCTAATTAGAATAAATGGATGTATTATTAAAAATGACTAAGGAGGCGAGTATGAAAGATGCTATTGTAGAATATTTAGACTATTCCGAAAAAGAAAAGAAGGAAATTTGGGGAAAATCGACATTCATTTTTGACACAAACGTTTTACTGAACTTGTATAGGTATACAAAAAAAACACGTGATGAATTTTTAGCGATACTTGAGGCAAAAGAGAATGAGCTGTGGATTCCATATCAAGTTATGAAGGAATTTGGCAGAAATAGAAAAGGCTTGATTTACGAAATCAAGGATAAGTATGATGGTTCGCTGAACAACGTTATGGAAACAATAAAAGAATCCGCTAAAAACACATTTATTAGAGGCGAAATACAAAGTGATTTTAGTTCGCTGGAAGAGCATGTTAATAAATGGATAAGTTCATTTAAGAAGGAAAATCCCATTATACAAAATCCTAGTCAAGACGAAATACTAGATAAATTGAGCGCTTTATATACCGGGAAGATTAACGGGTACCCCAAACAAATCGATAATTTATTGGAGAAGTGTAAGGAGAGAATCGAAGAAAGTCGCCCGCCAGGATTACGTGATGTGGATAAAGCAGATATTAAGGAACACAAATGGAAAAACGATGGAACACTGGGGTATGGAGATATTTTGATATGGTTTGAAATTCTCGAATATGCTAAGGAAAAGAAAACTAATATTGTTTTTGTTACTGATGATCGCAAAGATGATTGGTGGTGGAAAGAAAAAGGGCGAACTCTTGGTATTTTGCCACCTCTTAAAAAAGAGTTTATTTCTGAAACGAAAATGAACATACTTTTCTATGGTTTTGAGCAATTTTTAAATATTTATGCAAAACTTGAAAACACGAAAGTTTCAAAAGATTTTGTTGATGAAGTGAAAGATATAAGCAATCACTATGACGATATGATCGAATTATTCGCTGGAAATTTTGATTCGCGAGACCCACAGATAGGGAATGGGAAGAGTCATTATTATTCAAAACTTGGTATATTACCTCTAGATTTGCTTGAATATGGTATGTTAATCGATATGCTCAGAATTGGAGATATGCCAGAAATTTATGAGAGAAAACTGCTTGAAGCTATTAATAATTTAAGAAAAATTAATAATTTACTTGAATCTTACAATAATTATTTATTAGCAGAAAAATTAAGTCCTTCAGGGCATGTGGGGCGTATAATAGGCAAATTGAAGAATTTACTAACGCTTCAAAAACGCGCACCCTCATTTGATGAGAATCTTTTGGAAAGAATTTATTTAGAATCTAGTTTTGCTAAAGAAAAATTACTTCTTCATATGGAGAGAATTAAAATAATAAATAAAAACTACTATAAATATTAGATTGCGGAAAGAATGACATAGTTGAAATTCTATCTTTGAAAACTTAAAAAAGCTTGTACTATTTTTGTTCGAATGATAGTATATTGGTCAATTTTCGTTTGAAAATTCCAATGTACTATTTTTGGTTTATATAATAGTTTTCTTCTGTTTTAGAGGGCGTTAGATTATTTAAGCGCTCATGAGGATGTGTTTCGTTATAGAAATGAATATATTCATTGATTACAATGTGAGCATCCTCAATAATATCAAAGTGGTGTTGGTGTAATTCAGCCGTTTTATAATAAAGAAACTCCTTCTGATTATGGTTTGGTGGAGTCGTTTTTTTCTTATCTAAAATAGGAAATGCTTAATAGATATAGGTTTAAAAAGACAGGTGAGTTTGGAAAGTTGTTACGGAATACATTATATTTTTTAAATGATTGAATGTTATATAATGGTGATTCATGATATTATAAATATGTTTAGATTAGGAAATTCTGAATTAAGGATGGTGATGATAATTGAAGGAAAATGGTGATATTATCCCATTTATAAAGCAAAAGGATTACAAAATGCTAAATAATAATTTGGGTAAAGGCTCATTCGGGAAAACTGTTTTATTGCATGATCCTTTTATTGATGAATTATTTGTTGCAAAAAAATATGAACCTGAATATGAAGGTATCAAAGAAAAATTCTTCCAGAACTTCCTTGATGAAATTAAAATTCTCTACAAATTGAATCATAAGAACATAGTTCGTATTTTTAATTATTATGCCTATGAAGGATTGTTTACAGGTTATATCTTAATGGAGTATATTGAAGGTATTAATATTGCTGAATATATAAATGATATTACAGCACAACTATTAGAAGTATCACCTGATGATGTCTTTAGTCAACTCATTGATGGATTTAGTTATATTGAAAAACGGGGTATTATCCATAGAGACATACGGGAAGGTAATATTCTTATCAATAAACAAGGTGAAGTAAAAATAATAGATTTTGGGATTGGAAAAATATGTGAAAATATAGAGAATGTGGAGGATAGCTTAGTAGGAAATATAAATCGCAAAAAATCTGATACATTACCGCAAGAATATTTTGAAGGGATTTATACATCGAAAACAGATATGTTTTACTTAGGCGAATTACTTAATAGACTTATGAGCTGTGTTGAAGGTACAGATGCTTTAGATTTCTCATATCAACACATCATTGATAAAATGATGATGAAGAACCCGCTGGATAGATACGAATCTTTTTCCAAGATAAAGGATGTAATGAATGAATGTGATTTTATAAATTTAGACATCTCTCAAGAAGATAAGAATATATATCAGAACTTTGCAACACCAATTAGAAAAGCATTATCTTCATATATGGATGAGATAAAATTAAACTCTGATATTGAACTATTTATTTTGAAATTGGAAAAGGTGTTAGAAATAAACTGTTTCGAGGACGAAATACAAAACAACAAAGATGTAATTGATAGCCTTGTTGTTGGAGGATATTATTATAGGAAAAATGTGGTCATTCGATACAGTGTAGTAAAAGAATTCCTTAACTGGTTCAGAAATTTAAATGTAAGATCTCAACAATTAGTTTTTGCTAATCTTATTTCAAAAATATCGAATATCAAAGTGGAAATTAATAGGGAACTACTTCCTTTTTAAGTGGGAAAAAGATGGTCGTTCTTGCTTGATAATATAAAAAGATTTCTCTTTCTAATTGCTTAATGTTTCCATATTATCGCCAAGAAAAATTATCCATTAGAATGTGATAATATGCAAATATCAAATATTCTGGAGAATGTGAACTATTCTGAAGTATAATTATTGTAAGGAGTACGAACGCAAATGAAAATTAATGTAGTTTTAGCGATTTATAAGCAAGTTGGAGGCAATTCGGAAGTTGCAAAATTTGAATTTGACAAGAGTGAAGAAGTTGTCTGGGGAAATCGCGATACATTTGCAAAAGTACTTATCAACAATAAAGTGCTTCCTAAATTGAATTATTTAATTCCTGCCAAAAATTTTAATGAACTACCCCCTTTTCATGGATGTGTACCCTATGATGATTCGCTTGGGGAGGTTATATTTAATGCTCGTATAGATAGTATGAACTACCATCAAATTGCTCATCATTTTAGTGATGAAGAAGGTAGGATACAAGTTGCTGATTATTATGGAGGATACGGTGCTGATGGGGGATTTGGAGGAAGTTCACTTTTAGAGACAATTAAGAATATTGATGCATTTATTACAGTTGCTAAAGTCGGGTGGGAAGGGTATAAACTTGCAAAATGGGTTGCAAATGAAACCATCAAAAAGTATAAAGACCAAAATGCTGATTATTTAGATATATTCGAGTATATACACGAAAGAGATGAATACACAATTGATGAATTAAAAATAAAATTTGGTGTAAAAAAAGAAAGCGCATTAAAAATATTCATGAGTTATTTCTTTTTCTTTCAGGACAAAGAAATGAACGTTTATAGGTGTGTTGAAAGAATAGAAAACCCATTTCATGATGAATTGACTAAGTTTTCTGTTAATGACCAAATCGAAATTCTTGTATTTTGCGCTTTTTATTATGAAATCAGAGATCAAGTTACGGAAATAGATATTGAGTATTTGAATTCACGACTAAGCACGGAAATAAATATGGAAACATTTGAAGAAGTAAGAAATAGATGTAATGAAATAATAGACAGCCATCGCCAAAATCTTTGAGGATGAAGTTGTCACCGGATACTCATGAAAAATAATGGGTATATTGAATGATAGTGTGAGCCTCAATCTCATCTATTATGTGGTAAAGAATTTTAGAATACATTAGAGTGTGTTAAAAACAAATTGAAAGGAGTTTGAAATGAAATTGTCATAATTTTAAACGGATTGGATTTATATCATTGATCACAGACTTCTTTTTAAAAATTAACGAACATATTCAAAAAAGGATTAATGTACTGCGATGAAAAAAGAGCAGTGGGGAGTGCTACCATATGCATAGAGAATAAGGTCTTTAAAAAGTATAGAATGCAACCATTCTAAGTAATAAAAAACTAAGTTCAATAGAACTTAGATAATAGTTGTAAAAACTAAGTATCTAAAATGATGGCCTTGGGAAGTGGGTGTTAATACTTATGAAGATATTTTCTATATTTAGGAAAAATAAAATGACAAAAGAGGAAATAATTAATTCTTTGTCAAGAGGCGAAGAGCCAGATATCATAATTTATCGTCTAAAATATGATAACTGTCCTTATGTTGTTTCGTACTTTAGTGATGGTATTTCATTGATGTTTCGCATCACTCATTTGCCAGATGGTAGGATGTCACGATTAACTTCGGTAATAAATGAAGGGATAATAATCATTGGTGATATCAAATGTGTCACCAATAATAATGGTTATGGAACAGTACTAGTTAATGAGTTAATTAACTATGCCATAGAAAATAGAATGAAGGTTATAAAAGGTTGGATTTCAAATGTTGATTGTGATCATCTGGATCGTTTAGTGCATTTTTATTCAAAATTCGGTTTTGAAATATTACTGGCTTCTAAAGATGAAAAAGAGACATTAAAGTATGCGGATATCATACTTAAGTTAGCGTGATTTTAATGTTATGATGCGGATCCCGCCAATTTATTCTTAATGCCAAAATAACTTAACATGCAAATAAGTGATATTGCAGATTTCCTGAAGAAAAAATTGATTGTGCTAACTGGCGCAACATGCTATAATTTCAATATATATATTATTGCACTTAGAAAATGGAGACGAGTTTGGGTTATACCCCCTGGTCCCCACCATGTAAATCAAAACTCGCTGATTACTTGCTAATCAACGAGTTTTTTCTGTTTTAGATTGAACTCACAATAGGAAAGAAGAAAAAAGAAAGGAGATGTAATTTATGTCTACAATTGAAAAAGAGAAGATTATTTGGCGATAAGAAGTTGCTGATAGAAAACTCAAAAAGTTAGGGTTATAATCTGAAGTCTTATGTGATATAATATGAATCATGAGCGTGATTTTTTTGTTTTTTAGGAGGCAGCAATGTTAGATGTAAGCAATAAAATAATCGAAAAATATATGGTTCGTAAAAGTTTTAAACAGAAGTCGGATTTTCTATCTTTTTTGGAAGTAGAATTAAAGAGTCGGGGATATAATTGCTATGTAGATAATAAAAAATACTTAGCTAACAACAGGAACTTAGTTGTTGGCGATGTGGATGAGGCAGAAACACTTTGTATTGCCCACTATGATACCTGTGCAACGATGCCCATTCCCAATTTCATTACACCAAATAATCCATTTGTATCTCTTTTGTATCAATTGTTAATAGTTTCTTTGATTATTGGTACAGGAAGGTTAGTGTCTGAGCCTGTTTTTATACTTACTAGCAATGAGTTCTGGTCTATGTTGGTGGCGTATATTGTTACTACGGGGCTTCTATTTATGATGATGTTTGGTTTTGCCAATAAAAACAATTATAACGATAATACTTCTGGAATAATAACTTTACTAGAAACGATGTCAAAATTAGATGAGGATGGACGTAAAAAAGTAGCATTTGTTTTTATGGACAATGAAGAAAAAGGCTTGCTTGGATCAATGGCATTTTACAGTAAACATCATAAAAACATCAAAGGCAAGTTAGTGATAAACTTTGATTGTGTTAGTGATGGAGATAATATTTATGTACTGTTCAATAGCGAGTCAAAAAAAGATGGAGTATTAATGAATAAATTTGAGCAAGCATTTGTTGTGGGTGAAGAGAAAAAACTAGTGAGTAGCACTAAAGGATTCTATCCAAGTGATCAAATATCTTTTGTTGGACACAGAACAATAACAATTGCGGCTCTACAAAATAGCAGGATTTTTGGCTTCTACATAGACAAGCTTCATACTAAGCGTGATATCGTTTTTGATGAATCTAATATTGAATTGATATCTGATTCAATTATTAGGTATGTAAATAGTAAGATATAGACCACTGTACAAAACTATGGGAATGTTTCTTGTTAGAGTATTCTTTTTATATGAATCCTTCAATTTCATAGTGCGTTTTATGAATTGTTAATAAGTTTTTACAACCGTATAGAGAGGAATATCGTCATCAGTTCCGTCTTGGTCTATGAATGACAGGTATTCCTCAATGCCATCGCATTTATATATATCCGTAAACGCTTTTTCTTTAGAGCTGGTGGATAGTTATTTCTATTTTAGATACATTGTTAAATAATTTAACAATTAATTGCTCTACATGAGAATAATAATAAAAGGAAACATAGAAAAGAATAAAATCTTATGCTATTATAAAGTTACAGTAAATATAGCAATATATATTAAAAAGTAATCAACTAATTTAAGTTGATAATTATATTCTTGAGAAACTAGTGTAGATGAGGGTAGAATGGAGGCGAGATGAAACTATATAGCGAACTGAATGCGTTCTATTTTTTATTTGTATTACTGGGAATAGTACTAGTAGGGCTAGCAATAGTTCTTTTTGCGTATAGATCGAAAAAGACTGAGCATCAACAGGAAAATAATGATGAAGACTATACATTAGTACTTGATAATGGAAAAGTGGAAATAACCGAGGAAAAAGAACTAGCTGTAAACAAGCAAGTGGAAGAAAAGGCTGATAATAAACAAGAATTATCAGAGATTGAATTAAATAAAGAAAAGAAAGTGATTGCTTCAGTACAAGCTGAAAGCGTTATTGATAAAATCGAAAATGAAGACTCACAATCGCAAGAAAATATGGAGAGTACTTTTGATGAAGAAGAATGGTATGAAATAAAAGAGGAGGCTCCAAAAGAAGAAGATGAGATACATGAGCAGGTAGTGAGTGATGAAAAGCCTGTACAGAAAGAAGAAGAAACGCCTAATGAAGAACATAATGTTAATATAGTGGCGGAAGTAGAAGGAAGTATTGATAATGGGAAAATGCTTGAAAGAAATGCAAAACGAAAATTATTTCAAGAACGATATCAACTTATTATAGGGAAATTGGAAGATCGAAAAAAATATACGGTCGCACATAAAGAATTGATGAATAAGGTTGGTAAATTAGAAAAAGAACTAGAAGCATTTCAGCAAGTTATTCATTCTGAAGAGAATGATAAAATAGTGAATCAAGTAGTAACTATCATTGAAAGATCATTGAATGAAGTAGAAATGGATATTAAAACAGTACCTGTGTTGTTAGAGTTATCTCAAACGATTATTCCACGTATGATAGCAGAAAAATCTAGTGAATATGAAGAATGTAAGCAAGCAGGTATAAAACTAGATAAAGAAATATTGAGCCATTTACAAGGGGCAACAACAACATTAACCAAAATTCTTCCAAGTATAAAAAAGATGGAGATCAAGGGTATGCTTGAGGAGTTAATTGCAATGGCAAGGGAAATAGATGCAATAGATATTGAGGTGAGCAACTAATGAAAAATAATTTTGAAAAAACAATACAAAAAGCAATGATTACAGTGACTGTTTGTATGGTGGTAATTGCAGGATATATTACGCAAAGAAGTATTCAAATAGAAGCGAAAAATCAGTTAGAGCAATCTCAAGAAGGTAAAGGTTACAGACCTTGGAGAAAAAAAATAATTGTAAATAAAATAGTGATTCCAGATTTCGCAGAAAATAGTTTAGAGGATTTTGAGAACTGGGCATTAGAAAATGAAGTGATATATACCATAGAATATGAATATAGTGATGGGATAAAAGAAAATTTGATTATTGCCCACCATGTTGATGGAACAAATGAGGTTGTAGTAGTAGTTTCAAAAGGAATAGATTATGGCATGGAAGTTACATTGCCAAATTTTTCAGGAATGACTGTTGAGCAAATACAAGAATTTGTAAAAAAAAATCATTTAGCTGATGTAAGCTACAATTATATATCAGACGCGAATATAGCAGCAGGAAACTATATCTCCATTAATACAAGTAAAACTAAAATTAAAAGAAGTGAAAAGATAGTAATTACAATATCGTTAGGAAAGAAAGAAGATATTGCTGCGCAAGATAATCAAGTAGAAGTAATTGATTTTAGTAGAATGACTAAAAACGATGTAGATGATTGGGGCGTTAAAAATAGAATTAATATAGTATATTCAAATAGTTTTAGTGATTCAGTGAGTAAGGGGAATGTTATTAGTCAATCGATTGCTAGAGGAGTTAAACTAGAACCTAACGCAACAATAGCGATTACTTTGTCATTAGGGAAGCAGATCGTGATCTCTGATTTTAGTAATAGACCATATAGTGAATTTGTTAGTTGGAGAAATGTTCAAGATGGTCAGCTAATAGTCACAAGACTGAATGACTATCATAATACGATTGCTAGAGATAACATTATAAGTAATACACCAAAGAGTGGAACTCTTAATAGTGGGGATAATGTAAATGTGGTAGTTTCATTGGGAAGACCAACCATAAAAAATCATGTAGGTAGACCATTAGCAGAGTTAAATAGTGAAATAGCCTTCTTCAATAATGGTGGAGCAAACCTCTCTGTGCAAGTGCAAGAGGAATATAATAATCAAGCTGCGGGAACAATTATTTCACAAGATAAGTCTGGTGCTGTGGATATTGGCACTGTAATAGTAGTTAGGGTGTCAAAGGGGACAGTAACAATACCAGCATTTACAACAGAATCTCAAGCTACTATGTGGGCTAGAGAAAATGGATTCAACATAGGGGTTATAGTTAGAGTATATTCAAATGAACATGCGAGTGGAATGATTTTAAATCAAACACCGGCAGCAAATACTTCTCGCCTTCCGGGAAGTGTAAGCATATCACTTACAGTATCGCTAGGAAAACCAAGTGTAAAAAATCATGTGGGAAGACCATTAGCGGAGTTAAATAGTGAAGTAGCTACCTTCAATAATGGTGGAGCAAACCTTTCTGTACAAGTACAAGAAGAATATAGTAGTCAAGCTGCTGGAACGATTATTTCACAAGATAAGTCTGGAGTTATGGACATAGGGACTACAATAGTGGTTAGAGTATCAATAGGAAGCAAACCTCCAGAGCCAGTAATGATACCTGTGTTTACATCCGAAGCGGAAGCAAATTTATGGATAAAAGAGAATGGATTCATGGCTGGGAAAGTAGAGTATGCCTATTCAAATCAACATGCTGCTGCAGTTTTGTTTGATCAAACACCAGCAGGAAATACTTCTCATCTTCCGGGAAGTGTAAGTATAACATTTAAAATATCATTAGGAAAACCTAATATACCTAGTTTTGTTGGCTTAGATATGACAGGCGCTGTTCAAGGATTAGCACCAATAAATAACGCGAATGGAAGAATTTCAATCAGAGTAATTTCATATGAACACAGTAGCACTGTTGAAGTAGGGAGAATTATAAGACAATCAATAATAGGACCAGCAGATGTTGGCACAACAGTTGAAGTTGTGCTATCGATGGGAGTTGAGCCACCAAGTGGTGTCGTGGCAGAAAATTATGTAGGACTAAATTACGGGGATGCAGTGCAGCTTATTACAAGAAACAATCTAAGTGCTTTTAATTCTTCTGGTGATTGTAGTAGTGAGTGGAGCGTTGTTACTCATCAAAGTGCGGAAAGTGGTCAAAGGGTTCCTGTCAATACAGAGATTGATTTAAGATGTGAAAATGAAGAATAGAAATTGATAAAATTCCACTTGATTTCAATTAGATTAGAGCATGATAAAACAAAGAAGTTTGTTCGTTTCATTAGTAACAAACTTTTTTTGCTCTTCAAATAGGCAAGATACAAATAAATCTGATTTTACATACTTTTTACATATGCCTGTATTTCTCTTATATATTCAACGAGTAGAATAATCTCATAACGGAGGAAAAATATATGAAGAGATGGATGAAGGCTTTATTTTTATTTGTTTTGGCTATATCGACACTTTCTGCATGTTCAAGTGAAGATGTTACATTTGATGTCAAAAAAGATATTTCTGTTATTTCTCGTGAGGATGGTTCTGGTACGCGTGGAGCGTTTATTGAACTATTTGGTATTGAGCAAAGAAGTGATGATGGCTCAAGAAAAGACTTGACTACTAAAGAGGCGATCATTGCCAAGCAGACGGATGTTATGATGGCGAATATTGCAGGAAACAAATATGCTATTGGATATATATCGTTGGGTTCATTAAATGATACTGTAAAAGCTTTACAGATTGACGGTGTTAGTCCTACTGCGCAAAATGTGATGAATGGAACTTATTCGATTTCTCGTCCCTTTATCATTGCGACAAATGATGAACCAACAGAACTTGCAAAAGATTTTATTGATTTTATACTTTCAGCAGAGGGACAAAATATTATAGCAGACAGTTATATTGCGATTGATGAAAATGCTCCTACTTACATTGGAAGCAAACCTTCTGGAAAAATTGTAATAGCAGGCTCGTCTTCTGTCACACCTATTATGGAAAAACTGAAGGAAGCCTATTTGGTAATTAATCCTAATGCGGCTATTGAAATTCAAATGAGTGATTCTTCTGCGGGCATTATGGGGGTTATTGATGGAACCTGTGATATCGGTATGGCAAGTCGTGCATTGAAGGATAGTGAATTAGAAAAACTTACTCCAATACAAATTGCTTTAGATGGTATTGCGGTGATTGTAAATCATGAAAATCCTATTATAAATCTTACGAAAGAAGAGATAAAAGAGATCTTTACTGGAAATAAATCCATATGGAGTGAAATCGATCAATGAGTGATTTCAGAGAAAAAGCGATGAAAATCGTGTTTTTCATATCAGCACTTGCATCAGTATTTGCGGTTGTGCTTATCTGCTTATTTTTGTTTGTTAATGGTATTCCGGCAATGCGTAAAATCGGAATTTTTAACTTTTTATTGGGAAATGAGTGGTCACCTAGTGATATACCTCCATTGTTTGGAATTTTTCCAATGATTCTTGGCAGTTTATATGTAACAGCGGGAGCGGTTGTCATAGGGGTTCCCATTGGGGTTTTCACTGCGGTATTTTTGGATAGGGTTTGTTCTAAGAAACAATACAAAATTATCAAACCCGGAATAGATTTGTTGGCGGGAATTCCTTCGGTTGTATATGGTTTCTTTGGGATGGCTATTATTGTGCCACTTGCAGGAAATAGTATTCTATCAGCCTGTATTTTACTAGGGATTATGATATTGCCTACTATTATTAACATTGCTGAAAGTTCTTTGAAAGCTGTACCAGAACAATATTATGAAGGTGCTTTGGCACTAGGTGCAAGGCATTATAGAAGTGTGTTTCGGGTTGTTCTCCCTGCAGCAAAATCAGGGATTTTTGCGGCTGTGGTATTGGGTATTGGTCGGGCAATTGGTGAAACAATGGCGGTAATCATGGTTGCTGGTAATCAGGCGCGTGTACCAAGTTCTATACTTAAGGGAGTTCGCACACTTACCGCAAATATAGTATTGGAAATGGGTTATGCTGCGGAGCTGCATCGAGAAGCACTCATTGCTACGGGTGTTGTGTTGTTTGTCTTTATTCTGATTATCAATTTAAGCTTTTCTGCTCTTAAAAGGAGGGCAGGCTAATGAAAGGGCAATTAAAAAAGATAGGGACTATTTTTAAAAGGAAAAGTTTTATTTCTAGGAAGACAAGACTTATCTTTATTAGGGTGTATGAAAGGCTTATGGCTGTCTTGACATGGGTAGCCGCAAGTATTACGATTGGAACACTCATCTTTATAGTTGGGTTTATCCTTATTAAAGGAATTCCCTATATAAAGCCATCATTATTTTCTCTTGCTTATAACAGTGAAAATGTATCACTTATGCCAGCAATGATTTCAACAGTGATTATGATAACAATATCACTTTTGATTGCGGTACCACTTGGTTTATTTGCTGCTATTTTTCTTGTGGAATACGCAAGAAGAGGAAATAAAATAATTGGTATGATACAAATGACGACTGAAACATTGTCTGGTATTCCGTCGATTGTATATGGACTCTTTGGCTTGTTGTTTTTTGTGACATTTTTGGGTTGGGGATTTTCTGTACTGGCAGGGGCATTTACTTTGTCCATTATGATATTGCCACTTATCATGCGCTCAAGTGAAGAAGCGCTCAAGGCAGTGCCCGATACTTATCGTGAGGGAGCATTTGGCTTAGGTGCTGGTAAACTACGCACTGTTTTTCGAATTATTCTTCCTTCTGCTATGCCGGGAATATTAGCAGGAATTATTCTTTCCATTGGTCGTATTGTTGGCGAAACAGCAGCGCTTATCTATACCGCAGGAACAGTAGCACAAATACCAATAGACCCAATGCAATCTGCAAGAACACTTTCTGTTCATATGTATGCACTTTCTAGTGAGGGGTTACATACAAATGAAGGATATGCAACCGCAGTCATATTACTTTTAGTTGTCATTTTAATTAATACAGTATCAGCGAAAATAGCAAAACGAATTGGAGGATAAGATGAACTGTTTCGAGATAAATAATTTAGATCTTTTTTATGGGGATTTTCAAGCACTTAAAAATGTTGAAATGGCGATTGAAAGCACACAGATAACGGCTTTCATTGGACCATCAGGTTGTGGGAAATCTACTTTTTTGAAAACACTTAATCGTATGAATGATTTGGTTGAAACTTGTAGAATTACAGGTAATATACGTTTATTTGGTGAGGATATATATGAAAATATAGATGTTAATCTACTTCGTAAACGCGTTGGGATGGTGTTTCAAAAGCCAAATCCCTTTCCAATGAGCATATATGACAATATTGCTTTTGGACCACGCACACATGGAATTAAATCGAAATATGAGCTTGATGAAATTGTGGAGAAATCGCTTAAAGATGCAGCTATTTGGGATGAAGTGAAGGATCGCTTAAAAAAACCTGCACTTAGCCTTTCAGGAGGACAACAGCAGAGGCTTTGTATAGCGCGAGCATTGGCAGTTAATCCAGAGGTTCTTTTAATGGATGAACCTACAAGTGCTCTTGATCCAATATCAACGGGTAAAATTGAGGAGTTACTCATACAATTGCGAGAAAAATATAGTATAATCATCGTGACGCATAATATGCAACAAGCTACCCGAATTAGTGATAAAACAGCTTTTTTCTTACTTGGTGAAGTAATAGAATATTCAAAAACGGAAACTATGTTTTCGCAGCCGATTGATAAAAGAACAGAGGAGTATATAACAGGGAGGTTTGGATAATGCGTAATCGTTTTGATGAGCAATTAATACAATTAAACAACAGCATGATTGAGATGGGGGCACTAATTGAGCGTGCAATTACGAAAGCCACAGAAGCCCTCATATCTCAAAATGAAGATCTTGCAAGAAGTATTATGGAGGAAGATTCAATAATTGATGAAAAGGAAAAGGAAATTGAAAGTTTGTGCTTAAAGCTACTTTTAAATCAGCAACCTGTGGCGCGGGACTTACGCCAAATATCTACTGTACTTAAGATGATTACAGATATGGAGCGCATTGGGACTCAAGCTGCTGACATTTCGGCGTTGTGCATTTATCTTTCTAGACAAAAGTACATTAAAAAGCTGGAACATATTCCACAAATGGGAGAAGCTACCATCAAGATGGTAAGCGATAGTATAGATGCTTTTGTAAAAAAAGATTTAGAACTTGCTCAATCAGTTATTGATTATGATGATATAGTGGATAAATTGTATATTGCAGCTAAAAAGGATTTGATAAGAATTGTTCATGAAGATGTACAAAATGGAGAACAGGCATTTGACCTCTTGCAGATTGCAAAATATTATGAGCGTATTGGTGATCATGCTGTGAATATAGCGGAGTGGGTTATATTTTCCATTACAGGAAAACATAAAAACAAACAAGTTTTATAGGAGGGATAGTTTGCAAAAAATATTCATTGTTGAGGACGACGATAATATCAGAGATATGATTTTATATGCTTTATCTTCTACTGAATTTGAAGCAAATGGTTTCGCTGATGGCGAATCATTTTGGCGTGCAGTGGAATATACAATGCCATCACTTCTTCTTTTAGATATTATGTTGCCTGATGAGGATGGCATCAGCATTTTAAAAAAATTAAAGCAGTCGCCCAAATACAAGAAACTTTCTGTCATCATGTTGACAGCCAAAGGTACAGAATATGATCGAATTAAAGGGCTTGATTTAGGAGCGGACGATTATATTACAAAACCATTTTCTGTTTTAGAAGTAATCTCTCGTATCCGAGCGGTGTTACGCCGATACGATAGAGAAGAAGGAAATTCAACACTTGAAATTGATAAAGTAGTATTACATATAGATAAGCGCAGTGTATTTGTTGATGGTAGTGAGGTTTCCTTAACATATAAAGAATTTGAACTCTTGCATTACTTTATGTTGAACGAAGGGATTGTATTGACACGAGATAAATTATTAGAAGAAGTTTGGGGTTTTGACTATAATGGTGAGAGTCGCACCGTTGATATGCATGTGCATTCACTTCGTCATAAGTTGTGTGATTGTAGCAATATGATTAAAACTATACGCAATGTTGGATATAAAATTGGGAGTAACAGATGAAAAAACGCATTTTTTTCAGTATGCTTCTTTTAAGTATTATTAGTTTGCTTGCTTGTTCTATTGCTCTTTGTGCAGTTTTCTATATGCAGTTATCCTCTACTGCACAAGCTGAAGTTCGTGAGCGTGCTACGATATTGAAAGAAACGCTAACATCTGAAAATTATGAATCACTTATAATTTCTGATATGCGCTTAACTGTTATTGCGGCAGACGGAACAGTTTTATATGATGATGAACTAAATGTATCTTCATTACTAAACCATGCTGATCGTGAAGAAATCAGGGAAGCACTTCTTCTTGGTGTTGGTGAAAGTCGCCGTTTTTCAGATACGCTTGGTGAAGAAACATATTATTATGCAATCAGACTTAATGATGGTTCAATTTTGCGTCTTGCAAAGACAATGGATAGTATTTGGGGAACATTTGTGGGCGCACTTCCGATTGTTTCTATTGTTGTTTTATTGATGCTTGCGATTGGTTATTTTCTTGCTGGAAGGTTGACAGTCCGAATTGTTAATCCAATCAATGAGGTTGATCTAGAATCAAAATTGACAGTTCCTTATGATGAGTTGACGGCGTTTGTTCAAACAATTTCGCAACAAAGAGAACATATTACACAGCAGATATCTGATTTACAAAATCGGTCAGATACAATCGCAGCTATTATGGATAGTATGAGTGAAGGCGTTATACTTGTAGATAGACAAAGCAAAATTCTTTCTATTAATAAAAGCGCAGCAGATATTTTTGCCATACATGATTCAGTGAATGGGAAGAATATTCTTGAGATTTTACGTGATGTGGAGCTAAATGAAACTATGCGTTCAGCTTTGGACGGTATACGAGGAGAAATGAACCTTTCTCATAATGACAAGGTATATCGTGTCTATTTTAGTCCTGTTACAGACAGTGGAGCAATTATTTTGTTTCTTGATATCACTGAAAAATCTATGTCTGAAAAGTTACGGCGTGAGTTTTCTGCAAATGTATCTCATGAATTAAAGACGCCACTTACAATAATCTATGGCAATGCAGAAATGCTGGAAAATGGCATGGTTGAAAAAGCAGATAGGGTGAATTTCTATGAAAAAATCAAGGATGAAGCCGCAAGAATGATTGCTCTTATTGAAGATATCATCATGTTGTCACAGCTTGATGAAAACATTAATGCCATAGAGGTTGAGAATATTGACTTAGTTTCTATTGCTGAGGAAGTTGCCCAGTCACTTGATTTAAAAGCTAAAGAGCAAAATGTAGAAATCATGGTTTCAGGGAAAGGGAATTTGTTTGCGAATCGTTCACAAATGGTAGAATTATTCTATAATTTAATTGATAATGCCATTAAATATAATAAACCAAATGGCATGGTAAAAGTGGAAGTATCCACTATCATAAAAAACCAAGTGAAGATTACTGTTGTTGATACAGGAATAGGCATACCACATGAGTCTCAAAGTAGGGTTTTTGAACGCTTTTATCGTGTTGATAAATCTCGTTCAAAGAAAACAGGTGCTACAGGACTTGGATTAGCAATTGTAAAGCACATTGCCTTGGTCTATAATGGGACGATTGAGTTACAAAGCAGTATAGATAGTGGAACAAATATTACTATTTTCCTTAATGATATTTTGATATCCTAGTTGCTTGAAAAAATGCTTGTATTAATTATGGCCAAGTTATTGGAGTTATAGACAGGGAGTGTTATTTTTTGATATAATATTCTCATTAATTAGTAAGATTACAAGGGGAATTATATGTCGACTCTTTCTATTCAATTTTTATCTTTTTTGGTGGTAGTTTTTATTGTGTATTGGATTACGAAAGGGAAATATAGAAAACTGGTTTTACTTGCTTGTAGTATTCTATATTTAGTTTCGTTCGGGAAAATCATTCATTGGCTATATGCTAGTTTTCTTATTCTTTATGTATTTATTGTTGATAAATTGATTGCTAAAAATAGTAAAGATAAGTTGATTTTGTTTGCGAAAATAGTACCAATTATTTTAGGTTTGTGTTTCTTTAAATATGCAGGAATATTTGAAGTAACGGGATTGATAATGCCAATAGGAATTTCATTTTATACTTTTAAGACAATTAGTTATTTAGTTGATGTCCACAACGATAAAATTAATAGTCAAAATTTTTGTAATCTTGCAATCTATATTTTGTTTTTCCCAGTGTTCACAGCAGGACCAATTAATCGACCTGATGGATTTTTCAAACAAATAGATCAAACAAAAGCATTTGATTATCATAATCAAAAAAATGGCGCGGTATTGACCGCAATGGGATTGTTTCAAAAATTGGTGTTTGCAGACTACTTTTCAATTATTGTAAGTTCCATTTTTTCAAATAAAGAATTAACAGGATGGTATTTAATTTTAGGTGTGATTCTATATGCTTTTCAGTTGTATATTGATTTTGATGCATATAGCAATATAGCAATAGGGATCAGTAAAATGTTGGGTATTGAAGTAGAGAAAAATTTCAGACAACCATACTTGGCAATTTCAATAAAAGACTTCTGGGCAAGATGGCATATATCACTTAGTTCTTGGTTAAGAGATTACATCTATATTCCGCTAGGGGGAAGCAGAAAAGGAAACATTAGAAAATATTTAAATATACTGATTATCTTTATGATTAGTGGGATGTGGCATGGGTCTACATTAGTGTTTGTGCTATGGGGATTGGGACATGGATTAGTGAATATTGTTGAGGATGTACTTTTACCAAAATCTCCTGCTAAAATTCCAGCTTTCGTGAAAGTATTGATGATTCTATTTAATTTTGTTATCGTGTCGCTACTTTGGGTATTCTTTAGATCGGAAAATGTAAATGAAGCGATTCGTGTTATTTCCAATATGTTTGTGATTTCTGGATTTGATCTACAAATAATTAATTTAACTCAGAGGCAAGGTGTTTGGATGATCATCATTTTAGTAATAGTAATCCTTACTGATATATTAAGAAATAAAAGAGATATGATAGAATGGCTATCGCAACGTAAAATGATTGTTAGATGGAGTCTTTATGCAATAATGATTTTTGTTGCTATTATTTTTGGTATATATGGCTCAGGATATGATGCTAGAGATTTTATCTATGTCACATTTTAAAGGGGAAGAACAATGAAAAAAGTAGTTACAATACTGTTCAAATGTTTATGTATAGCTTCTATGTTTGTGTCAATGTGGATCGTATTGACTCCTTACTTTAGAACAGAAAAAAATATTGAGGGAGATCAATTTCGCAATATGCCTAACAATACAATAGATGTATTAGCTTTGGGTTCTTCACATATGCAATATGCGTTTAACCCGGGTTCATTTTATTTAGCAACAGGATACTATAGTTATGTGTTAGGGAGCGCTTGTCAACCAATGAGCATGTCTTATAGTTTTTTGAAAGAAGCACTCAAAACGCAAAGCCCAGAGGTAGTGATTGTAGATGTGTTCACTATGCTTCCTCATCGAGATATTTGTTATACAGATGGGATATATTATCTTGCGATTCAACAAATGACAGGATTAAATCAGATTCAAGCGGCTACTTATGTAAAAAATGAAGAAGTTAGATATCAATATATGTTTGACTTAATTATGAATCACTCAAATTGGAAAGATATTGATTTTTCGAATGCAGCAATGACAACAGATAGCTTTCATGCAGGACTTGGGTATGTAAGGGATGAACCAAAAGATTTTAATTTTCGCCATCTGATTCTTTTTGAAACACTTAATGAAATTGAATTAAGCAAGGATGAGAAACAGATTATTGATGCTATGATTTCTTTATGTGAAAAAGAAGGAATTAAATTGATTTTTATGAAAACACCTTATATTATCGATCAAGAGAACCAAGACAAGCTACAAGCGATTTGGGATTATGTAGATTCTAAAGGAATTGAATACATTGACCTTTTAAATGGTGCGGAAGAGATTGAATGGACTTTTGGAATGAATGGAGATACATGGCATAATAATTCGTGGGGTGCAGAAAAAGTAACTACTTTTTTAGCAAATTATGTTCAAGAGAAAGCGTATATTAAAAATCATCAAACAAATGATATTTATGAAGGGTTATTGGAAAAGATCATAGTACGAAATGCTCAAAGTTTAATGGGAAGTGACCAAATAAATATTTATACTCTGTTGGGATTTGCAGCAGAGTATCCAAATACCATGATTGTAAAGTATACAGCGATGAACACTAGCCTTGGCGAGTATGAAAATCAGATATTACAAAATGCAGGAGTAAATCATGATTTTAGTAATGATACTTCTACTAATTATTACGCAATCATTGAAAATCGTGTAGTAATCAAAGAAAGTAATGAACCGTTTGAAGCGATATATAATGGTAAAACGATTGTTATAAATGATGATGAAATTATCATCAATGGGGAAACTTTTGAAGTGGGAGAATTAAGCATCATTTTCACCAATGAGGAAATGACTTGGTTTAATTCAATTCCAATTGATTATGCAAGTCGATATTTTTGGAAGAATGGCTGTGATAATTGGGCGTGTGAATAATTTTTCTTAATGTAAAATGATAAAGATGTTATAAGCGAAAAGTATTTGATGAGATAAGAATCAAATGCTTTTTTTGAATGTATTTTTGATTAACTTGAATGAAGAAAAGGCCATATTGATTTTTAAAATACTCTATTTTAGATATGCAATGAAAGTTTAAATATATCATTACAGTTAGAATTATGATCAGTAATATCAATTTGAATTCTAATTTCTTACAGTGTAGAATCCAAGCACTTGAAATGGTATACTGGTTTTATTGGGGTGAGTAATATGAAGAGAATGATTGCTGTATTAGTATTTATCATGATGATAGCATTTTTGGAACCAATAGTTACTTTTGGGGAAGAAAACAAATATCAAGTTGTAGTTATTGAAGAAACAGGGAATCAAATAGTGGAAGCGTTTGATGATTTCTTAGAAGCAAAGATTTTTTTTCATAACGAAAAAGATTTTCATAATAATCTAGGCGTTTATTATAAGGATAAGCTTCTTATGGTAAAAAACGGACTAGCTTTGATACCAAATAATGATTGTACGCAGAATTTCCAATATCATCATGTTTCAGATAACTTTAGAGGGTATACCAATGGCTGTTATGGAGTAGATGCACTTTACTTAGATACAAATGATAGTGGGACTCGTTTTAAGTTTGAATTAGCGGGTGTACAAGCTTGGGGTAATGCGAGTGAAATGACATTGATTCCTATTGAGGAAGTAACACAGTTGACAAGTTACTACGTAAAAGAGGACACATTATATCATCAAATTAAAACAAACATGAATAGTTCCTATTATGGTAGTACATTGAATTTAGGGCCAGCACCAGATTTTTTATCTCCAAATCAAATTTATCTTAGTTATAATGGACACTATTTTTATGAAATAGAGAATTTTGATAAGATGGTTGCGAATTTAAGAAACAATAATTATCTACAAGCAGTAAATGATGGAGAGCCATACTACAATTATTATTTAATGTTGCCTCATCGGAGCCAAACAAGACATAACGCGATGGCAATTAAAGAATATTTTCAAGAGAGGATGGGATATCGAAATGCTATTTCATATTATTTTGATGAAGATCGCAATTCAGTAAATGATATTTTAACACAATCGCAATATTTCGGATTTGAAACTAGCTTTTTTGAATATGAAGGTGTATTTGGCGCCAATGCCTTAATGATGCTGGCATTGTCTATGAATGAGAGTGCTTCGGGGAGAAGTAGTTTAGCATTCAATAGAAATAACCTTTTTGGTCATGCTGCATATGATAGTGATGTTGAAAGTAATGCGCAACGCTATTTGACAATTAGTGCAAGTGTGTATTCTCATGCGAAAAATTATATCAGTGGTAGTTATGCCAATCCAAATAAGTTTCAATATCATGGCTCACATTTTGGTGATAAATCGAGCGGAATGAATGTAGCATATGCAAGCGATCCTTATTGGTCAGAAAAAGCAGTACAATATTATATTTCATTAGATAAACATTTTGATTATCTGGATTATAATTTTTATGCAATCGGGATTAAAACAAGCGATCAAAAAGTTCCAATTTATGGAGATGATTTTGTGAGTATATTATATGAAACAAGTACGGATCGGAATCTATCATTTATTATTTTAGCTGAGCATGGAAATATGTATAAAGTACAAATTGATCCTGCCCATTATCTTTTGGATAATAAAGTGGAGTATAGCTATGACTATCAAGCCAATGTGGGCTATCTTAATAAAGAGTATCTTGACATTGTTTTAAATGAAGACCAGATAAAAGAAGTAAATTATATAAATGTTATTTATAATAGTGGGGATGGAATTTTTAAAAATGGGCTTCGCCAAATGAGTGCGCAAGTTAGTAATTATTCTACCCCTTTATTTGAAGAACCAATTAAAAAAGGATATCTCTTTAGTGAATGGGAAATTGTTAAAGAAAGTGAATATGCGATTTACTGTGAAGCAGTGTATGCCAAAATCGAATCAATTGAAATTATTCAAACTCCACCTCTTGTGATTGAGCTTGATAATCGCATTAGTTTAAAAGGGGGACTACTTTCTGTTAAGCTTGAAAATCAAGAGGCATTCGAAGTTCCTATAACGACTTCAATGGTTTCAAATTATTCAATTAGGGAAGCGAATATTTATGAGGTTATTGTACAGTATGGGGGTGCTAGTACTACTTATCAGATGGAGGTTTCTGCAGCACTAGACGCAAGTAGAATCTATTTGAATGAAACTGCTGCGAAATTTATTAATGATTATGATAATGGTGTCAATGCTGTGCTGTTAAAAGAAGAATTAATTGCCTTCAAAGAAATGATGGTAAGTGAGTTTTATCCGCGTTTAAGTTTAGAAGCGGTTCATAAATTAGATGTGATGATGAAAGAAAATGATCAAGGGGTATTTTCTGTTGTTATTCACAAAAATGAAGTAGATTTATCTGTTTCTGGGATACACTTATCTACTGATTACTCTGATAGTTTTTCAAAGAAATGGTTCAAAGATACAATAGAAATTAAAATGAAAAATGGCGTTAATAGTTCAAGTCAAGAAGAGTTAGAAAAAATTGCACTAGCACATGGATATAAGATTGAACATTATTTTTCTCTTGATTTTACAAAAAACGGTAAAATGTTTCAAGTAAATGGACCACTTGTTTTTACGATGAATATACCAGTGGAGGAGAATAATAGAAGTTATCAAGTATTTCAACTTGTAGAAAATGAAGTGATATCCTTACATAGTGCTACATATAAAAATACCGTAAAATTTAAATGTTTTGGAGAAGGAGAGTTTGTTCTAGTTTCAAGAGCAACAAATAATATTTATGATGCTAGTGATATTGAAGGAAACTCAACGAGGGCTACAAATGGGTTTAATTATCACCAAATGAAGCAGTGGATAATGATTATAGGGAGTCTAGTATTGTCTGTGCTACTGGTAGTAATTATCTTCCTGATAAAATCACGAAAAGGAAAACAGGTCAAAAAAGAGTTTGAAAAGGCGATGATATAAATATGTCAAAATAGTGTAATCAAATTTATCACTGTTATTTTGCTGGGTAGTCTAATAATGAGTATGTTTTCTTATTTCTATTTCGCAAAAGAGAGAAAATCAACAAAGTAAATCAATTTTTTTGTGTAGAAGTCAATGGTTTCTTTATTTTAACATCAAAATATTATGATAATTTAGTGAAAAGGTTTGATATTCAAAGTAAATATAATATAATATTCTCGTATACAATTTTGTATAACGAGGAGGTCATTCTATGTATTATAGTAATGGTAATTATGAGGCGTTTGCTAGACCAGTAAAACCAGAAGAGGTAGATAGGAAATCGGCTTATCTTGTAGGCTCAGGGCTTGCGTCTTTGGCGGCTGCTTGTTTTCTGGTACGAGATGGACAAATGAGTGGAAAAAAAATTCATATCCTAGAAGAAATGGGGATTCCTGGAGGAGCATGTGATGGAATTGAGGACATACAAAAGGGATTCATCATTCGCGGAGGGCGCGAAATGGAGGACCATTTTGAATGTTTATGGGATTTATTTCGCTCAATTCCGTCAATTGAAACAGAAGGGGCTTCTGTTTTAGATGAATTCTACTGGTTGAATAAAAAAGATCCAAATTATTCACTGTTGCGTGTGACAGAAAACAGAGGTCAGGATGCTCATACAGATGGTAAATTTAGCTTATCTCAAGAAGCAGTGAAAGAAATATTGAAATTGTATCTCACAAAAGAAGAAGATTTATATGATAAAAAGATATCTGATGTATTCACTGAAGCTTTCTTTTCATCAAATTTCTGGATTTATTGGAGAAGTATGTTCGCGTTTGAAACTTGGCATAGTGTCTTAGAAATGCGTCGTTACATCCAACGGTTTATTCATCATTTGGCAGGAGTAGCAGATTTATCTGCAGTAAAGTTTACAAGGTATAATCAATATGAATCTCTGATTTTGCCAATGATAAAATATTTGGAGGGTCATGGAGTTAATTTTGTATATAATGTCAACGTAACGAATGTTATTTTTGACATTAGCAAGGACAAAAAAGTCGCGAAGCAAATTGAGTGTATTCAAAATGGCACAGAAAAAACAATCGAATTATTTGAGGATGATTTGGTATTTGTGACTAATGGGAGTTGCACCGATAATGCATCAATAGGAGATGAGCATACTGCTGCAGAATTTAAAACTGAAGCGGGACCAGCGTGGAATCTTTGGAAAAATATTGCGAAGCAAGATCCATTGTTTGGAAGACCAGAAAAATTTTGTTCAGATACAGAGGCATCTAATTGGGAATCAGCAACCATCACTTTGCTAGATCAGAGAATATATCCATATTTAGAGAAAATCGCTCAGCGTGATTTGCATACTGGTAAAGTAGTTACTGGAGGAATTGTTACTTGTAAGGATTCAAATTGGTTATGTAGTTGGTCAATTAGCCGCCAACCACATTTCAAAACACAAGCTAAGGATAAATTAGTTGTTTGGTTCTATGGTTTGTTTTCTAATATAGAGGGGAATTATGTCAAAAAGGCAATGCGTGATTGCACAGGAGAAGAGATTGCACAAGAGTGGCTCTATCATATTGGGGTTCCTGAAAATCAAATAAAAGAACTGGCTGCAAATTCAACGCGTTCTATTCCATGTATGATGCCATTCATCACGACTTATTTCATGCCACGACGCGCAGGTGATAGACCGAAAATTGTACCAGAGGGATGCGTAAATTTTGCCTTCATAGGGAACTTTGCAGACACAGAAGAAAGAGATACCGTGTTCACAACGGAATATTCAGTAAGAACGGGAATGGAAGCAGTGTATAAATTACTGAATGTTGATCGTGGAGTTCCAGAGGTGTTTGCTTCGTGTTTTGATATTAGAGTATTATTGCGATCGCTACCTACACTAAACGATGGCAAAAAAATAACAGAACTGGAATTACCATGGCTTGCAAGGAAAGGATTGAAATTCTTATTAAAGAAAACATCTGGCACCTATATTGAAGAATTATTAAAGGAATACAAAGTGATTTAATAAGTATAACAGAAGTGAAAACTGCCTCTAAGAAGAGCGCAGTTTTCTTTTAGAAATAAAACTTTTGTATTTTCTAAATATAGTGGTATAATTGTTGAGTTTGAAAGAGTGTGAATTATGAAAAAAAAGATTATTAATATTGCAGTAATTGCCCATGTAGATGCAGGAAAATCAACGCTAGTTGATGCCTTTTTAGGGCAAAGTGGCGTCTTCCGTGATAATGAAGTTGTTCAAGATTGTGTGATGGATAGTAATGATTTAGAAAGAGAACGTGGAATTACCATTTACTCTAAGAATTGTTCCATTACTTATCAAGATTATAAAATTAATATTGTAGATACACCGGGGCATGCGGATTTTTCTAGCGAAGTGGAGAGAATTATTAAGACGGTTGATACCGTAATATTATTGGTGGATTCTAGTGAAGGTCCAATGCCTCAAACTCGATTTGTTTTGCAGAAATCACTTGAAATGGGCTTGAATCCAATTTTGTTGATTAACAAAGTTGATAAAAAAGACCAACGAGCAATTGAAGTAGTAGATCTGGTATATGAACTATTTTTAGATTTGAAAGCTACGGAAAAGCAATTAGATTTCCCTATACTTTATGGTATTGCAAAGCAAGGTGTTGTATCTAAGAGCATGGAAGGTTCATTTGAATCATTAGCGCCTTTATTTGAAACGATTGTATCTCATGTGAGTGCTTATCCTGATTCATCTGAGGAGCCACTACAAATGCAAGTTTCATCACTGGCTTATGATGAGTATATAGGGCGTCTGGGAATTGGACGCATTTATCAAGGAAAGTTATGTGTAGGTGGTCAAGTTGCAGTTTGTAAGGCAGATGGCAGTATTGCAAAGCAAAGTATCTCACAACTCTTTATTTATGAGGGCTTAAAGCGAGTTTCAGTAAAAGAAGCAGGTAGTGGTGAGATTGTAATTATTGCAGGGATTGCGGATTTATCAATTGGGGAAACATTGTGTAATACGGATCATTTAATTCCATTGCCTGCAATCATAATAGAAGAACCTACTTTATCAATGAATTTTTTAGTGAATGCATCTCCTTTCGCAGGGCAAAGCGGAAAATATGTTACTTCTCGTAATTTAAAAGAGCGCTTAGAAAAAGAACTTGAAGTGAATGTCGGCTTACGTGTTGAACAGTTAGAGAGTACTGATAAATTTAAAGTATCAGGTAGAGGAGAATTACATATAACAATTCTTATTGAAAATATGAGAAGAGAAGGATATGAATTGGCAATCAGTAAGCCAGAAGTTATCTATCACAAAGAAAATGAAGAATTATTAGAGCCGATTGAAGAAGTTGTGATCAGTCTTCCTAGTGAATATACTGGAAGTGTCATGACAAAACTCAATTTGCGTAAAGGTCAAATTGAAGAAATGGAGGAAGAAAACGGCTATACTTCAATGAAATGGAGCGTCCCAACACGAGGATTGATTGGATATCGTGGTGAGTTCATTAATGATACTCGTGGAGAGGGTACAATGATTCGTCGCTTCTTGGATTATCAACCACATCGTGGTGAAATTGAAAGTCGTACTTCTGGGGTTATGGTTTCAAATGCTTCAGGTATTGCGATGACTTACGCTATTTTTAACCTTCAGACGCATGGACAATTTTTTATTACACCTCAGACACCTGTTTATGAGGGTATGCTTGTTGGGCGTTGTAATAGAGATTTAGATATGGAAGTAAATCCGACAAAAAATAAAAAGGCAACTTCAATTCGGAGTGCAGGAAATGATGAGGCAATGCGCTTGGTACCTCCGATTACATTGACACTTGAAAATGCAATAGAATTTATATCAGATGATGAGTTAGTGGAAGTCACACCGGATGCAATACGGATTCGCAAAAAATTTCTGACAAATCTAGAACGAAAGAATTATTATCGCTCATTAGTAAGCGAAAATTAAAAATAAACCGTATCAAAGTTACGGTTTTCTTTTATGACAAAAGCTTCATCAAATAAAAAAGACTACATAAAAAAGCTGAAACTCCTTCCTTGGTACAAGTTTTGAAGTTCAGCTTAAATTTGAAATCTTTATTTTAATATTGTTTGAATTGCGATACAATCAGGACCACCTTGTGTAATAAAGGCAGGACTTAACTCAAGCATTTCAATTTCAATTGTTGAGAATATTTTCTCTAATAAGTTTTTGGCAATGTTTGCATCTTTTGGATTACCTGCATGGCTAATGAATAATTTATACTTTTCATTAATTCCCATAGATTGAAGATATTTAATGATACTATCAATCGCTCCTTGAAAAGTACGCTTAATTTCAAATTTCTCAAGAATGGTTCCTTCTGAATTTTGAGTCATAATAGGGACGATTTTTAATAATCCGCCAATAGAGGCAGTAACTTTACTAATTCTTCCTCCTCTTTTTAGAAAATTAAAATCTTTTGGAATTAAAAATGATTTGCAATGATTTAAAGAAAGATATAATTCATTTAATAATTCACTTTCACTACATCCTTTTTTTACAAGAGAGGATGCTTTTTCAACAAGATAACGATGAGGTCCACAAAGCGTCTTCGTATTGATAACATGAATTTGATTGGAATGTTCCATGCTTTCACGTGCAGAACAAGCGCTTTGATAGGTGCCAGATAAGCCATCTGCCATTGTTAAATCAATGATAGTATCAAGAGCATATTTTTGATAAAGTTCCATCTTACTACCAATAGAAGGTTGTGAGGATACAGGGAATAGCCCAGTTCTTACAATTTCAAGAAAGCTACTAGAGCTAATTTCTTCAAACTCTGCATAGGTATTCCCCCCAATTGTTACAGATAATGGGGTAATGTCTACACCTATTTCTTTGCCCTCTTCAATTGAAAATAGAGTAGATGTGTCGCTAATAATTCTGATCATAATGCCTCCATGGTTAATTAAAACTACTTTACTTAGTATTTAATACTAGATTAGCACTTCTTGAATATTATGTCAATCCATATTACAATATCAATTATGGAAAGGATTGGTAGTATGTCAAAGGGGATAAAGTTTATAAAAGAGTATCGCTGCCCATGTTGGGATGAGTTTCCAGATATAGATTTATATATGGATCAAGTATTGACCTTTTTGAATCAACATCTTGAACCTATTTGTATATTGAACAATGAGAAAAAACTAACAGCTTCAATGATTAATAATTATGTGAAACATGGAATTGTAGAAAAACCCCTCAAGAAAAAATATAATAAAACACATTTAGTTTATTTATATGTCGTATGCTTATTAAAGAAGATTTATAGTATGGATGAGATTTTTTCTTTAATAAAAATACAAGTAAAGACTTCAGATATTGAATCAGCTTATGCAACATTCTGTAATCAAATGGAAGATTCAATTCAAAGATTGTTTGAGTCGAACAAAAGAGAGATGATTGTAACTGAGGCAAGTGAACCAGTAAGGTTAATGCAAGAAACAATTCAATCAGTAGTGTCTTCATTATATGTGCAGGCTCTTCTCTTTGATAAATCAGAATAATTATTACTTAAATAGGTGAAAGTGAAACATCTTTTGAGTTTTTGTAGAGCAATGATAAGGTTAATTTTAAATGAAAAAGGAGTATATACACATGATACGATTAGTTGCTTCGGATTTAGATGGGACATTGATGCACCAGCATAATGAAATCTCTGATTATTCAAAAATGGTATTGAATCAAATAATGGGAGAAGGTATTTACTTTGTTCCTTGTAGTGCAAGGAGTTGGAAAGAAATGCCAGAATGGTTGAAAGAAAATAAAAGAATTCATTATATTGTTTGTGATAATGGCGCAATTATTATGGATAATCAAAAAGAAAAGTCACTTGTTGAAAATAAGATGTCTTGTGAAAAAGCCAAAGAAATCATTCAAGCTCTAGAAGGGGTTAATGAATATTGGACGATGGACATTGATGGGGTTTCATATAGTAGTAGTAAAATTATAGATAATCTTGCGATATTAGCAGTGGATGAAGCGCATTTAAAGTGGATAATGGATAATAGAACATTTGTTGATGACTATGTGGAGTTGTTATCTAGAACGGATGGACTTGCTAAAATTCATTACATGGTACCAAATGCTGAATTAAAAGAAAAAACAAAGGAAGTATTATCGCAAATTATGGAGATTGAAATTAGCTCTTCTCATGTTCGCAATCTTGAAATTATGCATCCCAAAGCTACAAAAGGAAATGCGTTGGCGTTTATAGGAAATCGTTTAGGAATTTCCCCTTTAGAAATGATGGCTTTTGGAGATAACAACAATGATTTATCGATGTTAAAATATGTTGGATTTGCTTATGTTCCAAGTAACGCTACGGATGAATTAAAAGCAGAAATACAGGAGCTTTCAGGAAGTAATAGTGAGGATATTGTAGGAAAAAGAATCGCAGAAATTTTAGGATAATTCCATGAAAAAGTGAATATTACTAAGGTTGACAGAGTGCAATAGGATGATATAATAATATCGTTAGCACTCTTTTGTTTTGAGTGCCAAAAGGAGGGTTTCTATGTTTGTACCATTATATAACAATGTTGTATTGAAAAAAGAAGAAGTAGAAAATAAAACTTCTAGTGGAATCATTTTGAATGTTACGGATAAGGATTTGCCTAGCATTGCAACAGTCATTGCGGTAGGAGAAGGAAAATTAGTGGATGGCAAAGTAATGCCTTTACAAGTAAAGATAAATGATAAAGTTGTGTATAAAGAATATTCTGCGACAAAGGTAGAATATGAAGGAGCGGAATATTTAATTATTTCTGAAGAAAGTATTTTGGCAATTATTCAATGAGGAGGTATGTGAATGGCTAAAAGTTTAAAATATGGAGTAGAAGCAAGAGAAAAGATTTTAATCGGTGTTGATACATTAGCGAATACCGTAAAAGTAACATTAGGACCTAAGGGTAGAAATGTCGTTTTGGAGAAAAGTTATGGGTCACCATTAATTACAAATGATGGTGTGACAATTGCAAGAGAGATTGAATTAGAAGATCGTTTTGAGAATTTGGGTGCTAAACTTGTTTATGAAGTAGCCAATAAGACAAATGATGTTGCAGGAGATGGGACAACAACGGCAACATTACTTGCACAATCCATGATTAGCAAAGGAATAGCTGCGATAAATAAAGGGAGTAATCCGGTGTTAATGCGTGAGGGAATTGATGAAGCGAGTCGTAAAGTTGCTGAGAAATTATTGGAAAAATCTTGCGAAGTGAAGGCGAATAGTGAGATTGAAAATGTAGCATCAATTTCGGCACAAGACACTTCCATAGGTAAAATTATTGCGGAAGCAATGAATAGGGTAGGAAATGACGGAGTTATCAATGTTGATGAGTCCAATGGGTTTGATACGAGTTTAGAAGTTGTAGAAGGCTTACAATATGATAAGGGATACATTTCTCCTTATATGGTTTCTGATCGCAATAAAATGCAAGTAATATTAGAAAATCCTTATATTTTAGTAACGAATCAAAAAATCAGTACAATACAAGACATACTTCCGATACTAGAAGCGGTCGTGGAACAACATAAATCTTTATTAATTATCGCAGAGGATATTGAAAATGAAGTGGTGAGTACATTAATTGTTAATAAATTAAGAGGGACATTCAATGTTGTGGCAACAAAAGCACCCGGTTTTGGAGATAATCAGAAATCATTGCTAGAGGATATTTCCATTATTACTAACGCTAATTTAATTTCAAAGGATTTACAAATGGAATTGAAGGATGTGACAATTTCAGACCTTGGAACAGCCAAGAAAATTATTGTAGCAAAAGATAATACCACAATTATTGATGGCATCGGAGAGAAAGAAAAAATTAGTGATCGCAAAGAAGAAATTCGAGCACAAATTGAAAATACAGATAGTGAATATGACAAAAAGAATCTTCAAGAACGTTTTTCTAAACTTACAAATGGAGTTGCGATTGTTAAAGTTGGTGCAGCAACAGAAAGTGAGCTACAAGAGAAAAAATTGCGTATAGAAGACGCATTACACGCTACTAAAGCCGCGGTTGCTGAGGGAATAGTTGCTGGTGGTGGAGCTGTACTTGTAGAGATATATAATGAACTAAAGCCATTGCTGAAACATGAAGTTGTAGATATTCAAAAAGGATATAATGTGGTGTTGGAGTCACTATTGATGCCGATTTGGCAAATTGCAGAAAATGCAGGCTATGACGGTGATGAGATTGTTGAAAAACAAAAACAATCAAAACCACAAGAAGGCTTTAATGCAAAAGCTGGGATATGGGTTGATATGTATAAAGAAGGAATTGTTGATCCAACTAAGGTGACGCGCAGCGCAATCTTAAATGCTGCTAGTATATCAGCGTTATTGTTGACAACAGAGGTAGCTGTTACAGATATTCCAGAAGAAAACCCTATAATGCCAGAAATGGCTGGGGCAGGAATGTATTAGAAAAATGAAGGATTGAGTTTACACAGTCCTTTTTTTAATATAAAATGTATCTATTAGAGATAGGAGAAAAAAATGAAAAAAATAACAAGAATTTTATTGTTAAGCATCTTGATGTTTTCACTTGTAGCTTGCGGTGGAAGCAAAAAGATTACTGGTGTGGGAGAAAAACGTTCAACAGCCTTTTTAGATTTTACTATTGAGTCGATTCAAGTGGTTGATTACTATGGAGAATATGAGCCAATGGATGGCTATAAGATGGTTGACATTGTAATTTATACAATAAACCAAATGGACCAAAGTATTCCAATGTTTGTGGATGATTATTATGTTTTCTATAATGAGGAAATTTATTGGGCAGAATATCCTTATGATGATACAATGGCACCTGATAGCAACACACTTGAAGTTGGAGAAGATATGAAAGCTCATTATATTTATATCATTCCTGAAGAAGCTATGGAATTTGAGTTGCAGTTTATGGAGTATTTTAGTGACGGTACTGAAGGGGAACTTCATTCAATTGTGATTAAGTTAAATTAGTAAACTTAGAAAAGCGGGAAACTGCTTTTTTATTTTCTTGCATAAATTATATGTAGAAAAAACAGAGAACATTCTAATTCAGAAAAATAGAATTGTTTTCTAGGGCTATTTTGAAGAAAAGCGTGTAGAATATATTGCATTTTGTTGTCTTGTTTGCTATTATTATATAGCACTGAAAATTTTGCATATTATGCGCCCATAGCTCAACTGGATAGAGCGTTTGACTACGGATCAAAAGGTTGCGGGTTCAAGTCCTACTGGGCGCGCCAATTATTTTCATTGTTTATCGGGATGTAGCACAGCTTGGTAGTGCACTTGATTTGGGATCAAGGGGTCGCAGGTTCGAATCCTGTCATCCCGACCATTGATGTTTTTTGGCAGGATAGCTTAGTTGGCTAGAGCGCTCGGTTCATACCCGGGAGGTCGTGGGTTCGAGTCCCACTCCCGCCACCATTTGGACCCTTAGCTCAGTTGGTCAGAGCTACCGGCTCATAACCGGTTGGTCGTAGGTTCGAGTCCTACAGGGTCCACCATTATNTTTGGAGGAATACCCAAGTGGTTGAAGGGTCCGGTCTTGAAAACCGGTAGGTCGAGCGATCGGCGCCTGGGTTCGAATCCCAGTTCCTCCGCCATTCAAAATTTTTTGTGATTGTGTTATAATAAGTAAGTTAGTCATCGCGGGGTAGAGCAGTCTGGTAGCTCGTCGGGCTCATAACCCGGAGGTCGTTGGTTCGAATCCTTCCCCCGCAACCAAATGGTTCCGTAGCTCAGTCGGTAGAGCAGTGGACTGAAAATCCACGTGTCGTTGGTTCGATTCCGACCGGAACCACCATGATGTAAAAATAGCGCTTAAATAGGCGCTTTTTTTTATGTTTTGGAGTTTTGGGCGTGGTTTTTCATCAAAATAGAGAACAAAATTAAAAAAAACTGAATTTTAATCCAGCTCATTTAATGCTTGTGCGATTTTATCGTTTGTGTCCTGATCCATGTGAGAATATATAGCTTTTTATGACCTTTGTGCTGTGACCAGTACGCTCTTCAATATCAAATGTACTGAACCCCTTTTTTCTTAAAAGAGATACATGGGTGTGCCTGAGTTGTTTTAAGGGGATGACAGGCAGTTTTGCGCGTTTCATATATTTTTGCCTCTGGTTGTTGGAAAAAGGATGCAAAAGTTGCAAAAGAATTCCATAAATTTATGCTGCGTGGAATGTCAGTCACCCTCAACACTTGCGAATGTTTGCTC